>CEUI01025056.1_pt1 | contig 66171 bp, 90 predicted proteins | sample 531411 | NCBI WGS metagenome assembly CEUI01 (sample SAMEA2622841, study PRJEB7988) | marine metagenome | isolation source: saline water (ENVO:00002010), including
GGCGAGTCTACTTCTAAAGCAGAAGAACCAAAGACAGACCCGCACAACCCACAGAACTTAACAGCAACATTACTTAAACACTTTGGTATTGACCAACACACGCAGAGATTAGACATGGCTGGAAGGCCACGTTATTTCTTAGACGTTGGTACTAAGTCTATATTGGTGTGATTTCATGAAAGACAACAAAAAAACAATTAGCATGAAGATAGATGTAGGCAAGATACCTACAGGCCATCAAGCTAATACACATCAGATTCACGACAGTCGCCCAAAGAGGCGCAGAACACGACAAGCACAGCGTAGTGCTTGGAGAAGAGAATACACTAATTGAAATACTAGAAGCGTTCAGTCTTGTCCTGACTGAACTTGTCTGGTCAGTTGCTGAAATGGCTGTGAGTTAGTGATTTGAAGGAGGATTTGTCGCGCAGGATTTTTTCCAGAGGTGACAAATGAAAAATTTTTGTTTAATAATTAGTTTTCTATGTTCCAATGCTTATTACATAAGTGGAACTATATTTTTTATATCGTTGATATATTTTCTAAAGACGTTTCCGCTGTTTAATTGGTAAAGAAAGAGGTGAAGTATGAAAAAGGTTTTAGGCTTTTTATTGGCAATACTAATGACATGTTCAGTTGCTAATGCTCAGGAGAAAAAAGTAATTAAACCTCCAACTACAGCGAGGCCGCAATCGCCTCAAGTACAAAGAGTTATTAATCCTTCAACCATCGCCAAACCTCCAACTACCACGAGATCGCAATTACCTCAAGGTTTTGGAAGACCCATACAAAGACCTATGGGGTTTGGCAAACAAGAGTGGCAACAACCACAACCACAACAGCAACAAGTCAGACCTAGCCACAACTACAGACATGGAAGCATAATAATTGGTAGACCATATATTCACCAATTTTATTACCCTTCCGTAGAGACTAGGTATCATCCAATACATGGATTTTACAGAGTGTATCATCCCCCTGTGATTATGCAACCACAACCTGTTCCGGTTTATCCAATGCCGTTTAGCGGGTTTTACTTTCAATTTAGGTTTTAATAATGAAGAAACTAAACATGCTCTGCCTAGCAATAATGGCAATCACTATAGGATGTTTAGGATTGATAAACTACAAACAGGAAAAAAGAATTACTCAACTTGAAGGTGAAATGTATCTCACTAACATATATCTTAATAACACATCAATTAAACTTGAAATGTTTTTAGATATGATAGAAGACGAGATGCACTCATCAATTAGGAGAATAGCAAGACCGATAGCAAGAGAAGAGGTTATAAAGGGCTTCCAAGAATTTGCTGAGAACTTCCGTAATGCAGAAGTTCAGAAAGGCTTGTCCAATGAAGAGTCTAATAGAGAAACTAAAGAGAATTGATTTCACGTTATTAAACAGGTATATAATTCTCCTTATGATTGTTATAGTTCCGCTTACCATGTTTGCGTTGTGTTTGGGATTTCTACTAGAGATAATGACTACGGTTTCGGAAATTAAGAATTAAAAAATGTGCATATAGCTACAACAGAATCCGCCGACTCATCGACTAGATGTCCGGCGGATTTTTTTATAAAAAAATGTTTAAGATCTCATTTAAATCAAATTATTATGATGCTCTAACTACTAATGGCTGGTATGATACTATAGTAGAAGATCCAAGCTGGATATTTTTTAGGGCAAGAAAATGATAGTAATAGCCGGACCTTGTGTAATAGAAGGCGAAGAGGAAGTTTTATCTATAGCCAGAAAACTTTGCTCTACCGCTAGATTTTTAAAAGACAATGATATTGATTTTGTATTCAAAGCATCTTTTGATAAAGCAAATAGGTCGAGCATAAACTCCTATAGAGGTGTTAATATAGAGCAGGCGGTTGACATATTTAAGCAGATCCAGCTAATGGGGCTTAAAATAACAACCGATATACACGAGCCTTGGCAAGCTGAAGTCATTTCAGAATGTGTTGATATAATACAAATACCAGCATTTCTTTCTAGACAAACAGATTTACTTGAAGCGGCAGCTAAGACAGGGAAGCCCGTAAATGTTAAAAAAGGACAGTTCATGGCTCCAGAGGATATGAACAACGTGATTTCAAAATTAAAGCATTTTGGCTGTTCACATCTTTATTTAACTGAAAGGGGAACCTTTTTTGGCTATGGTCATCTTGTCAATGATATGACATCCATAGTCAAAATGAAATCAACGGGCTTTCCTGTCATTTTTGATGCAACACATAGCGTACAAGAACCGGGAGGTCTTGGCGAAACTAGCGGCGGCAATAGAAGATTTGTAGTACCACTGGCTAAAGCGGCACTAGCGATTGGTGCTGATGGGTTATTTTTTGAAGTCCATCCAGACCCAGACAATGCTTTGAGCGATGGGCCAAACATGCTAAAACTAGACGAGTTCGATGATGTGCTAAAAGGCTTGCTATCTATTCAAGACTAGAGTATTATATACTGTAATACTTAGCAAATTGGAAATAGCATGTTTCACCAAGAAGTAATAGATTTTTGGAATAGCGTATTTCAGGAAAAGATACCTCCTGAAGATATAATAAATGTCAAGTCTTGGATGGGTCTTGGTGATTGCAATTATGAAATCGACCACGATGACGACTCAATTCCAGAGTCAGGCATTGTCTATTGCAACATAGAACACATACACAAATTTTTTGAAAAATGCAAACAAACAGATAACAAGTATATTGTTATCAGCGGCTTCAGCGACTACGGAGTTGCCAAGCAGGAAGAACATCCTCCAGCATATGACTTTATAAAGTTTATGCCTTTTCTCTATGGAGAGATAGTGAAGTTAGGCTATGACCCTCTGTTCATTCCTCCGAGGTGCGAAATAGAACAATGCAATATAGAAGACGAATACTCTGTTAGGTGTTACTCTTACACCTATTCTACTTTTGACAAGATACCAGACAACGTAGTTAAATGGTACACAGTAAACTCAAGAATTGAAGACCCAAGAATAATTCACATACCTTTAGGAGTTGGTAAAGATGCAACAGATGATATAATTGCTACCAATAAACTATCTTTTTCAGATAGAATCAATCTTGCATATTTTAATTTCCAAGATCACACAACAGAAAGAGCAGAACTTAAGAGATACTTCTCGCAAAGGCAATTTCACTGGACTAGCGTTGTACAAAATCCCGAAAGATCCTATAGAGATTATCTAGATGACCTTTCCAAACACTTCTTTGCGGTGTCGCCAGAAGGAAATGGATGGGATTGTTACAGAAATTTAGAGGCTTTATATACTGGTTGCATACCTGTAGTCTCTTACGCTCCATCAGCAAATTACATGACAGAATTGCCAGTTGTAGTTCTTGGTGATATGTTTGACTTATCTGAAAACTTATTGTTAGAATTTATTTCTACAAAACAAAACTTTAACTTAGACAAAATAAAACTTTCCTATTGGAAAAATAGAATAGAAGAATCAAGAAATCTTTTATAACGGAGAACAAAAGTGGCGTTCTTACAATCCACACAAAAATTCAACATTACAGCGCCTATCAACCAACTGGGCTACGGCGTGACAGGTCTTAATATTGTCAAGTCTCTTTTAGAGAGTGGTCAGGATGTGTCTCTTTTTGTTTTAGGACAAATTCAAGCAGATCCAAATTTGCATGGCTTCCTCAAAGGTTGTTTTGAGTCGGCAAGATTTCCAGACTTTGATGCGCCTTCAATTAGGCTCTGGCATCAAAATGACATGGCGGAATTTGTTGGCGCTGGAGTCAGGGTTGGTTTCCCAATCTTTGAATTAAATAAGTTTACCGATCAAGAAAAACATCATCTTAAATTCCCAGATAAACTTTTTGTTTGTTCTCAGTGGGCAAAAGACGTAATTCTAGAACAGCTTTCTCCTGACGTAAAAGAAGATGAGGTTTATGTTATACCTCTGGGTGTTGACAGAAGTATTTTTAGAGATTCTGTTTCAAGTAGGCCAACAACAACATTCCTAAATATTGGCAAGTGGGAGGTTAGAAAAGGTCATGACGTTTTAGTAGAAGCCTTTAACAGGGCTTTTACTGAAGAAGACAATGCTGAACTTTGGATGATGTGTGACAACCCGTTTTATACTGACGATCAAAACTTTGAATGGGAAAGGAAGTATAGAGGTTCGGCTTTGGGTGAAAAGATTAGAATTATACCAAGACAAGAATCTCAACAGGACGTTTATCAGGTCATGAGCCAAGCAGACTGTGGTGTATTTCCCGCAAGGGCAGAAGGGTGGAATCTTGAAGCGTTAGAAATGTTAGCTTGCGGCAAGCAGGTGATTGCCACAAACTATTCAGGTCACACTGAGTTTCTGAACGAAGAAAACTCACTACTTGTAGAAGTCTCTGAGTTAGAGGATGCTCAAGACGGCATTTGGTTCAAAGGTCAAGGTCAGTGGGCAAAGATTGGCGACGAGCAGATAGATCAAATTGCAGAGCATATGAAGTCTGTTCATAAGCTAAAACAAAGTGATGAACTAAATATAAATCAAGCTGGTATTGATACATCGAAAGAGTTCTCTTGGGATGCTACCGTGCAGAAAATAATGAAAGCCGTGTCAGATGAATAAAGAACACCCCCTGCAAAAAGCCTCTAAAGCTAGAGCGCAGAGTATAAACTCCATAAAATATACCGACGAACCTTCCGACAGAATCAAGAAAGATATGGATGTTGAGCTTGATCTCATCACTGTTGATTGGGAAAACTTAATTCCACCTCCGCCAGCTAACGACAGTGACTCCACAAAAATAGATCTGCAAATCCTTGAGAGAAAGACAAAGAATCTAACGGAAGAAGAAAGAAATTTAGTTCTCTTAGTTGATGACGATGCCTTTCAGCTTTTCTCTGACTACTGCAAAAAGAATAATCTTTACTATCCAGAAGATCTCATAAGAAAAGTTCAGAAACAAACAAATGCTGTAATCCTAAAACTAAAGTATAAGTTTGGTAGAGCTAGACCTTATCAATTAGCTCCTGAGCTTGGTTATGTTATATCAACATTACAAACTGATACGCATCACACTCCTTCGTATCCTTCTGGACATCAACATAACGGCGCTATAACCGCTGAAATACTGTCAGATATTTACCCTGAACACAAAACTCAGTGGTATAAGCTTGCAGATATGTGTGGTGAAGCCAGAGTTTTACAAGGAGTTCACTATCCTAGCGATAACGAAGCATCCATGATTGTTTGTAGGCTACTCTGGGAAAACATAAAGGAAAACCTTAAAGAATGATAAATGCTCTCATTGTCTCAAAAGACAGAGCATGTCAACTAAGACTTCTTTTAGAAAGTATAAAGCTTAACGCTGATAATTTTTTTAACCAAATATTGATAATCTATAAAGGGTCTAATTTTCTATACGAAGAAGGTTACAGAAAATTACAATCCGAACAAATATTGCCTAACTTAGCTTGGCAGCAAGAACAAGACTTTGTCTCAGACTTCAAAAACGCAATCAATGGATGTGGCAGTCATTTTATCTGTGGCATTGTTGACGATTGCGTGTTCTATAAAAGAATCCCAATCACTTGGCAAGACGTAGAAAGCACATTTGAAGACGATGTGTTTTGCTTTTCTTTTAGGCTCGGCCTGAACACAACACTCCAGTATTACATGAAGCCAGACGGAAGGTATCATCTGGAGGACTATGGGGAAAATGCCTACTTTGTCAAATGGAACTGGAAGAATTGGGATAGCACCCTGAACTATGGATACCCCATATCTCTTGATGGACATGTATTCAGAACAAAACAACTGGCTGAATTAACAAACAAATACCCCTTTGACTACCTTCGTCAATGGGAGGGCGTAATAGCTGGTAAAAGCAGGAAAGATGTGCCTGAAGAAAACATGGTAGCCTGCAAACAGAATTGCCTGTTTAGTATAGCTACAAACTGTGTCCAAGACCCTCCTCTGGTCGCTGGTCTTATGTATCCGTACACAGAAGAATACTTAAACAATAAGTATCTTAACGACGAAGTAATAGACTTAAATGGCTTAGAGTACGGTTTTCAAAATGTAAATTGGTGTCACACTGAAATGCCATTCAAATTTAGGAGTTTAAATGTTTAACTTTTTTAGAAAGAAAGAGGAAGAGCCAGAGTTTGATCTGGAAGATGAAATTGACAAAATTCAGGAAGAGTTTGAAAAAGAACAAATGTCAATTCCAGAAGAAGATAGGATTTCCACGCTATCTTTTCACACAGACAAAGAGGGTTATATATGGGTAGATGTTTACTGGTCTGAACTAGAAGGCGCTCATATATCTTTTGCTGAACTTCTAGAAAAAGTTTCTAACGGAGATTTAGTCACAGATGTTTTTGATTTTGTCAAAAACAAGTGCGAAACAGAAGAGGAAATGAAATTATTTTCCGAAATAGTTGAAAGAATTACAGACATGCAAAAAATCCGTCTTTTTAATAGTATTACTGGGCTAGATCATTCCAGTCTTACCCCAGATGATGGGCCTGTTGTGAGTCCGACAAAGGTGATAAAAAATACCAAATAAGTGTATAATTATTTAGACAGTATACTAACTCCCTATGTAAGGAGTACAACATGACATCTAATAAAATAGCGTGGGAAAAATGGGATGACGATTTAATAGAGGAAGAATTGTTTGAAGATCTATACGCATTAGGCGACCCAGAAGACGAGGACGGTTCCGTTATAGAAGAAGCTTTGGAGTTTATGAGTAAAATACCAAAGCTGGTAAGCACCCCTACCGGAATGGCTCAATTGCACGACAAGATGAGCGTTCTAAACCAGTTTGACTGCTGGATGGGACACACAAACTTTGACATAACAAAAGCTGTTCAAAATGTAATTGAAACAGCAGAAGGAGTTGAACTGCTTCAGATAAGCAGTAGGTATAGATTTTTTCTAGGGGTAGGAAAACTTTTTAATTTTGCTGACGTTAGGAGAGACATAGAGTCAATACTATGCAACTCTAGCATTAAAGAAGACTTAAAGACCCTAGACGTAGATGAGTATACACAAGATACCGTAGAGCTTATAAAAGAAACTATACATTACGATAAGCACTGGGTAATATTTGTTAGACCTACTGGAGAGGTTAAGTATGCCAGCACTAACGAGGATAACGACGAGGGCTACCTAAATAAACTTCTTAAATACGAAAGAGACAAGGAAATTTTTGGCGGATTAATTCTTCAAAACGAAAATTAGAATGAACGATGACTCTTTAATAAACGAAATACATTCCTATGGCTTAAATAGCGCAGCTGGAGAAATATATTTACACGGCTTTTTTTCTAACGCAGAAGAAGAGCCGGGCGTTGATTATAGGATGGCTACAACGTTTATAAAAAACCTACACATCATTCAAAATATTAAACCTAATAAAGAAGTGTTAATACACATGCATACGATAGGAGGTAATTGGCAAGACGGAATGGCAATATACGATTCTATATTGCTATGCCCAAGTCATGTAACAACCGTTGCGTATTCAACAGCTTCTTCTATGAGTAGTGTTATATTGCAGGCTTCTGATTTAAGATTAGCTATGCCCGATACTGATTTTTTGATTCACTTTGGTTCTGTATTTGCTGATGGAAACAGCTTGGCTGTTATCTCTGCGGTAGATCACGAAAAGAAGTTAAACAGTAGAATGCTTGACATATATACCGATAGGTGTATTAGGGGTAAATTTTTCAAACAGCACTACAAGTCACTCACAAGAGATAAGGTTAAGTCTTACATAGCCAAGAAGTTAAAAAACAAAGTTGACTGGCTTCTCAGCGCTGAAGAGGCTGTTTTTTATGGATTTGCGGATGGAATCATTGGTGAAAAAGGATATGAGAATATTCAAAGCATTAGACCAAAATAGGTGTTCGCATGTTAAAGAAAATTTTTTGCATAGCTCTAATAGCTAACATAGTATTAAGTTCCTTTTGTCTTCATTATCTTCTCAAACAAGAAAAGGTTGAGCTGAATATAGAAATTGACAAAAGTTTTGTAGAGAAGATGGATATGCTGGATAAAAAAATGGACGCAATGTATTTTGACTCTAGGGAAAGAGACACGATACTTTTGAGATTGTTAGTTGACATTCGCGGTGAATTGAAAGGTCCAACTATAGACTCTAATTTAAAAGGAAAAGTAGCACTTAATGAAGGAAGTTACGGAAAGTGAATTTCTAGAGGCTTATCGCAATCTTGACAACACTAGGATAATGAATAAAGTTTGTTCAAGATACAGAAATACGATACCTCATGATGAAATAGAAAGATGTAAACTGGTTGCTCTTTGGGAAGCTATGAAAGCTTTTGACCCAAATGGTGGCAGGAAGTTTACGTCCTTTCTGTACAACAGAATTGATTGGGAGTGCAAAAAAGAAATACAGAGAATAAATAGGCATAAGAAGAGGACAGCCTTTTTTATTGATGGACAGTCGGAAGGAAGTCACACTCCTGATTACAGAAACTTAAGAAGCTATGAAACTGTTAATATGGAGGAAGCAATAGAAACATTGGTTCCAAAATATAAAAATATATTACATCAAAGATTCTTTGAAAGAATGACGATGCAGGAAATAGCTGACAGGAACAATTATAGTAGGGAAACTGCAAGAAGGTACATAAACATAGCACTGGAAAAGCTGAGAGAATGTTTACCGAAATAGCCTGTTACAGCCAAGATTCAACTCTTAATGACATCTTACTGACAATATTTACATCTTCAGAACAAGGAGTTGACTGCGTTGCCCTGCCTTCCGGATTTATGAGCAGGGTGCAGGATTTTATTAAAGACCAAACATTTGCTGCGGTTATAGACTTTCCTTACGGGATAAGCACAACTCAAGTACGATTGCACGAAATACTACTTGCAATACGTCATGGAGCTTTTTTTATAGACTTGGTTCTAAACCCAAGCTACATAAAAGAGGGAAGCTGGAAAAAATTAGAAGAAGATCTCAAAACATGCTTAACCGTTTGCAAACAAAATCAGGTCGTACTACGGCCAATTCTTGAATACAAATTGTTTGAACCAAAAGAAATCCTCAGCGTCTGTGAAATTTTAGAAAAAAACACAGTAACCACTCTTATAAACTCTACAGGTTCAATAATAGATGAACCAAGCGACAACGCTATTATCTGCCATTCAATACAGAAAAATACTGACATATCAGTCATTTCTTGTAGCAATAGAATAACACAAAAGTATTTTGATATATTTTCTGATATGGGAATAGAGGGTTTTAGATTTACTTCCTCTTCAATAGCTAAAAATATACTGTCAAATGGTGTATAATATATTGGATAGGAATCTTATCGCAGGAAAAAAAGGACAAGTGCTGGCCATAAAAATATAGAGAGAAATAGACATGGCAACAAGCACACATAAGTATTATATCAGCGAAAGTTCAACTTCCGATGGTATAGCAGACAACGATGGTGGCGTAATCATGCACGGTGGTAACATCGGCAGCTCTCGTCACACAAACAAAAGCATCCTTGACATTGTTAAAGGTGCTGATGATTACGGTTCAATGGTTAAAGCCAATACTGGTACTGCCAATGAGATCGGAATCACCACAGCAAGATCTGACGGTACACTTGCTTATAATCCTAACGGAAGAGCAGTTACTAGATCTTCAACTGACACGGGCTTTTTGATTAGAGGCGGTTCTCCAACTTTAATTAGCGGAGTATCTGGTACTGGTGGAATTCTTTCCATTCCCGGTAGTGATACTACTGCAAGACGTGCTGGTAATCTTCACTTTACAGAACGTGTATACCAAAAGGGTACATGGGCGACAACTATCTTCGACCTATTTGGCGGAGGCTTGTTGCAGAGCGATGGTACAGCTAAGGCTGGCATCACAAATAGAGGAACACGATACAACCATAACAGTATCGACAACTCTAAAGCTGATAGCCCAGATGACGCTGCAAGACCATCAAGATCTGTTCCCGGTGAAGCAGTTATCCTATTCAACTTCGTTAGTTACTCAACTAATATGGTTGACTATAGCGATATAACCGGCTAGTCAAGTTTAGTAATAATTGGGGGTGTGGGGTAAATACCCCATACCCCCTATATTATGGAGTATTGCACGATGAAAACCCTGTTAGCTTTTTTGCCGCCCCTCTTGGTTGCAGCTGGCGATACAATGCCTTTTGCATTTGATTGGGGAACTATATCGGCTACAGGACTATTGGGATGGTACTTATGGTATACAACCAAGGTTATACTTCCTTCACATCAAAAACAAATTTCTGTCATGCAAGAAACTTTTAGTAGTGATTTCAAAAACCAAAGAGATCATTACGAAAAAATATTAGATGACTTGCAAGACCGTTATGATGCGAAAAATGAGATTGAAGCAAAAAGAATGCAAAGAGTAAGTGATACTCTGGACAAAATAAACATGACACTAAATAAGATTGGAGAAAAACAATGAAGGCTGTCAAAAGTAAAAAGGGAATCTTGGCAATAGTATCAATACTGATTGCTTTACTTGCAGCCATCTGGCAAAACGGAGGACTTGATGGAATTATTATAGACGTTCCGGGATCTAATCCCATTGAAGTTAATATTCCAGAAAGCTGCGATTGCGATGAAGGTTGCGAATGTGATGTTGATGGCGGCGATTGTGTTTGTGTTGACACATGCGATTGTCCTGTCTGCACCGGATAATTATGAATATGACGAGATAGAACAGAGAGTGGTCTGCCATATGAGGCAGGCCATTTTCTGGTCTTTTAGGCACGAATTTATGGAGAGAAGAAAATGAAGTATCCCAAAATTAAAGCTGAGTGGGAACCAATTTCAAACTTACACGTAAATGTGACCAGTCAAGAATTAAAAATTTATGTTAACGGTTCGCTAAAAGAGCAAAGAGTTTTTGACCGCTGGGCAAGAGAGCATGAATTTTTTATACCTGCTTGGGACGCTAAAGGAAATCTTTTAGAAGAACAGACAAGGATTTATTTTACTGTTGAAGCTAAAACTGACAATTTTTCTTCAGAGACTATAACATCTAATGTTATACAGCTAGAAAGCATTTCTATAAAAGAAAAGCCAACGGACTTGAAGGTGTCCGTCATGCCCTTTCCTCAATTCTATCAAGAATTTGATTCGCCAATTTTTGTCGTGGGTAGCGGGGTTAATTAAATGAGCTGGAAAAACCTACACGAACAATCTTTGATATTTGACTGGCACAATCACGGAACTCTCAAGAACTTTTTGTTTGACCGTTCTCTTGACGGTAAAGAGTCTAGGTTCTTAACTAGATTATTTAAGAGGGCTTTTTGGCCTCTAAGCGAAAGAAACACGCTACCAAAGATGGAAGAAGGAGGTTTAGATGTAGTTCTTTCCACATCTTACATACCTGAGATAGAGTGGGTGGATGATCAAAAGCTCATCAAATTTCTAAAGTGGCTCTATCCTTCTGTAAACAAAAGAGTTTTTCAGCCTACTTACTTTGACGCGACCAATGCAATGATGGATCGCATGGAAAAAGAAGTTGACGACTACAATGCAATCTCTATGTCGGAAAGACAATTTAAATTTGTAAAAAACATAAAAGAGCTTGAACAAACTGTTGCTGATGAAAATTTGGCAATGATACATTCTGTGGAGGGAGGTCATTCCCTAAATGGTGAATTAGCAAAGAAGCGTGTTGGTGAGACAACCGCTGTGAAACCCCTTATAGAAAATGAGCTAATGGAAAATCTTGAACACTTCTATAACAGGGGTGTTGCCTATCTTACTCTTGCTCACTTTTACCCAAACCACTTGGTTAGTCCTGTGTTTCCATACCCAGAATACGGTATTAAAAGAAGTAATTGGAAAAACCTAATGGCTGGCTGGGATATGAATAAGGGTCTAACATCAACTGGTAAAAAGGTGGTGCAAGCCATGAAAGAAATGGGTATGATTATAGACATAACCCACTGCACGCCAAAAGCTAGGCAAGAAGTCTATGACATAGTTGGTAATGACTTGTCTAAGGTTATTGCTAGCCATATCGGTGCTTATGCCGTTAACCCAGACCCGCTAAACTTAGAGGACTGGGAAATAAAGTGGCTAGCAGACCATAACTGTCTGATAGGTATTATCTTTATGAATTATTGGCTAAGCCCAATAGATTCAGGATTAGGCTTAAAGCATATAGAACGTACAATAGATCACATAATAAATATAGCTGGAGATAAAGTTCTTGCAATAGGAACTGACTTCGACGGGTTTACAGATCCTCCAGATGAGATCACAGACATATCAGAGTTACCTAGATTGACTAGGTATCTAAAATGTCTAAAGTCATCTGTAAACGAAGACAAATACAGCGATAGTACAATCACAAATATTTTAGGTAGAAATTCTCTAAGGTTCTTACTAGAAGGCTGGAAATAATGTTTAAAAAAAATAAATACACAGAAGCTCTAAGGCTTAATACCAAAGGTCGTATAAAATATGAATACGAACACCCAAGGACTGGGGAAGTATTCTTATACTCAAGGAAGGGTCCTCATAAAAAGGGTGGAGTTACATTAATTTATAAGGGTAAAGCAAAAAATGGCTAGCGAAGAAAATAAGAATCTATCTAAACACGAGAAGAGAGAACTCAAGAATAAGCTTAGATTGGATAAAAAAGACGATAAACGAAGCTATAAACTTGAGAAGATTAAAGAAGTTAGCAACAAGGCTCTTGCTGTTGCAGCAAAAAGAAAATGGCTAGTATTTTTAATTGGTATAGGTCTTGTCGCTTATTTTGTTATTTCAAGTGGCGGTTTAGGCGGTGGCGGTGGTATAATGGATAAGATTAAATCTTTTTTTTAGACTAGGAGAATAGTAATGGAAAAGGTTAAAGCTCTTTTTAAGAGTCGTAGATTTTGGACTGCCGTGGGCGGCGTTTTTGTTGTAGCCGCTCAAGAAACTCTTGGGTTAGATCCAGACACAACTAACAGAATTGTAGCTCTGGCTGTAGCTTGGATTCTTGGGGACTCTCTAAGAGTTACCGAGACCAACAAAGAATAACTTTAGCGGGCAATTCGCAAGCCTAGCCTCTCTTAGGGGCTAGGCTTTTACATACGGAAATAACATGACGGAAAAAACAAAAGAAAAACACGTACTTATATTCTCTGCACAGTGGTGTGGTCCTTGTAGACAAATGAAATCCAGTGTTCTATCGGATTCAAAAGTAAAACAAAGACTCTCTGAATATGATTCTGTGCAGTATCTAGATATAGATGAAGCTAACGGAAGACAGCTTTCTGCTGCTTACAGAGTCTCTGCCGTTCCCACAGTCATTATTGTAAATGAAGAAGGAAGACCTAAAAAAATGGGTCACTTCATGAACACTTATAATTTCTTGGAGTTTTTAAAGTGAGTAAGAAGAAAAAACATCAAGTGGTGGTATTTGTTACCGAATGGTGTCCTCATTGCCAACACATGAAAGAGCATACTTGGACTGATCCAAGCGTAATCAAAGCCGTAAAAGCCTATCATAGCGGTAAGCCAGCTTTCATAGTCTGTAACAAGCCACAGAATAGAAAATTTGTTTCGGAATTTGACGTAGAGAGATACCCTACGGTTGTAATTATGGATGAAGATCATAACGTTGCAAAAAAAGCAAACAACATGAGTCCTGAAGATTTAGTGCAATTCTTAGAAGATTTTTAATGTCGCTTAACAAAAAAAGCAGAATATTAATAACCGGAGGAAAGGGTTTTCTTGGAACTCATTTAGATGAAGAGCTGAGAAATCAAGGTTATGAAAATGTATTTACGGCCTCTGGTGTAAGACAAGGTCTCGACCTTGGTGAAGAAGCAAATGTCGGATGGCTGTTTGACTTTACTCATCCTGAATACGTCATTCACTTAGCCTCTAGAAATGGAGGCGTAGGAGCAAACTTTAAATATGCTGGAGGACTCATGTATGAGAACCTCAATATGAGCATAAAGATAATTGAGGAAGCTAGACAATATGACGTAAAGAGGATAATAAATGTTGCAGACATAGCTTGCTACCCTTCTAACTCACCCATACCGTATGTTGAAAATGATTTTTGGAATGGGTATCCTCATCTAGTCAAAGCTCACTACGCAATAGCAAAAAGAACAATAACCGACATGCTTTCTGCCTATAGAAAGCAGTTTGGTATGAAGAATACAACTCTTATATTCTCTGATATATACGGGCCGAAAGACGAATTTGACCCTCATGCCGGTAAAATCATACCATCAGTTTTGACAGAGGCTAGGTTTTCAGTAGAAAACAATGTGCCACAATTTGTCTCTTCCGGAAGTTCAAAATCAACCAGAGACTTTATCTACGTTGACGATTGTGTCAAAGCTATATCGCTAGCTCTTGAAAATGAAAACACTCCAGAGTTGATCAATATTGGAAGTGGTGTAGAAACTAAAATAACAGAGCTGATTAAAAACATTTGTGAGCTGTATGGCTATGAAGGAGATATGATCTGGCAAGAAAAGCCATCACACGGAATAGAAAGAAGATTTTTAGACACTTCGCGAGCTAAAAAATATCTTGGTTTTGAAGCACAGACAAGTTTAGAGACTGGCATAGCCAAGACTATTAACTGGTACAACACAAACATGAGTTCACCTCAACTGTACAGAGCCAAAGATTTGCCGCCAAGCCTACAGGCACTAAGATGATAACAACCATAATTATCTCTAGAGATAGACCAGCACAGCTACACCTACTCTTGGAAAGCCTTAAGATAAATGGCGGCAACCTATTTGACATAACCGTTCTATACGAATCTTCGAGCGATTATTTTGAAGAAGGCTACAAACAAACACAGCACCACTTCTCTAAAAAATACAGAAGAGACGTTAGTTTTCCAATCAGGTGGAAAGCTAAAAAAAGCGAAAATATAAATGAAGATCTTCTTGAATTGCTATCAAACCCTAGAGAGCTTGTATGTCTTTTTAACGACCAAAACATTTTGTTTGACAAGGTTTGCTCATATAGAAAAATAAAAAGTTTATTTACGCATCATAGTTTGTCCTCCTTGTCATTAAGACTCGGCAATAACACAGTTATACAAAACCCTTACGAGGCTGCTTCGTTTCATATAGATCAACCAAAAGAGGGCGACTTTGTTTTAGATAGATTTCTTGTGTGGGATGCAACAAAATTAAAAAGCTACACAAACTTTGCTACGCCATTTTCTACCAACGGTCATATATACTACTACAATCTAATAAAAAATGTTTTAGAAAGAACTAACGTTGATGATTTTGAGCAATTTGAACTGGTAGTTCAGAAAGCTTTATACAACGGCGCGTTTGTTGGAAAAATACCACCGAACATGGCGTGCTTAGAATATAGTGCTGTTTTACATAATTCATGCAACAAAGTTTCCGACTACAAGGTAACACGTTATGACAACAGCGAACTAGGAATCAATCACAGATATACAGATGGAATGAGAATACAGTACAATGATTTTGATTTCAAACATGTGTCAAAACCATATCAAGATTTTACGGTGTATTTTAGATGAAAATTATATGCACAACAGTCGTTAGAGCTGCAAAGCAGGGCGATATTCACGGCGGTTTATACGTTGTTGATGTTGATACAGAGGAGGTTGTTCACTATGAGCCTTATCAAAAAGATTTTATCAATGATAATGAGCGTGGAGGAGAAAGAGGTCTGCGTGGCATTTGTGTTCTTCCTGATCGCATTATCGTTTCTGATTCTGCCGGTTTTATTGAGCTAAATAAAAATGACTACTCCATAGTAAAGTCACACCAAGACCCGACAGCCTTCAAATCTATTCACGAAATATGCTATCACGACGGTTTCATATGGGCTACATCAACAGCTTATGACGCTATAGTAAAAGTTGACCTAGATTTTAACCTTCATGGATTTTGGGAAATAAAAGGGAAGAGTCTACCAGACCACAAAGCCTTTACAGGTAAAGAAAAGATAGACCCTAAAGACCGTTCTCATGATGACAACTATCACATAAATTCAATATGCACACATGATGGAGAACTTCTTTTTTCAGGGCTAATAACTGGCCTGTACAATTTTGAAGATGTCAAGGCTGTAACGCCTATGCCATATATATCAGGTAGTATACTGCAAGAGATGGGTATAGCGTCTCCAAACATGAGAGTTACAAAAGCTGCAAGCTTTATACATAACTTTTATGAATATGAAGATATGTTTGTTGCTAACTTTACAAGCTTTAGTTGTTTAGGCATAGCTAACAAGCAGATGGGAGGAGTTGTGTTCGACGTAGCTCCCATACCAAGATCTAAGAAAGCAAAATTTTGTGTTGACGAAATAGCAGTAAACAACTGGAACAGAGGTCTTGCAAGACATGACAACCTATTGTTTGTAGGTTCTTCTCCTGCTAGAATACTTGTTTATGATTTGAACAAGGCTGAGTTCATTAAGGAAATACAACTAGAGGAAGATATAAGACATGCGATACATGGACTGGAGGTTTTAGGATGACGTTCAATGAGGATCTCGCTGTAAAAAACGGCGCTGAAAAAATGAAAATTTCTGACGACAGGTCAGCGTGGGTGTTGCCAGAAAAAGAATCGTTTCGTAAAATGATAGCCTACGCTCAAAAAGAAAGGTGGATTTGGATTCATCCACAGTATAAAAATGGGCAAGACGATAAGAAGAAAAAGCAAAAAAGACAAGAAACGTCTAAAGCGTGAACGAAGAACAAGAACAAAAAAACGCGATGACTCGTCCAACTTGGGATGAGTATTTCATAAATTTTGCACAATTAACAGCAACCAGAAGTCCCGACTCTCAAACGAAAGTTGGGTGCGTTTTGGTTCATAAGAACAGGGTAATCAGTGCTGGTTACAACGGTTTTTGTACCGGCGTGATTGACGACGACCTTCCTACTTCTAGGCCGGACAAATATCCCTTCATGGTTCATGCTGAACAAAATGCAATAAGCAATATGATAATAAGGCCGAAAAAGAAGGTGATAGCCTATGTTACACACATGCCTTGTTACAGGTGCGCTAAATTGCTTTGGCAAAACAACATAAAAACTTGGAAAATTTTAGCTGGACAAAAAGCACACGGCTATTCCGAGGAAGATAAGCTAATACACGACCATCTGTTTGAAAATGGACTTAAGATAGATTGGATTACCCCAAGATGGTCTTACTTGAACGATCTTGTGGTAGACAAAGAAAATGATAAGCAGCTATCGCTTTTCTAGTGTATAATAAAATGTCGGGGTTTAAAGAGTTAGCATAAAGACTGGACTAAAGTAACACCTCCTCGACGTGCAATAAGCCCTAAGCGCTTAGTTTAACCTTGTGATTTTTTTTAACCTAGACAAACCGCTTAGGTTTTAGGTGTTACTTTTTTACGGAGTCATACATGTCTGTTCGAGAACTTTCTGATTATACTTTTGTGGCAAAATATGCAAGATGGATACCGGAAAAGAAGAGAAGAGAAACTTGGGACGAAGCCGTTAGTCGAGTAAAGCAAATGATGCTTGACAAGTATTTCGACAAACCTGAAATACACGAAGACATTGAGTGGGCTTACGAGATGATGCGAAAGAAGCGAGTTCTTGGATCTCAAAGAGCCTTACAGTTTGGTGGAAAACCAATCTTTAAACACAACGCAAGAATCTATAATTGCATCACCTCTTTTTGTGATCGACTGCGTTTCTTTCAAGAATGTATGTATCTTTTGTTGTGCGGTTGTGGTACTGGCTTTTCTGTACAGAAGCACCACGTAGAAAAACTACCACCTCTGATTAGAAATAAAAGCGGAACTAAGAAGTTTGTCATACCAGATACCATTGAGGGGTGGTCAGACGCCGTTGGTGTTTTAGTGGCTAGCTATTTCGATCAAGATGAACTATTCCCAGAGTACGTAGGCAAAAGCGTAAACTTTGATTACTCTGAAATTAGACCAGCCGGAGCATTCTTAAATTCTAGCGGCGGTAAAGCTCCCGGTCCAGAACCCCTAAAAAATGCCCTATCTAGCATCAGAAAAATTTTAGACAAGGCGCTTAAAGAGCTAGAGTTCTGTGACAAGTCAATAAGAGATCTCACTCCAATTCAAGCTTACGACATAGTTATGCACAGTGCGGATGCTGTTATTTCTGGCGGCGTTCGCAGAAGCGCTACTATATGTTTATTTAGCGCAGATGATGAGGAGATGGCAAAAGCTAAGACTGGATCTTGGTTTGTGGAGAACCCACAAAGAGGACGTTCTAATAATTCAGCCTTGTTGTTAAGAGACAAAACAACGGCAGAACAGTTCTCTGAATTAATGAAATCAGTACAAGAATTTGGAGAGCCGGGTTTTGTATGGTCTGACTCTACAGAATTAATAGTCAATCCTTGTGTTGAGATTGGCATGTGGCCTGTAGATGAAACAACCGGCGAGAGCGGTTGGCAGGCTTGCAATCTAAGTACAATTAATTGCGCTAAGATAAAAACGGAGGAAGACTTCCTTGAAGCCTGTAAAGCCGCTTCTATAATTGGCTCTCTTCAGGCTGGGTTTGCAAAATTTCCCTACCTCGGAAAGGCAAGCGAGAATATTGTTAGTAGAGAGGCACTTCTAGGCGTTTCCATGACAGGTATAATGGAGAAACATGAGATATGTTTAAATCCTGACACGCAGAAGCAAGGGGCTAAAGTAGTTAAAGATGAAAACAAAAGAGTCGCTAAGATCATCGGAACCAATCAAGCCGCTAGAACTACTTGTATTAAGCCTGAAGGTACTAGCAGTTGTGTTCTTGGTACTTCCTCTGGTATCCATCCACATCATGCTAAGCGTTATATACGAAGGGTTCAAGCGAATAAGATGGAACCCATTTACAACTACTTCAGAGAAGTGAACCCAAGAGCTTGTGAAGAGTCTGTATGGTCTAACAATGATAGCGACGATGTAGTTGCATTTTGCGTAGAAGTTCCTGCGGGATCTAAGACTAAGAATCAAGTTGGAGCTATAGACCTCCTAACACATGTAAAAAGCACACAGCAAAGCTGGGTAATTCCCGGCACTAATAAATCCCTGTGTACCAAGCCTTGGCTTGTACACAATGTTTCTAATACGATTAATGTAAAACCAGATGAATGGGAAGAAGTAGAGAAGTTTATTTATAAAAACAGGAAATACTTCTGTGGTATATCTTTGTTGCCAATTACTGGAGACAAGGACTATCCCCAAGCGCCATTCACCGCAATCTACCTACCAACAGAACAGGTTCGTCACTACGGAGACGCATCTTTGTTTGTCAGCGGTCTTATAGAGGTCGCCCTTAACCTATGGGAAGACAACCTATGGTCGGCCTGCGACTCACTTTTAGGTGTCGGAGCTAAGATAAAGGGTAACGGAAAAAAAGAGTGGGCTGACAGATGCAAGAAGTTTGCGGATAGATATTTTGAAGGAGACCTAAGAAAGCTTACCTATTGCATGAAAGATGTCTACAACTGGAAAGAGTGGGTGGACTTAAATAGGGAGTTTACTAAGGTTGACTATACGGAAGTTATAGAGGAAGAAAACAACGTCAAGCCCGAACAGGAATGGGCTTGCGCCGGAGGAAAGTGCGACATCATCTAATGCTTAGAAGTATTACAATAGACAATGACATGCTAAAATGGATCGCTAAAAAACTCAACGAAGAAGTAGAAGCTGGTAACAAAATTACCAGAAGCACTCTCTCAAGTTTGATTTGGGAATACGAAAAAAAGGAAGAAAAGTGAATTACGATTACAACTTTTTTGAAGTCAAGCAGCTACACGAATCATCTCAAGTCCCAACGAAGGGTCATCTAAACGATGCCGGTTGGGATTTGTATTCTTTTGAAACCGTAAGCATCCCATCAGATGCAACTGTATTAGTCTCCACCGGAATAGCGGTTGCAATACCAAAAGGTTATGCTGGATTAATATGGGATAGATCCTCTATGGGTGTAAAAGGTGTTCATAGACATGCTGGCGTTATAGACTCTGAGTATAGGGGTGAGGTAAAAGTTTGCTTGCATAACACCACTAAAGAGACGTACCATATAGAGAAGGGGGACAGAATAGCTCAATTATTAATACAAGAAGTCCCAACCTTTATACAGCATGTTGTAAAAGAGTTAGATTCCACCCAAAGAGGTGATGGAGGCTTTGGCTCTACAGGTAAATAAAATGCCCAGAAGAAAAAAACCAGAAGCAGGACAACCAACTAAAAGAAGGAAAGCTTTAAAACCTAAAACTAAAAATCAAGAAGGTTACATCAGAACTATATCAGAAAATGACGTAACTTTCTGTACCGGCCCAGCAGGTACAGGAAAAACAGCGGTAGCTGTTGGCTTGGCTTGCGATTATTTGTTAGATAAAAGGGTTGAGAAGATAATTGTAACTAGACCTGTAATTGAAAGTGGTAGGGGTTTAGGTTTCCTGCCCGGAACTTTTGAAGAAAAAATACATCCTTATCTTGTGCCTGTACTGGAAGAGATGCAGTACAGGTTAAATAGCAATAGAGTTCAAGCATACAGAGAAGAAGGCAAGATAGAAGTAGTGCCTTTGGAATATATGAGAGGGCGAAATTTCCATAATTGCTTTATGATATTAGATGAAGCACAAAACGCCACTTTTGAACAGCTAAAAATGTTTATAACGAGAATCGGCTGGGATTCAAAAGCTGTCATCAATGGAGACATTGAGCAAACAGACCTCCTAAAAAAAGACCAAGGCGGTCTTGAGGAGTTTCTTGAGCGTCTTGATGACATTGATGGTGTCGGCATTTCCGAACTTACGGAAGAGGACATTGTCAGAAATAGTATTATTTCAAGAATTCTTAACGCACTGTACGATTAATATGCCAACATATGATTATCAATGTAACACCTGTGGAATTGAATTTGAGCAATTTCACGGCTTTAACGAAGAGCCTTCCCCTTGCAAATGCGGAAGTTCAGATATAAAAATTGTTATCAATCAGCCTCCCATCGGCTTTGTAAAGGGAGAAGCCAAAACTCTTGGGCAGCTTGCCGAGAGAAATACAAAAAAGATGGGACGTTACGAGCTTGATGACAAAAGAGCTTACCAAAATGCAGAGAAGAAAGAAAAGAAAAAAGACTGGTGGGAAAAGTCTGGAGATGCCAGCAAATCCGATATAAACAAAATGAGCAAGTCTCAAAAAGCAAAATACATTAGAGACGGGAAAAAGTAATGGAATTTAAGAAGTATGTAGAAAGAGCTAAAGGCGAGTTTATAGTTGTGACATGTGCCGACTGTGATAGACCATTACTGAATGTCATCAAGACAGGAGACACAGAAGACAAACATTTTATAAAAGCTCATTGCGTAAATAAGAGATGTACCCCGCAAAATACCAGAGGCGAGAGCTGGGTTCATGAAATTAATGGATCTTTTGTATATGCAACAATAAAAGAAAGAGATATAATAGAGTCTATGGAAGAAGATGAGGATGGTGTAATGAATATACACATGAGGAAAAAGAAAAATGACTAGTGAATTTTTTGAACAAGAACAGTTTGATTACACCTACTACAACTCTGACGGATCGGAATCTCAGGAAGACGAAGATAATTCATGCGCTTATCTAGCAAAAAGCAAAAAAGTGGAAAAGTACTACGTCAAGTTTTTTAGGGGTAGAGTCATAGACCCCTATGGAATGGATTCTGGCAAGCTCAAGTCAAACATGACAGAGTATAAAAAAGTTCAAAAGAACACCTTTAAGTTTTACGTTGAGTATTTAAAAACTAGAAAATCAAGCTATTTGTCTTGGGCCGAGAGGAGCGTTATTGATGTCTAAAAGAAAAACAGGAAAGCTAACCAAGGTAGAGAAGTTCTATATCGACAACAACACAGATAAGACTGTAGAAGAAATAGCTAAAGATCTTAATAGAACAGAGAACGCTGTAAACAAATACATTAGCGAGTCTACAGACACGGGTCATGTTGACACAGCTCAGGATGAAAAATCCACAGTTGGAGAGCTTATGGGTCACAAAGAAGATCGTGGAGTTACAATCATGACGCCAGCTGCGTCCGAATTAGCCGATGAAACTAGACCTACAAGAGTTCAAAACACCACAAGATACAGTGATGCAATTCATATAATTAAAGACAAATAATATGAACTTATCTGATATACCAGACCGCGAATACAACGTGGCAAAGCAATTAGATTCTTATGTAAATCAGTACGGCGACAAGAACCCAATGTGGATAGCCGAACTTTCAAACGGCGAAACTATCTACCAAGATGACGGCAGACCCAACGCAACACCAGAAAGTGCTTGGGCTAGGCTAAAGATCTACTGCGAAAACGAAGGTTTGCATGTCACAAACTTAAAAATTAAAAATAGATCCAACGCAAAAGATGTTCCCGCCAACAAGGACGGATACTTCTTTTGTAAATGTGCATCAGCTTTTATGTTTGGTGGCGAGACTTTACACTCATTCATCGTTGGATATTTGGATAATGGCAGACTGCTTGTTAGAAAATGGGCTATGCCGGAAATGATTTTAGAAAGAGTTGAAGAACGAGACCCCTTCGCAAACCCTGACTGCTTGATAGCGAAGGATGGAGCATTGAATGGACAATTACAAACACAAAACGACGGGTCAGCCGTGTAATGCCGCTGAATACATAGCGGAAATGGTTTGCTTGAGAAAAGCTGAATCGCAAAATGTCGGAAGGCCAGCTTACGCATTATGGAATACGGCTAAGTGGAAAAAAGAATTCCAAAGCCAGATAACTAAAGCCTACCAGCTTCTAAAAAAATATACCGACAAGGCCATAATCTCAGCGCTAAACTCCCCCAAAGGAAAACGCATATATTCCTTGAGGGTCAAAAATCTAGAACCTCTTGTAAAACAATCCCAAAAACAGTTGGATAAAATTAATCCCGACGTGATAGAATATACAGACAATACAAAAGCAAGACCTTCCAAACCTTATGGTCGAGAAAGTAAAATCAGCAAACTTAGGAAGTTAGATGGCTAAGAAAAAAGAACTTTCAATCTTTGATACGCTCGTAAAAAAGTACGGCGAAGACGTTGTTAAAAGCGGCAAAGAAGTATTTGAAGAAATTAAAAATAAGCAAATTATTCCTGTCAGCCCTTGTCTAGATTACGCTCTTGGCGGCGGAATCCAAGAAGGTAGTTGGGTTCAAATGATAGGAGATCCAAAGAGCGGCAAAACAACGACCGCCTTGCAAATAGCCGCTAACGCACAGAAAGAAGCCTATGGCTCAAGAGATGTATGGTACATAAATGTAGAGGGAAGACTAAATAGAAAAAACTTGGAAGGAATAAAAGGCTTAGACGTTGATAAAATCAACATATTTGAATCACCTTCTGAAACTCTAAGCGCAGAGAAGTACTTAGGGGCTATAGAAAGAATAGTCAAAGAATGTCCGGGTTCTGTCATTATCATTGATTCTGTTTCTTCTATGATAGCACAAAAAGATTTAGACGAAGAAGTTAGAGGAGACTACAGGCCGGGACTCCAAAAGATACTATCTAACTTCACAAAGAAACTTGGCGGCGTAGTTCCTAAACAAGGTGTAATTATAATCATGATTACACACTACATATCCAATGTCTCTGGCTATGGAAAAAAGAAGGTAGCTGACGGTGGTGTAAAAATACAATATCAAGCTGACACTATTTTAGAAATAAACAGAGTTCAGCCTTGGAAGGTTGACGACAAGGCAGACTCGCAACAGGTGGGTCAGTGCATCTTATGGAAAGTTGTCACTTCTTCTGCCGGAGGATTTACCGGAGGTGGAGCCGTTAGCTGGCTTCGTTACGGCGTTGGCCTTGACAAAAAGCAAGAGTTATTTTCACAGGCGGTTGATTTTGATATTATCGAACAGGCTGGTGCGTGGTATACTTGCCACTTCGCTATTGACAGCCCAGATTCCGTAGCCGATATTCTGTCTGAAAAAGAAGTCGATCCATCAGATGAAGATGCCGTATTAAGACTTTTTAAATTTCAAGGACAGGCTAAGCTATTAGACTTCATGGATGAGTATCCACATCTCTGGGACTTGCTTGACAGCACAATGAGGGAGATATTGTATTGAAGGTAAAAGGGTTTGACGGTCGCGAGCATCATTGGAGACTGAATAAATACGCAGTTTCTGGCGAGGATATTAGACCAAGATCAAACTTGCATATTTCCGCAAGAAAATTGTTGAAATCACTTTTTCCTTATGATACAATTTTGGAAGAGGTCGTCCTTCCCGGCTCAAACAAGCCGTCGAGACCATCCAAACTTTATGCTGACTTTTTTATTCCAGCCTACAATCTTGTCGTGGAAGTTCACGGAAGGCAGCACTTTGAGTTCGTGAGTTTTTTCCATAAGAATAAAGCGGACTTTCTAAAATCTAAAAGCAGGGATAAAGACAAACAGAGATGGTGCGAACTTAATTCTATAGAATTCGTATCATTAAAATTTTCGGAAGGTGAAGATGAGTGGAGAGAAACAATACTCGAAAAACTTTGAGCTTGACGGCCTTATACAATCTCTAAACGAATACAGTGATCTAAAAGGCATAATAACCGCAAAAATACATCCAGAGGTTGAAGAAATCATAAACCTTACAGAAGACGATCTTAAGAAACTAAAACCTGAAGAGTGTCTACGCAAGGCTTTTTTATTATCTGGATATTGCGGCTATGTGCAGAAAATAGAAAACAAACACAAAGTAAAACTAAACTGGTGCAATGACATCCTTTACAGAATGACAGTAGAGCATGACCACCTGTTTGGTAAATATATGAAATGGGAACAGAAGTTACACACGCTATCAATTAATGACGACTTTGCTGAATCCGTTATGAAAGCAAAAAGCACAGCAGAAAATAACATTACTTGGATAGATAATAAAGTTAGAGATATGCGTAGACAAGTAGACGCATTAATGGAACTTGGAAGGAGAAGGTATTAATGACCCCTCTAGAACTTATCAAAGAAGGAATTTTGAACGATGATATGGAGCAAGTTATTCTGGGCTACAAAAGCCTCACGGGAGAATCAGTCTCAAGAGGATCAGGAGAAGAGCCAGAGCCAGAAGACGGACAAGTGCAAGAAGCATCAGTGCAAGAAAATGTGCGGGAAGAAAAATCAAAAGACTTAGACTTTTCAATAAAGAGGTCTAAAACTGACAGTAACGCTAAGTATGCAAAAGCAGAATCAATCAAAGTTGGTGAGAATCAGTTTGTTGACGATGGCCTTGAAGCGTCGGAAGTAAAGACTCCAGAAGTCAAAAGAACAACAAGACGGCCTCCGGTTGATTTGATAGATGTTACTTGCCATGTCTGCGGAAAGACAGAACAAATAAACCCTCAACTTAAAAGTGGAGAATTCTACAGATGCTCAAGATGTATTGGAGGGTAACAAATGGAAGAACAAATTTCAAATCCAGCGTCCGAAAGGGTTGTTTTATCGGGCATAATTAAACATGGATCAGAGGCTTTTATAGACGTTGACGACATAATAGATGTAAGCACGTTTACTTTAGAGCAAAATCAAATTATTTATGCTTGCCTAAAAAAGACATTAGAAAATAGCTCTAGTATAGATCTTCCGTCCGTCTTGAGTGCGGCTGAAGATTTAGGAATGACAGACTCTTTCAAAGACAGGGTTCCTCCTAATCATATCCAAGGATTAATGAACTTCGATGTTCAACTTGAAAATGTTAGGACTCACGCAAAGAAACTAAAAAAACTCGAAATAGCCAGAGATGTCAGGCTCAGAGCAAAAAGAGTTATAAAAGACATAAATGATGTCACAGGGGATGAGTCTGTTGACACTATCATATCAATCGGTGAGTCTCCTTTTTTTGAACTATCTTCGACTCTCAACAACTCCGTAGAGGATAGACCGATAACTCTTGGGGACGAAGTTTCTAATTATATACAGCACTTAGAAGAAAACCCCTGCGATATGCTGGGTTTGAGTAGCGGCTTCGCAAGATTTGACGCAGCTATTGGTGGTGGTTTTCGACGTAAATGTGTGGATCTGATAGCTGCTCGTCCTAAAACAGGAAAGAGTATGCTGGCAGACAATGTAGCCGCTCACATAGCTACTGAATTAAAAGTTCCTGTTTTGATATTAGATACGGAAATGTCAAGAGAGGATCATTTCAACAGACTTCTAGCAAGATTCAGTGGGATAAACATCAACGATATTTCCACTGGAAAGTTCACAAAGATGGTGAATGGCAAAGAAAGAATTGCTCAGGCCGCAGAAAAAATCAAAGATGTTCCGTTTGATTATATCACTATAGCTGGGAAGCCTTTTGAAGAAACACTTTCGATTATCAGGAGATGGATTGTCAAACGTGTCGGCTTCGACGAAAACGGAAGAACAAATGATTGCATGGTCATATACGACTATCTAAAACTTATGGCATCTAATGAAATTAATGACAGCATGAAAGAGTTTCAGGTGCTAGGATTTCAAATAACAAAGCTACACAACTTGACTGTTGAGTATGACTTTCCTTGCCTGAGCTTTGTTCAGCTGAACAGAGATGGAATTACAAAAGAATCTACTGATGTTGTTAGTGGTTCTGACAGATTGATTTGGCTCTGTAGTAGTTTCACTATTTTCAAAACAAAATCTGACGAAGAAATGGCTGAAGACAACGGAGCTACAGGTAATAGAAAACTAATTCCAATCGTTACTAGACATGGTGGTGGCTTAGATGATTACGACTATATCAATATTGATATGAAAGGTGAGATTGGAACTGTTGAAGAAATGATGACTAAATCAGAAGCTTTAAAAGGGACTCAATTACAACGAGAGGGATTCGTAATTGAAGACGGTGGAGAAGCGGAGAGGCCATTCTAATGTTTCAAACAAAAGAAGACAGGATTGCTTTGGCAGATTTAATGTCTGACAATATAGGTGATCTTTTAGATTTTTTAGAAATAGACTACACAGACAATGGCGATTACTACGCCTTTGTCTGTCCCATACACGAAGGTGCTGACAATCCACACGGATGCACGATGACCGTGTTTGGCGAGTGGAAAGGCGCTTGGAAGTGTTGGACTAGAGGTTGCGAAAAACAGCACACTCATTCAATACTCGGATTTGTTAGAGCTGTACTTAGCGCAAGAAAAGACAAAGAAGTTTCATTCAATGAAGCTATCAATTTTTGCAAGGACTTTCTTAACGTAACCGGAAGTGACATCAAGGATAGAGCAAAAGATATACCGGCTATACTACAAAAGTACCAACAAAAAACAAAGCAGAAAAAACAGAAAATACTAAACATACCTAGAGAAGAAATTAGGAAAAGTCTAAAGATACCTTCCAAGTATTACATCAATAGGGGTTATACTAAAGAGGTGTTGGATAAGTTCGACGTTGGAAACTGCGATTCAAAAGGCAAACAGATGAACGGCAGAATTGTAGCTCCCGTTTACGACGAAAACTTTGAATATGTTGGTTGCGTAGGAAGAACTACAAAAGAAGATCATAACGGCTATAAGTGGATAAATTCTAAATACTTCAACTCAGGCTCTCACTTATACGGTTACTGGCTAGCCAAAGAAAAGATAAGAGAAAAGAAAACGATTGTTTTGGTAGAAGGTCAGGGTGACGTATGGAGGCTTCACGAAGCAGGGATAGAAAACTGCGTAGGTATATTTGGGTCTTCACTCAGTGATACACAGTCTAGAATCATACAAACTTCTGGAGCCTTTAATGTTGTTATATTGACAGATAACGACGAAGGTGGTGAAAAAGCTAGAAGATCAATTAAAGAAAAATGCGGAACTCTTTTTAACATTGTCGAACCAAAGTTTTCTGCTAAAGATATTGGCGAGATGACCGTACAACAGATACAAAACGAAATTAAACCTCAACTGGAGGGCAAGTATGTCTAGGATAATTGGATTCTCTGGAGCAAAGCAAAGCGGTAAAACCACATCAACAAACTTCCTTTACGGATACCAACTTAGGGTAAATGATGTAATTGAGAAGTTTATGATGAACCAAGACACTGGCGAACTTCTTGTTAACACAATAACAATTAATGAGAAGGGCGAGGAAGAAGAGGGATTGGGCATTCTCGACATTGAGAGAAGAGATCCCGAATTTGTAGAATACGCAGCACAAGAAATTTGGCCTTATGTGAGATCGTTTAGTTTTGCCGACCCCCTCAAGATAATAGCGATACAACTATTCGGCCTGTCAGAAGAGCAGTGTTTCGGAACAGACGAAGATAAGAATTCACTTACGGATATTAGAATTCAAGACATGTCTAGGTTAATTTCTGGCCCAGATCAAACGGAGCTTGTGAAGATATCAGAAGCAGAAGCTCATCTTACAGCAAGAGAATTTTTACAATACTTTGGAACAGATATATGCAGAAGACTCAAATCGGACATATGGGTTCGCAGTTGTGTAAACAGAATAAAACAAAGCGGAACTGAACTAGCAATTGTTCCAGATATACGTTTCCCAAACGAAGTTAAAGCTATACGCAAAGCTGGAGGTAAGGTCATAAGACTGACAAGAAAGCCTCACGAAGATAGTCACGACAGTGAAACAGCTCTAGATGGCTTTAAAAAGTTTGATCATGTTATTGACAACCAAAACATGACGATTGACGAAACTAATAGAGCATTGTTAGAAATTATAAAGGAATGGGGATGGATAACTCCAAAGGCTTAATCGTAGAAATTCCGTTTACACAGGATATGGTCAACTCTGCTAAAACTAAGGCTAAGCAGATGGGATCAATTAAGAATTCAATACTCAAGGGTAAAGGTAACTTTGCTGGATTTCTTGGGGAAGAAGCCGTCGCTGCGTACATCAGTGCGGATATTATTAGTTTTGAAGAGGGAGATGCCAAATACGGGCATGATATCCTCAAAAATGACAGAAGGATTGAAGTAAAGACTAAAAGGCGCACAGTCGCTCCAAAGCCTTTCTATGACGTTTCAGTCGCTGCTACAAGCAAGCACCAAGCGGACAAGAGAGGGTTAGATCTTTACATTTTTGCGAGCATACAGTTTGATGGTCACACGCCGAAGAGGATATGGATCATCGGACAAAAAGACAGGGATCAATATTTCAAACAGGCTAGGTTTATCAAAAAAGGAGAGAGTGAAGGCAACAATGGTTTTCGCGCTCATACTGACATGTACAATTTGATAACTACAGAATTAGATGGTTTAGATGATAGTTTGCTACCACAGAAGCAGTAGTTTAGGAACTCTGGAGTTCTGCGAACAAAAGTATTTTCTCCAGTACAATCTATCCTACAAGGACAAGACGAACAAAAAAGCTCTCATGGGTACTATTACCCATAAGGTTATGCAGATACTTGGAGACAAGTCACTGGCTGTTGCCAAAGGTGAAGACAAGGTCGTTGATGACGAGCTTGGTACTTTTACACTGAAGCAATGTGACGATCTATCGTATGTAAATGACTTGGCTTTTGACTATTATGTCAACAATTTTCCAGAGGTTGTCCTTACGGACTCTGAAAAACGAACCTGCTTAAAATGGGCTGAGAAAGCCGTGGCCTATCAGGATGGAATGTTTGATCCTAGAAATCAAGATGTATTTGCGACAGAGCTTTTCTTCGACATTGAAATACAGGAAAACTGGGCAAAGTACAACTACAGGGTAGGTAAAGAAAATGTCAAAGGCAACTTGGCTATAAAGGGAACCGTTGACTTAATCGTAAAACAGGGCGAAAACTATTACGAGATACTAGATTATAAAACCGGCAAGAGAATTAACTGGGCTACTGGAGAAGAGAAGACTTTAGAGAAGCTACAAAAAGACACTCAGCTCCTCCTGTATTACTACGCCCTAAAAAACATGTACCCAGAAGCAGAGTTTTCTGTAAGCATTTTTTATATTAACGCTGGTGGTGTTTTCTCAATGGTCTTTGACGAAGACGACTACAAAAAAGCAGAAAACATATTGAGACAAAAATTTGAGAAAATTAAGAGAAGTCAAAATCCAAAACTCTTATCTAACGAAAACTCACATTGGAAGTGCCGCAAGCTCTGTAAGTTTAGCCAACCTTACAAAGAAGGTTCAAAGAAAAGTGTGTGTCAGCATATTAGAGATGAAATAAGAAAAGACGGAATCTTAAAAGTTGTTGAAAAATACGGAGATGTCAACAAGCTGTCAGCATACGGAGATGGCGGCGGTAGACTCGCAGAAGATACTAAGAAAAAATGAATTGGACTCCATTACATTTACACAGTCACTACAGCCTACTTGATGGCCTGTCTAGGCCGCAACAGATCGCAAGCAGGTGTGCAGACTTGGGATTTAGCTCTTGCGCACTGACAGATCACGGAACCGTGTCTGGAGCTGTCTCTTTCACTAAGGCTTGTAAAGCAAAAAATATCAAACCTGTGTTAGGCTGTGAGTTCTATCTCAGTCAAGACGACGCAACGGTAAAAGAAACATCAAACAGAACCCTGAGTCATCTTGTAGTGCTGGCAAAGAACAAGACTGGCTGGGGAAAATTGATCGAGGCTGTATCTCGCAGTAACGATGAAGATGTTTATTATTACAAGCCGCGATTAGACTTAGATTTGCTCGGTCAATATGCTAACGGAGACCTTTTGGCTTTTAGTGGGCATTTAGGCAGCGACATGGCTAACGCGATTTTTACAGACTATAAAGCTGCGTATGGTCAAGAAACAGAGGCTGGAGTTAAGAAGTATATAGACCCAAGCTGGGTTGAGAAAGTCACAAAAGTCGCATACAAATATATGGATATATTTGGTAAAGAAAACTTTCTAATCGAAGTGCAGTGTATAGACCAAGATAACTCTCCAGCAGCAAAGCTTGTAGCGCAAGGGATGCGCTATATCGCTAAAACATTAAAGATACCCTCGATAGCGACCTCAGACTCACACTATCCAGAAAAGAAGGATTCACCAGACCACCTACTACTTTTGTGTTCTGCGATGAAAACAACTCTTAGAAAGATAAAAAGCAAGTTAGATAACAATGAGGACGTTGGTTTCTCTGGGTTTATGAAGTCTAACAACTTCCACATCCCAACTTTACAAGAGATGAAGGCAATACATACAGAAGCTGAATTGCAGAATACCATGCATGTGGCCGACATGTGTGAAAGCTATGACATTCTTGGTCAGCCAATGTTGCCTAAGTTTAAATGCCCAGAAGACATGGCGGAAGAGGCTTACCTAAAACATTTATGCAGAGAGGGATGGAAAAATTTCCTCATGCCAAGTGGTAAGATAAACACAAAAACATCTGAAGATATATATGCCGACAGAATAAAAAAAGAACTTAAAGTCATAAGTGATGCAAACCTGTCTGGATACTTTCTGATAGTAAGAGATATAGTTAACAATATTAGATCAAACTCTTGGATTCCCGGACCCGGAAGAGGTTCTGCTGCTGGATGCTTGGTTTCTTATTTGGTGGGCATAACACAGGTTGATCCCATTGAGTATGGATTAATCTTTGAAAGATTTTATAACGCCGGAAGAAATACAGAAGATCACATATCACTTCCAGATATTGACATAGATGTACCGGCATCCAGAAGGGACGACACCATAGACTATATAAGAGACAAGTATGGACATTCAAAAGTAAGTCAAATGGTTACATTTGGAAGACTTCAAGGGCGAAGCGCACTTAAAGAAGTTCTACGTATGAATGAGGCTTGCGGTTATGACGAAATGAATGTCATAACAAAAAGTCTACCACCCGAACATGAAATATCTGACCAACTAGCGGACATGGACGATCCATCAGTAATACGGTGGACTTTGATAAATCAGCCGGAAGTCTTGAGAGAGTATTGCAGGATGAATGACGAAGGCGAGCTAGAGGGCGACTATGCAAAATTGTTTGAACAAGCAATGCGCATTGAAGGTACATTCAAGTCTCAGGGTAAGCACGCAGCTGGAGTTGTAATTTCCTCCAATAATTTGAACGAGGTATGTCCTATGGTTAGAGACAAATCTAGTTCAGAAAAAATGGCCGGTATGGAAATGAACGACCTTGAGGCTATGGGTCATGTCAAGTTTGATGTTTTAGGCATCTCACTTTTAGATAAAGTAATGGGTATTAGAGACCAACTGGAAGAATCTTAATATGAGTAGACAATTTATAAAAGATAGGATTGAGAACAAAAGATACGTTGAGTTCAAATCTCTGTCGATATGCAAAATAAATGATTTTTATGACAGGATGGTACAAAAAGATATGTATCAAGTTCACTGCTCCAACCCTAAATGCTTACAGCAAAAAGAATCTACATCAAAAAAAATACCATTCAGTATGCTTTACGAAGATATTGAACAAGCGTTAAATAAATTTATTGAACTAAGGAAAAAGATAAGATGAATTACAGAGATATTATTGTATTTGACTTTGAGACGGGTGGTAGAAACCCATATAAGTGTCAACCGACACAAATTGCCGCAGTTGCTATTCATGGGCGCAAGCTCACCGTGCAGCCCGGAGGTTATTTTAATAGTGAAATACGACCTATTTTAGATGACGATAAGGCTATTGAGCTGGGTTTAGATCCAGTAGAGGACGAAGCTCTCGCCGTCACTAGAAAGAATAGAGAAGATTTAGCAAAAGCGCCGCAGCCAAAAGCGGTTTGGCAAAAGTTCACAAACTTTGTCAATAAGTACAACTTCAAAAAAACAAACTACTACGCTCCTATCGCTGCTGGTTACAACATAATTGGTTTCGACATGCCTATCGTTGAACGTATGTGCCAACAATATGGTCCTACGCACAACAAGTCAGGCAGGCAGGGCTTGTTTAATCCTATTCACAAGGTTGATTTAATGCATACGGTATGGATGTGGATGGAGAACAACGCAGACGTTAAATCCTTAAGTATGGATTCAATGAGAGACTTGCTTGGTATGGACAAAGAAAATGCCCATGACGCTTTACAAGACGTAAAAGACACTGCCAATCTATTAATTGCCTTCATGAAGCTTATCAGAAGGGTTTCTCCTAGCGTAAAATTTGAAAAGGCATTTGCAGATGGAAACATCCACCTTTGATCCTATAAACCTATCTTTTGACGACGAGTCCACATGGGACACAATCTGTAGCGGAAGAACAAAGGGCGTTTTTCAGTTAGAGAGTAGTTTAGGAAGAAGTTGGGCTAAGAAAGTTAAGCCCAAGAATATGGAAGAGCTTTCCGACTTAATAGCCATCATCCGTCCGGGATGTTTAAAAGCTATAGTTGATGGAAAGTCTATGACTCAACATTACGTCGATAGGAAGAATGGTGAAGAGTCAGTAACATATTTACACGAATCATTAGAGCCAATCCTAAAGAAAACTCAGGGTGTACTTGTTTATCAAGAGCAGTCAATGCAGATAGCTCAACAGTTAGCTGGTTTTAGCCTTCAGGACGCTGACGACCTTCGTAAGGCCATCGGCAAAAAGAAGGCAGATCTAATGGCTAAAGTAAAGAAGTCTTTCTTAACTGGGGCTGATAGTAAAGGTATCGTTACCAAAGAAACGGCTGAAGAGATTTTTAGTTGGATTGAAAAATCTAGCCGTTACGCCTTTAACAAATCTCATGCTGTTAGTTATGCTATTTGCGGATATTGGAGCGCATACGCTAAAACGCATTATCCGCTACAGTTCTACTGTAACTATCTTAGGTATTCGGGCGGAAAGCCAGATCCACAGAAAGAAGTCAAGGAGCTTGTCACAGACGCTAAGTCTAACGATATATTCATACATCCTCCATCCTTAGATCATCTCAACGAAGAGACTGACGTAATAAACGACACAATCTACTTTGGACTCAAAAACGTCAAGTCTCTAGGCTCTAATACGATAGCAACAATAAGAGATAATATTTCTGATCTAAAAGAGTCTTTGAAATCAAAGGAATGGACTTGGTATGAATTTTTAGTCCTCATTTCTAGGAAGATAAACAAAACGGCAACCAGAGCTTTAATATCGTCTGGAGTTTTGTCAAACCTTAAAGTTTCAAGACAAAAGATGCTCTATGAATTTGACACGTTTGAAAAGCTATCCAACAAAGAAATAGAATGGGTTTCAGAAAATTACCAAGCCTTTGACTCGTTGCTAGAGCTTCTTAGAAGTCTAGGTAGACCGAGAAAAGAGGGTGGCGGGGTTACAAATAAGAATAGACTGGAGATAGTAAAAGATTTGATACAGCAGCTAGAAGATCCGCCAGTCTCCCTACACGACGATCCAGAGTGGATAGTTAGAACGGAAGAAAATTACTACGGCGTGTCACTAACCTTTTCCAAAGTAGAGTCTTCAGATACCAGCAGGGCTGACACCACATGTAAAGATCTCATCAATGGCAAAGAGGGCAAGGTCATGATTGCCGCAACAGTTTCCGAAACGAGGAAGTATGTACCGAAAAAGGGCAAGAACGCTGGCAATGAAATGGGTTTTTTAGAGATAGAGGATGCTACTGGTAGCGTTGATAATATAACTCTTTTTAATGAAGCTTGGATTAAATATAAAAATGTTCTATATAATGGAAACAATATACTTATAATAGGAAAATCATCCAAGGGCAAAAGAGATGGCGTTATAGTAGACGAAATATTTGAACTGTAGTTGCAAAAGCTCTTTAGTGAGCGTATATTGTATGTAGTAAGAACAACTTATTGCAAGGATGGTACTATGAACACTATTTCAAATTATTGCCGATTTATTGGTCGCCTAACTGAAGACCCACATCTCATCAAAGTAGACAAAACAGAGTTATGTCGATTTACTTTAGCCGTAACTGAATATAGGCGAGAAAAAAGCCCTGACGGAGAAAGTAAGAAAAAGAAGAGCGTAAATTACTTTGATTTTGAAGCTTGGGACACCGGAGCGACAACTCTTGGCAAATATTGTAAAAAGGGTGACATAGTAGATGTAGTGACCTCAGCTAGAAATAATAACTGGACAGACAAAGAAGGAAACAAAAAGTTTCAGACAAGATTTAGAGTGAAAGAGTTTAAGCTTTTTAACACAAATCAAAACACGTCTAGTGTTCCGGATGGGGCGAGCAATGAAGGTAAGCTCGAAAAATCCGAACTGCTAAATGAATAAACAGAGAAGAAATACAACGGACAAAGAGCTTGAAGACCAACTAATTCGTAACAATTACGGACTGGTTGTTAGTCAAGCTCTTTCTTTTTTATCTAAAAACTCTAGCTTAGATGAATTTATACAGGCCGGACTGATAGGTCTGCTAAGAGCTATAAGACAACATGATGAAGATATATCTAAGTTTTCTACCTATGCTACCGTATGCATTAGGAATGAGATACAAAAACTAAAAAGCAAAAACAAAGACAAAGATGTTAAAGTATTCTTTGACAACAATCTTTTAGCAAAAAGTCTAAAAGATAAGTACTATATAAAAGAAAGCTTCTTTGATTATGTGCCGGATTATCTATCAGAAGAAGAGAACTTCATACTCAAGCTAAAGCTTGAAAATTATACCAACGCAGAAATTTGCGATTTTCTAAATTGCACTAGAGTTGTTTTGAATAAAAAATTAGAGACGCTCTTTGAAAAAATTAGGGAAGCTAATTGATGAGAAAGAAAAGAATATTATTTTGCGGAGAGGCTACCTATCTAAATACAGGTTATGCAACTTATGGTAGAGAAGTTTTAAACAGGCTTTACCAAACAGATAAGTACGAATTAGCAGAATTTGCTAGTTATGGGACTCCAGAAGAAGCCGCAAAGAACAATATTCCGTGGACTTTTTATCCAAACATGCCCGACACCTCTAACAAAGCTGAGGTAGATCAATACAACTCCATTCCTACAAACCAGTTTGGGGAATGGAGATTTGAGGAAGTGTTGCTTAGCTTCAAACCGGATATTGTTTTTGACATTCGAGATTTTTGGATGCTTGACTATCAAAGTAGGTCGCCATTCAGAAGGATGTTTCATTGGGTTATAATGCCTACAGTAGATGCTTCCCCACAAAACGAACAATGGTTGGCTACATTTTCTGAAGCTGACGGCGTTTTTAATTATTCTGATTGGGGATATGAGGTTCTAAAAGAAGAGTCTAACGGCGCTATTAATTGTTTGGGTAGCGCTCCTCCTTCTGCCGACCAAGCCTACCAACCAGTAGCAAGCAAAAGAAAGCATAAATCTGAACTAGGGTTTGACCCAGATAGTAAAATAATTGGCACTGTAATGCGCAACCAAAGAAGGAAGTTATTTCCTGATTTGTTTGAAGCTTTTAGAAAGTTTTTAGATAAGAGTGGTAGCAGTGACGTTTTTCTATACTGCCACACTAGCTATCCAGACATTGGATGGGACATACCCAAACTACTGAACAAATACGCACTGTCAAGCAAGGTCATCTTTACATATGTATGCCCAAGCTGTGGTCATGCTTTTCCATCGTTTTTTGCTGACGCAAAGACAAAATGCCCAAGATGCGGCGGTTCTGGAGCTGGATTATCAAGCGTAAAGAATGGAACGAGCTATGAATTCCTTGCTTCTATCATGAATACGTTTGATCTGTACGTTCAGTATGCAAACAGTGAAGGTTTCGGTTTGCCACAGGTTGAAGCAGCTGCTTGTGGAGTGCCTGTCATGAGCATTGATTACTCTGCCATGAGTAGTGTTGTTAGAAAATTGGGAGGAATACCATTAAAGCCAAAAGCTCTCTACAACGAAATGGAAACTGGTTGTGACAGGGCAGTACCCGACAACGACAAGACTGCGGAGGAGATGAAAAAGTTCTTCGACATGTCAGATAAAGATCGTCAATTTTTAGGAAAGCTTTGCAAGGCGAACTTTGATAAATACTACCAATGGGATTCAACCGCTAAGAAATGGGAGCAGTATTTTGATTCTTTAGAAATTAGACCCGATCAAGAAACTTGGCTGTCACCACCCAGAATACACCACCCAGATATAGACGTTCCTGCCTATCTCCCTACACAAGAGTATGCTCAATGGCTGATAGTCAATGTTTTAGGAGAGCCTGAAAGACTTAATACTTATTTTGAAGCAAGAATGATTAGAGATCTAAATTATGGGATGTACATAGAAGGCACTGGAGATATGTACTTCAATGAGGACTCTTATAAGTTTGTTCGCCCAGAATATCAGCCGTTTGATAAAGAAATTGCATACAAGGTTGTTGCTGACCTTGCAGAGAGAAGGAATTTCTGGGAATCAAAAAGGAAAGAGGTGGTTAGATGAAAGTCCTCTATATAGGTTGTTACAGAGATGGTACTGGATGGGCGCAAGCGGCAATAGATTACATACTTTCTATGGACGCCGCTGGAATAGACGTTGTTCCAAGACCAATAAAACTAAATAACAACAAGCCAGACATACCTAAAAGAATAATTGAGCTTGAGAAAAAAGACAGTATCGGCAGTGATGTTTGCATACAGCACGTACTTCCACACATGATGGATTACAATGCTAGATTTAAGAAAAATATAGCCCTATACGCAAGCGAGACAAGCAATTTTAAGGCATCTAACTGGGCTAGAAAAATAAACTGTTTAGACGAAGCTTGGGTTATAAACAATCAAATGGTGGACGCCGCAAAAGAAAGCGGGGTAAACATACCAATAAAGGTTGTTCCTCATGCCACAGATTTTTCTAAGTTTGAAAGCAATCATAGAAAGGTTGATATACCAAACATAAGAGACACCTTTACTTTCTACTTTGTTGGCGAGATGAACAACAGAAAGAATATGGCGGCTTTTATAAGAGCGTTTCATCTAGAGTTTGACCCAGACGAACCCGTCTCAATTTTAATAAAATCAAACAGGTATGGTATGTCTTCCGACGAGTGCGCGGCAGAGATAAAAAATGTATGCGATAAAATTAAAACATCTCTTAAAAAGTACGCAAATCTAGAAGACTATAGAGAAGACTTAATAGTTACAGATTATTTAGGCGAACAAGAGCTTTATGGTCTTCACAGGGCTTGCGACTGCTTCGTTATGCCTAGTTACGGAGAGGCTTGGTCTATACCAGCTTTTGACGCTATGGGCTTTGGTAAAACACCGATATGTTCAAATACTGGAGGAATGGCAGATTATATAGGTGACTCTGGAATTTTGATTGACGGTAGATGGGAGCCAGTTTCTGGAATGACAGACACTTTTGCCGACCTTTTTACAGCCGAAGAGGATTGGTACTCCGTAGATGTAAACCAGCTTAGAAAAGCGATGAGAAAAATATACACAATGAAAAGCTCAGAACAAGAAGAATACAGCAAGATGAAAAGAAACGGACTTGTTCAAGCACAAAAATATTCTCACGAAAATATAGGCAAACTAATAAAAGAGCTTTTGAATGAGTAATCCAGTAGCATCTATAACAAGAGCAGCGACCAGAAAATTTAATGAGCCGCTAAACATACTAACCTTTCCTACGCACGAAAGGTATGAAAGTCTTTTGTGCAGGACTGGCCATAATTTTTATGCCTACAGAGCTGAAGGTGTAAAAGACTGGAACTCTAATTACGCTCCTCTACCAGAGAATTACCAACTGCTAAACCCAGAGCTTGGCGAATCACAAATACCACTGAATGTAGATTTTGATCTCATTCTCTCTCAAAACAAATTCGGTCAATTTCAAATTGCAGAGCCTTTATCAAAAAGACTGCACTTGCCGATGGTTAGTTTAGAGCATACATTGCCAGTTCCTTACTGGCCTCCCAATGTAAAAGAATCCACAAAATACATGAGAGGCGACACAAACATATTTATATCAGAATACAGCATACACGACTGGGATTGGAGTCCGCAGGGAAATGACACAGCAGTAATAACACACGGAGTGGACTCGCAGACTTTTAAGCCACAAGAAGTAGAGAGAGAAAATCAAATACTATCCGTTGTTAATGACTGGATTAATAGAGATTGGTGTTGCGGATTCACTTTATGGCAAAGAGTCATTCAAGGCTTACCATTTAAGGTTGTTGGAGATACTCCCGGCCTGTCAGTCCCAGCATCCAGCACAGAAGAATTAGTAAACGCATACTCTTCCAATAGAATTTTTCTAAACACTTCTACAATATCTCCCGTACCAACAGCCTTGCTGGAAGCCATGTCTTGTGGTTGCGCTGTTGTTACGACAGCGACATGTATGATACCGGAGATTGTAGAAAATGGCGTTAACGGTTTTATAAGTAATGACGAAGAAGAGCTAAAGCAATACTTAGTTGACCTCTTGAATGACGAAGAGCTTGCTAAAAAGCTAGGCGAAAACGCAAGAAAAACCATAGTCGAAAACTTTTCACAAGAAGAGTTTATCAGGAAGTGGGACTTTTTACTTAAACAAACTGCTAAAAAGTTTTTTAGGGGATAAGATGAAGATTAACATAACACTAGGCGGGTCTGGCTACAAATCTGGATTTGTGAACATAGACCCAACACTCAAGAGAATGGGTGAAGAAGTAGTTCTAGAGAATGCCAATGATGAACAAACAAATGTCATAAAGGCAGACATTCGTAATTTAGATGAAATAACCCTAGAAAACGAATGTGTAGAAATTGTAGCAGAAGACATACTAGATTATCTACAGCTTGGAGAGTCTAGAAAAGTTTTAGCTCACTGGATCAGTAAGCTTAGGCATGGCGGCAAGATAGTCGTTGGTGGAACGGACATTCTAGAAGTATGTAGGATGTTTTACAAAAAAGCTATAGACACAGAGTCTCTTAATGTCCTCATGCATGGAAATTTTGAGGAGGCTTGGAGCGTTAAATTAAGTCATACGACTATGGAAGATCTTGTCTCTTTCTTAGAGTCACAAGGTATCAAAGTTACAAAGAAAAGATTACAAGGCGTTAATATGTTAGTAGAAGGAGAAAGGCCATGATGGACAATCAGTTAACTAGCTCCTGTAAAGATTGTGTTTTTGCTGTTTATATTGGCAAAACACAGACAGAGTGTAAGTTAGGTCGAGTAGAGAAGTTTAGAGAAAAGGGAGTTGACATCATTGAAGCAGAGGACTTAGAAGAAAATGAGTTCTTTGTGGTTGAGGCTTGGTGCAACTACTACAGAAATCAGGAATGGAAAGAGGCGTTTGACACAAGCGTTAGTCTAACAGACAAAGTAAAAGAAGAAGCCGTCTTTCCCGTAGGCTTTATAGTTTTGTTTGATAATGACTCCTCCACCGAAGATCTAGAAAAAACTATTTCTGGCATTAAGGAAATAGAAGGCGAGGCTTCATATGTCACCATAGCCAATAGTTCAGAATCAGACCCTATAGAATTCATTTCTACAGTTCAAGATTTGTTTGGAGATTCTGAAATAGATTACAAAGTAACTAGGATTATGGAAGAAGAGGCATATCAATACCAATCTATAGATTTGTGTTTTCCTAACATTAACAATAGCTACTACTATGTTTTGAGAGCTGGAAACAAGCCTGCAAAGGATGTAATTTCTTTAATTGACAAGCAAACGAACACAGAACTTGAACCTGTTGTCTATATCAAAGGCGATGAAAATCTAAATGGAACTGTTGTTCAGGCTACCATGCATAAGTTTTTGAATGGATACTACGGAATGACACTTCTTGAAAAAATAGAAGGCATACAGAGTGAAGACGGAAGTACCAAAAGTGTAGTTTGGACTTGGGAAGAAATTAGAAATGGAAAAGAATCCTAGAGTTACAATTCTTATAGCTTGTTATAACGACGAAGAGTATATAGCAAAAGCTATAAAAAGTGCTATGCACCAAGACTATGAGGGACCTATAACAATTTGCGTTGTTAATGATGGCTCTACAGATAAGTCTTGGGACATAATAACTTCTTCTGAAAAGAGTGTTGCCAGCGATACATTTGAAGGTTCGCAAGTTTTTATAACTTGGCCTAGTGATGATTTTTCCGATAGAAAATTCGTTGCTATAAACAGAACAAATGGAGGCCCTAGTGCTGCTAGAAATACCGGCATCAACTACACGTTGCAGGATACAGATATCTATGCAATTTTAGACGCTGACGATGAAATGTATCCTGAAAAGATAACAAAGTGTGTCAATGTTATGAAACAGGACATGAAATCTATTGGAGTTGTCTATGCTGATTATGACACTAAACATACTTCTACAGGAAAAATAATCAGAGAGTATAAAGAACCTTACACCAGAAGAAGATTAATAGAAGAATGCATGGTTCATAGCGGAAGCATTATAAACAAACAAGCACTACTAGATGTTGAAGAAGCTACTGGCTACTACGACTCTACTATGAGAACATGCGAAGACTATGATCTTTGGATGAGAATAAGCGAAAAATACATCATAGCTCATGTTGCAGAGTCGCTGACTCTTGTTAGAGTAACAGGTGACAACTCTAGCTTTGTAGTGAACAAAAATGTCTGGCAACAGAACTGGTCTAGAGTAATGGAAAAATTGCAAGACAGGGCAAATGCGTAAATATAACCGTTTTACAAGCTCAACGAAGCACAATGGAGCTGGCAAAGACGCTGATAAACCTTTAAGTGTCATTATACCAGTAGCCGGTATGGGTCATAGAATGAAATCCTATGGCCCTAAGTGTTTGCTGCCAGTAAATCAAAGACATACCATACTAGACAAAATAATATTAACGGTAAAAAAGATTTACCCGTTTTCTGAGATAATAGTTGTGGTAGGGTTTGAATCCGACAGGGTTATAAAAACTCTGGATAGAGACATAAGGATTGTAGAAAATCAATCTTATAGAACATCGAATATAGTGGAGAGTCTTAGGCTTGGAGTAAACAACTCAGTCCATGACAATGCACTGATAATATATGGAGATCTTATATTCAATGTAAGTTCGCTGAATGACATAACAAGGAAAGGCTCTTCTATTGTTGTTGATAGCCAGTCTAGATTTGATGAAGAAGAAATAGGCGTAACTATAGTGGACGGAGAAGTTACAAACTTTGCTTATGGGTTAGAATCTAAATGGGCGCATATAGCATACTTGGAAGGTTTGGAGTTTGAAATGTTTAACGATTTATGTCAAGACAAGACAAAAAACAAAATGTATCCATTTGAGCTTTTCAATATAATAATAAACTCTGGAGGTTTCTTTAGATCTGTTGAACCTCCTCGAATGCAAATAAAAGAAATTGACTCTCTTAAGGACTTGAAAAAATGAAAGTTATGATTTCTAGTGACGGTCCTCATGCGCACTACTATATAAGAATGGGATGGGCTAAAGTTTTTCAAGCTATAGGTCACGAAGTAATTTTATGGGACACAAATACAAAGTCTGCATATGACGCATTTGATGAGTTTGAACCCGATATATTTATGGGTCAAACTTACAACATGAATAGATCTCTCTTTAACTGCATAAAAGAGCGTCCAGAAATGAAGGTTGTAATGCGAGCTTCTGACTGGGGCGACATGCAAAAAGAGGTGGATAAAGAAAAATATCCCATCCTGACGGCTACGAAAGATGAGTCTATATGGATAGAAAGACTTAAGAGAGAGTGCGACAAGCCTGACTTCGTTCACAATCATTACCATGATAATTGGATGAAGGTCACGCACAATAGGTGGGAAGTAATAGGTGTAAAAGTTGTCTCAATGATGCATGGCGCAGATGTGTTCGACTATGCAAACGCTGGTGAAGTAGATCTTCTAAAATCTGATATAGTGTTTGTGGGTGGTTATTGGCCTTACAAAGCAGAAAGGTTAGATCCATATCTTCTTAGGTTGTGCCATCCTGTCGGCAAGTTCAATATAAAAATCTTTGGAGGGTCTGATTGGCCGGTAGTTCAGTACGCCGGAAAAATCTCTAATGAAAATGTAAAACACGCCTTTAGATCTGCTACCGTCTGCCCAAACGTCAGCGAACCCCACTCACAGGACTTTGGATATGATATAATTGAGAGACCGTTCAAAGTATTGATGAGCGGCGGCTTCTGCATTTCAGACTACGTTGAGTCAATGGCAAACGACGTATTCACAAACGACGAAGTTCTGTTTGCAAAAACACCAGAAGAGTTTGAGCAACTAATTCAATACTACGTCAATCACCCTAAAGAAGCAGCACTATACGCAGAAAAAGGATTTAATTGCGTTCTACAAAATCATACTTATTTTCACAGAATCGCTAGGCTGTTTACCGAACTAGACATGCCTAAAGAAGCGGAAAAATGTTTAATGTTCGTAGATAGCATGGTGGAAAAATGAAAATACTTGTGACTGGATCGACCGGATTCATAGGAAAGCATCTTTGTTTGCAATTAAAACTTCTTGGACACGAACTGATTACAGTATCCCGCCGTCCAATAATGATAACCAAAAGAGACGTTAAACTTAGCGATCACTATGCGTTAGACCTTGGCGAAGTAGACAGGTCAAAAGATAGCTACTACATTTTTGAGAACATATGCAAGCAGCACAAGCCTGATTTAATATATCACTTAGCAAGCAACGCTGTAGTAAAGCCTGACGATGAAAACCCACATGGCATTATTTTAGACAACACCGTAAGTACACAAAAAATAGCTCATTACGCGCCTGAAGGATGTAAGGTTGTCTTGGCTTCTTCTGTCATAGTTTATGGCGATTGGATTTTTAATTCACCAAGCCCTGACAGAAAATACAAAGAATCCTCTGCCTGCAAGCCAACTTCAATTTATGGAATGACCAAGAGGGCTTCTGAGAGCATAATTGAGTCATATACATCTTCAGGCAAAATAGATGGGGTTTCTGCTAGATTGTGCGCGACCGTAGGCTCCGGACTGACTCATGGAATCATAAAAGACTTCATAAGAAAAATAAAAAGCGACAACCCAAATCTAGAAGCTTTAGGCTCTTATCCCGGATCTACCAAACCTTTCTGTCATATAGACGATGTGGTAGAAGCACTGATACTTCTTGGTACACAAGATGCAAAAGGCAAGGTATTTAACGTAGTTCCTGATGATTCAATTACAGTTGAGGAAGTTGCGGAAGCAGCAATGTCTGCTCTAGAAATACAAAAGCCTATAAAGTGGCTTGGAGAAGAAGCAAACTGGAAAGGCGATAATAGAATTATTAGAGCTAGTAACACATTGTTAAAATCTGCGGGTTGGAATCCTAAGTTTCCTAAATCAAAAGATGTCATCTTTGATGTAGTAAAGAGAAGCAAATGAAAGTACTCTACTACCCACTAATACAACAACAAGCCATTTCGTCAAGACAGGCTGGAGACTATCTGACAGACACTCTCTTTCATGGTCTCAGATCTTTGTTAGGTGAAGATCTCATAGACGGCTACAGAATGTGGCATGTCTACAATGATGCCCATCCAGAATCTTTGTCTCACTTGTGGGGCAAAGGTTTTACTACTTATGGTTTATTGCCAAACATAAAGATTGACAGGGATGACATTGGCGGCAAGATACAAAGCAGATATTTTGACTATGTTATCTGTCCTATGCATCACACTATGGTTCAAGACTGGAACACGGCAAAGGGTATTATAAAGAAGGTTCTTGAATTTTACCCAGCCAACAGAGTTTGCCTGATAGATGGATGGGATAGACCCTACACCGACACCTCTTTAATATCTTTAGTTCCGTTCTTTAAAAGAGAGATAAACGAAGAAACAAGCCAAGCAAAGCCCATCTCATTTTCTATACCTAAAGAAAAGCTGCGACCTTTAGGCGGTAAGACAAAACAGATTGATTTTGCTCCGCTAGTTCCAGCGTATGGTCACTTTGACGATCCGCATATGAAGTCTTACATTTATGATAATGAAAAAGACTACTATGATATGTACGAAGAAAGTTACTTTGCTTATACGTGTAAAAAAGGCAGAGAGCATGTTCTTGAGGAGTCTTGGGATTGTATGCGACATTATGAAATATTAGCAGCCGGTTCTGTTCCTTACTTTACAGACATAGAAAAATGTCCTCCAAAAAGCATGTTTAGATTTCCTAAAGACCTTTGCGTAAAAGCAAAAAAAATGTCTGGAGTCATGCCCGGAACAAAAAAACCTTTTGATCCAGAAGAAGACACGTTTATAGGAACGTCTAAAGCTATACAAGATGGTTCAGCCAGAGGTTATATAGACTATCCAAATTTCAACAACGCGGAATATGAAAATCTGCTAAGAGATTTTAGAGAGTATACAAAAAAATACTTAACTACAGAATCTATGGCAAAATATCTTTTAGAAGAAATGAAAAAATGCTCGGAATAGAAAAAGCTATATGTCTATGTTTAGACAAACGAAAAGACGAATGGGAAGACCTACAAAGACAGTGCGAGTCGAAGGGTATTGAGTTTGAAAAGTTTATCGTTGGTGATGGCAAAACATTAGACCCAGATATGTACGATAGAATAGACGTTGAAGACGCAGATCTTTCTGATTGGAGTTATGGAAATGACACCACTAAAATCAGACACTACAACGCTTTCATGTCACATATTGAAATATTCAAAAGAGCAAAAGAACAGGGGCTAAATCGTTTTTTACTTCTTGAAGACGATGCTTATTTTACAGAGAGATTTGATGATGTAATGTCTAAGGTGGAACAAATAGCACATCAGTACGAAGAGAACAACAAAAGACCTTTTGTTTTTGATATGTTTTTTCTTGGTTGGTGGATAGGAGAGGCTGACGATCCTTGGAATAAGACAGTTGAAAGAATATACAATGAGAATGGAGGGGTGGCATTGGGAACCGTGTCGGAAGCACACTTCACTTGCGGCGGAATGCACGGCGTTATTATCAATAAAACTATCTTAAACAAACTCATAGAGCTTGAGCCTAAAAATCCAATAGACTCACAGCTAAACTCAGGGATACATCAAGAAATGAATACTTGCTATGTTATGCCCAAAATCATACACGACAAAGGTTTGTTCAGTAATTGTGAACAAAACAGGATTGAAAGAAATAAGCTATGAAAGTTGCGGTTTGTCTTTCTGGACAACTAAGAAGCTTTGTTAGAAGCCGAGACTCACTTTTTAAAAACATAATAGATCCTACAGACGCAGATCTCTTCGTCTATGGCTGGGATTTTGAAAAGCGAAATGAAAATGATGTAACCAAGAGGTTCTCTGAGGACGGTACTGTAGAAGAATTCTTAGAATTGTACAAACCAAAATCTTTGATTCTTGAAAGCTGTGATGAGTTTCTAAAAGACAAAAACTTTTCCTTCCGTACAAAAGCTCCAGAGACCAGCGCTGAAAGAATGATGTGTATGTTTTATACAAATATGCAGTGTTATCAGCAGATAAACAAAGAAAACTATGATGTTGTTTTTAGATGCAGAACAGAAATAGAATACGAAAGACCAATAACAAACGAAGAGCTAGAAATTTCATATACAAATCTAGTTATACCAAAAGGTCTTGATGGAAGAGGTGGATACCAAGATTCATTTGCGTTTGGTTCTGTAGAAGATATGAACGTATACAATTCTGTATATAACAACGTAGAGTACTATGCTAAAAACGGCATAATGATACATCCAGAATACATACTAAGATATCACTTAGATTATAATAATGTGCCAGTTAATAGAATTAATTTTCCTATGCTTCTTAGGGGTAAGAAATACGGATGATAAAAGTTATAATATTTGATCTTGACGGTGTATTAGTAGAAGCTAGAAATATACATTACGAAGCTTTAAATAGAGCTTTGGCTAAATTTGGAGAAGAATATGTAATATCGCTTGAAGAACACCTTTCTTCCTATGACGGACTTCCTACAAAAAAGAAACTGGCCAAACTGTCCAAAGAAAAGGGATTGCCAACCAATATACATACAGAGGTTTGGCAAGAAAAACAAAAATGCACACAAAAAGTAATATCAGACGTGGTTAGTCCCTTTTCACATGCTGGTATATGCATGGTACTAAGAAGGCTTAGCAGCGATGGGTATAAGATATACTGCGCTTCAAATTCAATAAGGTCTAGTGTAAAGCTAATGCTTTTAAAGGCAGGCTACCTAGAATATATAGATGAATACTTTTCCAATGAAGATGTAAAAAACCCAAAACCACACTCTGAAATATATCTAAAATGCATGATACATGCTGGAGTTAACCCAGAAGAATGCTTAATTGTAGAAGACTCTCATATAGGCAGAGAGGCGGCTGCAAAATCTGGAGGAAATGTTTTAGGCGTAAAAGGTCTAGAAGACGTAAGATTAGATAACATACATAAAGCTATAGAAAAAGCTGAATGTAAGCATCAACCAATAAGACCTAAATGGCAGGGTGGAAATATGAAAGTTTTGATACCAATGGCTGGAGCTGGCTCTCGTTTTGAGAAAGCGGGATATACCTTTCCTAAGCCACTTATTGAAGTAAACGGCAAGCCCATGATACAAGTTGTCGTTGAAAATTTGAACATTGATGCTCAGCATATATTTATAGTTCAAAAAAGTCACTATGAAAAATACAATCTTCAGTACCTACTTAACTTGATAGCTCCTAATTGTGAAATAGTTCAAGTTGACGGAGTGACTGAAGGTGCGGCTTGCACGACATTGTTGGCAAAAGAATTTATCAACAACGATGAGCCGCTTTTAACAGCAAATTCTGATCAGTTTATTGACTGGAATAGCAATGAGTTTTTATATTCAATGCAAGCTTCTGGTGTAGATGGAGGAATTTTAACTTTTGAATCGGTTCATCCAAAGTGGAGCTTTGCAAAGCTTGATAAAGATGGGTTTGTTTCCGAAGTTGCTGAAAAGAAACCGATCAGCAACAAGGCAACGGTGGGCGTATATTACTGGTCTAAAGGTAGCGACTATGTAAAATATGCCGAGCAAATGATTGCAAAAGACAGACGGGTAAACAACGAGTTTTATGTTTGCCCTGTATTTAACGAAGCTATAGAAGACAAGAAAAAAATTAAGGTGTTCGACATCGACAAAATGTGGGGTCTCGGAACGCCAGAGGACTTAGAGGTATTTTTAAATGACACTTAAAGTTTTTATCGGATGGGATAGTAGAGAAGTTGATGCCTATAATGTTTGTGTCAAATCTCTAAAAGAACACGCATCACAAGAACTCGACATTACGCCAATTGTTAGAGATACACTTATTGATACTGGCGAATATTACAGACCGCAACCAGAAGCTGGTTCCGTGGAGTTTACTTACACTAGGTTTTTAACACCATATCTAGCGGATTACAACGGCTGGGCATTGTTTATAGATTGCGACTTTCTATTTACGAAAGACGTGGCTGAATTGTTCTCCATGACAGATGACAAATATGCACTGATGTGCGTCAAACATGATTATGTACCCAGAAACGCTGTGAAGATGGACGGACAAAAACAGGTTTCTTACCCAAGAAAAAACTGGTCTAGCTGTATTTTGTGGAATTGCGGACACCCATCTAACAAGGCACTAACAAAAGACATAGTTAGCGGAGAGTCTGGCGCGTTCTTACATAGATTTCAATTTCTCAAAGACGAAGAGATTGGAGAACTGCCTCTTGAGTGGAATTGGTTAGAGGGTGAGTATGATAAACCCGAAACTCCACCCGCAGTAATACACTTTACGAATGGTGGTCCGTGGTTTGAGAACTGGCAAGATGTAGACTATGCTGAACTCTGGAGGAGTTATCTCTAATGAAGGTAGCTATATGTTACACAAAGAGAAGAACAGACCAGATAATGGAATCCTTTACTCAGGGCGTTGTCGATTCTGGAGATCATGTTGAGATAATAAAATCAAAACGTGACTTACATAAGCTTGAAAAATGCGATATTTCTTTTCAAATAGCCGAAGTTACAAGATATGAGTCATTGTGCTTTCATTCAGATCCTAATGGTATGGCTGAAGAAGGTTACATGAGGGTCGCTATAAAAAACAAAATGATAGAACTTGGCCGTCAAAGAATAATGCTTGATTGCGGAATTTTGAGTGATGACAGAAATAGAAATGTGGATGAGAGATATTTTTCTATAGGTGTTGACGGAATTAAAAGAGGAGCAAGCTTCTACAACGAAAACAGCCCAAGAGATAGATTTAAAAAAAGAAGATTGAGAATTAAAGAGTGGAGACCATCTGGAGATCACGTTCTCATTATTGGCCAGACACATTACGGCGCTGGCTTGGCGCATGTAGGAACTGAGAGCGACCCCATGTCCAACATGTGGACTGACCCAACAGATTACTACCATAATTTGGTAAAAAGGGTGAGAGAGTATACCGATAGACCAATTGTCTTTAGAACGCATCCGGTAGGTGATAAAGAAATAAGAAATAGAATTAGACCTCCAGAAGGAGTTCATGATATTACTCTTACCGACGCTAGAGAAGTCCCGATTAAAGATGATTTAAAAAATGCTTGGTGCGCTATAACAAGAACGTCTAACGGCGCTGTTGATGCAGTATTTAATGGCATACCAGTTATAACAGAAGATCCAATTTGTTTAGCTTATGACGTTGCCGGACATACAATCAAAAAAATAGAAGATCCAGAAAAACCGAGCAGAACTCAGTGGCTTTATGACATGTCATATGCCGAATGGTCTTTGGAAGAAATGAGACAGGGACTGCCTTGGAAACACTTAAGGAGTAATTTAAAACATGCACAGGATAAATGATGTATGGTGCGTTCCTGACGGGGACCAACTTATAACAAGAAAAATAAACGAAAGAAAAAAGAAAGACTCCGACCCTACACATACGGATCTTTACTATGAAAGACGAGTTAGAAAAGCAGCCTTAGAGCATGTCACTAATTTTGGAACTTTTGTCGATGCCGGAGCTAATGTTGGTATATGGAGTAGACCAATGTCTGATCTGTTTACAACAGTAGAAGCGTTTGAGCCAGCTGAAAAAAACAGAGAGTGCTTTACAGAAAACGTTAAGGAATTAGATAATATCAATTTGTACAGTCATGGGTTAGGGGAAACACGAACTCATGGAAACTTGCTTTTAGGTGTTAAAAATTGTGGCGACTGCAAAATACTTTACCAAGATGAGATCAAAGGTGTAAAGTTTAAGCCTGAAGATTCCGTTGAGGTAAGAACATTGGATTCTCACAACTTTCGTGAAGTTGGTTTAATCAAAATCGACACACAGGGTCACGAACTACGAATACTCAAAGGCGCTGTAGAAACCATGAAAAAGTGGAAGCCAGTTGTTGTTTTTGAGATAGACCAAGACAAAGACCTATGCTGCGACCTTCTAGAGTCCATTGGGGCGAGTAGAATACCAGTAGATAATAAATGCTTAATGATATACGGATTTAAACATACGTTATAATCAACCTCAGAAAACTTGTCAGGCATGTCATGAAAATCCTATACGTAACTACTTTTAACAACAAACTGTACAACGCAACCGGAAGAGACATGATTGAATCTTTCGTCAAGTATAAGACGGAAGGCGATTTACTTATTGCTCACGAAGACGGTCTAGACGCAGTTATTCCCCACCATAGAAAGTTTATTTTTCATGACTTAGAACAAGATAACTTTCTTTCTTCATGGTTAAAGGAAAACGAGGACATTATACCTGTTGAGCTTGGTGGTAAATTTGAAGGTGTCTATGAGGAAAAAACCAAATTCAATCAAAGAGCTTCTCAGTGGTTTAGAAAGATAGTAGCACTCAACGCGGCTATGGATAATAAGTCAGACTACGAAGCTATAGTATTCCTAGATAGCGACACGGTGGTAAATAAACATCTGCCCGGATCAAAGATAGAGGAGATATTTAGCGGTCACTCTATGTTCTATCACTTAGGTCCTCACAGGAAAAAGTCAGGCACTGGGATAGAGTCCGGTATAATTGGATTTAACTTAAAAGAAGAGGGGGTCTTACTCTTAAGTATTGTTATTAATAAGTTCAGGAGTGGTGAGTTTAGAAAATATCTTAGGTGGGATGACGGTTATGTATTTAGAATGGTCGTTGAAGAATATACAAATATAGCAACCAGAGACATTGTAGATGTCCAAGAAAACAATGTCGTAGAACATGGACCTTTTGCTGAATATTTAGTACACAAAAAAGGAATACACTGGAAAGAACACGGTTTACCATCTATGAAAGGTTCTAAAGATCCACGATAGAATGGCAGTATCTCCGCCAAAAACCATCTTGACAACACACGAAAGAAGCAAAGTTGTCGGCAGAGCGTTCGCTGAAGGCTGCGGTGGCGGAGTCATAAATATATTTAAGCTTCAAGAACTAGCAAAGAGGAAGATAATTGTTCCTCGCGTAGCCAGCTATGGCATACTTAGAGGGTGTGGAGAAGCAATAAAAGCCGCAAAGGATTACTGGCATATTGATCACGGTTACTTTTTTAGATCAAGCACACCAGAAGCGTATGACGGTTATTACAGGATCACTAAAAACAACTTCTGGCACGACGGGCTTAGTAAGTGTAATTCAGACAGGTTTGCTAGATTAAAAATGCAAGGCTTGCAACTGAAAGACTGGAGAAAGACTGGCAATCACATAATAGTAGTACCCCCATCAAAATACATGGCAGATCATTGGGGTATGCATGACTGGTTAAGAGACACCGTCGCAGAAATTAAAAAATATACGGATAGAGAGATAGTCGTCTCTATCAAAAATGAAACACCGCTAGAAAGGGTCTTGCCAAATGCATGGGCTTTGGTGACAGATCATTCAAACGCAGGGATAACAGCTCTATTAGAAGGAGTCCCTACTATCTTCACTAACCCAGCAAGAAAGCTTGGGGAAATATCAGAGATAGAAAATCCACCTATGGATCGTGACTTTTTTTATGGGTTGGCTTACCAGCAATGGACTTTAGAAGAAATAAGATCAGGTGAAGCATGGAATTACTTGGGCGATACAAAACATTAATAGAAGAAGTAGAAAATAGACAACCAAAAACGATACTAGAAGTTGGTACTCATCGTGGCAATAGCGCGATCACTATGGTAAACAAAGCCAAGCAGTACAACGACGATGTATTTTATTATGGATTTGATATATTTGATTGGGCTGACAGTGACTTTATGGCTAAGGAATTTAATGGTAAAGTTCCTCCAGTTTTAGCCCAAACCAGAAAACGTCTCAAAAGAGAAGGTATTCAGCACAAACTGATGGTGGGAAATACCAATAGTACTCTTTCAAAATTTTCGCCAGATAGACAAATAGATTTTGTATTTATTGACGGTGGACATTCGGTCGAAACAATAGAAAGCGACTGGAACAACATAAAGAAGTTTATGGATGATGAAACCGTTGTAATATTTGATGATTACTACGAAAACAGAGACGATTTTGGATGCAAAAAGTTAATAGACGAGCTGTTACAAGACAAAACATTTTCTGTTGAAAAACTAGAACCAATAGAAATAGTAGAAAAAAACAATATACATCTAAGATTAGCGAAGGTTACAAAGAATGTCGGTACAAATTAGTGATTTAACCATAGTTAGCGCAGCTTGGAACTGTTCAAGTTTTTTAGAGGCGAACTGGAAATTAATATCTGAGTATTCAACAGATGGTCTTCAGTGGGTTGTTGCAAATAATCACCCAGAAAAAAGCTTGGGCATGGTTGAGACTATTCCTAACTTTAAAATTGTTGACGGAGTTCCTAAATCGGAAATAGATATACCGCCAAGAAGCAGGGCTATACATATAGGAAGTTATCACCACGCCGCTGGTATTAACAAAACAATACCACACATTAAAACTAGATATGCTTTGTTTTTAGACCCTGACTTTTTTATAGGGCCGTCTTTAGTAGAAATAATTGACTACATGGACAAAAAAGACCTTGCGTTCTTTGGGACACCTTATGCAATAGATGGGTCTGATAGGCCAAGTCATACGTTCCCGTGTGTTTACTGCATGTTTGTGGATACAACAAAAGTTGACATCTCTACCTTTGACTTTACTCCACAGCCAAGCGATCTGTACAAAGGCGACACTGGAACAAAAGTTTATTTAGACCATTTAGATTATCCTCATGAGTCGGTTAGACAATCTGTCGCTGACATGAAGGTAAAGGATCAGCTAGCGAAAAGACCTCATATCAAATGGCCATACACAAAAAGTACGCTGCAATCTGTCTACGGTATGAAGACTCCAGAACATGCAAAAAATAACTACTTCTGGAAAAACGGAGGCGAATACTTTGGCTCTCATGTAAGAATGAAAATAAAAGCTAGAAACGAAGAGGGAACTGTATTCTCCGCTAAAGCAACTGAACCACACAGTGAAGCAGCTCACATAATGAATATTGTAGAAGCTGTTCAACATATAAGACAGGTGGAGCCACAAAAAATGGTGACTCCTCTATTTAGAGTTCTTATGCACGAAGATGCTATAAATGAAAGTCATAAAGTTCTTAGGTCAGGCTATGTATCTCAAGGCAAAGTTAACACTATTTTTGAAAAAAAGCTTATGACTCATTTCAGTAACAAAAACATAGTTACTGTTAATTCTGGAACGTCAGCTCTACATCTTGCGTTTGACCTAATAAAACAAGCAGAGTCTCTAGATGAATCTTGTCAAGTTGTTTGCAGTCCATTAACGTGCGCGGCTGGATTGCTACCAATAGTTTCAAACGGACTTTCCATAAAATGGTGCGATATATCACCATCAAATCTAAATATAGATTTAGACAAGGTGGCAAAGCTACTTAATGAAAACACAAGAATTCTTAGCTTTGTTCATTGGGGCGGATATCCAATAGACTACAAAAAGCTACAGGAAATAAAAAAGCAATACGCGCTAAAATACAAAAAACTATTATATATTGTTGAGGACTGCGCTCACGCTTGGGGTTCTACTTGGAACGACCGTCCTGTTGGTGCAGTTCTTAACGATAATTCAACATTTAGCTGTTTTAGTTTTCAGGCCATAAAATCTTTAACAACTGGAGATGGAGGTCTTTTAATCACGCCGTCCGGGTTCAAACAAATAGCAAGAAAAAAGAGATGGTTTGGAATAGATAGAGATAATAATGAGGATTTCAGAGGCGGGTATCCTATTCAAGATTTAGGTTTTAAGTTTCATATGAATGACATTTCTTCTGCCCTTGGAATTGGCAACATGCCACATATTAAAAGTGCAATAGAAGATACTAGAGAAAACGCCGATGTCTACTATAAGAAACTTTCCGATCTTCGTTATGTCAAACTTCTGGATAACGACTATCAGTCTCGGTCAAGTTACTGGCTTTTTACTATAAGGGCTATGTATAGAGATCAGCTTTCAGAACACCTAAAGGAGTCAGGCATACAAACCAGTCTCGTGCATCACAGAAATGATACACATCCTGTATTTAAAAACTTTAAACCGAAGGCAAATGCACTACCAGTACTAGATGAAGTTTCTAAGGATATGCTTTGCGTTCCTGTTGGTTGGTGGATGACACCACACAGAATTAGAAGAATTGTGGACAGGATAAAAGATTTTTACGTACAGAGAAAGGGTTAAAATGAAGTCACATGAAAAGTCTTGGCACAGGACTAGAAAGTACAGAATAGAGTTTTTAGGTGATATTTCTTCACTGCATGAAAGCGGAGATTATACCAACTTTAGACAGATAGAAAGTTTGCGTAAAAACATAAGTGGAGATAACGCTAAGAGAGCAAACGGTGAATTAAGCTATCTATTAAAAAACAACCCAGAGATATTAACTGAAAATTTAGACAAGATAAAAGAATGGGACTCATTTGGTAATCCTGTGCTACAAAGTTTTGAGCGTGAAAATTTTAAGATTGACTGCTCGGATTCAGTTTTTCCACCGCTGTACGACATAACAAAAATAAAGGAAAATCTCAACCTCTCCTCAAACTTTGACATAGTGGAAGTTGGATGTGGCTTTGGAATAGAAGCTAAAATTTTTCACGATATTGTTGGTTACAAGAGCTACACCCACGTAGATCTTCCAGACATGTTAAAACTTCAGTCAGTTTATCTTTCTAACTTTAAAACACCTAATATTACCTACATAAACCCATACAAAGACATTGATAAACTAAAAACTCATTACGATTTGTTTATATCTAACTTTGCTTTTACAGAGATAACTCACGATGTACAAAAATTCTATTTTGACAACATCATAAAAAAATGTAGCACGGGAATAATTGTAGGAAAAATGGCGCCACACATAGAAAGCGTGATGAATAACAAAATAACCAAAGTGCAAATTGATTGGATTAAGTCAGAATTTAACATCAAGTATGAAAAGAATTCTGCTTATGGCAGAGGGGGTTTAATATATTTTTGGAAATGAATAAATTTAAATACAAAACATTTAAGTACAGATTTGCTTCAATATTGCAGAGGGTTTTTAGCTGTGTAGATATGTCATGCCTACACGAAGAAATAAAACTATTTGATGTAGACACAGACCAATCTTCAAAGTATCACAAAAAGTTTTACGAGCTTCCCGAAGATCATTTGTTCTTTTTAAATTTTAGAGAATTTGTAGTAAATGAAATAAAACCGCTATTTGACGAACCTATAATCTTTCAGAAAAAGCCTACCTTTAGAGTTCATCTAAGAAACAATGTTGCGGTAGGCGCTTTTCACAGAGATAGGGACTACAATCATTTCACAGATGAAGTAAATTTTTTCGTCCCGTTAACAAAAGCGTTTGGCTCAAATACTGTGTGGGTGGAAAGTGAAGAAGGAAAAGAAGACTTTAGCCCTATGGAAGCGGACTACGGTGAGTTCTATATGTGGGACGGAGCTAACTTAGCACACGGAAACAAGAAAAACGAGACAGGGTCTACTAGGGTCAGTTTTGATTTTAGGGTATTGCCTAAGTCAAAATACACAACAACAGACAAGAAAAGCGTCACTCAAGGGATGTCCTTTAAGATAGGCGAATATTATGAAGAGCTATGACATACTTGTACTAGGCTCCTCATACCTAACAGAGCTTTCGGTTAAACATCTTTTAGATATGGGTGACTACAACCTTGTTGGCTATGTACCTTGTAGAAATACACCAGTCGAAGGAGACATACCTCTAAAAAGAGTAGATGTTAATCACCCGTGTGATATAAAACTCTCACTTCAATACGACATCATAGTTGAGGACACATCAAACACTTACAATCTTCACACTGGATTGCTTCCTCAATATGGCGGTAGAGATATATTAGACCATACTATTAAAAATAAAGAGCGAGAACAGGGGCTGACTTTTCACAAAATGACTGAGGATCTTGATTACGGCCCAATAATAAGCAAAATAACATACCCAGTACTAGATACTGACTGTTCTTTTGATTTGTATAAAAGAATGCTGGAAATAGCACCCCTTTTTGTGCATAGCAGTTTGAAGCTATTAAATAGCATGAAACAAAAAGAAATAGAAAAATGTTACAAATATCCTCCTACTATGTATAGTAGAGGAGAGTTTAAACTTAGTGAAAAATTTAAAGAGTTTATAAAATGCAAAAAGCACTAGTAACAGGTGGAGCTGGGTTTATAGGTCACCACCTAATAGAACATATATTAAAAAATACAGATTGGTTTGTTGTTTGTTTGGATAGGCTGGACACTTCTGGAAACCTCAATAGAATATCCGAATTTCTTGAAACTAACCCTTCTTGGAAAAAAAGATTTAAGTTTTTATACCACGACCTAAAGGCTGAAATAAACTCACAATTAGCAAGGCAGATTGGTAATGTAAGCATAGTCTTTCATCTAGCCGCCTCTTCTCATGTAGATAGAAGTATTGAAGATCCTTTAAGTTTTGTTTACGACAACGTGGTAGGTTCTTGTAATCTATTCAATTTTGCCAGAAATTGTGACACTATCGACTACATACAAAATTTTAGCACGGACGAAGTGTTTGGCGATGCGCCAGTAGGAACTGCCTACAAAGAATGGGATCGTCACATGGCAAAAAATCCATACTCTGCTAGTAAAGCTGGGGCAGAGCAGTTAGGAATTGCATTTCATAATACCTATGGACTTCCTATCATCACAACCAACTGCATGAATGTGATTGGTGAAAGACAGCATCCTGAAAAGTACCTACCATTATGCATCAAAAAAATATTGGCAGGAGAAAAGATATACATACATTCAGATCCAAACAAGAATCCCGGAACTAGATTTTATGTACACGCAAGAAACGTTGCTGACGTATCTTTATTCTTGACAGAAAAAGCAGAAGCTGGAGACAAGTATAATCTTGTTGGGCAAAGAGAAGTTTCAAATTTAGAACTAGCACAAATGGTAGCTGAAATTTTAGGAAAAGAGCTTAATTACGAACTAGTTGATTTTCATTCTTCTAGACCCGGACACGACTTAAGATATGCGCTAGAAGATACAAAAATATGCAATATGGGATACAGCTATCCTGTGTCGTTCGAGGATTCTTTAAAGAAAACAATACAGTGGACGATAGACAATCCTAAGTGGTTGGCAGGATAATGAAATTTTTAATCCCAATAAAAAATAACAAATACTTTAAAATTGTTTCAAAAGCTCTTAAAGCAGGGCTAGAGAAACAAGGACAGGTAGCCGAAATCATACTTAGAAACGACCTGTCTAAAAAAGAAGAGTGTATCAAAGAGTATGATTTTGTTTTTGTGTTTACGATAACGGGAGATTGGATAAGAGATTTAGCTATTAAATATGGAAAGCCTTACATCTACATGGATAAGGGGTATTGTAGAAATGCCAGACTTAAAAAGCCTGAAGCATTTATAAGATTTAGTCCAAACAGCTGGCAACCTTTAAAGCACCTAGATAAGTTTTCGGATAGAGATGATAGGTGGGAGGAACTGCTAAAAATACCAATAAGAAAGTGGTATGAAAAAGACGGAAAAGTATCCAAAGTAGAAACTCTAGAGCCAAAACCTCACTTTAAAGAAGAGGGTGAGTATATACTGTTTGCTGGAAGTTCTGCAAAATACCATCTATATATGGGCATTGAAGAACCAACCACATATACAAAAAACATAGTTAAAGAGATTAGACAACTTACAGACCGTCCTATAATATACAGACCTAAACCAAGTTGGAATGCAAAGCAAGAAGTAGAAGGTACAATATTTTTAGGCGACAATAAGATAAAATACCACGAACTGCTAAAGAAAGATCTGTATTGCGTCATAACTCATACCAGTAACGCTGCTTTAGAAGCTAACTTCTACGGAATACCTACAATCGTTCTCGGAGAGGCGATAGCTAAACCAGTATCTAGCACAAAGCTAGATGGGATAAATAATATATATAGGCCAACACTTGAAGAGAAGCATTCATTAGGCAGATCCCTATCCTACTTTCAATATAGAATTGAAGAGGTGGAGGATGGAGTCATGTTTGATAATCTAAAAGGCATTTTTGAGGAGGAATTAAATGGGTCATAAAACACTAACGGGCGCTGTTCAGGGTAAGTTTTGGGGAACAACAAGATGCTTTTTTGAGAATGCAACAAGTGAGGTTCATTACATAGAAGCTAATAAAGATGGCTATTGTTCTCGTCATCATCATGAAAATAAATGGAACAGATTTATCGTGCTTGAAGGAGCTTTGAAGGTTATTATATATAAGCAGGATAGTGAAGATGAGACAATACTGAGACAAGGTATGTTTTCTGACGTTCCTCCCGGAATAGACCATAGATTTGTCGCAATGGAAGACACAAAAGCGTTAGAGGTTTATTGGATAGACGGATTAGACCCTAAAGATATAGTTAGGAAAGATACTGGTGGTTCTGGAAGAAGTACAGATAAATAAACCTGTTTTACTTATAGGCTCTGGTCCAGCTATAGATGAGTATCTTACACCGGAGATAGCAAGTAAATATTTTACATTGTGTACCGGAAGGGCTATATATGCGCTAGATCACGTAGATATAGTTACCTGTCTAGATCTGGTCAGGTTCGTCCATAATATATCTAACTTTTCAGATAGATTTGATCACTTTTTAGTTCCTCACTGCCTAACCACCAGATTCTGGACTGGAAGCAAGTCTGGAATACTAGAGGTCACGAACACGACTCCTATCTACACTTTTAACACTGGAGCTAGCAGTCCAAGCTCAACAAAAGATTGGTCGGACGTTCAGTACACATACAAAAAAAGCCCAAAGCACGCAAAGATGTTAGCTCACATGAGCCAGTTTGAAAGCTACAAAAAACAAATGGGCGTTAACGAAGGGTGTACAATATTGCACCCGCATGTAGCTTACGAAAATGTACTTAGGGTACTGTCGATCTCTTCCACATTATCGCAAAAGATAGAGATGTTTTTGAGAGAAGATGTCGATTTAACACATTGCCCTATAGATCAGTTTTTATTAAAAGACAATACTCTGAGAAATCACTGTAGTTGTTTGCACTTCTTAATAAACTGGCTTTGGCTAAAAGGAGTTAATAAAGTGCATACAATTGGCATAACAAGAGAGTATGAAGGTTGGGGACACACAAGACAGTTATTTGATTTTTACGGTATCAATTTTACTATGATGGAAGACTTTGGCGGAGAAATAAAATTATGATTTTAATATCTCATAGAGGTAACGTTTACGGTCCAGAACCTAGATTAGAAAACAGTCCTGTCTATATAAACTCTGCCTTGCAAGAAAATTACTTTGTAGAAATAGATGTGTGGAAAATAAAAGACTCTTGGTTCTTAGGTCACGATGGACCAGCATACGAAACAACCGAAAAGTTTTTAACACAGAAGAATCTACTAATACACGCTAAAAATTTAGATGCATTAAAATGTTTGTTAGAGCTAGACGTTCACTGCTTTTGGCATCAAGAAGATTTCTATACTATTACCAGTAGGGGTTTAATAATTAGTTATCCGGGCTACGCTACTGGCGAAAATGTTATTTGCATGAAACCTGAGCTTATATCAATGGACACAATACGTGACTGCCATGCAATATGTTCAGATTATGTAGGAATTTATAAAGATAAAAAGCCAGAAATCAAGGTGGGTTTTAGTGAAACACGCTGACGTAACGATTGTCATACAAGGTCCTTCTGTTAGCGTATCTGGAAAACTGGGTGCTGCATTTAGAAATTTAGAAAACTACAGCAAGCACGTTGGCAATATTGTAATATCAACTTGGGATGACAGCAAAGTAAAGCCGTCAAAAAGGATGCTAAGCAGGCTTGGTATCAAGTATGTTGAAGATTCTAAAGATCATTATAAGAATCATTACAACAACTCTAATATAGCATACCAATCTGCAACTTCACTAAATGGATTAAAACTTGTTAAAACCAAATACGCTATAAAAGTAAGGTGTGACGAAAAGTATACCGATATTTCTAAATTTATAGAGGTAATGAAAAGCGCGCCAGAAAAAATAACGACTAGCAATTTTCTGTTTACTTCTGATGACTTTAGTCAATTCCACATATCCGATCACGTAATTGGAGGCAAGACGGAAAACTTGATAGGAATGTTTGATAATGCGTCCATGCTATGCAAACACTACGCTAATAAGACAGACCCTATAACAGGAAGTGACTTAGCTATAGACAACTACAGAAATGGAAAAACAAAAAACGACGAAATATCACCAGAGTCACTTTTGTTTTTGTGCTTCCTAGCTTATAAAGAAATTGAAATAGACTGTTCAAAGTCTATAGAAATAATGAATAATAATTGCCAACTTGTTGAATTAACAGATATGGGAGACTTTCTTTGCCATATGTCTTGTATACCCTATACAAATTACGATAGGGTATTAGAGGACACGGCTACTATAACATCAATGAACGATCTATGACCAGAAGTAAAGATATAGGTTTTATATTTTTAATGTCACTCTTAATTACAGTGCAATTTCCAGTCGAACAATCCACTTGTATATTTTTAGCTTTCGTAGCTTACAGGAGAAAAAAATGCCTAAAATATTAGTTACAGGAGGTGGCGGGTACGTAGGAAACGTATTGTGCCGACATCTATTAGACAAAGGTTATGAAGTAAAGTGTGTTGACAACTTTCATAAGGGTCAATGTGACGCAATTATTCCGTTAGCAACAAATCCAAGATTTGAGTTTGAATATGGCGATGTAACCGTCTTGGAACAAATGAAGGAGGCTGTACGTGGGTGTGACGCTATTATTCATCTCGCTGCTATTGTTGGCTTTCCGGCTTGCAAATCCCAGCCCGCTTTGGCAACGGCGGTAAACGTAGAAGGCACTAGAAATATTATTTTCGCAAGAGAGGCTTACAACCCTAAGATTCCTCTTGTTTATGCGTCCACAGGCAGCGTGTACGGTAAGGTGGAGGATATTTGCACAGAAGAGTCCGCACTCAACGCTGTATCGCTTTACGGGGTAAATAAGAAGGTTGCAGAAGAGATGGTGGGAACACAAGAAAACACTGTTTCTTTTAGGTTCGCTACTGGGTTTGGTGTCAGCCCATGTATGCGGGTGAATTTGCTCGTAAACGATTTTGTGTATCAGGCTATGACGAATAAGATACTGACTATTTTTCAAGCAGATTTTCGCAGAACTTTTATTCATGTAAGAGACATGGCAAAAGCTTTCACTATGGGTGTGGAAAACATGGGTAACTGGAAACACAAAGTTTACAACTGCGGAGCTAACCATTTGAATTGGACAAAAAGGGAACTCGCAGAATATGTAAAAGAACAGACAGGATGTTTTGTTCATTATGAAGAAATTGGCAAAGATGCTGACCAAAGAGACTACGAAGTGAGTTATGATAAACTAGAAGCCGAAGGGTTTAAGTGCGACGTAGACATGAAGACTGGCATCAATGAATTAATTAAAGTAGCACCTATTTTACAAATTAGGCATCAATACTCATGATAGATTTAAAAGATTCAAAAGTATTAGTAACTGGTGGCACTGGTTTTTTTGGAAGGGGTATATGCAAAGCCTTAGAGACTAGAGGTGTAGAAGAAATTATAGAGGTCAATTCTGACGTTGTAAATCTAATGGACATTGAAGCTACCATAATGTTTTTGGATTCAACCAGACCAGACTATTGCATACACGCAGCTGGATATAACGGCGGGATTGAATTCAACAGAATGTATCCTGCTGACATTCTTTACGCAAATACAGTCATGGGATTAAATTTACATCATGCGTGCGAATATATGAAAGTTAAAAAGGTTCTCTCTATTATGACTTCTTGCGCCTACCCAGACACAGGCATGGAGTTGTTAAAAGAAGAAACTTTTTGGAATGGACTTCCTAACAAAACAATCAGAGCGCATGGTATTGCAAAGAGAACACTACAAGCAGCAGCCGAAGCGTATGAAGATCAATACGATTTAAAATCAGTGACAGCTTGTGTAACAAATTTATACGGCCCGCACGACACATTTAACTTAGTTAGGACTAAGGTGGTTGGTGCTTTGATAAGAAAATTTGTTGAAGCCGTAATAGAGGAGGAAGATGAGGTTGAATGTTGGGGTACTGGCGCTCCTATGAGAGAGTTTATGTATGTAGACGACGCCGGTGAAGCAGTTGTGCAAGCTTTAGAAAAGTACGACGACAGCTCAACACCTCTCAATATTGGAACAGGAAATGACATCAGCATAAAAGAACTTGTTGACTATATAGTGTCTGCCGTGGAGTATGAGGGCGATGTTTTTTGGAATACAGAAAAGCCTGACGGACAAATGAAAAAGCTATTAGATACTTCAAGAATGAAAGAAATAATCAACTTGGAACCAATATCCGTTAAAGACGGTATAGAAAAAACCATAGAGTGGTATATATCAAACAAAGAAAAAGCAGATGCAAAAAATTAATAAAGTTGGTGTAGTTATAGATGACTTAAGCGCCGGTCAACTATCATACCACATCATAAAAAATATAAATAACTATGTAGAAGAAAGCTCTACAGACTTTGTTGCGTTCTTTCAAAACTCAACCTCAAACATGATGCCAATGACTTTTTCGTCTATGTGCATAAATGAGATTTGGAATTTTGACGGAGCGGCAATAGCGACCTCAGTTTCAACAGCTCTCGCAATATCAAAAACGTTTTCTCCTAGAAGAAAGTATTTTTACGTTTGGGATCTAGAGTGGTGCAGAAGAAACGGTAGGGAGTTTGAATACAACGTCCAAGCTTTTAACAAACAAGATATAAATCTAATAGCAAGAAGCGAAGATCATGCTAAAGCTATTAAAAACTATTGCAATAGAGACGTTGTCGGCGTTGTAGAAAATTTTAACATCAACAAACTAATGGAAATAATTAATCATGAGTAATCAATTTTTAGAGAAGTACAAAGAGTACATCATAGATCAGTATGTAAATCAAAAAAAGAGTACATACGAAATAGCTCAGGACATTGGTACTTATCCAAATAAGATCAGAAGAACGCTAAACACTTTGGGTGTTGATCTTAGGGATAGGAGTTCTGCGCAAACAGTGGCTATTGAGACCGGAAGACACGAACATCCCACCAGAGGTAAAAAACGAACTGAAGCTGAAAAGATAGCCATCAGTAATGGCATGTCTAACTTTTGGGACAACATGGAAGAGACCGAAAGAGAGCGTCGATCAAAGATTTCTAAGGAGCAATGGGCTTCAATGTCTGAAGAAGACAAAGCAAATCTCAGAAGGCTTGCCGCTGAAGCTGTACGCAAGGCCAGTAAAGAGGGATCAAAAATAGAAAAATTTATCTGTGAAGGCTTGACGGGTGCTGGTTATGATGTTATATTTCACAAAAAGGGACTAATTCCTAACGAAAATATGGAAGTTGACTTATTTGTGCCGGGGATTAAAACCGCTATAGAAATAGACGGCCCTGCTCACTTTCTTCCCATTTGGGGAGAAGAAAGCCTACAGAAGCATATACGTGCAGACGCTCAAAAGGCCGGTATGCTTATTAATAGGGGTTACGTTGTTCTCCGTGTCAAAAACTTGATTAAAAACATCTCCCAGAAGCGAATGAGAGATATTCTCAATCAAGTTATTGGGGAGCTTTCAAAAATTGAAAACAAATTTCCCCCTCAGTCGAAAAGACTCATTGAAATAGAAACATGATAGATTATAATAAAAAAAACATTGCAGAACTAAAGCAGATACTGGAAGATCACAACTGTGCGATTCCCAGCGGTGCAAAAAAAGCCGATTTAGTAAAATTAATTGAGGAAATCATGTCAGAGAATACATTGTTCGACGAAGTCTTTGAAGAGGAATCTTCAGAGCAAGAAGTTCAGGAGCAAAATCTAGCTCCGGTAATCGGGTCTCCAGAGTGGAACGATTACGTCATGAGTCACTTTCAGTCTAACGAGCTTATAGATGGAAATCCTATTTGCGCTGGTCTTAGACGTGTTGCTGAGGATTTGTTAGGTGACATTGTAGAGTCTGGGCCGGTTGAGGTTTTTCCTGCTACAGATAGCAATGGGCCGGGAAGAGCTACTGTTGTTTATCAAGTTATATTCAACTGGGGAAATGCGGGTGTATACAAGACCTTTAAGGAGGTCGCTGATGTATGGCATGGAAATACAGACGACCTGTTCTGTGCGCATCCTGTAGCTACTGCAAGCACAAGAGCTGAAGGTAGAGCCTTGAGAAAGGCGTTGAAGCTTAGATGCCTAGCGGCAGAAGAGCTTGCTAAAAAAGATATTGTGGAGATAGTTCAACAGGCTGTTTCCACTCCAGATCAAGATGGTAGAGTTAGTCAACAACAAATTCAATTTATAGACACTAAGTGTAGCCAGCTTGATATAAATATGTTAGAATTTATAAACATCGGAGAGAACAAATATAGAAGTATCAATGATGTTGATAAAGATTGTGCTAAGTTGATGATTAAACATCTGAACAATTATCAAAACGGCAATACGGAAATTCCAGAATCCATTAAAGGCTATAAGAATTGGAGAAGCTAAATGAAAGTTAATTACACAAACAGCACCGGAAGAATCAGTGCAGAAATTATTGCAGATACTCAAGTTGAAGTTTTTGAGCAACTAGCTCATTTTCAAGAAATCTTTGATGAATCTGCCTGTGGCAAATGTGGAAGTGAGAATATTCGTTTTCAAGTTCGCACAGTAGAAGATAATCTTTACTACGAACTTCGTTGTATGGATTGCGGCGCAAAGCTAGCATTTGGAACAATGAAGAAGGGTGGAAGACTGTTTCCACGACGTAAAGATAAGGAAGGAAACTGGCTAAACGACCGTGGATGGGTTAAATGGAACCCTGATACACAACAGGAAGAATAGTCGGTGGACAAAAGAAAAGCCCGTCTCTTATGAGTCGGGCTTTTTTTGTGAAGTTAGCGGGTGCAATATGGGTTTATAGATATTCTAACTCCACGTATAGTCCATATAGGGTTTTACTTCCAACGCTGTCTGGAGATGCGGAAATTCCAACATACCAGTCATGTTGTGTGTATTGCCCTGTGTTAGATGAACCATCTCCAGCAAAAATACCACTAGGGCCGGGAGATTGTGCTAATGGGACGAAAATGCCACTACCACCTACGGTATTAGTACCAGCAGGAAGTCTGCTGCTTGGATTGGGAGAACCCTGAAACGAGCCTTGAGCATCTGTTCCAGTATGGGTTGAGCCTCCCCACCAAAGTGCATCTCCAGAACCTTCTATACTATAGGAAGAAGATGGATGTAGAAGTTCGCACGCCCTAGTAATTACACCACTAGCTGGGTGATCTTTATTTGTTCTATCGAATATTCTTAATTTACAGTTTTGCGTTCTAACAGCCGTGCTATTTGTAAATCTAATATTAGCTGTTGCTTTTTCATTTGGTATGTATCTTAAACCTGTGGCTGGAACTATGCCAGCAGCAAAACCTAGACTGTCTGTTGAGTATTTTACATTGTTTGCAGCACCACCCTGTACAGTACCATTTCCGTCTGTAATAAAGGTTGTGTCTTGAAATTTGTTGATTTCTACCGATGCACCAAAAGAACCACCAAAAAACCCTAACCCAGATCCTGACAGGTGATTTACAACTGTGTTACCAGCATAAAAACTTATTGAAGCCATATTTCTCTCTCCTATGGAGGTTATCTACTATAATATTATACACCATTATTCAAAAAAGCCTTTTGTTTTCTTTTTCTTCCCATATGGGAACAATTTGTTTAATTTACTTTGCCTTTCCTTGCATCCACAGTCTTTATCCATAGCGTTAAATACTGTATCTACTGCGGCTTTTATTCCAGTAGCTTTAGTTATTTTCGCAACCGTGTCACCCAAACCTCTAGATTTTTTAGGTATATTGGGGTCTGACATAAAATAGTCTCTTTCGAGT
>CEUI01001257.1_pt1 | contig 65999 bp, 109 predicted proteins | sample 531411 | NCBI WGS metagenome assembly CEUI01 (sample SAMEA2622841, study PRJEB7988) | marine metagenome | isolation source: saline water (ENVO:00002010), including
TCAATAAAGCCTTTGAACTTTTTTTCTGCTTCCGTGAATTCTGTGATGGGCTCGTAGAGTTGTTCTTCGGCTGCCAGCACTTCCCAGTCCTCACCGAGTTTACCGAACTTGTCGGCAAGACAACGATAAAGGTCAGGAATGATTTCAATACCATTTACCAACCACTCTTTGAGGGCGAAATCTCTTTTAGCTTCTAATTGGGCATCATCGGGCAGGGCGTTGAGTTCTGCGATAAACTGCTCTTTAACCAGCGCCATGATGGCACCTTGAGATTTGTACTTTTCGGGGGAAGTCAAAGTAAATTCACAAACAGTGTGAATGGCTTTCCCGAAAGCCGTGTAGATGTTGCCCTCAAACTGAGCTACTTTGTCAATATATGTAAGCTTGTGATAATGAGGACAAATGTGCCAATTCCGCCACTCGGAATAGGAGATGTGTTTGCCTGCCATGTGATCTCTTTCTTAGAGATTGTGTAAATTCTCTATCTTATTATACAACAAAGGACTGATTTTGAATAGTGTTTCTTTGTTTCCCATGTAAAAAGCTTCAAAACCCGTTGCAAAATATTCCCTGAGAGATACAGATGCATATGGTCTTACGAAGAGTCCAGCGGTGGATAACTTCAGCATATTTCCACCAACCCTATCATATAAGAACATATCTAAGTCCTTATTGTATTTAATATCTGTAAAATCATACTCTTCGGTCCAGTAACCCTCTGCACGCAATTCTGCTTCTAACATCTTTCGCTTCTTTAGAAATTCTGACTGGATCTCACCATCGTCATAGATCTCTTTTACATATTCTGTCTCTAGGTGATGAGCCATCTCATGAATCAAATCATCCAGAAGATCAACTAATTTATCCTGTTTGTCTGACAAATAAAGCCAATCGTTAGAATATAGGGCTGATATGTTCCTATCGTCAAATTCTTCTCTATGGGCAATTTCAACCCCTTTGAGCCCTTTGAAATAATGTGAAGGAAACTTATCTTCAACTGCTCTAAACACAGGGGAGAAGTCTACGCCGTCTTCTGCTGGTTCTTCTTGATTAACTACAACATTCCCAAATCTAAAATGTCGGGTAGTGTTTTTAGTTTTTTCAAGAATGTATTCTCTCATAATATCTCTGCTGCCAAGGTTGCTAGTTTGGATCTTTCACCTTTATAAAGAGTTACGTGACCAGAAATTTCATAATTCTTAAATTTTTCAACAGCGTGTGTAAGCCCATTAGATACAGCATCCACATAAGAATTATCTATTTGCTGCACATCTCCTGTTAGAATAAGTTTGGTTCCGTGTCCTACTCGTGTGATTATAGTCTTAAGTTCGTGTGCCGTTAAGTTCTGAGCCTCATCAACAATTATAAAAGCGTTAGAGATTGAACGGCCTCGTATAAATGTCATGGCTTCAATTTCAATAATCCCTTGTTCCATTTGAATATCTAGAGCCATCCTATCCCCATAGAGATGTTCTAAATTATCTCTCAAAGGAGCAATCCATGGAGCCATCTTTTCTTCAAGTGTGCCTGGGAGGAATCCTATATCGCGACCCATCGGCTGAACTGGTCTTGTAATGATAAGTTTATCGTACCCACCTGAGTTTCTAGTAGTATTGATAACTTGTTCTAGACCGCAAGCAGCAGCCAACAAAGTCTTGCCTGTGCCGGCAGGTCCTGTCATTGATACAATTTGAATATCCCTGTTGAACAAGAGATTCATTGCAAATTCTTGTTCTTTATTCTTTGCAGACAATCCCCATATGTTTTTATACTTTACAAGCTTTTTCAATGGAGTATTGTGATTCTTGAACTCACAAACAGCAGATTTAGTACTAGACTTGCTTTTGAGAATTATGAATTGATTAGGGTGTAATAACGCGTCCTCCGGCAGAAAAACATCATCACCTTCATAAAATTTATTGATTACATCTTCATCCACTTGTATAGTTGTACACCCATCGTACAAATTCTTTACAGAACTGATTACTTTTTGTGGCTGATAGTCTTCGCACTTAATTCCAAATGAATCACACTTGACTCGCATATTGATATCACGAGAAACAACTGTAAGCTCATGACCTTCGGATATAAGTTTTTTTGCTGTGGCAATGATTTTATTATCTGAGTCTTGACTATTCATACCTTCTGGTAAGAAAGTCTTATCAAATTGTGCTGCAAACAACCTGCCTTTTCCTCTGCCAAGGGCAACGCCATCAAGCAGACTACCCTTTGAGCGGAGACCATCCAGAAACTTGTTGGTCACTCTGGCATTTAACCCTGGTGTATCTTGTCTGTGTTTGTGTTTATCTATTTCATCCAGAACAATTGTAGGGATGGCTATATTACTCTTGCCAAAGGATAAGATTGAGCGAACTTCAGTTAGTAAAACATTTGTATCTAATAGTACTGTTTTGGTCAATTTTTGACCTCCTTGTCTATAATAATAAATAGTTGTTTAGACAAAGAAAAAGCCGCCCGAAGGCGGCTGGTGGAGGTAGGGAGAATTGAACTCCCGTCTTGTCTAGTTCCATAAAAAGGTCATTTACAAGGTTAGTAGTGCTTTTATCGTCGGCAAAACACTTGACTAGATCATTTTACTTCTGGTGAAAATAATCAAAAACACTTAGGAATTCAAATATGGCTTTCTGTTTATTGGCTGCCACCGCCTCAAACATCGTCAGGTTATTAAGCTGCGAGTGCTAGTTGAAAATCGTCGTTTGCGATTATTAGATAAGCGTTTTTAGTGAGCCACGCTTCCCTCACCCTTGCACCTTTTTTACTTTCCTATCAATCGATCCCGGTTACCCCCTTGTAATATTACTTTAGTATATAACGAAAGATTTGTCAAGTTATTTACCTTCATAATATGCTAGCAATTGCTGTCATGGCTTTCAAAGCTCACAATAGCAGTATAATAGTTAAAAAAGAAGTGTTAAGTTAAAACTGAATTAAAATTCTAAATCCAAATCAAATTCTTCTTCGGCATCCTCGGCTGCCTCATCTTCAACTTGGTCTAGATCTTCTTTTTCTTTTTCTGCTTCATATTCGGGGGTTGTGACATCTGGGAGAGTGGTTGTCAAATCATTTTCAAACTTATCAAAGTATAACAGCAAGTTTGTGATCAAATAATCATAGAACAAATCTCTATCTTGGTCATCTGCCAGCATGTCGTATGCATCTACTATTTGTTTTTCTACTCTTTTAAAAGTATCAGCAGCAAAGTTTCTGCCGGTTTCGTTCTGATCTTCTATTTGAACGAAATCATCTTCCTCTTTTTCGTCTTCAATATCAATAAACTCGCCATCTAAATCTTCTAGCTCTTCATCGCCATCAATAACAATATCAACATCTTCAGATAGTATATCTTCGTTTATTTCATAAACTACACTCTCTCCGAGATCCTCAGCATCAGTAGTAACCTCAATTGGACGCAAGGCACCCTTGACGGCATGAACTAAATGATTACGAAAAGATTCTCTCTGTTCAACAGATGTAGTTAGCATCAAATAATCATCTTCAATGGTGGGAATAATATTCTTAAGAAGATCAGCCAAGACATTGATACCAGTATAAGTGCTGGGTTCCTCAGTGCCGGTTTCGGCTTCAACTAACAAAGTCCTAATAACTGATCTCAGTTGGGATTCTTGCTCATGAATTGATTTAAGACGATCCTTTAGTTTTCCGCGAACATATTCGCGAATCAACTGCTCAGCTATTAAGGTTTCTCTGCTTATCATAGTTAAAAAATCCTCTATAATTATCTTCGTCTTTGTCGTTTAGGACGATTTACTTTGGGTTTCGTGCTTTTTTTGCGTCTTTTTTTCGGGAATGAAGCAGGGGCATACCCTGGAGATCCGAGAGTTGAACCAGGCGCAAAACCATTTCCTCCGCCCTCAACAGCACCGCCGGCCATGGTTGCCATTTCCTCTATAGCAGCATCTATTTCAGAATCTATCTGATCAGTTGGTTTAAAGATCCTCCAGATCTCTTCGCCGTCAACACTGTCAGGCATATAAGATAAAAACTCATCTTTTTTATTCAAATTGATAAAGTCGCGAATATCTTCAGCACTAAACACCTGTCCTTCTGAGGAGGTTACGGGTTCTTCTTCAATTTCTTCTACTGATATGCCGGGGTTGTGTCTTTCTGCATATGATTTGGCATTTTGGAAACGGGTGTCACCCTCATCCTTACTACTCTTGATTAATAATATTGTGTCTTGTGGTCTTGATTTGACAGGATCAGCCAAAAATTCATATACTGTTGTAACGGGACTCCTGTAGTCTGCAATCTCTACGCTTATTTTGGGAGACGCATCAGAAGATGATAAGAACTTAGACCATATTTCAAGAGATTGTTCAGCAGACACTTCTGGTTTATCTACAGGGCTAATCAAAACCATCACATTATCTACATCTGATCTCTTTGCTACTTGATTTACAAATTCGTAATGACCTTTGTGTGGCGGCTTGAACTTGCCAGGAAATAGAGCAATTCTTTTACCTTCTTCTTCAACAAGTGGTTGAACAGATTCATTGCGTTGACCTGGCGCATCAGAGTCTTGAGAGATCTGTTGAGACATCTCGTCAGCAACAACTTTAGATTCTTCAATTGCTTTTTGCCCGGCACCAATAGCCTGGCTTCTATCTTGATAAGTAAAATAATCATTTACATTTTCAGACAATTTAGATGTTGCTTCAAAAACCCTCTGCAAATTATCAGATAAGAATTCCATATATTGTTCAGCAACATCAACAACTCTTTCTGTGGTAATTGGCAGCGTACCTAATGTTTCATAATCTAAGCTACTAGAAACTGCCTTCAATTGTTGAGGACTGATAGCCCACTGGGTGCCGCCTGCACGCTCTAATAACAACCCCTCTGAGATGAGTCTTTTATTTTCTTCTACAGAATAAATCCTGTGGGCTGCTAGCTGTTGCGGCTCTATATCGGTACCATCTGGTAGCTCATCAGAGACAGTGACGGTTTCATCGGGTGCAGGTGGTGTCTTCTTCCTGTTTCTATACCCTTTTGTCATTTGTAAGAGTTTATATTTTTCCGGCCAATTGGAATCACCTGTAAGACTGTTGAGTTTCTTGATAGAACTGGACGGGGTGCGAGCAATTTCATAAGGAAGTGCAAATAATTGGGCGTCCTTGGTTGTACCACCTTTTGCAGATGCAATAATTGCATTTATAAAGTTATCTCTTGTGAAAGTGAATTTTTCTAAAGCAATATTATCGCCATCTTTTCTGGCAACGATATATACCATTTGTCCAAACTCTTCTAAAGAATCAACAAGATTGGTATAACTTCCTTCAATCTTAGTTTTTTGATTTAATAATTTGAGACTGATAGGAACTGGCTGTGTGTCTTCAAGTTCTGAAAAGGCAATAAGATCTTGGATAGGTAAATTCCCTTTTTCACTTACTTCGGCTTCTTGTTTTCCACGAAACAATGCTGACAAGAACCCTTCAAAGACAAACCCAGCAGAGGCAGAATTAAAGCTCCTGATGACTGCTGATAAAGATTCTAACAAAATAAGAGTGCTGATAATTCTTCGTGGCGAGCGAATACCGCCGCGAGGATTATTAATACTATCATTTAAAAACTGAAGCTTTTCTTGGATAGTTGCGCCACCACCAACAGTGTCAAAGATCTTTTGAATTTGCTTTCTTTCCATAGACTCAGGGTCACCCCAAGCCTCAGTTGGTACAAATTTAGGAAGTGAGAGAACAAATTGTTTTGCTTTTTCCCTCTTAATATTTCCCTCATCTTCTGTTAGGATATTTCTAGGACGGGAAATACTTTCATTTGCAACGGCTGGGGAAGTTCTTCCACCAAATTTGAACATTCCAAGAATCTGATTTAGAGGTGCAAAATTTCCAGAAAACTTATAAGTGTGACCATCATAATCAAAAACAACAGCCTCAACAGGAGTGGTTATTTGTGAAAAGTCCTTAATCTTATTCAGGTGCCTTTGCATCACCTCCATGGCAGCCGGGTTTTCTGGACCCATTGCTGTCAATTCTCTGACTGCTGTTGCTAATTCATCTCTTAGGCGAATTACTTCTTTATCTGTGTCTGCAATGAAAACACTATCAAGTCCCTTTAATAACTCTACAGCAAAATCATGAATAACTATTTCAAGTGGTTCAATCGCTTGTTGTAACAAGGATTTTTTACTGTTGATTACATTATTTAGATCCTGAAGATCTTGTGGGTTCAGACCTTTCTTAAGGGCTCTTAATCCAATATTACCGGGTAATTTTAAGAGATATTTTACGATCCCATCTTTCATATTATCTGGTAATTCTGTATCAAGACCGTGAAACAAACGAGAATATAAGTAATCAGTCATAGTGGAATCGTCGGATAATCCATTTTGAGATATTTCACGATTTATCTTCTCTATAGAAGACTTAAGGACTTCTTCATCTTCCATTTTTTGAAGTTGTATAATAGCCTTTCTGGCAAGATTGAACCTATTGTCAGATAGTTGATCTTGCATTCTTTCTAAAGAGTTATCAATTATTTCCAATGATCCGTTTGGAATAGGACGCCGTTCTCCGGTTTCTTTATCAAAACGAAAATGACCCACTCCATGTATCTTGAGAGTCTTATTATCATATTTTATAACATTTACAGACCCTGGGTCGTTAGAGTCGCCTTCGGTGCCAGGGTCCATAATCTCAGCGTTATACCAAATATTTGCGTCAGATCCAAAGACTTTTTCTTTTTCCTCATCAGACAGCGCCTCAACAGCTTTTTCAAATGCTGCAAATCCGCCTGTAAAAGCCTGAGTCAAACCACCTCGTCCTGCAAATTTTGTAGCTAGACCTTCAGCATCTAACCCTCCTGACATAAGGTTCCCCTTATTTCTGGCTCCTTTTGCTTTTCCTTCCGGAATAGAATAAGAAAGAAAAAGATTTTGCCCGTCTACCTTCTCTTCGGCAGTAAGTTCTGCGTCAGCAGCAGCCTTCAGAATCTCTTTCATTTTTGCAAAAGTTAGACTACGGTTATCGTAGAGGTGGTCCATGTGACCTGCAACGCCACCCATATTATTTCTCCTCGTTCAGAAGTTTCAATTGCTCTTCTAAAGAACTTACACGCTCGTTTAGAGATCTTACATGGCGTTTAATAGAGCGCAGGTGCTCTTTGGCTACCGAGAGACGATTCGTGTCTCTTTTGTTTGTAACTCTCACGCTCGTAATAATATCATATAACGCCTGTACAGACGCAGCGGGATCTATTTTTAGTTCTTCCTTTAATAGAAGAGCTTTAGTCAGCTTTCTTAGCACTTGACTTCTTCTTGGCTACTTTTTTAGCAGGAGCCTTCTTGACTTTGGGTGCTTCTTCAGCAGCAGCTTCAACTTCAGCTTCTGGCTCAACAACGGGCTCTGCTACTGGAGCAGGTGCTGGTTCTGCTACTGGAGCAGGTGCTTTACCTTCAGCAGCTAGGGCTGCGGCGCGACGACGTTTTCTTAATCCTGGGCTTGCCATTTTAATATCCTCCTTGGGGAAAATGAAACGAATATGTAATATAAATAGTTACTAAATTCTTTCTATGTCCTATGCGGAGCCTGATTCTTTAATGATTACTTGCCCATTGACAATATCAAAGTAGAATTTAGCATAATTTCCTTGCCTATTTGTACCATTCATATATAAGTAATTTCCAGACCCTGAAACATATATGTCAGCGTGTGTAAGCAAGGTATCGCCATCAAATTTAAACCAGGGGTCATCCACTTGATCGCCAAAGTCTGAATATGGTACTTCTTTGATTACAGTCCCGCCATTTTCAATTGTAAACTCATATTTGGCTGCGGAGCCAGATTCATTAGTTCCGTGAAGATATAAGTTGTTTCCAGAACCTGAAATGTATATGTCTGCATTCGTAAGCAAGGTATCGCCGTCAAAGGTCAACTCGTAGTCACCCACATTGTAGTTGAAACTGTTTCCTAAGCTAGCACTTAGTAGCGCAACGGTTCCTGAAAGAGATACATAAGAACTTGAAAGCGAAGTATAGGAACTTGAAAGAGATGAAAAATCAGAAGATAAATTGATTACCTTACTATCAACAGATAAGATTTCAGAATTATTCACAGAAATATCATACATGCTGGAAGAAAGTGAAGAACTCAAAGATGTGATAGATGCATTGATAACAACGTTAGAATCCTCTAAAGAATCAAGTCGGTTCTCAAATGCAGCAGACACTATTTCCATTGATCCTGTTATATTTTTTTCATCAATGAATTTGGCGACTGCTTTTTTCATAGCATGATGAGCAGAAATATGTCCTAAGCTTCTTCTTTTCCCCATTTGACTATATCTTTACTCGGGGTTGATGTGATAGCCCAGAGATTCATCTGATAAGCTTATTTGGGAATGTCTATCAACATACCCAAATATATTGAGCGCACTATTTAGGTCTGCTTTTGCGTAAACGCTAACGCCTCTGTGAGGTATGCCAGGATATACTTGCATTAGTCCGACTTCTTTATCAACATCTATTTTTACAGTTTTTGATGGATCAGAAAAACTACCATCACCGCCGATTTCTAAAGTTAAAAATCTGTCAGACGTTGTATAGTTAGATACCCAAAGGAATACCTCATCGTAAGTATAATTTGTAGCTTGATGTACTAATACTCCAGCCGTAGTAATACTCAAAGGAGAAGTATCCGAATCCCCAGAAAGACCCAATCGCGAAACAGGAGATGGTGAGCTTTTAAAAGCTAATCCATTAATAGAAGGACTAGATGGTTGATTTCCTAATTTTGCCATTTTTCAAACCATCCTCCAGAAAAAGATTCATTATATATATTTCATTCAACGAAAAGTGTTTTCAAGCTTTAGGTTCATTTCTTCAATCCATATTCTGTCAACCTTGGTGTTGACATTGGGTGTTTTGTTTGCTTTTTCCCAAAGCTGCATTTCTCCTTTAGCGATTGCCTTCTTGAGAAATACTTTAATAGCGACAAGTGGAGAAGATAATCCAACATTTTCAATAACAGAATATCCTGCAAATATAACCCCAACCAGTTCGTTGTTTTTGTTTATTACAGGAGATCCACTTGAGCCAGGTTTAGTTGGAATAGTGTAAATAGAGTATCCACGATTATGGTAACCGGAAAAAATACCTTTAAAAATCAACACAGATCCAGGCCAAAATAATCCGTGCGGTGCTGCCATATTTATAACAGTCTCTCCTTTTTTTGGTTCTTCACTTGCTACCTTTAAAACAGGGTGTTCTGTATAAATGTCTGAGACTTGTAATAGGCATAAATCAAACCTGTCGTTTATATCAACAACTCGGGCTTTATATTCTGTTCCCTCCAGATCTACTACAGTAAAAGTAGACCCCTTGTTTATTACCTTGTATCCATCAATATTTTGAACTTTAGGTATCTTATTCTCGCAGGAATGTCCGGCAGTCATAACATAAGAAATGCTCTGAGAAACCTCACTGCGGAAAACAAATGCACCAGAAGATACATACCTCATCATTGCTTTTTGGCAAGCTATTTTTTCGGTTTTTGGATCTTTTCCGCAGCCCTCAAGCTCAATTGAGTGTTTGATTTGTGTGAATGTGTGTCTTGGTAAAATCTCTTTTTTATCTTCTTGATTTAAATTAACTGTAGCACATCCACTGACACAACTAGACAAACTAAATAACGAAATTATAAGAAACTTGACGTAAATTGGTGTTTTTTTCTGCATAGCATAGTAACTAGATTGAAAGGATACTATTTATCCACAGTAAATCAACACAAATCATTTACTAAAGGAATGGAATTTCAAATGATGAGCACCATTATGTTATCTGGTCTTTTGCTTTTTTCTAGTCAAAGTCTTGAATTTCCTAAAGTTTGGCAGAAAATACAAGGACAATGGTCCTATGTTGGTCAAGTTAAGGAAAAAACACAAATTTTGATTTGGATAGAAAAGAAAACAAAAACCCCAAACAATAAGATACTTACTAAAGAGATAAAGAAGATGCCATTTATCACTTTATCACCAACGGGAGAGGTGTTGAATCTAGATCCACTCCCATAAGGAGCGGTCTTATATGTTCAAACTTCTAACAAGAAGAACTACCCTTTTAGGTATCTTAGCCTTTACGGCTGCTGTTTCACTACATTATCAGATTAAAGCAAACAGTCTATATCAAACAGTCTTCAAAAAAGAATCCACTTTTTACACACCCGGTCAACACGGAAACTGTAAATGGGTGGTTCATATAAGTAATAAAATTACAACAGAGCCAGGCGATAATTCTGCGGCTCAAATAGGCATTCCAGAAGTAAGCAAAGATGGTTATATTGCCGGGATACTTCAAAATGGTCCTGGGAACTCTTTATTATTTGCCTTTAAGCTTCCCACCCAGTCCGGTGATTCTCCTCCATTTATCATGACTGCTACATACAATCTGGAAGATTTACCACTAAAGCAGATAAAATTTAGGGTATTCAATAGTACAGCTATGACAATGATTTTATATTCTACATACGAAAGTTGTGTTGAGGCTACAATGAGATGAGGCAGATCTCTATAATTCTGTCTTGTTTAATACTTGCATCATGCCAAGCTTGTTTAGATGATGACCAATTAGTCGCCCTAGAGTGTGCGCCAGGAACTATTCAGGTGTGCGACCATAACGGACAAATACTCACCTCTCTTAATCACAGAGACCCTCCAGAAAAAGCAGGCGTTTGCAGGTATGGAGCCAGAACTTGTACATTTGATGGTTGGACAGAGTGTGTTGGTGCCATAGGTCCATCGGAAGAGGTTTGTGATGGGTTAGATAATGACTGTAATTTGCTAGTGGATGATAATTTTCCAGAACAACACCAATTATGTGGCTTTGTTGAGGGTGCCGATTATGGTGTAGGGGTCTGTACACCAGGCGTCATGAAATGTGATAATGGATCTCTTTATTGTGATGGTCACGTTGGTCCATCCGAAGAGGTATGTGACGGATTTGATAACAACTGCGACGGCTCTATAGATGAAGGTGTTGCTAATACAACTGCTATTGTTTGTTATGATGGCCCTGACGGGACGATGGCAATTGGTGAATGCCGGGCTGGTGTTCGTTATTGTACTGATGGTGGTTTTGATGGACCCTGCGATGGGCAGATTTTACCAGTACAGGAGATATGTGACAATCTTGACAACGATTGTGATGGAGAGGTTGATGAAGGGTTTGATACCCGTGGAGTAGATTTAGTTTTTATAATTGATATTTCTGGCTCGTTTGATGATGAAATAGACTCTATGATAGAGGGCATTACTCCGCTTTTAGATGACCCGATCACTAGTAATTTTCGCTTTGGTTTAGCTGTGATAGGTAGACAGAACCTTGGGAATTATGAACCCCCATTGAACCGACATTCTGAAATGGTGACAGATTTTGTTCCTGCTGATGAATTTCTGCAATACCTTGAAGGGATGCGTCTTTTAGAGGATGGCGGCATAGAACCATCTATAGATGTAACTCTGTGGTCAATGGAAGGATTATATCCTTTTTCGTGGGATTTAGGGAATCAAAAAGTAATAATCTTAATGACTGATGAAGTCGCGCAAACGATTACAGGAAGAGAAGTGACCCAAGTGAATGATCATGCTGTGCAGAATGGTTTTGAAATATTTGTTTTTGCTCTCCCTGAACATCATCATTCGTTCTTAGGAATGGTTCGTGATGACCAAGATAGATTATATACTCCCGCTGTCAACTCACAAACAGTTTTCCAGCAGATTAGACAAATATTTGAAGATTTATGTATCGGTGGTTAATCCTCTAGGGGTTCTACAATTTCATCAGATTCTTCTTTATTTTCACCTTTGCTAGAATCAAAATCAACCTCAACGGTTTCTTTTCCTTTCTCAAAAGCAAATCCAACATTTCCGTTGGTTGTAATGAATTTGCTACCACTGCCATCTTTTTTGAACTCTTCCTCTAGTTGGCTATACATGTATATTTTAATGTTTTCTTTAAGAACTTTTGCATTATTCAAAAGATGCTCAACTATAATTTCTAATCTTTCAGCCATCTCAAGAGATTTTTTAGGATCTCCATGCTTGAGACTTGTTAGTAAAAGTGGAATAACATTGGGATGGCTTTTTTCAAAAGCCTCTATTGAATCAAGAGCTAACAGATGAAGAAACTTCCCAGCTTTATAATTTTTGATATTTAACTTTAGTTCTATATCTTTAGGTTCCATTTTATCTCCCCCTAACATATTATCTATAACTAGTAATTCTCTTCTACATGTTTCCTTATAATTTCTTTAATGGCTTCCTTTTCTTCTTCAGTTTCTGCATGAGCCCATGACCAAGCCAAGGTCAACTTGATATCTCTTGTCTCTGCTTCTCCTTCTTGGATATATTTTTCTAATTCTTCTGAGATATCTTTAGAATCAATATCACTAGTGTCAATGTTTAAAGTTGAAGCAATGACAAATAAGGTAGCTAGGTCTCCTTCACTGTATGCTTCAGAGGCATCTGAAAAATATCTTGTCAAAACATCAGAATCTACTTTGTCGGGATGTGTTACTTTTGAAATTCTTCTATACAGTTTTTTCATGTCTTTAGACTTTTGTTTTTTTTCTTGTTCTATTTCTTCATCCTTTTCCTCTTTGGACAGTTTTTTAGCTCGGTTCATCATTTTCTCATATTCATCTGGGAAGTCTTTGTAAAACTGTTCTTTGAATTTCATAAACTTTTCTTGAGTTTCTTCAAGATCTTCTGACACATACTGTGCATGAAATACTAGTTTTTTTATATTTTTGGGACTTTCATCGGACATGTCATAAGTATCTTCTTAAAGAAAGAAGGGGCGGCATAAAGCCACCCCTTCCAAAAAACCTTTACTGATATTTAGTACTATTACTTATTAGCCAGCCTTGACTTCAAGCTTCATAAGCTCTTCAGCACCGGAGGTGTCGTAAGAAAAGATAAGATCAACATTATCTGTACCGTCTACCAATTTAAGTGTACCACCGTTGGATCCGTCGCCTGCGAAAGCAAACTTAGCCTTGAAAGCATCAATGTTGCTTTGTACAGCAGAGTCACCAGCAGCACGATCAGCAGCCTCGCTAGCGATATTCACACCTAGTGCGGTATCAGCAGCGAGACGAGAAGCCTCAGCGGCAGCAACATCAGCAATACGATCAACAAGCTCAGCATCAATAAGAGTATCAATGCTGTTATCCGCAGCCAAGCGTGATGACGCTTCAGCAGATAGAGCTGAACTACGTGCAGCAGATTCTGAAGCGAGATTCACAGAAATAGAAGCATCGGCAGATGCAGCTATTGACTTCTCTTGAGATACTGCGCCTTCACGATTACTAACTTCGTTAGCAAGCGAATTGGCATAACCAGTATCTGCGGTTTCGCGAAGAACAATCTCAGCAGACAATGCAGCATTCTCAGAAGAAACTTCAGCAGCAAGGTTTGCATTGAGAGCAACATCACCGGAAGCCATGCTAGAGGCTTCAGCAGTCAAAGCAGCACCGCGAGCAGTGACTTCAGCAGCAAGATTGTTACTTACAATTAGATCACCAGAAGCATAAGCAGCTTCTTCACTAGCAACAGCCTCTTTACGAGAGCTAACCTCAGAAGATCTGAGAGCATCAAGTGCAGAATCAGCAGCCTCGTGAGCAACGACCTCAGAAGAGACGCCGGCTGAACGAAGGGCGATTTGAGTATTCAAGTCGCCTGTAATTGCTGTATCTACAGAAGCACGTGCAGCAGCCTCGGCAGCAACCAAGGTACCACGAGCAACAACAGCAGAAGAGATATCTTCTGACCGTGCCATGTCACCGGACAACTGAGAACTAGCCTCGGAAGAGAGAGCACTAGATCTTGCAGCGATTTGTGCTGTAATCCTTGTTTCCAAAGATGTATCAGCATTGCCACGCGCAAGAGCTTCAGCAGTAACAGCAGCACCACGTGCAGCAATTTCTACATCTGCGCGAGAATCAACACTAGTATCAGCCGCGCCACGAGCAGCAGCTTCAGCAGCAACATCAGCAACACGCTCAGACTTGGCAGCACTAAGTGCAGCAGCCTCAACTACATCACCAGATTCACGAGCAGACAACTCTGAAGAGAGAGCTTGTGATCTTGCAGCCACTTCGGATGCGATATTCACTGAGATGAGGTTATCCCCTGCCAAGCGAGAGGAAGCCTCTGCGGCGATGGCAGCATCTTCTGCTACCAACTCATTGGAAAGGTTCCCCTCAATAACAACACGATGGCTTGCTTCAGCACTAAACTGGGCGTTTAGGGTACGATCAGCGCCACCTTCTGGGGTTGCAACTTTTAGAAATTCCGCCAACTCGTCGTGAGCAAGCATCTTCTTCTGAAGGACTAGGCCCTTTTTATCAGAAATATATGTAGCCATTTTATTTTATCTCCTTATAAAATGTGTTTGTTTAAAAATGCTAATTACGCACCCTTAAAGAGTTCTAGAAGTACAACACCAGAAACGGTGGTGAAGTTCATACGAACAACATCGGAACCATCAGTTAGAGTAAGGTTTGCACCGGCACCTGCGACATCGCCGCTGAAGCCGAACTTGGTGTCCAAGCTTGCAATTTCATTCATAATAACTGTATCAGCAGAAAGACGAGAAGAAGATTCAGAAGAAATCTCACCTTCTTTCACTGTATCAGCAGACATACGACTAGAGACCTCTGTAGACAAGTCCGCAGAGCGACTAGAAACAGCGTTAGCAATCTTGGTATCAAGACTATTGTCCTTCTCCAAGCGTGTAGCCTCTTCAGCAATCACAAGAGCAGTACGTTCTGAGATTTCAGAAGAAATGCTAGAATCAAGAGCACTATCGCTAGCGGCTCTGATTGTTGCGATAGATGCAACAGCAACACCGCGTGCAGTCTCTTCACCGGTAACAGCAGTCATGATGCTATTATCAGCAGCAAGACGAGCATTACCTTCAGAAGTAGAATCAGCAGCGCGAGCAGCTTCTTGTACATCAATAGCGTCAGAGATAGCCTGATCAGCAGCAACACGAGAAGAAGCCTCGGTTGATACGGCAGTGCTTCGTGCTGTTACTTCAGCAGCGATATTTGCACTGAGTGTAGAATCAGCGTTACCACGTGCAGTTGCCAAAGAGACAAACGCATCGCTAGCAACTGCATACTCTGTAGAAATTGCCTGAGATAAAACAAGATCCTTAGAAGCACGTGCGGCAGCTAAAGAAGTAATAGCAGCACCGCGGTTGCCAGCCTCTAGACCAATGTCTGATGCCAAAGCATCATCAGCGGCAAGACGAGAAGAAGCCTCTGAAGACAAAGCTGCTTCACGAGCGGCGATTTCAACAACCAACGCTGAAGAAAGAGCCTTGTCGGCAGCAGATCTTGTAGCATCTTGTGCAGAATGAGCAGCAGCGCGAGCAACCGCTTCATCAGTAATTAATGTACCCAAAGAAGAGTCACCAGCCAAGCGAGAAGCTTCTTCGGCAGCGATCGCTACAACAGCAGCGGAGGCTTCAGAAGAAATTTTGCTAGACATAGCTGCATCATCTTTTATCATTTCGGACAACTCAGCAGATAGAGCAGAACTACGATCACCTGTTTCTGTTGTCAAATTTGCAGAAATACTATTATCTGCTGCGAGGCGAAGTGCCTCTTCGGCAAGAACAGCAGCTTCACGTGCTGCGATTTCGCTAGAAATATCACCGCTCAATACTGTATCGCCAGAAAGACGTGAACTGCGTTCAGCAGCCGCGGCTGAGGAACGAGAAGCAGCCTGAGTAACAATAGATGCACTGAGTCCGTCACGTTCGGTCTTTTCCATAGACAATTTTTCGTTGACAGTTTTGTCACCTGAAACCATTAGAAGAGCAGCTAGTTCATCGGATGCATCAAGCATCTCCTTTTGTAGGACTAAGCCATCTGCATCCCCGGCATTAATATATGTAGCCATTTTTTATTTCCTCCTTAGAAAATAAATTTGTATTCTAAACAACCAAATGATACAAAACCAATAAAGAGTTCTTAAGGTTTAGCTCAAGAACATCTTCACTAGAGTTGCATTGACCTTGACAAACTGCGCCGTAACGCTGTTACCAGAAGCAGCATCGGTCATCAAAAGACTACCACCACCAGCACCATTGCCAGAGTAGGCAAGTCTATCAGTGAGGACCTTAAGTTCAGAACTTCTAGCAGCATCACCAGCAGAGCGATCTGTAATAGCAGAAGCTAACACAGTGTCTAGAGAAGAATTTGCAGCCGCAGCAGCAGCCTCTTCAGCAAGAACAGCAGCTTTACGAGAGCTAACCTCGGAAGACAATGCACTTGATTCAGCGGCATCACCTGCGATACGAGCAGTGCTAGCATCAGCAATATCAGATCCGCGATCAGAGATAGCATTGGTCAACTTGAGTGCAGCAGATGTATCACCAGCGGCGCGCAAAGCCTCTTCGGCGTCTATAGCAGCAATACGAGCAGAGACAGCAGTTGAAAGGTCTGCGGAAACTACAAGATCACCAGAAACACGAGAACTAGTCAAAGCAGTGTGATCTACAGCACGAGCAGCAGCTTCGTCATCAATCTCGCCCTGTAGAGCAAGATCTTCAGCGTTGCGTGCAGCAGCTTCAGCAGCAACAGCAACAACACGGGCAGAAACAGCAGTAGAGAGTGAGGTGCTATTAGCAGCATCACCAGCTTCGCGAGCAACGACTTCAGAAGAAATCTTAGCAACGCGATTAGCAACAGCAGCATCCTTGTCTGCGGTGAGTAATGTATCAACACTACCACGAGCGGTGATTTCAGCAGCAATTGCAGCAGCATATGCAGCTTCTTCAGTATCTAGCGCAGCAGAAATTACTGCATCGCCAGACTCACGCTGACTCAAACGAGTACTTAGATCAGTAGAACGATTTACTACTTCAGAAGAGAGAGTAGCAGCTAGGAGAGCATCACCAGAAACTCTAGCGTCGCTCAAAGAAGCCAAACCAGCATCTTCAGAAGACTTTTCAGATTCTAGAGCAGAATCAACAGCACTATCACCAGCAGCGCGAGCGTTAGAAGCTACGGTCATCAAAGATGCACGAGCGTCTTCAGCATCACTCATGTTTGTTGTGATGTTTACATCAGCAGCAGCACGAGCAGCAGCTTGAGCAGCGACAGCAGTATTCATTGCAGCCAATTCAGCAGCAATACCTGTAGAAAGAGCAGCATCACCAGCAACGCGAGCAGCTATTGCGTCAGTCATGTCAACCTCACGAGCAGCAACGCCAGTAGATAGTGCTGCGCTTTGTGCGTCATCACCTGTACCACGAGCATTAATTGTTACTGTCATGTCAGATGCACGAGCAACAACTTCTGCACTTAGGGCTGTTGAAACAGCACCTCTTTGAATCATAGCTTCATCAAAAGCTTTGTTCAATTTTTTATCTAGGCCAGACTCTGGCTCGGAAACCATTAAAACCTCTGCAAGATCAGCGGATGAATCAAGCATTTTCTTTTGTAGGACTAAACCGGATTCGGATAGATTGGAAATATAAGGCATTTTATATTTTCCTCCTTTTATGTGTTACGAAACAAGTTTGAGACTGATAGACAACCTGGGCTAAAAAACCCTCTGTGTAACATTCTAAAACCTTCCTTTAAGTGAATACTTAAAAACCGTTTCACTGCCATCTGTATCTAGTATTATGAATAGATAACTAAGCAGTAAAATGATTTATATTTTGTGAAACATTCTTTCGTACAACACGAAACACTTTATCAATTAGTCTTCAAAGTGACAAAAGGAAAAGGTTAAAGAACATTATGGCATTTAGATTTAGTTAGTCTTATCTAAGATGCCCCTTATAAACGCCCCCAGTCGCATTAAATTCAAACTTTTTATAAAAAAAAGCTCCCTAAAAGGGAGCCCTTTGGAGGAAGGAGAGGGATTCGAACCCTCGGTGGGTTGCCCCACACAGCATTTCCAATGCTGCACCATCGGCCTCTCGGTCATCCTTCCATATATAAGCAGTTTAAAGACATGCTTAGGTCATACGCTAGAATCGCACTCTATGGTGGAGAGTATCGGAGTCGAACCGATCACCCCCTGCGTGCAAAGCAGGCGCTCTACCAGATGAGCTAACTCCCCATTGATATAATTAGAAGGCAACAAACTACTTTACTCTAAATCTATGATCAATCCATGACTTTGTGTAATACATGATAGATAACCATACTGAAAACAGTAAACCATCAACATACCCAAGGCTATCCCAAATCTCTACGAGTTCCATTTGTTCTCCTATAAGCAGTTTATAGACTTGCTTAGGTCTATGGTGCCGGCTGTAGGGATCGAACCTACGGCCTTCGGGTTACAAATCCGATGCTCTCCCAACTGAGCTAAGCCGGCGGTGTGGTAGGGGACCAGAGACTTGAACTCTGAACCTCCCGATTATGAGTCGGATGCTCTAACCAATTGAGCTAATCCCCCACAAATATAATATTCCCTATTCCTTATCTTGTATATTTTTAGGGAAACCATTTTTTACTAATAGATTTCCCATTTCTACAAATTCTTCGTTGATTTCAAACCCTACCCACCTGTAGCCTCTTTTTTCGCAAACATAACATTCGCTACCAGTGCCGGCAAAAGGTATAACAACTGTTGCACTTTTTCCATCTTCAATACAAGCATCCAGAAGAATTTCTGTGATTTTTGTTGGTTTTTGAGTTGGGTGAGAAATAGTATCATCAACCGAGAGTGCTTTTCTTTGCTTTGAGGTATACAGCATCTGATTTGAAGGAGAATAGAAAAATCTTTCTTTCAAACCTGCACCACCAGCCAAAGACGGAGTACAAATAACATCTCTTGGTAATGCACCTTTATCATGTGCTTTGTAGACTGTTTCTTTATCTCCAAACCGACCTTTTGTATTTTTCCTTTTTTTGCCGGCAGCATTCTTCAAAAACTGATCAGTATAAGGAACCCTTACTTGGTCTCTGAAAAATGTTCTCTGCTCTTTCCAGCAGCATAAAATAGATTCGTGCGTTCTTTGCCAAAAGTTTAAGCTCGGAACAGTTTTGTTTGTATAGTGCCACACGAGCCAGCGTTTATTCAAATCAATATTCACAGACAAATGTGCCAGAATTTCAGAAAATCCATAAATATACATTACACCGTCGGATTTTAAAATTCGCTCACATTCTGCCAGCCATGATTGAGCCCATGAAATATATTCAGAGATATCAAGATTGGTCTTGTTGTTGCCATAATCTTTGCCAATATTATACGGCGGATCTAAGATAATACAATCCGCACTGTCTGATTTGACTTTACGAAGACCTTCAACTACATCAATATGATAAATCATCACCACTCCATTGTGGAATATTTTACCACATTTCAATCTCTTTGATAAATGGTAGGTCAATCAATTTATAGTAATTTGAAATTCCACCAACAATGTAATCATCGTTGTCAGATTTTTCACCGCCTTGTTGTTTTCGGAATGGCTTCCTGTCAATCTGATTGATGTATTCAACAAAATCTTTTTTCTCCATGAAATATGCACGAATCAAAGGCGGCTTTGAGGTGCGATTTTTCTCAGAGATAATCTGATTTTTTTGATCATAGTTTGGATTAATTCCGAAAAAGATAAAACGTTCCCAATCTTTTTCCGCAGCAATATGATTAAAGGTAAAAGTATCAGGCTGGATTAGCTTTTGATCATCTTTAGTTCTTACTGAATTAGCCAGAGAAAACTTGATCTCGGTCTTATAGCCATCAATAATTCTATCATGCCCAGGATTTGTAGGTGATTCAACTTTAGCACCTAACTGCATCTCCATAAACCCCTCTACATATTCTTCACCAAAGTGACCTTTTTGTTTGGGATCCATTCGGGGATAGTCTTCAAAGTACGTACCCCTCCAGTTGTTGTGCAGAGAACGATCAATGTACTCTTTAAGGTTTTTGTTTTCAAAGATTTTTTGATGTAGACTCATTTTTATATTCCTTTTCTACGAGTTTACGAAATGTCTTTTCAACGCCCGGATTTACGAGCCGGGCATGGGGCATAATATCGTGCCTAATGATGCTTCTCATGAACTTTCTGTCTGCATTTCCTGGGTCAACAAGAAATGGCACCTCTTTTCTATTGCACCAATCTTCTAGAGAGCGTTTAGAGGTGGGGATAAAGGGTCTAATAACATTTTTGTTCTGGTAGGGGATAATCTTACCGTGACCATGGATAGAAGAGAATAAAAACCACTCAATCACGTCGTCTAAATTGTGCCCTGTTACAATAGGCATATTGAAGCTGTGGAAGAATTTGTAACGCTCATCTCGCCAATGTTCTTCAAGTGATTTTTTCGGCGGACAAGAGTTGTAATTAATTCCAATAACAATTGGAATATCCCTTTTATCACAAAAATCTTTTACAAACCTTTTACACTTTCTTCCAAAGTTTGTGCCGTGATCAAAATAACAAGCGGTCACATCGTGATTGTTGTTGAGGAAATCTAAAATAGCCATTGAGTCTGGTCCGCCGCTGACAGCGACGCCCAATTCTCTTGGTAGTTTTTCTAGAATTCTCAACATTATAACTCCTTGGCGATTCCGGCAGGATTCGAACCTGCGACCCACGGCTTAGAAGGCCGTTGCTCTATCCAACTGAGCTACGGAACCAAAATGTGAAGAGTTTCCACCCGAACGATTACGGGATTCCTATTTGTAGTGTATCTAACCCTACAATCCGTCTTCCACACGCAACTCTTCCAAGGTATGTGGGTACTGAAGGTAGGGACGCTGGCTATTCTTGCCGCCTGCCAGATCAGCCTAGGTTGACCCTTGACACTTATCGTCGTCGGGTTTTGGCAATCTCCATTTTGTGTCTCCTAAAAAGTTAGCCAATAAATAGGCGCTTCCAATCTCAAAAGTGCTTCTCCTACTTTTTGCGAAGCTTAAGATTCTTGCCGGCAATAATAAGATTAGGATTCTTGATGCTCGGATTGAGCCTTTCAAGGCTTTTACGGCTAATCTTGTGCTTTATTGCTAATTCGCTAAGTGTATCACCCTTTTGAATACGAACTGAAGTTAATTGTCCGTGCGAGCAACCAACAAAAGAAAACGCGAATAATAAAACCATTACCTTGTACATTTTATTTCTCCTTAGAGTCCATAAATTCCGATGACATCTTTTGCCTTGTCTTCAAGGATGCACCCACGAGGGAAGTTTTTAGCAGGAGTTTTCCAAGAAGCAGCCTTCCAAATCAAGCCGTCCTCTTTGCCGACAAAAAACCAAACACTCTCATTCTGGTAGCTGTCCTTCTTAGCAATTTTGTAGTATTTACTGCCAGGATAGACTTTGACTTCTGGTACCTTGAGATTAGAAAACTTGGATTTATAATGTCCATTGAGCATTTCCACACATTCATCAATAAAGCCGTGAAGGTGAAATTCTACTTCAGGATTTGCGATAGCCATTTTTTTCTCCTTAATACAGGGCAGATTTCATAAAGGTTTCTTGAACAAGGTGGTCAACAACCACTTTATGAATATCCATAGAATTCTTGGGATGCTCGTTGATGGCGTCATACCAAGCGTCAAGTGCTCCTTGACCTTCGGCGTTAAGGATATTTTCAATATGGTCTTGAACCGACATTACTCTCTCCTTATAATACTATATTATCACACTGATATTAGAAGTCAAGCTTTTTACGAAGCTTTTTCTAAATCACGCTCGTAATAATGATTATCATAGCGAGGGTTCTCACGCTGTTCAATGACATCAATTTTATAACCACCGCCTCGTTGAGCCTCTGTAACAAGTCCGACCTTGCCGGCGAGTTTGGCACGAGTATTCCTCTTATTGTCCTTGAAGCGAATCAGAGATCCAACCGGATACTTTGGAGGCAGCGGCGCAACCCAATTTAAAGCTTGCGTGATGTTATCCACAAAAGATCCGGCGAAGTAATCTACATGTGGATCGCTTACATCACCGTCTCTCGTGACTTTAATGAGGTAGATCCGATCCTCGCCGTTGCATTTATCATAAAAACTTACGACCTGATTAGATCCTTCAAACCGGACGTACCAAATAGAATCATGGCCGCGATCCTGTTCTTGGATCTCAACATCAAGATTTACACGATTGGCACGGTTGCGGATCTTTTTGAGTGCAGACTCTAACTTCATGATTTCTCTCCCTTACAACACCATAATATCATTTCTAGGGTAGAAGTCAAGTTTTTTTTGAAAAAAGATTAAAAACCTGCGGGAATACTCTCTGGCATAGGAAAAGAACTAATTGGATTACAAGTTACCATATCTTTTGGCACCTCATAAAAATCCATATCAATCATAAAGGTTTCCAAAGCCTCACGGAGGGTAGGAGCCCATACTGTAAAAGTAACACCACGAACCTCAATCTGAAAGCAGTTCATTCTTTGTCCTTTCTTGAACGCTTACTAAGCATATACCGAAATTGCTCCTTTTGCAAGCTTTTCAGTGTTAATTTTCTCTTTTTGTTTATTTTCTTCAGCAACTCTCGCTGCTTCTTGCCGTGCTTTGATCGCAGCCATGCGTACAGGGCAATTCCTCCAAAGGGCAAAACCAGGGCTAATAGAATACCAACCACTAGCGTAAATGCTGTAATCATTCATCAGTACCCCTGTAATGCTAATATTAGCTCGGCTGGACCCTGTACATCATGATAGGCTGCGGATTTCATAGCAATATCCAAATCGTTCCCATCCTTGCAGATTTTATCTCCAAAAAATACACACTGGTCTGGGGTTTCTATCATGTTGGTAAAAGCATAACTCTTGTCCCATCCCTCTCTGGTGATATCAATAGAAATCTGCCCACCGAGCCGAAAAGATAGCCCCCATCCTTGGAACTCTTTTCTGAGTTGTTGCACGATCTTTTTGCGCTCACCGCTTTTTAGATCCCATTGAACATAATCTTCTCGCTGCTCGCTTGAGCAATTGCGACCTAAAACAGAAAAGTTGATCTGGCTCTCTCGCCACTCAATAAAAGTTCCTGTTTTGATTTTAGTGTGAGTCTTGCTAGCTATCTTCAGCAAAACATTGATTATGTGGTTTATATCTGCGTTTGAATAGTGATCCAGAAGCGTAACCTTGTGAATTAGTTCTGGCTCTATGGGGCTAGTTTCATCATCCATATCTAAATTGCAGTTATAAACCCTTGTCCCATTGCAGGCATATACGCGATCAAACAAAGATAAAAGATCATCTTTGGGGATTTGTTCTTCTATTTTTGTTAGTTCTGAACCTGTAACTAGGTGCCGTTTGGTTCCTGCGGCGGTGGAGCGCAATGCCTGCAAAACATCTTCCGTGATGGATTGTCTAGGTTCGGTAATAGTACCATCCATGTCAAACAATAAGGCTTTTGGGGTTAGTTTCATTTTACATTATCCAATTATATGAGAAAACAAATCTAGATTAACGGGCGGGATCATAAGGTACCCAATAACGTTATATTCGTATTCGTTTGTTAGATAGTATTGATCGCTTGATAATTTTGAATTTTTACTAATCAAGGAACTGGTTTCTGGAAGTAACAATATTGTGTAGACTATAATCTTTTGATTATCTTTGTCTAAGTCGCCATAAAAAGCATCAACAATCACCCCCAACCGACCATGGTTGACTGCTCTTGAAACAGTCCCTAAAGGCATTGCTTCGTCAGGAATTCCCTTACTATTAGGTAATTCTCCGGATAGTGCATCCTCTAGGACATCTTTTAGCCTGCCTATAAGTTCTTCATTGGTAGTCACGAGTTTGTAGCACCTCACTACAAGTATATAATATCATGTAGTGTTATAATGTCAAGAGATGCGGATAAAATCTTTTATTTTTACGTTTTTGGACAACTTTTCTTCAGATCCAGAACATAAATCAGTTGAAAGATACTTTTTATTATCATCACACAGAACAGTAGCTGTTAGGTCATCTGGGAACTCTGAAGCCTTCAAAATAGCTGAAAAAACGTTAGCGCCTGATGATATTCCTACAGAAAGTCCTATTTTGTTCAATTGTCTGGCTATATTGATAGCATCTTCATCAGAAACTCTTATAATTGGACCTAAAGAGTCCAAATCTAGTATCTCTGGGACAAAACTATCACCTATTCCTTCAATTCTATGCCCTTTATCTTCATTATTGATCGGTAATATTGGAAATGCGCGAAATCCTTCATTTCTGTCGGTAAAATAATGGTGAAAACCCATTATTGTGCCCCCGGTGCCTGCTCCTGCGACAAAAATCTTCAAATTTGGCAAATTATTGTCTTTGAGAGCTTCTCTGACCTCTGGGGCAGTAGTATTCATATGAGCGAAGACATTCCATGCATTATTGAACTGTTTTGGTCCAAAATAGCCCTTTTTCTTGCTTTTTTTAGCTGCTAGCTCAATACAATGCGTAAATCCGCCATCTTTTTCGCTTATTTCTATTAATTTTGCCCCATAAAACCTTAAAAGAGACTTTCTTTCCTCAGAAAGCCAGTCTGGCATGTATATTTCTACTTTACTGCCCAAATAAGCGCCCATCGCAGCAAAGGCAATACCTGTATTGCCGCTTGTAGCCTCTACAATGGTGTCGCCCTCGTCAAATTGAGATAAATTCTCTGCACTTTCTAAAATTTGTAAAGCCATTCGGTCTTTTATGCTACCGGAGAAGTTCCATGCTTCATATTTTGCATAAACTACGACTTCTTTGCCATCTAATTCGGCAATTATCTTAATGAGTGGAGTATTTCCAACGAAATTTCTTAATTTCTGTATCTTCTGTGCAAATTTAGACATTTCTTATGCTCTAACTGTCTCTCCAGAGATTGTTAGCAGCAAATTTGATGACTTCTTCCGCTGAATCTTCATTGTATCCGTACTCCTCAATCAGAGTAGACACCATTTCGTTGTATTTTCCTTTCTGCTTCTTGTCACGACTCTTAGATTTCGTTACAATTCGGGAAATTTCCTTCACAGAAGAGGTTAATTTGCTTTCAATAGCTTCACGAAGCGGAGCATAGCTTTGCCAATCTACTTTTTCACCGCGACGAAGCTTGGAAAACATATAAGCTGTGATATCAACTCGGAAATTCTCTTTAGCAGTGCCAACAATAGCGATCTGTTCTTCAATAGATACCATGAAAGCCTCATCTGGTGAGATTTCTTCATTTGTCACGCTGTCTTTTACAGTTGACATGTTGACATAAGCCTCAGCATGATCCAGATAGTTATTGAAAAGTGCTTCTGCCTGCTCATCGTAAGCAGAGACAAACGCTTTGGTGATTTCCTTCTCTAGAATATTCAAATATTCATCATGAAGGGTCTTACCTAAGAAATCCAAGTAACGATTACGATCATCTTCAACAACAATCTGATCTTTTACTTGCTTGATAAGCGCGTCGCGAATAGAAATTGGGGTTACCATGTTCTTATCACTATCAGATAAGGCTGAATCAATGGCTTTCATAATGAATCTTGTAGAAATTCCGGTCATACCTTCGTCTCTAGCTTCATCTCTAAGGTCATTAATGTCTATTTTCTTTACATGTCCCTTTTCAATAACTTCTTCGCCGTCATAAAGCTTCATTTTGGTTAGTGCATCAACCTTGTTTGACAAGTGAAGACGACTCAAGACAGCAAACATAGCAGCAATTTCAAGTGTATGGGGAGCAATATGACCATCAAAGTCAGATAATCCTAACATTTTCTCATAAATCTTCTGCTCTTCGGAAACCTCCAAGCAGTAAGGAACGTTTACACGAACAATACGATCAAGAATTGCTTCATTTGTGTTCTCAGACTTGAATTTATTCCATTCGGCTTCGTTGCAGTGGGCCAAAATGACACCATCAAAATAAATCATTGGACCCTTACCTGGGGAAGGTACTGCCTTCTCCTGGGTGGCTGTGATCATGGTGTGAAGGAATTCAATTTCATTCTTGAAAACCTCAACAAATTCAACGATACCACGGTTACCAACATTAAAGGCACCATTCAAAGATAAAACGCGAGGATCATCCTCTGAGTAGAGATCTAGTTTGGAAATGTCCTCACTGCCAACCAGAATTGTAACATCCTGACTGTTAGCATCCATTGGGGGCACAACACCTACACCGCGACGCCCACGTACTGAAAAGGATGATTGCGTTATTGGCATTGCTGTGTAATCATTATTAAACTCTTCTTTTAGTCTGTGTCGGCATACAGGACACAAGTCACCTTCAATTTTTATATTGTAAATTTCCTCAAACTCTGGTCTTAGAGAGCGGGGAACAAGGTGGAGAGGCTCTTCATGGATTGGGCAGCCATCAATGTGATACATTGGCTCACATTGTTCTAGTGCTGATTTGATATGCTCCATGAGCGCGGATTTACCCGCACCAACAGGTCCCAAAAGTAATAGCACCTGACGGCTTTCTTCGCCTTTGAGCGAAGCTGAACGCAAAAATCTCATAATCTTTGCTAGTGATCTTTCCATCCCGAAAAACTTGCTCTGGAAATAGTCGTAAGTCTTTACCTCTTCTCCGCCGAATAATTTATTGCAGCGAGAATCAGATTTAGACATTCTTGTCACACCTTGTCCGGCAAGAACATCATATAGTCGTCTATGTGCTAGCGAGGTAATAGATGGATCCTTCTCAATTTGTTTGAGATAATCCTCTAGGCTACCACTAAATTTTTCAACCGTCTTCTTTTCTCTGTGTTTTTCAACCAGTTTCAAGAATTTACTTGATTTATTTTCTTTTGGCATGTGATTCAAAACTCCCAGGTGTCTTCTTCAATGACCGTAGTAAATTTGATGGTACCTGACCACAGTTCATTGATGTAACCAAACACTTTATTAGCTTCTGACAATTCTAGGTCCCTTCCATCGTGCTCATGTTCCAGTATTAGTGTACCATCCTTTAATAATTCTTTTACAACAATGACAGGAACCGAGTTTAATCCTACATTCTTAATTAGATCGTCGCGAATAGTTCTCCAACTATCTTCACCGGATACATCTCTAATCCTAGTGACTCCCTCGCGATTATCAAAAGAATATGTAAATAAATTCAGATCTTTGCATAACTCTAAGTCAAAATAAGTTTTTATAAAAGTTTCGTCATTGTGTGTTTCTCTTGCGCGCAAACATTCCTCAAACCCGTGAAGCTCTTCAATGCGTTTGAATATTTTATATCCAAGATGATAAGGGTTTACACGACCCAGGTGAGGTCTAATGACTTGGTTGTGAAGGCGGATAAAAGCAAGATGATAATCATCTGGGATCCCAAGTTTTTTGACAATTTTCTCGTGCATCAAGACAGCCCAACCCTCATTCATGATTTTGGTTAATGCCTGCGGCACAAAGTAGCTAGACTCATCAGCTACAATATTTATCAAATCTTTCTCCCAGGGTTCTAGAAAGCGATTATGGTCTGCAATAAATCTAAGAAGATTTTGATCTGGTTCTAGGGGTATTTTATTTATATTGAAATTATCCCACCTTCCAGAGGTGTCATTTAGCATAAGATTTTTATAATACTCTTTCAGTTTTTTATGGTCTCTTCTGGCTACCCCAGGAGTCCGAGGGACCTGAAATCTTATGGAGTGACAAGCATCCAATATCTTCTCTACTTTATCTACGCCTATGTTGGGATCTTCCATATACTTCTTGACGCGCTTAGAGGCGGCTTTGAAGCGATCAATAGCTGTTTCGGCTCTTGTCTCGGTGAACATACGGTTGTTCTTGAAAAAGTCACTATGACCGACGCAATGTGCCATTGTAAGTATATGGGTAGACATTGGATTCTCGGTCATCAAATAAGCGATACTAGGGTTAGAGTTGATAATCATTTCATATGGCAGCCCTGACATGCCTAGATTATATTCTGTTTGGATACGGTCAAAAGATTTTCCATAAGACCAGTGACGGTAATGAGTTGGAAGCCCGGAATAGGCCATGTGTCCAATCATTTCTTTATAATCACATATTTCATAAGAAATTGGGTACCAATCCAATGTAAACTCTTCGCCGAGCTTACAGATCTTATCGTCCCAATCTTGAAGTTCTTCCATAGACCAGTCAGCCATTAGTTCTTTGCTCCAAATAAACGCTTAAATGATTTCCAGATATCATTATGGTTTGCAAGTCTCACTTTCTTAAGAGTACTGTCTTCAACCATTGATACCCAATCCCATAGTTTTTTCTGGGGCTCAATACCATAGAATATTCCACTGCTGTCTTCATATGGTCTAAAATCCCCTATTTCAGTATAGCACATCATTTGGTTTATCTCTTTAAGTTCTCTGAGAGCTTCAACAGCCTCTTTGTTGTCAATAGCCCAGTTGTCACCATCACCACAATAGAACGTATAAATGTTCCAATTATTCGGATGATATCTTTTATTGATAATTTCCTGCACTTTTCTCAATCCAGTAGACACAAGAGTTCCCCCGGAAGGAACCTGTGTGAAGAATTGCTCTTCATTGACTTCTTTCGCCTCGGCAGTGTGAGAGACAAAGACAACATCAACTTCAGAATAGCGATGATTCAAAAATTGGTACAAAAGAAAGAAGAAGCTTCTAGCTAAGAATTTTTTAGATTTGGTCATAGAACCTGAAACATCCATAACAAAGAATATGACGGCTGTGGTGTTTTCTTTTTGCACAGGCGCAATATGCTTATAGCGTAGATCACTCTCGTGAAATGTAAATCTTTCGTCACTCTCTGGATCATAACTGCCAGCTTTGATGGCTGCTTTTTTTCTTCTGATCTTTTGTTTTATAGTCTCTTTTTTAGATAAGCGTGGGCGAATGCCGTAAGGTCGTTTGCCTTTGCGTTTCATCTTTTCTTCGGTGATAAACTTGAATCTTTTCTTTTCTAAGTCTGGAAGATTTAGATCAGCAAATAGATATTCTGCCAACTCTTCTAGCGACATTTCTATTTCATAAGATTCTTCACCAGGCTTGTTTCCAGCCTGTTCGCCGGATGACTGTCCTCTTTTCTTGCGTCGCCCAATAGATTGACCTTCTTGAACGTCAATTCCTTCTGCCGAGCCTACGCGTTTATTTTTTTGATTGTTTCCATAAACAAAGCGATGTTCTTTGATCCCTTTAACAGGGATTCTTACTTTCTTCTTGCCGCTCTGTCCAATTATACTTTCTTCAGCGACAACATCTCGGATACTATCTTTTATGGCTCTTTCAATTTTTTGACGGTGGCGCGTCCTGTCGCCCGCTGCACGGTCAGCAATTGTTTTATGCTCTTTGAAAGTACTCATGTATTATAGACCCCGTAGTAATTAGTTTATTCAGGGACTAAACAAGAAAGACTATTATTTATTATTCTTCTTCGGACGCAGGCTCTTGGCTTAGCTTGTCACGCCAGGATCTCTGATCCTTGAGAACTCTAGCATCATAAGATTCTAAAGTAAATAGTTTTGGATCCATGGATTCTATTTCTGTGGTTTCGCCTTTTTTAGAAGCTCTACTACTTTGAATAGACTTCATGGAAGCTAAAACTTCAATCATGTTTCCACCTGTTGTATTGCGGCGACCCATGTCCTCAACTTTCTCAACAATACCAAAATAGTAATCTCTTGTGTCTGCTTTAAAATTGTAGACACTGAATATGACAGCATCTCCTTGTCCTGCCTCACGGCGACCGACTTCTACGCCACCAAACAACTCTATGTTGCCCTCAAAACGCTCTCTTTTATCTCTCTTGGCTAGTTCTTCGGGTGTTTCATCTCTTTCTAGAAGAGCCTTGACTTCTTTAATAACTAGTTTTTTGAGTTCTGTCTTTGTGAGTTTCATTTTATTTGGCTTGCCCTTTGGTTTCTAAATGTTTTTTATAATCTTCATAATCTGGTACTCGCCCGCTTTCTGGAGTCCACATGTCCTGACCGGACATGAGTTGATTTTGTGGGAGCGGAGCAAGGAAACCATCTTTTACTGTCCTCCTTATGTGATCTCTAAAAGCTACCCTTTTATCAGTATCTTCCAGTTCCTGCTTGATTACTTTTGCCGAAAGTTTGGCAGCGTCAGACATTTCTTCTATATGTTTTTCTACTTTTGCTTTTGCCTCTTCCGGGCTAACGTTAAATACCGTCTGGAGTCTCCACAAATTATATCTTGGTCCCTCGCCAGTACTATCAAGTCCAGCATACCATAATCTACGCTGTAATTCTCGGTACTGATCAACCATATCGTAGGCATCCATATTTCTTTCTGCCAATAGCTCTTCTTTGATAAGTTTTCTTATAATATCTTTTGTAAGTTTCATTTTATTCCACGCTATCGTCACGAGGTTTCAACTCGTCCACAAATTTAGGTTGTGGTCCCTTCCAAACTTTCCTTGATTCTATAAAATCATATAAGTCACTAACATTCTGCATTGCTATCATGACTCTCATGATCTCTCTGTCAAGCCTATTTTTTTCAGTATTAATTTGTCTATGGACTTGCTCCATCTCTGTGTAGGATCGTTGTAGGGATGCAAGCCAGTCTTTGCGCGCTGCGGATCGCTCCACGGTCACGCCGTGGGGCTGATCAAAGCCGCCCACGAGTTCTAGTGTTCCATCTTCAAGATCGTCAACTAGATGTTCATAATAATCTCGGGCTCTGTTAACAAGCACCTGACCACGGCTGCTATCCCGATCTCGCTCGTTGATTATCTCTTCTTTGATGAGTTCCCTAATAGTATTTTTTGTAAGTTTCATTAGTAATAAGTCTCCCCTTCAGGGTGGTTCTCTTTATAAACCTTCATTAAATAGTCAGCAAAACTGTAAATATCTTTTTTGCCGACACTCCTCATCAATGAAGCTAAGCTCTCCAAAGCATCTCGGGATGCAGGTTTAGAACTACTATTATGTAAAGCGTTTTTTATATCTTCTACTGCGGCTGTAGGATGCTTCGCAAGTTGATGAAAGAATTGTTTAGCTTTCCTTCTTCTGTTTCGTTCGCTTGTATAGCCGTCTTCGCTGTCACCAGTGATCAACTCCTCTGGCATTTTTTCTTCGCCTTTGAGGATTGCCTCTGCTGCTAATGTGAACATTCGCAATTCATCTGTACCATAACCGGGACCGTCAGCTATTTCTTTAAAGCCGTCTTTGGGTACTTTTTCAAGCTCTGTTTCTGATTCACTAAGAGCCTGTTCAAACTGTTTCCAGCTTGTTAGTGCCTTATCTTTAGAGACACCAAGTGTCATCCAAGTTTTGGGATTGACATGAATATAAAAGGGTATACCCTTGTCTTCTAACATTTCAACCACTTTTCTGCCATAGTGATAATCAGCAAATCTAAGCTGAAGTTTATTTACGAGTTCAAATTCCCCGGTTTCCCAGTCTGTAGTGCGGGTATCATAAAGAGGCAGAGCGATATGAACAGCAGTTATATATTTGTCGGCATCCTCAATAAATGGCTTATCGGTCACAATACGATCTTCTGCTTCATATACATCGTCATCAGTCGGAGAATAAAAAGTCTTTCCTATTTTAGCTGATTTTTTAGAGGATCCATAATCTTTTGAAGACCAGTAATCCATTGGTATACCCTTGAACCGTTGTCCTAATTTTCTACCATCCAGTTGGATAACGGCACCATAAGGATGGCGACTGCTAAAAGCTCCATAAGAAATAGAAGGTGTCCTTGTCGTGGACATATAATACATCTTGCCTTTACTGTGTTCTCCTTCTGTGTCAGGTTTGGTAAAAGCTCCGGACGTAAGAAAACGATTATCTTTGAGAACAGCAGCTAATCTATAAAGCTGGGTGTGATGCCATAGGACATCTGATAACCCTTCTTTAATAACGAACTTACGCCATGAATCAAAATGATTTTTCACAGTTAGTCCTCTACGGACATCATTTTGTCATATGAATTTGTTTTTGTATCAGACAAGATGCCAAGGTATCCGTTTCTTCTGAGTGTTTTGAAAGCTAGATTCTCTACGGAATACTCACCTACAGTCTCTAATCCTGTTTGACGAAATCTTTTAATTTTTGCCTTCACTTTGTCAGCTTGGTCAATTGCTTCTTGATACTTGCCTTCATTGTAAAGTTCAACAACTTCATCAATCTGATTTTCAATTGCAGCCGCCTTTAGTTGAATATCCCGATTATCAATTTGGGGATTTTCACGATCAGGTTTTACGATCCACTCGTTATCTAATATTGAATAAAGTCCTGAAGCTACATGAGGTTCTCTGGAATCTTGTCCGTAAATTTCAACTTCATAGCCAAGCATTGTAATATCATGAGCATTGTTCCAAACATTTTTGGCAGCCATAAAGTAATCACGAACCAACTCTTCGTCCTCATTTATTTCGGAAAAATCAAAAAGGACATGAAGATCTACGTCGGAAAAGCGCGAGTAATTGTAGTTTGCAAGTGACCCTGTAAATGTAATATCTTTCAAGAGTGCATCACCCGCACGGCTGCTGTTAATAAAATCTAAAGCAATATCTAAAAGCTTTTGTCGTATTTCGGGATCAAGCTTATCCCCTGGTTGGTTCCAGAAGTCTTTGTTTAATTCTGTGTGAGGCTCAAAAGAAAAAGGAATCTTGATTTCAATATCAAGATCTTCTGATAAATACTTTCTCCAATTTCTGGATAATTTGTGTATTGAAACATCACTCATGATGGACCTGACTTGCCTATTGTTGGCTTCTCTGTAAAAGGTTTAGTATTTTTTACTGGCCCCATCGCCAACTTCTTGTACATCTTCTTGAATGACTTGAGATATGTGCTTTGTGGTCGCTTCTTGAGATAAGAGTAAGGATCACCCTTTTCTGATTCGTTTATAAGTTCATTCAAGGTCTCTCTGATGGCATTTCGTAGCTGTGATTTGGTTACTTTCATTTTATTTACCTGGGGGTTCTGTATCTGGGCTCTAATACCCCCGTCTCCTTTTCTCATCAGGGGTGATGATCTGGGCATGATCCCTGTTATTTGATCTCACAGGTGTCGATAAAGCTTTCAGACTGGCTTTGTAGTCCTCATCCGTTTCTATTTTGTGTACTGCTTGTGTAAGGGTTGCCATCAATTCTTCACTTTTGGAACTTTTATTCGCTCCCAGTACTGTGAGAACTGTGCGGACTCGACCCAAAAGAGCATTCGTATCGCTTGATGTAACTGCCTCTAAAATAGATTCTTTAATTATTTTTCGTAGCTGTGATTTGGTTACTTTCATTGATCTTTTACTTCTTCTTTACATCTTTCATATTTTTCTTCAGTAGCCTCTGACCATTCACTTCTTTTGGTTGTGCCGGCTTTCTCTCCTACGGACTTTGTACAGATAGCATACTCATTTTTTTCTTCTGTGATGCCTTCTTTTACCATGCCGAGCGTAGTGCGAAGGTCATTAAGTTCACAAGGGCTCATTTTCATGTGAGCGCCATACGCTTCTAGTGCTGATTCATCTTTCCATGACTCGGCACCATAGTCCTTGATAGCCCAATGCTTATAGTCATAAGCCATGTCGGCACCGTGTAGCTTGATATTTATTGCTTCACGAATTACTGTTTTCAGTTGAGACTTCGTTAGTTTCATCTTTTAGTTCCCTTATACGCTTCATAACAGCAGCAGTAAGCTTTTCAGATCGCGCATGTTCTTTCAATCCTGAACGTATTTGCTTCCAAAATTCATTTTTTGTGATCATTAAGTATGCTCCCGCGTATTATAACTAGTTTTCTTTTTATTCTTCGCCTTCAAAAAGGGCTCTTATAGGATGCACAGAGATAATCCGATTAGACTTCTTGTAATAACCAATGCTTTCAACAATATATTGGCGCTCATTTAGATGAGGATAAAAATGAACTTTTACTTCATAAGAGGTTTTGTCCGACAGTCTAGTCTCCGGCAAGATTTGTAAAGTTTGCAGACCGCCAGCCTGCTCTCTAAGTGTGTCATGAGCCATTTTAAGAGCAACAAAGTGATTCAACCCGCTCGTCGCGGAAATTTTTGCTTGGTTGATGCGCCGATTGTTGCCAGCAATCATCATTTCTAAATTGACGGTAGAAAATAACAACATAGCACTCATACCAATAAGCGCAGACATAACCAAAACTATAACAAGTGTCATTCCCTTACGGTTCAACATTGATCATTCTGTCTCTTGTAGGTACCGGAGCAACGTTATTTAGTAGTTGATAGCCTTGGTTTAGTAAAAGATTGTCCTCAACCCATCGTGTAGTCCGGGCTTTGCAGAGATTTTTAGGTACTCTGCGCGCAATACACTCACGTTCTTTCTGTTTGACAACCTCACAAAAACACCTCACTCGGTTTTGTAGCTCTAATTCCGGTGATAAAGTTACTCCGCGAGGGAGAACTTCATTTGATCCCGGCACCCATTTGGGGCAATCAATTTGTTGAAGTTGATAAGCTTGGTTGAATAAATTTGCAAATACAAGCAAAAACAAAGACTTATAAAACATGTGGTTTTCCTTTCATAAGAGTGGTGAGAATAGTGACAAAATTTAGCTTGCCCTCGTCGCGAGAAAAATAAACAACAGGCGTCGCGATCATCGGCAAATGAACTACCAAGTCCATTCCCGTATATTTCATGATGTGTTCTATTTCATTCTCTGTTAATGATGTCATTATATTCTTCTTCGCTAATCTCTTCGGGATAACCAAAAAATGCCGCAGCAAAAATAAAAGTCAAGCCAGAGCCAATAATCAGCCAAGCCAAACCATACATAGCCATTTCCGCAATCAATTCAATGATACTCATCATACATCACCACTCTAACCTTTCCTTGGTATGCCGGCAGTCCCGTCATATATTCTAATTCGTATTGTTGGATAACTTTGATCGTTTCAAAAATCATTTGTTCGCTATTGCCCGTAATGACATCAATAAACAAACCTTTGCCAAGCCAGTCCTCAATAAACCTTGCTACAGCATTTGGCACTTCATGATGTTCGTACCCGTGTAAATCTAATGTTGGAGTTTTCATAAAGTCCCGAATTTTTTTGTAGAAATTTTTTTCACTTGCCGGCTTTTGAGAGCAAATAAAACTGATCATAGCTCCAAAGGTGCTCTTCACCTGTACCGCAGACACGACCATAGAAGAATCGTGGACTTGTAGGCAACTCATTCGTAACCACAACAAGGCTGGCAGATACAGGCAGACCCTGAAAGACTTCAGAATGCGGCTTGAGCTTCACAAGGTCGCCAATTCTAAAATCCCTGTTCATGCAGCCAATCCTTGTAATGCTGGCATTGGCTGGCAAAAGCATACCATCTTCCTGTAGCAAACTGCACATCCAGAAGGACCTCGCCATTGTTGGCAGTCTCAAAAGATTTCACAACGCCGAAAGCTGCTGGGGCTCTTGCACCCTCACGCTCAACAATAAAATCACCTTTTGCGAACATGCTGAATCCTATCCAGTATATTATACAATATGCACAACCTTCTGTTTACTTCTGAGAAGGGTAACGAACGGTTCCCTTTGTCCGCGCGCGAGGCGGCGGGTTGCCGGCTATCAAGCATTTTATTTTCTCCTTGATAATAGTTCAAGTTCCGAATGATTGAAGATGTGGTTCTTTGTTGTGCCGGATAATATTACCTCATAATAGTAGCCGCCAACAACATCCATTCTGTCTACACCCATTTGCCTAGTTATGATTGCTAGCTTGCCGGCAAAGTAGGGCATCGCGCAGTCATCCTTTATCTTGACAAGATCGCCAATCTCATAACGGACATTGGCTGTCATGGCTAGTGAATGGTTGGTTCTTCTAGAAGCTCGTCACCAACCATATCTAATGTCATCATCGTTTCAATAGATACTGCCGACAATGACAGCTTGGGAAAGTCCTCTGGATTGGCTGCGGTGGCAGCCATGGCAATCAGGAACTCTGAAGCTGTTACTCCCGGTTCGTTGCCGATAGATTCAAGGATATTGCTGGCTTGGAAGAGTAATCGGTTCTCTTCGTCTAGTGCCGGCACGTTGCTTAGCGTTGAAATCATTTTATTTCCTTTCTTTTCCGCTAATTTGGTGTAGGTCATGTTGGTAATACCACTTAGGAGCCTCATTATCAAACTGTACAAAGAATTGAGGTATTGCAAACTTTTCTCTCACTTCCTTAATAACTAGTCCAACACGATCAGTAACAGGACGGGCTGACATTATTGTTCCACCCTTCCTTCTCTTATAAACTATATCACCGACTTTGATCATCCATTCCCATTTCATATAGCCAGTAATAGGCTGTCAATTCCTCGTCTTTTGTTATATCTCTTATAGATCTTAGTTTTATGTATCTTCCGGAGATATAAGCTTCGCAGTTAGGATCCTCTGAGTGGTTGAAGAATCCTCCAAGAGGAGTTCTAATATATCCGTTCTCAAACTCTTCATCGTAGACATGGGTAATTCCGAACTCATGTCCTTTCTTTATTTCTTCTCCCGCATATAGACCCATACCATGAATAGTTGATTCTTTCATGTAAACATTCGCTGGCAAAGGCTTATAAGTCATACCATATATAAGTCAAAATCTGAAAAAATTAGCTACGCGTTGTTTCTGTACTAGGCCCCCGCCGGGGGGTGGTGAATCCCTAGGGACATGATCTGGGGGCTCTCAGGGGCAGGCAGGGGCTGTCAGGTGCTGATCAAACCAGCTTCAATAAGCTGGTAAGCTAGGCGACCGTAGTGACCTTGTAGGTCCCATACAATACCGCTGTCAAGCAGTTCTTGGAATAGCTGGATAGTTTGCTGATCATCTAGCTCTCCTTGTTCATATGCTATCATACTCTCTGTTAGTTTATTCATTCTTTTTATTCTTTCCCGCAAAATTAGTCAATGGCAATCACCTTCTCATTGGTCTTGAAGTAAGGACGGCTGGCACCGCGAGCATCGGTCATCCACATGCGTTGAGCTTTGCAAGCCTTGGGCTTAGGAGCTTCCATGTCTGTCAGAATAATGACGCCATCAAAGCTATTATTATTGACGTACTCGGTAGGAGCATTGAAGCAGGTACCGCCGCAAAGAACTCGCTCAGCCTTCTTGTTCTGACCCTTCTTCCAAACGTAGACTTTGCTTTCGTCAACATCCGTATCAAAGGGAACCACTGTGAACTCTGCCAGCTTGGCAAGGCTATTCAACTCAGCGAAGAAGCTCTCAAGCATATCATTGCTGACACTGCCGGACTGGTCAATAGCAATAGCAATCTTTGCCTGGCGCTGAGTCTTCTTGCCAGGATGAATGTAGGCATACCGCTTGTTGATACGCTTCACGCTGGAACGACGGTTAGCACGCTGGGAGGTCTTGATGAAGTAACGCAGTACTTTCTTCCAGTCTACCTTAGTCTCTAAGCGTTTTAGAATTTCTTGTTTTACTTCCCCGCTAACCGAGCCCCAGCCCTTGGCAGACTGAGCAGCTTCTTGAGCAGCATCCTTCATGGCTTGCTTGAGACGCTCTTTAGCCATCTGGTTGGCAGCCTGCTGCTCAGGGCTGGCAGCACTGTCATCCCAACCGGAGTGGTCATCAAAGCTGCCAGGATTGTCGGCATCTGGTTGACCTTCGCCATCACCTTCGCCGCCATCGCCATCACCGCTGCCACCTTCGCTCTCTTCTTGCTTGGGCATATTGGCAAGGTACCACTCGGCAGTCTTACCAAGCGGCAGCCCTTCAAAAGGACCGACACCAGGCATACAAGCCATCTCAGGCAGTTCACCAACCAAGTGGCTGTTGATAGCCAGGTCAGCAGCAATGTTCCAAACCTTGTGATCAACGCCTTCAGGCTTACGAGTGGTCACGTGATCAAAGATCAAGTGGTAGAACTCGTGCTTGAGTACACCACGGACGTGCTCTTCTGGCAGCTTGGCAAAGAAGTCAGGGTTGTAAATCATCTCAAACTGAGCAGAGTCGGGATCAACCCGAACACCAGCAGTTGGGATCCCGTAGTCAGCACGCTTCTCAATCTTACGGCTGAGTGCAGCAAAGAACGGCTCGTCCATTAGCAGGCGATAAGCATGTAGTTGCAGATCAAAGCTCATGTATCTCTCCCTTACTATAGTATAATAGCATTAATAGGGTCAGAGTCAAGTGTTTTTGTTATTTTTGTTGCCTTTAAAAACGGAAAGCCCAGCTTTTGCTGAGCAGTCCGCCGATCAGGGAACCTGAGTGTAAGGTGTAAGAGAGATTAGGCTCCCAGGATCTTGCTAAGGTGGCTGCCGACAGCACCGTCGTTGGCACCGTGGAACTTCACCACGTTATCTTGCACGCCGCCCTGGCTGATCACGCCCCAAAGCTTCATGGCAGCTTCGGAAGGGAGGGTGACGAAGTAGTTGGCAAGGTTTCCGATCTGATCATCGTTCAGTTCGGTCTTGCAGATCTCTTCAGCTTCAATCTTTTCAACCAAAGCGCAGTGCTCATTCAAAGAGAAGGCAGCCAGAGCTTCAGTTCGCTCGCCATTGAGGAGTTGATCAACAGTAACAACCCGCTCGTAGTTCTTGGCATAGTCGTTGAGAGCAACAGCAGCCTCAAAGCCGACAAAGCTTTGAGCAAGGTTGAACATGGCAGGTCCAGCTTCAAGCTGATCAGCCTGTGCGAGCACATCGTTCAGACGCTTCCAGCTACGACGGCTGGGATACCGCTTGTTCGGCTCAATGTCAGAAGTGTGCTCAAGGTGATTGCGATTCTGGTTGATGAAATCCCAGATAAGACCATCAACATTGTCCTTGCCCCATGTCAACCAGTCTTCGGTAGTGGGCTCAACATCCCAAACGCTCCAACGATCAAGCTCAGCAGGATCCATTTCGTTGACCTGATAGCTCTCACCGTGCTCACCGCCGTTGATGGCAGCAAAGATGATGGTCTCGGGGTGAAGAGTGTGACCATTCAGCTTACGGCTGTCAGTCAACTCAAAGATTCCTTGGCGAACTTCAAGAGTAGCGCGGTCAACTTCATCAAGGAAGAGAACCACGGCTTCTTCGCAAGCCACTTTGAACCAGTCTGGCGGATTGAAGGTCGTGCGGTTGCCCTCAACGCTGGGGAGACCGACGAGATCCCCTTCAGTCATCTGGCTGGCACGGCGCTCAACCACTGGCAAGCCGGCATTAGCAGCCAACTGGTAAACGACCTGGCTCTTGCCAATGCCGTGACGACCACGAAGCAGGACAGGCAGCTTGGATGCGCTGACAGCAGGTGCCAAGGATACGAAGGTTTTGAAGTCTACAGCCATGTTTTTGTCTCCCTTACATTAGTATATTAGCATTAACAGGTTCAGAGTCAAGCTTTTCTAGGGTTTTTTTCACTTTTATTCGTTTTTTTATTGCCTGCTTTTTCAATACCTTAGTTTACTTCTCTCCTAGTGTGATAGGCTTAACTGAAAGTAATTAGTCTGGTATAATGGGAGGATGTGGGCTTTTGGCTGCCTATTGACAAGACTCAATTACTCATGTACTAAGTACAAATGCAAACAAACGCCCCCAAAGGCTGACAATCGCTGACAAATAATAAAAGGTTGATATTACTTGGTTTTACCACTACACCGCAGGCAATTGGCAGGCAAAACAATTACTTATAAACTATGCAATTTTTGCAGTGTTTTTTGCGATGTTTGTATACGTGGCTGTAAACACTACACTATTCTGAGTTTAGAACACAATAGCACAGGCATAAGCACTTACTACTATCAGTGTAGCTAGCACACATACTTCTAATACTTCTTGGTATGGTTTCATTATTTTTATTGTGTGCCTTTGATTTGGATTTAGGAAAAGAACAGGCTGCTGGCAAAGCTTCCAATGAAGGCTGCGGTGCCGGCAACCACTCCTAAAAACAAGGAGAAGTTATCATCCTTGAACCGCTCAATGTTGGCTTTGAAATTCTCTAACATCATACTATCTATCCTCATCTTGTTTCTTAAGAAATTGCACAACAAAGTCTACGAAGTTCACCATCAACCTTCCGACAGTGAATCCTCCGACAAGAGCAACTGTTGCATATAATAATGTTTCCATTTTTCACCTCAGAATTCTTCGCAGGCTGGCTGGTTTGGGTCACAGTCTAAAACTGTTGGGAAGCCATTCTCATCGGGGTTTGTGATCAGATAATGCCTTACTTTGTAGTAACTCTCGTCGGGTCCGGCTGACAAGAGTTCTGCATTAGTTTTGACACCAAAAACAAACTTGCAGATCCCGATGCGTTCGGTGACGCCCTTCTTGGTTTTGGGATCCTTTTCAGTCTTGGCAGCAAAGACCAGCACCTTACAATAGCGGTTAAACTCTTGCATCTCCTTAGTGCGAACATCCAGGCGGCTACAGCAATCGTTAGATGCGTAGTGTTTGACTGGAGCAATCTTACAACCGCTGACTGTCATGAATAGCAGAGATGTTAGAATAATATATTTCATCGTTTCTTTTTTCTTGGGATCCCAGCCATGTCTAATAACATATTCAGTTCCCATTCATTGAGTTTATCTAATTGTGTTTTGTATTTATCTTTTTTACAGGGTGCCGGCGATTGCTCACGCTTGAACTCTACCTTCGGAACCCACCCCATGTAATACAAAACTGAGCGGAGAACACGAGGATCTTGACGCTTCAACATTTGCACGATTTGATGTGCTTTTGCTCGCACCTGGCGGTGGTTTAGTTTCTTCTTTACGCTGTAATTTGGCATCGCCAACAGCACCGCTAAAAGCAAGCTAGTCATCTTTAGGCTTCATTCCCGCAAGCAGGAGGATGCCCTTGTTTTGGAACCATTGTCCAATGAGCATCCCCCTGCTTAGAAAAACACGGGCTAACAGAAATAATAATTTAACTGTTAGTTTCTTCATTGCTTACCGTGAGGACTTCCACCTCAAAAGTGAGATCCTTGCCAGCAAGCGGATGATTGAAGTCAGCCGTAACGCTGTTATCGTTGATCTCAGTCAAGACAACCATAAACGTTTCGTTATTTTGGTTCGTAAGAGGAACAGTCATGCCCTCCGAGAACTCAAAATCACCAGGGAAGATCTCTCGCTCAAGCGTGGTGATCTGCTCTGGGTTGTGAGGTCCGTATGCCTCTCCGTGCGGGATAGTGAAAGTCTTTGTCTCACCCTCAGACATTCCGGTCAAAGCGGTCTCAAAACCTTCAATGAGTTGTCCATTCCCAATGGAAACCGTCATCGGGGCTTCTCTGCCACGAGAGCTATCAAACTCCGTGCCGTCTTCAAGCGTCCCTGTGTAATGTAGGGTTACGGTGGACCCATTCTCTACTGTCTTAGTCATTTTCTTTCCTTTCAAGGTAAAATTGTTCACAAACATTTGTAAATTGACCAATTGAGTCCCAAATTTGGTTATCTAAATCGTCCAAATCGTACTCTGACTTCTCGTCATCATAATAATTAGAAACCTCTTCGGAGTCCATTTCAAAGATAAGCTTTTCCTGTAACAACTCGCCATCCATCACAGCGACGCCCGTCACAGCCGTCTCGTCTTTTTGAATAGTTGTCATGGTAATCAGCTTGTTCTGAAAGCAGACATTATCACAACTGGCTTGTTGCAGCCAACGAACTGGAGGCTCCCACTTGGTCTCCAGGGTGAGGTACAGAGTGTTCCCTTCGGCATGATACTCATACTCTTCAAGCTCCATCCAGCCAATGTCACCCCACTGGCTCAGGTTTGGAACTAACTCTGTTAGCAGATCACTGCTATCAAAACTATAATCAAACTCAAAATCTTCGGCCTGATTTGGCGTAAAGTTATAAACCTTAATATGACTTCTTGTTGCATCCATTTTATTCTTCTTCCGTTAGTTCAAAGCAGCCACAATCCTCATCACCAACATTATAAACGACCACATGATCGGCAGGACAATCCGAAGGTCCAACCATACTGAAGATCGTTTCGCCCTGCGATTCGGTCTGGTGCATCTTGTGCTCAAGATCAGCCAGAGCGATGCTGCGTTCTTGTTGGCTTCTAGCATTATGAACTTGAATCATCTCTAGCTCAAGTTCAGGAAACTCCTTTGAGTCAAGCTCAAAGGAGGGGTATTCCCGAACCACTTCATACTTCTCAGCCCAATGAAGTCGGAGTTTCATCTCATTCCTTTCCAAGAGTCAACCGGACAAGCTCAGAAGCAGTCGTCTTCAGAGTCCGCAGACCCTTGCGAGCACGAGTGCCGGCGGCTTTGTTGCCAGTTGCATTCTTTTGAACATCTTCTTCAATGTTCTCTACGAGAGTTTTCAACTCGTTCCACTTCTCTACTACATTGGTGTTGGTCGTCATTTTATTTTCCTTTCTTGACGTTTTCAATGTGGCGCTCAAGGTACCACTTTGCTTTTTCCAAATCTTCAAGCTCTTCACCCTTGTGTGGGGCTCGGAGCATATACTTTATAACATTCCCTACACTAAAGTTTAAGTCCCAATCTTCAATAATATTAATTGCTTCAATTGAGCCCTTATTATAATGCACGGGATGGTCCACAGTGTTCATACTTTTTCTCCTCTCAGTTAGATAACTCTTGAAGGCGTTGTAAAGATCTGTAAACATATTCTGATTCAAACTCACAACCCTTGAAAGAGCGATTAGTATTCTTGCAGGCAATCATCGTTGACCCTGCTCCACTAAAACAGTCTAACACAACATCGCCAGGTTGTGTATGTGCTTTGATTATTCTTTCTAAAAGAGCGATCGGCTTTTGCGTTGAGTGCCAGCCGGCATACTCCTTGCTTGCCGTGTGATTGTTCTTTTCCCAAACATCGGTTGGGACTTTCCCCAGGGGATTGTTGTGGGCTTCAGCACGAACATTCCGAGCCATCTTGTAAGGGATCCGCACATCATCAGCATTGAAGCTGAACTCCTTGCCCTTGGAATACATCAAGATATCCTCATGCTTGCGGGGAAACTTCTTCTTGGTTCTTCCGCCCCAATCATAAGACCAGATGATCCAGTTTTGATAATGAGCATCAGGAATATTGTTCAGGACATCCAACTTGTACCGAAGAAATGTATCTTGTTTTGTTGTTCCCCACACATAGAAGCAGGTATCTGGCTTCATAATGCGAAAACACTCTTCAGTCCACTTCTTGCACCAGTTGAGATATTCCGCTTCGGATGCCCACTGATTATCCCAGGGGTCCTTGACGATCTCAAAATATGGCGGATCTACAATAACAAGATCTACCGACTCGTCGGGAAGGGTTTTCAAATACTCTAAACAGTCTGCATGTTTAAGCTCAAGCGTCATTGTCTCTCACAATCAGTTCTACATCTGTGGTGTCAGTGTCCATCTCAATCCAAACCCTAGCGCCGCAACTTAGCGGCTTGTGCGGGCTATAAACTACGCGTGCTAGCTCAGTGCCGTCCATAGTTTTGATCACGGCTTCATGAGCATAGTTGTTGTCTTTGTAAGTCTTAACCGTCAGAACAGGCTCATCAGTACCATGCTTGGTGTTTCGTTTGATGACGTGCTGGTTGACGTGAATGATTTTTTTCACCTCAACACCCCGATAACTAATAAGCTGTGAACGGTGGTCATGAGGGTCATGTAAATAATCAGGGTGCCGTCTGTCCAGCCGCTTACCCAGGTATCAAATCTTTTTTTCATTTACTTTTTTCTCTAACGCTAAAAACTCTTTTTCAATCCGATTTAATCGCTTATGGTTTTCCATAACCAACTCATACATAGATGTCATAGCCCTCTCCAGGGTAGAGAGTAGCATCTCCATCTCTAATAGTTTCTTTTCCATAGTAGCTTCTCCCTGTCTATATTCTAAAGGAAGCTGGTACTATTGTTAAGGGTGTGGGCGTAATCCATCGCGGTGTGGCGCTCGCCGGGAACGGGGATCAAAATCATCTTGATGATATTCTTAAGAAAACGCATGTTTTTTCCTTTCTAGTGCTCTGACCACTTAGAAACTTCATTGATAATATTGTTGAGTTCCGGCTCAAGGTCAGCATCAACAATTCGCTCACCCGAACCATCATCTTTGTTGACGCCGTAGAGGTAGACACCGCTGGCATCCTCGCTGAGGACATCGCGATTGTCACCCTTCCAGCCGTTGCTCTTGTTGACAGGTCCACCGACAACACCGCTCACCAAACCGAATGCGGCTGGCTCGCCGTCGAAGTGGTTGTAGTGGCTTTGCTGCTTGATGTTTTGGGGAATCCGAAGGTACCCCTCTTGTCCGTCAGGCTTGCGAACATTGATAATCGCACCCTTGAACCAAGAGTCAAAGTGGCGGGGCGAACCTGAGTCGTGGTCATAGTTTGGTACAGCAACATTCTTCCAGTTGATGCCCGTGACCACGCACATCACCTGCTTGTAATCATCAGATTCCCAACTCCAGTCCCGAATCCGCATCAAAGCACCAGGGACGATGCCGGCTTTGCTCAGGCAGGCAGCGACAACTCGGTGGGCCAGACCTTGCATGGCGTCAGCATCCTTGCGGTGCTGCTTCTTGGCAGGGCAGGTCCGAGCGTTGTGTCCACGCTCACCGCAGAAGCCGCAGGTGCGACCACGAGCATTCTTCCTAGCTTGAGCGATCTTGCGATCGGCAATCTCTTCCCAAAGCCAACGGTCACGCCAGGAAACTTCGTCTTCGGAAGCGTCTTGAGCTTTGGCAGCCTGGTTGATTCTGTCAATCCAAGAGGTTGAAGTGTAAGCACGCTCTTCTTCGGAACGCTCAATGCCGTACTTCTCGGCAAGGCGCTCAACTCGGGCGTAAGCTTCTTTGATTTGCGGGCAACCACGGCGGTTGTGTCCGAATTGACCACAGTGCTGACATTGGTTCTTAGCCATGAATTCTCTCTCCCTTACAACACTATAGTAGCATTAATAGGGTATGGGTCAAGCTTTTTGGCCAATTATTTATAATTTATTTTTTTAGGATCCAACTTTTCTAGTTCTTCCTCAGAGATGTCTTCTTCAATCAGATCATAGATGGATTTAGTATCTTCTTTCGGCGCATGACGGCGACCAGATAAAATATGATGAACCATAGATGGCGAGACTTTATAAATGTGGTGTGTCTGTCTGGCAAACCACTTGGCAATCTCGCGAACTGACTGCTTGCCCTTCTGGGACCGGATCATTTCCACGTGGCGCTCTGTAAGTTTATGGGTTTTCTTCTTCGCTCGTATGCGATCCTTGCGAGGCTTTGTCTTCTTTTGTTCGCTCACGAAATCTCCTTTGCTTAGTCAGGGCGATGAGTGCAATGCTTAGGTTGCCCACTAAAATATGCCCACAAATGATGAGCGACGCCATACTGTCGTTGTTCACCACTATCATATAAATAGCAGCTATTCCGCCGATCGTAAAGAAACAAAATTGTGTAGGCACGCTGATAGCGTCAGCAGTCTCGGACTTGACAACCTTAGAAATGTGTGGAATATATAAAAGGAACACAAAGATCTGTGTGTAAAGATAAAGGTAAGTTACGAATGTTTCCACGCATGATCACCTCACATCATATACATACTTACAAATATCTAAACCTTCTTTAATATTTCGTGATGCCCTCGGGTCATCATCAAACCGACCGTCCAAGAAAGCCAGCGCAATACAAACTCTTTCAAATCTTTTGAGTATCACGTCACGTTTGTGCAGCCGTTCACAGCATTGTTGGGGATCTGAAATCTTAGGTGCGGTGGCGCAGCCCCCGCTAAACAAAGCCATGGCTAAAAGGCACGCAACAAAGAAAAAAACCAACTCAGTGGCTGTTATTTTCATCTCTTCCTCTTTATTGGAATCACTGAGTCAACATATGACCAAGTGCGAATGTGTGCCGTACCCGGTTCACCCCATGAGATGAGGATCCCTTTGCCGTCTGGTGTTATTTCAATCACTTCACCAACCCAACTAGGGTCCAGCCGGCTTTGAACTATATTTCCAACTGCAATATTATTAATTCTCATCAACTATAAATAGATTATGATTCTTCCAACCTCTTTGACTAACTTCCACTAATCTTCCGGGGGCGTAATAAATTCTATCATCACACATTATTTCAGCAACCTTCAGAACTTTATCGTAACGCAACAAGAGACCTACCTTTATTTGGCGGTCATAATCATGTTCGGTAAAACGTACTAGATCACCTACTCTCATCTCCAGGGCTCTCCGCAAGGCTAAAGTATTTGTCAGCAGTAACTGATTTGCAGAACCAATTAACCTCACCGATCAATACTTGATAGCCCAACGGCTGCTCAAGACGGTTTCTATAGACTTTGACGACCAAACCAAGTTTTCCTTCAAAGTCTATGAACTTTTCTGCCAAGCCTTTTGCAGTGTAAATTTCAAAATCTTTTACAGGAAACTCTCTTAGAACCTTTGGAGTGACATCCGGGTTTCCACACAGTGTCCACTTGTCTTCAAAGTGTACGAACCGGATCAGATCACCCTGTCTATAAATAGTTTCCATCGCCAGGATTTATCTTTGAAAGATAGCTATCAACCACATTTTGTAGCCCCTTTAGTTGGCTGCTCATTTCTGATGCCAAAGCAGAAGTTTCAGTCAGGACTTCTGTATCCAGAGCATCTTCTACAGCCAAGTGGTAGCCGAAGTCCACCAACTCTTCAACCATCATACGAGTTTGGTGGGGAAGCTCATAAAACCTTGAAGGCAACTCCAAGGACTCCTTGATGGTACTTGACAAGGCTTCTTCATAAATTCTTTGGTAATTGATCTTGGTCATCTTAGACCCTTTCGTGTTGTTTATTTATTATAAAGGACTGCGTGTCCTTCGTTTAGTAGTAAGTCGTTTAAATTTTTGCTCATGGCTCCATTGAGAACAAAGATCTCTGCCAGGTATCTCCCAAACTTTCCCTGCTTATCTTTTTCAGTTTTTATTAATATTTTTTCCCCAACCGGAATGAGTTCCGCGACTCTAGCCTTTGCCAGCTTTCCTTTTTCTTTGTGCTCTCCCCGAACTTCCCAGGCGTTAATCCGCGAGAACCGTAGGCGCTCTTTGCGGTGGACTCCCATGCCTAAGTCAACCAATACGTCAATCGTATCTCCATCAACAATCTTTAGTACAGTAGCATGATATTCAAACATTTAGATTCTCCTCTAGGTGGGGTAATATTTCTGCCGGCGATACCCACCATGTGTGCCCACATAAAAATTGAACCCGCAAAGTCAACGTACCGTTGAACCCTGGCGGCTCCGAATGAAGTCCGGCTTCCATAACTAGTCCAATAGTTCCGCGAGGTACAACAAGAGGCTCGTTGGGTTCGGGTGCAGTACTCTCGCCAGCCATATATATATCCTTTGCTGCCAGCACTAAATTACCGGGAGCATATAATATTCGCTCTTCAGCTTTTGTCGGCATCTTCTGGTCCAAAGTGACGGACCTTTTGAGCATTCCAGTTGTTGCTTGGTGGCCTGTCCGAAAACCTGATCTTTTCTCTGTTGGAAATCAAGCTGCTCAGAACCTCTGGCGACATGTCACAGTGTGCGTGCAACCCATCAACTACACAAATCAGACGAAGAGCGTAGGCAATCCACTCAGAACAGTACCAGCGTTTTTCATGCTTGATGTGATATGGTAAGAGTTGCGAAGCGATCATGCCAGTCCAGTCGTACTTCTGACCTCTGGTCTGTTCGTAAAAATTCTCAATCTTGACAAGTTGCATGGGGTTCACAGGAATGCACACAAAATCCCAATCATCCTCGTCCTTCATTTTGAACGGTTCCCTGGTGATGCCGGCTCTATTGAAAGGAGTGATTGTTATGGAAGTGTCGTCAGGTAAGAGTAGTTCTGCGTGCGAATAGATACTTTTGGTCCATCGTCGCACAATAGCGTTGTGCCACTCTCCCTTTCCTTTGAACAGCGCGATGCATATGTTCACTTGATTACCCCATAGTAATATAACTATTGTTCGTTTTTGGTAATCTTCTTATTTTGTTTGTGTGCGTACTCTATAATTTGGGAAAAAATTTCGCGACGAACTCCGCCCTCAAAATGGAACTTGTCCAATATACGCTGAATCTCTTCCTCAAACTTTTCTTGATTGAATTCTTCTTTACTCATTGCGCTAAAAAATACCCTGTTAGAAATCCTGCCAAATAAAAAAGAGGATGCAGCATGATGTGCAACTTCATCCGATCATGGTAATATGCCATGGCGAACATAAACCTAGCAGCAAGATCGGCGGCGGTCCCCTCGTCCATGTGATCGCCGCCAAAGCGGTGAGCCCACTCCTCTAGGTTGGCGTCCTTATTGTCTTTATCTTGATCTTCCATTTTCTAATCTCGTAGCCACTTAGGATCTTTAACCTTGGCGGCACCTTTCTTAATCTTGAGTAGCCGAGCAACGGGAGGAATGTTCATCCACTCCAAATCGTATGAGGCTTCAAAGTCTCCAAGTTGTGTAGGGACGCAACCCATTTTAATTAGCTTCTTATTCAAGTAGGTAAATTGCCGCTGCGTATCCCTCATCACATAGACACCAATGGTGCCGTCCCTAAAGTTGCAAAAAAATTGATCGCTGCTAAACTTCCCAATGGCACGAGCAACAGGCAAACCGTCACCGTCCTCTTTGAGCCTTAGCCTGTTATTTTTGCAAAATGTCTTAAATGTGTTAATGTGTTTAGCCAAAACTTCTTCTTCTGTCATTCTATTTCCTTTCTCAAGAAATAACATTTCTTTTTCTGCGCTCGTTCATCGTTCGGGCGAACCAAGCAAGGGGGCGGTTGTTTTCAACCAGTTCTCTTTCAAAATACATATTGCTATCCACAATGTTAACAAAGTAAGTTGTCCACAATTTCCAATCCAACTCACTTACCGGCTTGAATCGCTGATCAGCCAGGCGCTGGTTGGCTTCGCGAAGGTCTAGATCCTCTCGCGCACACTTCAGCAAAAGAGAACGTTTCTTCTTGGATGTTTTCAACTCTACCTCGTAAACATATCTGCGATATCTGCTGCCCAGGCGTCCGGCTTGACTTTGACTGGGTAACCCATACCTGTTACCATACCTACTATAACATTAAGCGAGCGATTGCTTAAGGCATCTTTGTTTGGATTTACATCTGCATGAACGGTGGGAGGGGAGCCGGTAATCTTCTGTATAAGCTCTGCCCCTTCAAGTGAGACAACCACCTCATGTATTAGTTTTTGAGTAATGTTTGCAAAGTTATTTACTTTGTTCTTTTGGTATGCCACCAGTGCTCCGTTACCATTTTCTCGGAAACAAATCGCCGTGATCATGACGGTGTGATCTATGTATGTCTTGCTGTCTGTTCCAACATGAAAGGTAAAGCGATTGTCCCGCAAGCGTTTACGGATGTGATCTTCTATATTCGCTATAGGGGCTCCAGAGAGAGATACCCAATTATTGCTTTTTAGGTGCGACAACTTGGAGTTCCTCAAGAGAATCTTTGAGCATTGCCGCTCCGATAAGCCCGAGGATAGCAAAACCTAAAGCCCCGGTTACAACATATGATACTGCGTCCTTTATCATCAAAACTTCCTCCGCATACCACCGCGAGAATAGTTCATTAGTATGGCAGCCTTCAATAAAGTTCTCAATTCTGCGGCTACCTCCTCGGGAGAAGCTTCTTCATTGTGCATGATGTCGCGCATTATATTAATTGTGTCAGCGTCAACCAACGTGGTAAACGTTAGCGCGCCGGACAAGTCCGAATAGCGCACATCACCAATCTCAATATTACCGTATTTCTTCATCATCAGACATTCCTTTTATTTCTTCCATTGCATCGCCGGTTCGGGCGATAAAATAAAACATAGCGAAGACATACCCGTAACTGAACCCTGATACTTCACCCGGACCAACAAAGTCATAGAGGGCGCAGGCACCCCAGAAAGCAATTCCAAAATAATAAAACGCTATAAACATTAATTGTTTTGTAGTGAGATTCCGCATGTTTCCTCCAATCTTTTGAGCGAGTCTTCTGAATTCTCTGTATACCTGTTGAGAATATGTACATCTTCTGTAGATAGTTTAACATATATCTCGTCTTCACTTAAATCATTTTCAGACAGATCCTCAAGAACAAACTCCAACTGAGTAGACAAGCTCACGATTGCATAGGCATATGAGATTGCATCACGGATTGGAAACTCAGGATCAGCCTCTTCCACAAGAGCACACAGGTAATCCAAATCTGATGTCAGGCGCTCAGCAGCGTTGATTAGAGTATCTACTTTTATTCCGTAGTACTCTTGACTCATCGCTTTACCCAGTTAGGGAATTTTCGCTTGAAGATCCCTCGCATTCTGTTTACCTTGTTTGCATACTGAACGATCTTTTCTTTGTTTTTTGATTTTTGCCAACGAGGTCCGCCATTGTAACACGCTGGCAAGTTGAGACCTTGGCACGCTTTATACTTTCGCATCTCTTTGAGGACGGTAGTGGCGGCGATGGTTGCATGGGCAGCACTTGACATATCTACCAAGAACCTCTGCTTACTTGTGTATCCCCACTTCTTTGCCCAGAAGCGGTAGTTGATTTGGAAGATGCCGTAGTCACCAGTGTGTGAGACCTTGCCTGCTTTGACCCGTGACTCTACCCAAGCAAGGGCGACCATAAAGTAAGGATCTTCTCCTACGTCTAAGGATTTGTCTATGATGACAGCAGCGTTAAGCTCTTGCTCTGTGTTGAAGTACGACGGGAAGTCGTAAGCTAGAAAAGACACTAATACAAACTCTATCATTATTCAAAGTCAATGTCCACATCTACCTTGATAGTGATCTTTGGCACTCTAAGGTGGTTGACAAGTCCATGTTTCTTTGCTTCCTGGGCATCCATGAACCAGTCCGCATGTTTCTTATTGAAAACCTTTTTCTTGAAGTAGTCGTCTTTTTTCCCGCAATTGCGAGCCATCATGGTGAAGATCTTTTCATCAAGGCGTTCGGCTTCTGCCACATCTGCTTTGAGTTCTTCAATCTTTCCACGACCACCGCTGCTAACATCGTGAATCATTATGGTTGCATGAGGGTCGGCAAACCGCATCCCCTGCTCACCAAAAGAAAGCAGCACTGCGCCGCAAGACATTGCCTTGCCTTCGGCAATCGTAGCCACTGGCAGTTCGGCTGCCTCAATCGCAGCAATCATTGACATTAGTGAATATACCTGACCACCGTAAGAATCAATAATAACAGGGATGACCTTCTGACCTGTGCTGTGGGCCGCTGCGATCTTGGCTGCGAACTCGGTAGCTGACTTCTCGTCAAACTTGTTGACACGAACGATGACAGGCATCTTCCTTAGCTCAACATCTTTAATAAGAGGGGAGACTTCCGACTTCCAGATCATACTATACCCTACCCTTGCAACAACTGAACGTTGTTACTGTTTAAATACTTCTCTAGATCGGTAAATCCACCAATAAATTTCTCATGACCTTCTGTAATCTCTACCACAACAGGCACGGTGTCCCAACGATAGGTCTGCTGAATCTCTGTCAGCAACCCAGGCTGGTTGTCTAAAGCGTAGCATTCAAATTCTTTCTGGTGCTCAACGAGCAGGTTGACGGCTCGGTGGCAATAAGAACAATTAGCCTTGGTGTATAATCTAAACTTCATTTACAATCTCCATTTCTACAGGATGTACTCTTTCATAAGTAGTTTGCCCGAAGCGGACTCGGTAAAACTCTCTACCACAATAGTCACTATTTCCTTGTGATGGGGCAAGAATGATCCCATACGGATACTCTTCTTCTTTGTCATACGGCGCAGAGCGAGTGTGTGGGTCCGGATAAAAATACCCTTGCCGGGCTCGGACGAGCGTGCCTGGCTTATAGGGGCAGTCCTCCTGAAGCTTTGCGAAAAAGTCATCGCGGTCAGGAAACTCAGACTTTGCAGACCTATACATCATAGACCTTGTGTTGCTATACCCGAACACAGTCCCAAAAGCTCGGAAAGTGGACTCACGCTTCTTGAAGAAACGATTATTATTAATGAAGGTGTTGGCCGGAATACACAATGCCTCGTTCTCTAAGACAGTAAACCTTTTCTTTCCCTTGTCTACGGTAAAAGAAATCTTTCGCAGACCAGTGCTCGGATCAGCACCCTCATATCTCAAGTTCCGGCACCAAATAAAACGACCAGAACGGCGCAGAGTCTTATTGCGTGGATCCTTCAATACACCTTTCAAAAACACGAGCCTACATGACGAAGAATCTCTGGAAACTGAGTAGTTATATCGGCGAGAAGCCAGTTGCTCATAAAATGGGTTTGGCACACTGCTTGTTACCTGCCCATTGGTACGGGATTTTACCCACTCTGCATTGCAGTGATACTTGTCTAGGTCGCCCCAGGTTGGTGTAGACATCAGTCGTTCTCTTGAAGTAGCCTGCAAAACTTATCAAAGGATCCGACCACAATAATTTCCGAGGCTCGGAAGGAGTTGCCGTCTAAAACAAATGTACTGAACTTCGCACCCTTGGGAAAGTTCTTCTCAATCTTTTTGGCGGCGATCTCTGATGTAAACTCGTGAGGATGAATGGATACAATATATTCTGTATTGACCAAGCACTCGCGAGTGTCGTAAATCTTCTCAAAGTTCATAAACTCTGATCCATCAGGTCGCTCATCAGCAGTTCTAATCTGTCGTTCAAATACTTCTGAAACTTTAAGCACGGGAAATTACCTCCATCGTATCTACTGTTCTAACATACCAGTCACTACCCTTGGTGTGAACCCGGTGATAAATGTTTTCATTGTCCAAGTTGGGCTCAATGATTATGCCTGTAGTAGGCTCCAACAATTTAATCCAATTCTCTGCGGCACCATTGAACCAAGAACCCACCAGCATAATATCTGAGGGCAGATATACTAAATCACCCTTCTTCATCTTGTTCGCTGTCTTCTTCCGTAGTTTCCGTTACATTGGTCAACGGATCCATGAAAGACTCAAAACCCTGAACTGCATTCAAGGCAGTCTGAAGGTCGCTGAAGCTTTTTAGGTCAGCAGGGGCAGCCTGCTCCATAGCCTCTGTCAACTCCAAATTCATGGCGTTAGATGCTGGCTGGGGAATCATTGTCTCAAACCTTGACTTCTCAAAGGCAACAACCATCTGCTGATACTGCTCCAGTTGCTGAGCACAGGTAGTCACCTGCTCCAACGCTCGGGACACATTCAGCAGCAGATTGTCTGCTGTGACATCCTCCAACAGACTCATGGCTGCATGAAGAGTGTTTGACTCTTGTAAAACTAGAGCAACCATCGTTTCTTCAACTCGGTTGACATCTACATCAAAACTAATTGTGGCTCGCATAAACGGACCCTCCTTTGTAAGATTATCTAACATAGATAATGTTTTGTTAAGTTACTTTCTTCTTTTTGTTTTGGCTGCCTTTAGGCAACGGTCTTCTAGACGTACCTTCTGCCCATTTACAAGCAGGGTTGAAGAAGCGTAAAGACCTTCGGGATGGTTCTCCATCACCAGGGCGAACTGGTCACGAAAAACAACAGGGATGTTCAAACTTGCACTGGCACGAATGCGGCACAAAGAACCTGCTGGATATGCCGGGGGCTCAGTCGCAGCAACAATAGCCTTCTTGGCATACTTGTTTTTGGTCATGGCCTCAAACTGGCGCTCAGTGGGGATGAAGTCTTCCTCAAGAAGAATCTTGCTAGCAAGATCTCGGAAGTACTGAGTGGTGCGATAGTAGCGAGCAACAATGAGAGCGGTCTCACGGTGCTTTACCTTATAAGACTGAGCCCACTGTTCACGCTTCAGCACAGAAGCTGGGGAATAGCGTTGCTCCATTTTCTCAACGCACTCAATCTGCTTGGCAGTCAAGGTGCCACTTTCCTGAAACTGGCGGTTGAGGGACTCGGCAAACTTGCGATCCTTTTCCGACAGCTTCTTGGACATCAAAGACTCAAAACGTGCTTCACCGTTCTCAACCTCGTGACGAGGGTTGCGAGCGGGGCGAGGATACATTTGGTGCCAGTAGGACATTACTTTTCTCCCTTACACTAGTATATTAGCATACTGTAAGTGAGAGTCAAGTGTTTTAATGTTTTTTATTCTCCCCAGTTTTGCCACTGCCAAGAGTTTCTAAGTATCCTCTTTTTTTCCTCTTCGCATTGTTTCAATTTGATACGATAGTAAATCGTGGGGATAGAAAATATAATCGCTCCCACGATGAAGCCAATCATTTCATCATCAAGTCCATAAAGTGCTTGACCCACATACCACCAGCGGCTGTGGCGACGAGCCAGATAACTTTTGACATGCCTTCTTTCCAGCTTTTTAGTTCTGCAATCTCAAGGCGGGCATCCTCTAGTTCTTCTAGCTCTTTTTCCGCGTGCTTCTTCCAGATAATCAATTCTTTATGCTCTTCAACAATTGGCTTTGTTTCCACGATGTATTGCCAACGGCGGGAAGATTCAGTTTCTAGTTCTTTAACTCGGCTAAAGAGACCTGAGTCTGGTTCGTACAAATTCTTTTTGACGCCTCGGATACCTTCCAGTACGGCTGACTGAGTTTCTTTGATGTGTTCCACCTCAGACATGAGCTTATCAAAGCCGCCATTGAGGGACTTGGCACTAGCAATCTTGCACTCCATACTGTCTACTTTTTTCAGCAGCTTTTCTAATATTTCTTGACTCATGGTTGAGGGCCTCCAAAATTAAAATAAAGACCAGCAAACATACTGGTCTTTATGTGTGAAACCGGCTATTCTATTTAGTCGCTAGACTTGTGTTTTTTATTCACCACCCTTCTTAAGAACAGCACAATTAGTTGTGAGCAGCGTGCCTGCTGCACTAGCGGCGTTTTGTAACGCACACTTCACAGTTTTGGCGGGGTCAATGACGCCCGTCTCAATCATATCTTCAAACTTTTCAGTCCGAACATTGAATCCCACATTCTTTTCATGATCATCATACGATAAAGAGTTGACAACAATATCAGAAGAGATGCCGGCATTCTTTAAAATCTGGACGATCGGAGCGACGCAGGACTCAACAAGGGCTTGTGCTCCCCTAAGCTGATCATCATTTGCCGGCTCAAGCTCAACATTGTTGGCTGCCTTCAGCAGAGCAGCGCCGCCACCGGGAACGATTCCCTCTTCTTGGGCAGATCTGACAGCCTCAAGGGCGTCTTCAACTCTGTGCTTTTTCTCTGTCACTTCAATCTCTGTAGCGCCACCAACTTTAATAATGGCAACACCAGAGGATAGGCGAGTAACTCTCTGCTGGATTCTCTCTGCCTCTGGAAGACTGTCAGTCTCCTCAATCTGACTCTTGAGCACTTCAATGCGCTTGTTCAACTCATCGTAATCCGTGTCGCCGTCGGCAAGTGTAGTATTATATTTACTTATCTCTACTCTCCGCGCAGTTCCCAGGTGCTCAAGCTTAACATCACGAAGGCGGATGCCGCTGTCCTTGCTGACAAAAGTTGCACCAGTGACGAGTGCTACATCTTCTAGTGCCTGGCGGCGCTCTTCCCCATAACGGGGAGCCTTGATGGCTGCGATCTTCATGTTGTTTCGCATACGGTTAATGATCAGGGCTGCCAACAGTTGTCCCTCAATCTCCTCTGCAATAATAACAAAGGGTCTACCATCACGAGCAACCACTTCCAAGAGAGGAAGAAGTTCATCCACGTTGTCTAGTGTCTCGTCAGTAACAAACACTAATGTATCTTTATAATTAACTGTGCCTCGCCGGTCATCAGTCACAAACTGAGGAGACACATATCCACTATCAAGATGGAAACCCTCTACAACTTCTAAAGAAGTCTGGAGTGATCGGCTCTCTTCAATTGTGATTGCTCCGTCTTTCCCAGCAGCATCAACTGCCTCGGCAATCAGGGTGCCGATGGTTTCATCGCCGTTGGCAGAAACTGTAGCAACATGCCTGATCTCTTCTTCGCTGGAAACCGGCTGAGACATGTCCTTGATCCTGTCAACGATTGCTTCCACGGCTAGATCCATGCCACGCTTAACATCAATAGATGATGCGCCGGCAGCGATGTGCCGGTTGGCAGCAGTCAGGATAGCACGTGCCAGCACAGTACTGGTTGTCGTTCCGTCGCCGCTGCTCTTCTCGGTTTCCAAGGCTGCCTGCCTGAGAACTTCAACGGCTGACTGTTCATAGTCGTCGTCAAGTTCCACTACCCTGGCAACCGATACACCATCTTTTGTGATGACTGGGCTGGAGCCTCGTTTATATAATATAACATTTTGCCCGCGAGGTCCTAGTGTAGACGCCACAGCATCGGCAAGTTTGTTAGCTCCGGTGAGTAGCTTTTGCCGAATATCATTTCCAAATAAAATATGATCATTACTCATTTATTTTCTCCCTTTTATTTGTCACCAAAAATACATCAACGAGAAGTTAGGTATAGGTCGTATACCACCGAACCCTACGCTCTTATTGTGGACCATCAACTGCACCGCTAAAGGCAACTCAAGCGATACCGCAAAGGACTTCCACCTTCTCTCAAGTCCGACACCCGGACCAAAAGATACAACCATCCCCTCATCAAGTGAGGTGCCTTCCAAAACTGGTTCCGGACAGCTTTCATCTGGTCGGCACTCTGGGTCTGACCACTGCTCTTCTGTCTGGCGATTATAAAAAGCTGCCAGACCCAAAGACCAATAAGCCCTGCCCCAACTCGTAGAGTTCAATGTGTGAAAAAGTGTTCCGCCAACAAAAACTGTTGAGTCCAGATCCTCGTCAATGATCGGAAGGAGTGAGACTTGCCAGCCCCTGCCGTCATCAAACTGTTTGCTGTAACCAAGCCCAACTCCGTAGGTTGATCCCGCAACAAAACCAATTCGCTGCTCATCTGCTGTCGCCATCGCAGGCAACAATAAACTAATCATAAATAAATAACGCATTCTAATTCTCCTTCACGTTCAAGATTAGTATTTCCTTAGACTTTTTGTCTGAAGACATACCGTAACTCCACTCAGGATATACGATTTCATAATCTTTGTATAGCTCTAATATTTCAGGGTGAGGATTGTATGATATCACCCAGTTGTTTTTCTTTTTGATTTCTTCCCCGAATCTTTCATGATCGAAGTCCTTATGCGCCGAACCCCTTTCACCGTATAGAGTAGACTTTTCCAAAAGATATGGTGGGTCAGCGTAGATAAAAGTTTCATCGTTGTGTCTTCCAAGGCTGTCAGCGAAGTCTGCCTGCTCCACAGTTAGAGCGGGACATGAGAAGTTTCTAAGGCGGTCAATGCTGCTTTGGGTGAACCGCTTGTCTGCGGCCTGTTGTGAGTATCCGCCGCTCATAGTTGCCCCGCTAAATGATGAGCGGTTGAGAGCATAAAACATGCAGGCTCTCATCTCCCTCCAGAACAATAAGCGGTCATCATCTTCAGTGCTGGATTGCTTTTTTTGATACTCCTTGAACATCTCCTTTGTACAGGGATAGAAATAGTTCTCCAGCATGTTTGCAATATCATGCGGATGTTCCAAGACTTGCTGCCAGAAGTTGACAAGCGGCTCAAAGATATCATAGCCGTGAACTCTCACCCCTTGAGCAGCGTAATGAATCTCAATAGATCCGCCACCAAAAAAGGGACTGACAATTTCTGTCAGGTTTTTTGGGAAATAAGGTACGATATGTTTTAGTGCTCTAGACTTGCCGCCTGGGTATCTCAGTAGGGACTTCACCCTGCCTCGCTTTCTTTATGATAGGATCTCTGCTAGGATGTCATCAATGGCAGGACCGAGTAAAGAGTCTACTCTTTCCTTTGCTTCGGAAAGGTGTACGTCTTGCCCGGTGCCAATTCTATTTTGTTTTTCTATCTCCCCCATCAAAGCGGGGGAGTGATGATGAAGGTCTTCTTCTACATCGGGACAGCCACAGCTATTGACCGCACCATGAACATAATCTTCTACGCTCGTAGCGCAGGAACCATCTAGAAACAAATCGCCAGAAAATATATCATGTTCGCGATCTGTCATTGTTTCCCACATATTATAATTGAGATTATTCTTTTCAAGTCTTCTGGATAGTTCTCTGACTTTGTTGGAGAACTCCATATTGATGGCGGAGTTGCCAACTAGTATCTGTATTTGTGCGGGTGATAGCTGCAACTGTTCCATTGATTATAGATTCTCTAGTTCCTGGCGGATCATGTCGCGGATGGATCCGACAGTTTCGTTACGGGGGGAAGCAGACGGAGCAGTTGCAATATCTTTCATTGCTTCTATTGCTTTGATCGCACCATCTAGATCGCCTTCTTGGATCATGCGTGCTACCGTTTGGGTTGTGTCACCCTCTTCATTTAAAGTTTCATACTCTTCTTTAATGATTTCTGCTAACCGTGCTTTAGAAATTGTATATTGAGACATTATATTTTCTCCCTTGAAAAATGCAACTACCTTAAATAGTTACCCATTTAGGTGTTTCCTCAAATCTTTCTCGTCAATCAAAGTGTAAGTGAACCTGGGACCATAGAGCTTGGCTGACTGCCTGCAAAGCTTCATAAAAGCTTTGAAGTCTTCAACCTTTTTAAAGACCTGACAGCCGGCTGACCATTTATTAATTGTGTAGGATTCTGTATAGGGGTTGCTTCTGTGGATGTTGATGCCAAAGTATCCCTCGTCTATCATCGTTGTTATGTTTTCATAATCTACAACTTCATCTTTGTTGTTGTCGCGCCAGACTTTGACGGGTTTGGACTGGACTAATGCTTCGTAGTTATTTTGATGCTTGCCAAGTTGCCACGTGCCTCGGTACTGACCTGGCACCAGCACGGCTGTACCCTTGGGGTTCATTGGGTTTTCCAGCCAGTACTTCCCTGGGTCGGTCGTAATCTGATAGCGGCGGTTCACCATTACATCACCTTCACGATACATCACGAGCAGAAAATCATCAAAAGTATTTGTGCCCTGGTTGTCTCGGCGAACGCCAATTATATTAAGGTTCAGCTTTTTATCAGGCGTGTCAAAAAACTTATAATCTTTAGCGGCAAAGTACGTCTTAATATTCTCAGGAGTCAGCAACTCCATCAAGAGTTTAGGTTGGCTGGCAATTGTTGGGGTCGTCTTCTGGGTCCCTAAAACTCTCAGGAGAAGATCTAGTAATTGTTTCAACAACTTTATCTACCTCCTCACCAGCTTTCATTCTATAAAGAAGTTTATCACCATCCTCAGAAAACTTTAAGTCAGCAAGACCGAGCTTGTAATATGATAGCATCGTTAAATAGGTAGCTATATTAAAATCCTTATTTGCTGTTGCACATTCTCTTATCCATGCGACAACTCGCGCAGCGAAGAAAGCCTTCTCTGCGTCAATCAAGTTATCTTTTATGGCAACAAATCCATCTTGCTTGAGGATTCTTACAATATTAAAGCTCACTGCCCTTGCTTTTCGCTCAAGGTGTCCTTGTCTTTGGTCTCGGGAGATTCCAGAAGCCACTGCTTCTTTTGTTCCTTAATAGAAGAAACGACCTCCTTGATCAGATCTAGAAGGTCGTTCTTAGAGAAACGATGCATCGCTTTGGTTTCTCTTACTTCTTGAGAATACGTGAGAGAACGCGCTGAAGTACTGCCTCGGTGAGAGCGTCGTCGTCAACTAGGTCAACGTCAAGTGCTTCTTCGGCTTCTTTGTCATCGCGATTATAAACCTTGTCGGCGCGCATTGCAGCTTCAAGATCATCTTCGGCGTCTTCAAGGTCGCCTTCGGCAGCAGCCATGTCATCAAGAGCATCAGCTTCTGCGCCGAGTTCCTCAGCGGCTTCGCCTTCAGAAGATACGCTCACATCAGCACCGGCTGCATCAGCAATCATCTGAACGAGGTCTACGAGATCCTCTTCGGAGATGTCAAGTGTTGGCTCAGCTTCTACTTCCACCTCGGCTTCCATGTCTACCATGTCTTCTTCGGCAGGCATGTCGTCCATTGGCACTTCAACTTCTACCTCTTCTTCTGCTTCCAGTTCTTCTTCTTCGGTAACAGTATCAAGAAAACTCTCGGTAAGAGTAGAGAGGTTTGCTAGCTTGCCCCAGCGACGCACAACGCCTTCATTGAGGAGGTTGTTATTCTTCTTAGTCATTATTGTAATTCTCCTAGAATATTTTGCCACCAAAGGCAATCAACATTAAATAGGTCCGGATTATATTAAAAACCCTATTATTGGTCAAAATCTTCTAAAACACCCATTTCCTTCAGTTTTCCAAAAGCAGCGTGTTCAATTTGACTAATCCTGGGGAAACTAACATTCATTCGTTCTGCCACTTCTCGCAGGCTAAGCCCACCGTCATATTTGCGGGCACACACTACAGCGCAGTTAAGGTCTTCTTCAAAATCAATCCAGTTTCTACAGTCAGTCTTGTCACACTCAACACACCACTTTTCATGCACTTCAAAGCACGTGGGGTCGGGACTATACTGAGTCTCTAGGTCCGTTGGCTTACGGGTATTGTCTTCTTGTTGGGTCTTGGGGTCTTTGCGATAAAACATTATTTCTGCGTTCCGTTCTGAGAAAAGATGTGTGTGTTACTTTCGTGGGTTCCGGCGGATGTTTGCCGGGACCATTCTACCTTTTGGCGTAATTCTGTCAAGTCGCGAGCGCCTGAATATGAAAGCCCGCTGCGGATGCCTCCCTCTAAGTCTTGCAGGATCGGGAGCACGTCGCCCTTGAAAGGAATGTAAGAAGAAACTCCTTCGGGAGTAGATGACTTGTTGCGCCAATCTAGTTGAGCATCTTTTGATGCCATGCCTCGGTATTCTTTTACTCTGGTATTGTCAGGCAGACTCAAGACCTTACCTGGGCTTTGGGTGGTGCCGGCTAAGAGCGAGCCACACATCACAAAGTCTGCTCCGGCAGCTAAGGCTTTGACGATATCTCCGGAGGTTTTGATTCCTCCGTCTGCGATGATGGCAACGTCTCGGTCTGTTCTGGCGCAGTCAAAGATTGTTTGTAGACCCGGTAAACCGTGTCCCGTAACCAAACGAGTACTGCAAATGGAACCCCCACCAATATTACAGCGTACAGCGTTAGCTCCCCAATCAGCAAGATCATTGATACCTTCCAGAGTGCAGACGTTGCCTGCCATAATATAAATGTGGTTTCCGTACTCTTTCCGCAAAGTGGTAAGAGCTTTTTTCATCAGGATGTGATGACCGTGGGCAACGTCTACACACAGGATATCAATCCCCGTAGCGATGAGGGCTTCTGCTCGCTCTAGATAATCGCCGGTTACGCCGATGGCTGCGGCAACTTGACCAGACCAGTCCGTCTGGCTGACTACCTCGTGAGCCATCTTTTGCTGTTCAGTAATTGTATTATACCGATGGAGAACTGCCAAGCCGCCGGCTCTATCCATAGCTAAAGCCATCTGGGCTTCCGATACAGTGTCCATCGGCGAGGCAATCACAGGGAGAGTGAACTCTCGGTGACCCAGGTTGCTGCTGATATCAACCTCGCTCCTGCTCGTGATGTCGCTGTACTGCGGCACGATGAGCATGTCATCATAGGTGACTGCTTCTTTAAACTTCATTATTATTCTCCACCAATTTCTTGGCCTTCTCTTGACAGTCCGGACAAAATAACCGGACTAATTGCTTTTCGTTCCTTACTACCACTCGCCACGTCATGTGGGCTTCCTTAGTCTTTGGGAAATCTTGCTGGCAGACAGAGCAACTATCTGGCATACGCTGAAACATATTCATCTGCTTAGACATGCGGTTGGCTTGATCCTCTGCCAGCTTCTTTTCCTTCTTCTTTTTTGAGAGCCGCTTGAGCTTCTTTCGGTGCTTCTTATCCGTCACTGTTGTTCTCTTCCGAAATGGTTCTAAGCTTTCTGAGTGTTCTCTTGCTGAGTTCTAGACCTGCCGGAACCTTGATGGTGTTTTCGTGAGAGTGTTTTGATTCATAGTAGCACTTCTTGGCATACCACCCCAGAATCTCTAGGTACTCTTCCTTTGTGAGGGACATGTGCCTGAGCCTTTCTTTTATTCTTGTTCGCCGAGTCCGAGCATATCCTTTTCTCGTTCGGCGGTTGTTGAACCGTCTTGCCAATAGACAGTCCACCACTGTTCTCCTTTCCGTTTGAAAGGTCCGATAGTGCGTCCCTCCAAGCCAGTTTTGTCATCTTTGACGGTTGTGTTAAGCGACAGTTTCATTAGGTTCTCCAATCACCTCAAAAGGTTCGTCACGATAATCATACACCCAAGATGGGATTTTGTCTACTGGATAACGCAAGCGTGGCTTGGAAGCATAGAACTTGCGGTAAGATACGATGGGGTTGTCCGACCGAAACTCGTCGGGCATTGCCAGCCGGAGCGGCGTACACTCAACGGTTGGAAAGTTATCGGCATTAAACAAAGAGACGATCTTCTGAAGGACGGTAGCACACTTGTGAGTCTTGCCGAAGCGTTCTCGGTACTCGCAGATCATAGCCTCGCAGTGTAATGCGAGGTTCATAAAGTTGGCTGCGGACTCAGCAGCCCACAAGCACGACGGGTGCTTGGGGTTGAACGAGCGATAAGGAGCATCAAGCCCCTGCTCGTTGAGTACGGTAGATAGAATCTGACAAGACTCCAAGATCATCTTGACAACACGCAGGTTGTCTTGGGATTGGGCTGACTTGACCCAATCAATCTCGCCGGTCTCTACGTTGCCCTCAATGGCAAAAATATTCATGAACCCTCCGCTAATCTTAATGCTGATTGGGGAATATATTCTTCTTCTAGCCGGAGGCTTCCGGCACCACACCACTGGACCAGTATAAAAATTGGGTCGCTGCGACGGCGGGCCAATCGTGTAGACTTGACCAGTCCAACAAAAGGCGGCGATGCGGCTGGTGTCCGGTATCTTACCAGTTGTCCTGGCTTGAACTTGGGTGTGGCAGCAGAGATACTCATACAAACCCTTTCTACATTATTAGAATAGCAGGTTATCAGGAAGTGTCAAGTCTTTTACTAAAATGATTCTAAATCTAACACAGAGAACAAATCATCCAGTTCAGATGCCATTACTGTATCATGTTCCATCAAAGCATTTGTGAGAAGAGCTATGTGTTCTCGTTTTTCTTCCAGCAATTTTTCAGCGGACTCAAGGGATGCCTGAATGATTTCGCGAACTGATCTATCAAACTGCTCTTTAAAGAACTCCGAGGTCTCACTGGCTCTGGGTGCATATGGGCTTTCTGCCTGCTGTCCAAAATATAAAGGACCAAGAGCGCCCATGCCATAATTCTTCACCATCTGTTCGGCGAGTTGTTTGGCGCGCATCAGATCATTAGAGACACCCGTGGACGTGCCCTCTATCCCAAAGAACATTTTCTCAGCAATGTATCCGCCCAGGAGAACTTGAATTCGTGCTGAGTTTTCTTTCTTGCTCCATGAGTAGCGGTCGTCATCTGGCATTTGTACCGTAAGTCCCAGAGCCTGACCGTGCGGAATGATCGTTACCTTGTGAAGAGGGTCAGTGTCCTCTAGGTAATATGCCAATACAGCGTGCCCTGCCTCGTGGACAGCGGTAGCATGGCGGGAAGATTCGGACAGCTTCATAGATTTTCTAGGCTTGCCCATGATTACTTTGTCTTTTGCATCTTCAAAGTGATTATTATTTATCGTGTCTGATCGGTCCATGGCTGCGATGATACAAGCCTCGTTGACTAGGTTGGATAAGTCAGCACCTGACAACCCTGGGGTTGTGGCTGCGAGCACCTCCAAATCTACATCATCGCCAAGAGGTGCAGTATCCGTGTGAATCTTAAGGATCTGAAGTCTTCCGTTAGAGTCGGGAAGAGGAACGGACACCTTGCGATCAAAACGACCAGGGCGGGTGAGAGCCTTGTCTAGTGTGTCTATGCGGTTGGTGGCAGCTAAAACAATAATGCCCGAGTTCTCTTGGAACCCATCTAACTCTACTAGTATTTGGTTTAATGTTTGTTCTCTTTCGTCATTACCGTTGCCGGCACCGCCAGCACGACGCTTGCCGATTGCATCAAGCTCATCTATGAAAACCACACAAGGAGCCATTTGTTTTGCCCTGTCAAAAAGGTCACGAACCCTGCTAGCACCCACGCCAACATACATCTCAACAAACTCAGATCCGGATGTCACAATAAAAGGGACCCCTGCCTCGCCAGCCATGGCTTTTGCCAGCAGAGTCTTGCCGGTGCCTGGCGGGCCATGAAGAAGAACGCCCTTTGGCAGCTTACTGCCGAGGCGCACAAACCGCATGGGATCCCTCAAGAATTCTACAAGCTCAGAGAGTTCTGTCTTCGCTTCGTCGCAGCCAGCCACATCTTCAAACCGGGCACCACCTTCGCTCGGAAGAATTACCCTGGCTTTGTTGCGGGTAAAGGTTGTCATCTGTCCGGGTCCTGCTCGGCTGAGTACGGATTTTATAACATAGAATACCACCAAAAAGATAATGATCATCGGCAGCCAAGAAACAATAATGGTTACCAACAAAGAAGGTTTCTCTTCCTTTAAAAATATAAGTTCAATGTTCTTACTTTTTGACAGATCCCTTAAAACATCTTCAGCTAAAGGAGCGACTGTCTTATATCGCTGCTCATCTATGGTAATCGTCCATGTGTTTTCTTGAATTTTTATTTCAATATCTTTTTGCCTTTGGTCTGCATCCTTTAAAAGCTGCAAGGTTTTACTATAAGACAATGAAGTTACAGGAGAACGAGAAGGTCCAGGGGAGCTAGTCCACATGAGCATCAAGAATATGGCAGCAAACACACCCATCCAGATGTAAAGATTCCTATGCCATCTTCCAGAACCCATACCCTTGGTCCTCCGTTACCCTTCTAAAATATTTAGTTCCGACAGATGACTTATGGGACAGCTTTTTTATTCTGAACTTCTGGCAACAAGGGTGAGGAGACTCTCGTCTAAGATATTTTTATTGTATATGCGCGGAGGCAAGCCACACCACTCAACATGAATCTGTGGAGACTCCCCGCGACGGCGAGCAATAGTTGTTTTCACAACGAGAGCCAAGAAGGGATAGTCCGAATATTTCAACTCAACTAAGTCACCTGGCTTAAGCTTGGGCATGATAGCCATCAGGGTTCGCTCACGATATCCCAGCAGTTATGAGCGTTGACAAGCAATTCTTCAAATCGCTCGCCGGTTTCAAGAATCTGCATCTTGACGTAGCGGCGGGGAGGATAGCCATTGCTCGGCTTTGTCCCAGCATAGGCTCTAGCAAGAACCAAAGCTAGCTGACCGTAGCGGGCACTATGACGGGCTCGCAAAATAGTTCCGGGCTGCTGCACTTTCCACATCTTATCCTGGCTATCTAGCATGACTGACCACCTCCCAATTAGCTGCCACAAAAAGAACTCGGTGTCCGCTGGGAAATACCGCATCCCACAGAAAGCTTTGACCGCACCGAACTTGCTTGGGTGCGAGGACAGCATACTCGCCATGTTGTTTGACGGCTTTGTTTTTCCGACAGTGCTCAACAACACGAAGCAGTGTGCCGGGCTTTAAATCTTTGTGCTCAGTATCCCTATGCACTGATCTTCTCCAGAAAATATGCCGCTTCCCATACTGGCTCTTCATTATCAAAAGATACTAGACAGGCATCTTCATCCATTGTGAATGTCGTGTAGTCCATATTCTTTTTTCCTGTTCCCAACACAACGCCAAGCCGATCTTTGCCGGCGATTACATATCGCCTAACGATATCACCGACCTTGAAATGGTGATCCGAAAGATACTCAACGCGGCGATGATGGATCTTCACCGGATGCGCCCCCAGAACCAGAGGATGTAGCCGCCGATGATGGTGCCGTAAAAGATGCCGCCAATTAGTTCACTCATTATTTTGCCTTCTCAATGTATCTTATTGGGTATTGTTTTGAGACTTGTGTTCCGAACATAACATCAACCACTGTTTCTTCGGAGGAGAGGTATTCGTCCTGCACCCAATAATTACCCTTTACGATGATCCCCACCTTATTGCGGGTCCGATCAGCAACTAGGTCTCCTACCCTATATTCTACCCAATCTGGATTCATCAATACATCCTCGTGGTCAGGTGGCTTCTGTGAATGTGGACGGTATTGCCATCAGGCTTCAACACTTTCCAATAACTTTTGTTTAGCTCTTCAATCAAAACCAGCGGGGTCTTGTGCTCTGCGTGCCAGATAAA
>CEUI01008973.1_pt1 | contig 62935 bp, 43 predicted proteins | sample 531411 | NCBI WGS metagenome assembly CEUI01 (sample SAMEA2622841, study PRJEB7988) | marine metagenome | isolation source: saline water (ENVO:00002010), including
CCAGCACAGTTGAGCAGATGGTTAATAACAGATGTTCTCTGTGAGCCTGAGCGGTTAAATACATACTTTGAATCTAGGCTGATTAGAGACCTTACGTATCACAGTACTACGCAAACAACTGGAGGTATGTACTTTAACGAAAGTTCGGCAGCTTTTGAGGGTAAGAATGTTAGAAACCCATACAACCTTGAGATTGCCCACAACCACATGTCAAACCTCTGTAACAGGAGAAATATGTGGGAGCAAAGAAGGTATGATCTCAACAATCGAGGAGTTGGTTAATGAAAGCTTTATACATAGGCCACTACAGGGAATTTGGCGGTTGGTCTGATGCAGCCATCGGACACATGCTTGCTATGGACACAGTTGGTATTGATGTGGTCGCAAGAAATATACCTTTGACTCAATCCCCCAGAGGGGATATCCCCAAGAAAATAGAACGGTTTGAAGGAAAGAGCCTTGAGAACTGTGATGTCTGTATTCAGCACGTTCTCCCTCATCACTTAGTTGGAACTTCCGGCTTCAAGAAAAATATAGCCCTTCTTGAAAGCGAAAGTCTAAGTATCAAAGATAACGCTTGGTTCAACTACTTGCAGCAAATGGATGAAGTATGGGTTCCGAACAGCGATCTTCAAAATTCACTCATAAGGGACGGATTGTTTAAAGACAGTAAACGTATCAAGACCGTTCCCCACACCTGTGATCTAAGAAAATACAAGACCCCCGCTAAACCGGTCTCCATAGAGGGTCTGGATGACAAGTTCAAATTCTATTATATAGGAGACATGAACGACAGGAAGAACCTACGCTCACTCGTTAAGTGTTTTCACAGCGAATTTGATAGATCCGAACCAGTAGGACTAGTGCTCAAGCTTTGGAAGTTCGGCCACTCCCCACAACAGGTGCGTGATCTGGCTGTCAATATGTGCAACCAAGTCAAGCAAGAGTTAAGGATGTATCAGTCGATTGAGTCTTACCATACAGAATCTATTATATCAGAGCAAATTCCAGAGGAAGGGATTAGGGCGTTGCATCAGTATTGCGATTGCTTTGCCTGCCCTTCTCATGGCGAAGCTTGGTCTATACCGTCTTTTGATGCGATGTGCTATGGCAAAACCCCGATATGTAGTGACTTTGGAGGCCCCAGAGATTTCATAGGCACAGACCTTAACCTGAACAGAGGGACGCTTGTTAAAGGCTCCTTCGATATTTGCGACTGCTCTGATTCACCATTCCCCACATTGTTTACTGGTAGGGAGCAATGGTTTGATCCTAGTGAGGGAGGAATTAAAAGCGCTATGCGTTACTATTACGAACAAAGAGACAATATAAATAGACAGGTAGGTATTGAAAGTGCAGAAAGGTTTTCCTATGAATCCGTAGGAAACTTAATGAAAGGTTATCTTGGAGGTTAATATGTATTTTACAAACTACGTTGGGAAAAATTTAATTGACGGAACTTGGTGGAACTCGGGTGGCGATGTGAAGAACACTAACCCCTGCGATGGTTCTGAAATAGGAACCTTCCCGCAGACACCATCACAGCAAATTAACGAAGCATGTGAGGCAGCTAGAAGTGCTTCTGATGACTGGAGAGACCTTAGCAGGGTCAACAGAGCGGAGTACCTGTTCAGAGTTGCTAAGATCTTAGAAAGAGATTTAGATCAGTTTGCTACAGCTATCTCTCTAGAAACAGGTAAGAGTTATAACGAGTCAATCGCAGAGGTTAACGAAGCCCTACACATGGCTCAGTATGCGTTTGGTACTGGCAGGATGCCTCATGGAGAAGCGTTGTCCTCTGAGATACCAGAGAAGGATGCTTACATGCTAAGGAAGCCGAAGGGTGTTGTGGCTATTATAAGCCCTTGGAATTTTCCTTTGGCTATTGGTGCATTCTGGTGTGCTGCCCCAGCTCTAGTAGAGGGAAATACGGTTGTAATCAAACCAAGTGAAGATGCCCCACTTAGTACAGAACTGGCTGTTAAGGCTTACGTAGAGGCTGGCATACCACCGGGAGTTCTAAACCTCATTCATGGTGACGGTGAAGTAGGTGATGAGTTAGCGAAGCATCCAGAGGTAGACCATATTTGTTTTACTGGCAGTGCCGAAGTTGGACAGCATATACGCAGAGTCTGTGCGGATAGCTGGAATAAGACATGCTCTTGCGAGCTTGGTAGCAAATCGGCTGTAATAGTTTTCGATGATGCTAATTTCGACCTAGCAGTATCAGCCAGTATAGCAAGTGCATTTAAGCTTTCAGGGCAACGATGCGTGTCTGCTGGGAGACTTATAGTACAGAGAGGAATTTATGATAAATTTTGTGAAAGCTTTACTAAGTATGCAAGTCAGGTAGTTGCGGGTCAACCGTTTGATGAGCAAGCTACTGAAGCAAAAGATAGCTCTAACTTCTTTGCCTTTGGTGAGGGTAAATCTTCATTTGTAAGTCCTGTAGCAAACAGCTTAGCTTACATGGGGCCTCTAATTAATAAGCAGCAGCTTGAGAGAGTTAAGAGGTTTAATCAACTTGTAATTGAGGATGATATGGCAGAGGTTCTCGTTGCTCCTACCTATAAAGGTCCGGGAAACTATGTATCACCAATGGTATATAAGACGGAATGGAGAGATGCTCCCTACCTAAAGCAGGAGGTGTTCGGACCACATGTTTCTATTATTCCCTTTGATAATGTTGATGATGCTATTCGCATTTATAACGATACTGATTATGGACTGGCCGTTGGAGTAATTACAGAAGACTTTAAGAAAGCGAGGATCTGCCGTGATAACTGTGACTATGGTATGTGTTATTGGAACGGTGGCAGTATTGCTGCTGAGTCGCATCTTGGATTTGGTGGAGTCAAGAAATCAGGAAATGGTTTCCCATCAGCGGCGAGAACCGTAAGGGCAGTTACACACGAGGTAGCTTGGACTGTTAACCACGACGAAAAACTTAGCTTTCCGCAGGGGATGGAGTAATGGGTGTCTGGGCTTTAGTATTAGCCTTTTTATTATACCTAGTGGTATCAATAGATTTATGGTATAAAAAGAACTACGCCTTAGCTGTAGTGTTCCTGTGCTACGCTGTAGCAAATTTAGCATACATATGGGTAGGCGATTATCTCAAAGGAGGAAGCTCATGAAGGCTGTAGTGATGGGAGCTGGACGTATGGGGCAAGCCATAGCTTGGTCTATGGATAAATTTGGGTATGAAATATTTTTGGTTGATAACAATTCCAAAAACTTGTTTGATACTGAGTATGAGTTTTCTAAGGTTTCTTTGATACACGCATCCTCTGAGGACTACTTCAACGACAATGCCCACATTGTGATTTCCGCAATGCCCTATCATCAGAATTTCAGCATAGCTGAAAAGTGTATTGAGTCAAACGTTCCCTACTGCGATCTTGGTGGTAGCGTACCTGCAAGCCGTAAGATCAACGAACTTGCTCGGAAAAAGGGGGCAACCGTAATAACAGACCTAGGTTTGGCTCCGGGCTGGGTTAATATCATTGCTGAAGATGGGGCTAAGCAATCATGCCCAGAATCAATTAAGATGATGGTTGGAGGTCTTCCCAAAAACCCCAACAACTACCTGAAATATAATTGCACTTGGTCATACGACGGGCTGATTAACGAATATAAAGACTCCTGCGAGGTTCTTGTAAATGGATTCCAGACAATCGTGCAGGGAATGGAGGGTCTGGAACTTGTTGAAACTTCTCTAGGTGTACTGGAAGCCTTCTATACCAGCGGAGGTGCCGCTCATAGTGTTTCATCAATGCAGGATAGGGGGGTTAAGAACTGCTACTATAAAACTCTAAGGTATCAAGGTCATAGAGACGCCATGAGATTTCTTATGTATGAATGCGGTCTTGATGGCGAAGACTTGAAGCAAGCTATAATTAAAGCATGCCCTCCGGCTGAAGATATTGTTGTTGTCCGTGTAGACGTAGACGGTACAGTTAGTGAAAAAATAGTCGAGAGTTGTGATAAGTTTAGTGCAATGCAAAAGGCTACGGCGTTTCCGATATCATCTGTCGCAGATCTGATTGGACATAGAATAATTGAAGGGCCATCGTCGTATAAGGATGTACCATACCAAACATTTGAATCGAACCTTAACCAACTTTTTAACGAGGTAAAAGATGCCGAATAGCACAATCAACATTATAAAAGAAGCTGTTTCCGGCAAGAGAAAGAAGTATAATATACTAACCTTTCCTACGCATGAACGATATGAAACCCAGCTAGCGAAAACTGGGCACGATTTCTATGCATTCAGCGCGGAAGGTCAGAAGAAGTGGAACGAAGACTTCGCTCCTAGGCCTAGCAACTATTATGTTCTTCCAGAAAATGCTATCTATCAAGCAATTGAATACGATTTTATACTCTCGCAGAGCAAGTTTGGTCAATTCCATCTAGCTCAAAGACTAAACGAAATGCTTGATCTTCCGGTGGTGTCCCTAGAACACACCCTGCCAATCCCCCAATGGCCAGAAGGACAGGCTCAACAAATGGCCTCAATGGTTGGAGACTATAATGTATTCATATCGGAGTTTTCAAGAGATGCTTGGGGTATGAGTGCCGATAATATTGATGTTATACACCACAGCGTTGACACAGAGACATTCAAACCTCACGAAGTAGAGAAAAGTGGCAATGTACTGAGCGTTGCAAACGATTTCATAAACAGAGACTACTGCTTAAACTACAGTGGCTGGAAGAGAATAACGGAGGGATTAGATGTTAGGGTTGTCGGGGATACTGAGGGTCTTTCAAAGCCAGCATCCTCTACAAAGGAACTGGCTACTGAGTACAATACAGCAAGTGTTTTTCTTAACACCTCTACCCTGAGTCCAATACCAACCTCTCTCTTAGAGGCCATGTCTTGCGGGTGTGCCGTTGTATCTACGGCGACTTGTATGATACCGGAGGTTATAGAGAATGGCAAGAACGGATTCATTTCTAATGACGAGTCTGAGTTAAGAGGCTTCATAGATGAGCTTCTAAAAAACCCAGACCTTGCTAACAAGGTTGGAAATGAGGCACGAAAGACAGTCGTTGAAAGATTCTCGGAAAAGGTTTTTATAGATAACTGGAACAATAAATTTGACGAGGTGATGAAGTGAAAATACATGTAGTAAGCGGAAGCGAGGGTCACATAGAGGGATACGAGAGAGTGGAAGTCTCCGAGAATGGAGACGCAAATCTTTCTGGGTACTCTGATAATGAATGCTCCTTTATATTGGCCACAGACGCTTTAGATTCTATGGGATATGACCAAGCCAAGATATTTATCATGACTGCTAGGCAGAAACTTAGGCTTGGCGGCACCGTAATAGTAGGCGGGACAGATATGAGGCTGTTTGCAAGGTCTATTGTTGCAGATCAAATCAACGTAGAAGAAGCAAACCAAGTATTGTTTACAAAGAAGTCTATATTAGACACAAACACAGTATCGTCCATAGTTAAAGATATGGGTCTTAAAGTAATAACAACAAGGATAGCGGGTATTCACTATGAAGTCGAAGCAAAAAGAGAAACGCCTTCAAACTAGCTGTAAGGGGTGTGCTTTCGCAATCTACGAAGGCGATACACAGATAGGATGTAAGTTTGGTAGGACTGAAAAGTTCCTTGAGAGGGGGGAACTCTTCGAGGCATACGACGAGGAGAAGGAGTTCTTTGTCGTAAAGAGGTTGTGTAATCTCGCTAGGCCTACAGAACATAGCACTGAAGACCCTGAAATGGCAAAGGCTAGGGACTCAATCAAGCCCTCGATTTTTATTTCTGTGGAACTTGATGATGCAACAGAGGAGGACTTTAATAATTTCTTCAACACGATGAAGAATATAAACTATCCTGCTGATAAACTTTCCATAGTTTTGTCTCAGCCGTTTGAGGCTAACAAGGAGCAGAGAAAGCTGGGAACTAGACTTCTTTGCGATATTAAGAATTTGGGAATCAAGGCTCAAGTGGTATTTAATATAGCAAGCAGCATGAGAGAGTATGATGTCTTTAAGAAATGCGAAAAGAGTTTTAGCTACTATAGCTTTCTTTCGATTAAAACCGCTTTACACGACGGTATGTTGCCGTACATTGACAAGGTTATAAATGAAGACATGGACAAAGTGGTATTCTTCAGACTTAATGAGATAGGCTTTATATCATCATATGCCTTCCTCATGAATTACGGTAATCATATTGGAGAGTACAAAGAATTCGAGAAAGAGATGGAAGAAGAAGCTGAAAAGCTCGACCTTTATAAGGAGAAAAGTTTTGGTTAAAAAAGTGCTGATGACCGGTGGTTCTGGCTTTATAGGACACCACCTTTGTGAACATATACTAAAAGAGACTGATTGGGAAATTGTATGCATGGATAGACTGGACTGCTCCGGTACTCTTCACAGATTACACGAAGTCTTAGAGTCTCATAACCACTGGAAATCCCGAGTAAGTTTTGTCTTTCACGACCTCAAGGCTGAAATAAATTCATTTACAGCTTCTCAGATAGGGCGTGTTGACTACATCCTGCACCTAGCTGCTGGCTCACACGTAGATAGAAGTATCGAAGACCCAATGTCTTTTGTTATGGACAATGTAGTAGGAACCACTAACCTGCTAAATTATGCAAGATCACTGGACTCGCTGGAGCTGTTCGTAAACTTTTCCACTGATGAGGTGTTTGGCCCCGCTCCTGAAGGTGTTAAGTACAAAGAGTGGGATCGGTATGATTCGACTAATCCATATTCAGGCTCAAAGGCTGGGGCGGAGGAGATGTGTTTGGCGTTTGCCAATACCTACAAACTTCCTCTAGTCATAACCCACTGCATGAACGTCTTTGGGGAACGTCAACATCCTGAAAAGTTCATCCCCATGTGTGTCAATAGGGCGCTAACCGGAGAGAAGGTTTATATCCATGCCAGCCCAGAGGGTCAACCCGGCAGGAGGCATTATATACATGCTAGAAATACCTCGGCGGCAGTATTATTCTTAATGCAAGGAAAATGGGAGCAGAGAGAGAAGTATAATATAGTAGGAGAAAAGGAAGTTGACAACTTGCAGATGGCTCAATTTATAGCGGGTGTTGTTGGTAAGCCGCTGAACTATGAACTGTTAGACTTTCACAGCAGCCGACCCGGACATGACCTCAGATACGCTTTGGATGGTGGAAAAATGGAGTCCTTGGGATGGTCACTTCCTATTAACTTTGAGGATAGTTTAGAGAAGACTATACGGTGGACACTAGAAAACAATAGGTGGCTAGGCTAGATTTCTATGCGAAGAAAAAGCACTTTCATAACCTCTCCGAGTACTCCTCAGAGAAGAATGGACGAGCTTGTTAGTGTGGTACTCCTTTCTGAAAAGTCTGGGTACCGCATGAAGTCATACGGGCCGACCCCTCTACTGAAGATGGGCGGGCAGTGTTTGATAGACATGCAGATATCTGCAATCAAATCAGTATTCTCCAACTTCGAGGTGGTGGTTTGTTGCGGGTTTGACTCCGAGAAGGTTATAAAGCATATAAGAAAGAATTACCCTGACACCAGAATTAGGGTGGTTGAAAATCAGATATACCAACACTCAAACTGTTGCGAAAGTCTGAGGCTTTGCCTTAATAACATCAACAACAGTAAGGTTCTAGTTTCCAACGGCTCGCTCATGTTAGATCCTGAGATCTTGTCATCAATAGACCCATCCCGCACACATATAGTGTCGGCTTTGGAAGGGTCTAGAAACCTAGACGTTGGGTTTACCGCTGACAATAAAGGGTTGATACAAAATTTTTCATACGGGATAAACAATGTTTGGTCAGAGATGCTTTATCTAAACTCAATAAAAGCCATAGAGACATTGAGAGAGATTATATCTTTAATTGACTTCAAGAACAGGTTCCTTTTCGAGGGATTAAATAGATTTATACGTAGTGTTGAAATATCAGTTGTCCCATACACTGCAAAACAACTTATAAATGTCAATAACATAAAAACATACCACATGATACGGAGATACTATGAAGGCACTAGTACAAAACTACACGACTAGCACCAGCACAGAAGCAGCATACCTGCACGAATCACTTAACTGCCTCAATGGTGTAGAGTCTGCTTTCTGGAGCGACACTAATGTCAGCGTCTTTGATATGTTTGATATCGTAAAGCCTGACATCTTTATTACGCATATAACTCTCCTAAACGACGACACGCTTAAATACTTGCGTAGAAATCAGAGGATAAAACTAATCGTTAACGTGACAGGTTCTTCCCAAGAAACAGTTGACCTGATAAACCACGTTGTTAAAGAAACCAAAATAAACTGCCCGCTACTGTTTACCAATCAGCCCAAGAGACTCAACAGGTTATCCTCTAAAGGGATCAAGCTTATCAGTGTCATGCACGGCGCTGACTTGTTTTCTGGTAGAAGGGGTAGAAGGTTTCCCGAATACCAAATAGAGCTAGGCCTGCTAACGGACTACAAAAGTGACGGCAGATTGGATGAGCTGCTGTCTTCTGCGGAAACATACCACTACCTGACACAAAACCCACAACCCCTAGAGGGTTCGGATATACACATGTCTGCCTTTGATATGTACGAGCTTTATGGTAAATATAACAAATTTGTAGTATCAGTTGAAGATCCTTATATACCGCAAGCCTTTTTTGATGCCACGATATACGGAAACAAGACATACTATCATTGTAAGTATGATGCTCAGACAGACAAGATGAAGGACGTTTTAGATGGTGTCTTAAAGGTGGGCAGATTTGTCTGCGGAACCCAAAAGGAAATAGCTGAAGACGATAATAATTTTGACAGGGTTAAGGACACTGTACTAGAAAGACACACATGTCTCAACAGACTGGCTAGAATATTTTCTAAGATCAACATGCCTGATCTCGAATCGCAAACCAAACAACTCATTGGAAACATCTCAAAATGATTACAGCAATTCTAAATGGATATAAAAGACCTCACACCCTATCTGAGCAGTATGAGGCAATCAAATCACAGACAATAGACGATGTTGACATCATGTTCTGGGGTAACTACCACGAAGATTCCATGGAATCATTCCCTAGCGACGTGATAGAGAAATGCACGTCAGCATTTTGCAACAAGAACCTAGGTGTTTGGGCCAGATTTGCCTACGCCTTGAACGCTGGCACTGAATATGTGTGTGTTTTTGACGACGACACCATCCCCGGAAAAAGATGGCTAGAGAATTGTCTGGAAACTATGAAAACTCATAGAGGTTTACTTGGTTGTAGGGGTGTCAGAATGACCGGAGATGACTATAATATGTATCCGGGTTGTGCATATGAAAGTATCAGCTCTGGATATGGAAACGAGCAACCTGAGCCTGTAGACATAATGGGGCATTGTTGGTTTTTTGAAAGAGATTGGCTACGTGCTTATTGGGCGGAAATGCCTAAGACTCCTCTGACGAGAGGTGGTGAGGACATGCATTTCTCATACGTACTTCAGAAACATTTTGGTTTATACACCTACGTTCCCCCTCAACCGAAAGAAGAACCTGAAATGTGGGGTTCCTTAGACCCCTCTAAGTATGGGGAAGATATGGCTGCTACATCCAGAACTTCTGAAGGTCACATGCAGGCCAACTCATACTGGAATTATATAGTATCGCAGGGTTATAAATTAGTAAAGGATAGACAGTAGTAATGATACTCATAGCATTTGGAACAAGACCTGAGTGGATTAAGATAAGACCAATAGTAGATGCTATACACGGGGAAATACCGTATAAGCTCCTCTTTACAGGGCAGCACACATCATTAATTGATGACAGTATAGAAAATTACCAGTATGAATCTATGACTATAAGTAGCGATGGTTGCGACAACAGGTTAGATTCTATAGTTTGTTCCTCGTTGAAAAACTTTCCAGACGGTAAGTACTCGGCGGTAATGGTTCAGGGTGACACAACCTCGGCATTTGCGGTGGCGTTGGCGGCATTTCACAGAAGCATTCCCGTCATACACCTAGAAGCAGGCCTAAGAACATTCAACAATAAGCACCCGTACCCAGAGGAGTTCAACAGAGCGTCAATCACCTCATTGGCAGACATCCACCTTTGTCCAACAGAGACTGCGGAACGAAACGTAAAGAACGAAAACCCTAACGCTAAGACATACGTAGTTGGGAATACGGTTCTAGACCACTTGGTTGGCCTTAAGCCTAGTCTTGGGGACTTTGTTCTAGTGACAATGCATAGAAGAGAGAACCATCATAATATGGGCGAATGGTTCAAAGTTATAAACGATTTAGCAAAGTCTGAAAAGTTTGACTACGATGGTCTCAGCTTTGTGCTTCCTATACACCCAAATCCCAACGTAATACAACACCAAGACCTCCTAACAGATGTTACTGTGGTTCCCGCAGTATCTCACGACAAGTGTATCGACCTAATAAATAGATGCAACTTTGTTATAACAGATAGTGGAGGAATACAAGAAGAATCCTGCTTCCTAAGAAAGAAGTGCATAGTCTGCCGGGAGTTTACGGAGAGAGTTGAAGGACTAGAAGATTTTGCAATGCTGTGTAAGCGTCCTGAAGACCTCAAGTCGTTATTTTACAGAATAAAGAGGGAGAAGAACTCCCTTATTGATCACGCCTGCCCCTACGGTGACGGTCAAGCTACACCAAAGATAGTGGAGATATTAAATGCTTTTTTCGCTAACAACACCCCCAAATAAATCTTTCGACGAAGACATAAAATTCTTTAAGAGCAAGATTGAGTACGGCGTAAACTTCAGCTTCTCTAAGTATGCTGATGGCGAGTGGGCTGTTATGAAAAACTCAACAATAAACAACTCTGAGTTTTGGTTTGATAAAGAAGATGAGTCTGACCAGCTAAAGAGAGAGATGTTGTGGAACTCTTTTAGATTTCAACACCCTCAATACTACGTGGGAATATCTTGTCCTTGCTGCCAAGGTCTAGATACTTTCAATGAGATGCTTTCTGAATCTGGACAACCTCAGAATATGGTTACTTGGGCTAACCTATGGGTTAACAACAACTACAAATACTATCAAGCCAGCATAGTACCTTTATATAGCAAAAGAAAGACCGTACTGTACTGCCACAAAGACGGCGATTTAAATAGCCTGCCATTCACACCAGAGAAAGTGTTTCCCATCAGCAAGAATGCTTGGGCAAATGAATGGCATTTGATAGAAGAAAGCAAGCGATACATAGATGACAATAACATAAAGGATCATATTTTCCTTTTTTGTTGCGGGCCGTTTGGGAATATACTATGCCACGAACTAACTAACTTCAATAGTTCTAACACATACTTAGATATAGGATCAACTTTGAACCCTTACCTGAAATCCGAGGGGTTCAAGCGTGACTATTATGTGGGAAATACCTTTTTTGCAAATCAAACGTGTGTATGGGGAGCCTAGGATGAACGAAGGTAGTCCTATCACGGAACTATCGGTTAAAATACTGATACCTGCAAGACGAAATTCCAAAGGCGTGCCATTCAAAAATAGGAAGCTGTTTAAGTATACCGCTAACATAATACCTCGGCAGTATAGAAAATCAGTCTATGTTTTTACAGATGATGAGGTGATTAAGGGGCAGGTCGAATCGTATGGGTTCACCAATATAATTAGAAATCCAGATTCCGCTTCTGATGAGTCAACAACCAAGGATATGATGGAGGATTTCTGCTCTAATTTCCCGTCAGATAATGAGCCAATAGTAATGTTGTATCTCACATACCCAAGACGTACATGGGAAGATGTAGAAATAGCCATAGATAAGTTTAAAAGCCTCAAGCTGGGGAGTCTATTATGTAGAAAACCTGCAAAGCAAACCCCCTACCTAATGATGTTTGACGTTGGTGACGGGCTTGGAGAACAGGTTGTCAAGCATAACCTATCCAGAAGACAGGATTACAGGGAGTGTTTCGAGCTTTGCCATTACATATCAATCATTCTGCCATCAGAGTTGGACGAATTAAACAGCAATCTATACAATAAGCACACCTATTTTATGAAGATCAATGAAACGGTGGATGTTGACACCCCGGAGGATATGGAATGCATACTAAAATCATAGCAGAGGGCGGCATAAATCACAACGGAGACATGTCTGTTGCCAGAGGTTTGATTGATGCGGCGGTAGTTGCGGGCTGCGACTACATCAAGTGGCAAAAAAGAAACCCAGACCTGTGTGTCCCAGAGCACCAGAAAGATAAGCGTAAATCGACCCCTTGGGGAGAGATGACTTACTTAGACTACAAGAAGAGAATTGAGTTTGGAAGACAAGAGTACGATGAGATATTTAACTATTGTAAGGGGCGAATACATTGCTTTGCCTCTGTGTGGGACAAAGATTCAGTGGATTTTATGTCGCCCTACACTGGAATAGCCAAGATACCATCAGCCTTAATTACGGACTTGGAGTTGTGCAGCTATGCTAGAGAAAATTTCCAGACACTAATTATATCCACTGGTATGAGTACAGAAGAAGAAATAGTAAAGTGTGTTGAAGCGTGTAGCCCAGACGTAATCATGCACACAAACTCCACCTATCCATCGCCAGTTAACGAACTCAACTTAAACTACATTCACCATCTTAAATCTAGATGGCCCTCAGCAGAGATAGGTTATAGTGGGCATGAATATGGTTTAGTTTCTACTTTTGCAGCCGTTGCTATGGGTGCTTCTTGGGTTGAAAGACACCTCACGATTGACAGAACAATGTGGGGAAGTGATCATCTTGCTTCTGTAGAACCGCAGGGGTTTATAAAGCTAGTAAAGGGGATCAGGGATATCGAATCTTCACTAGGACTTGGAGGCCCACGGAAAGTCATGGGCGGAGAAAAACTCAAACAGGAGAGCTTGAGAAAATGAAAGGGATACATTTCTACGCAGGGCCTCAACGTAATAGCGGAGACTTCTTCCTCGGCCCAGCCACCAAATGGGAAGCTGAAAACAAGCTTGGATCAAAGGTGGAGTGGACTTACTATGATGTAAGGGCTAAGCTAGACACTTCTAAAGTGCAGTGGATAAACGCAACCTTCGACGTAATGGTTTTAGGGGGAGGAGGGCTTCTGTTGCCCGACACGAACCCTAACGATGAGTCCTGCTGGCAATGGCCAGTCTCCTCACAACTGATATCCGAGATAAAGATACCTATATATGTCATAGGATTAGGGTATAATTTATTTTATGACCAAAAGGTTACGATGCCAGAAAGAAACAACAATGAATACCCAAACAGAGAGTCTATTTTTAAACAAAACTTACAGACTCTAGTTAGCCAGAGCCGCCACTTTTCCATGAGGCACAGGGGGGACATTGAACGCCTTCTTGAAATTATCGGAGAAGAATACAGGACACAGATTACATTTGAGTTCTGTCCAGTAGTGGGCTATATGAAGAATTTCTACAGGGATACAATGAATAGCGATGGTAGGTATCACGCTTTTGAGTTAAAAGACGACAGGGCAAATAGAAGATACGTAGGAACATCTCAGAACGAAGTTTATAGCAGCCTGAAAAACTACATCCAATACCTGCTTGATAGAGGTGAGCCAGTAGCTGTGATGTCACATGATGGAAGTTCATCTTTCTACAACTTTCTCATCCAACACAATATATCTGTGCCACTGCTAGATAATACAAGTATGAACCAAGAAGAGATTATCGACAACTATCGTAAGGTTAAAAGGTTATATTGCACAGCTGGTCACAGCCAGATGATCGCACACGCATTAGACATAGAGTACTTTAGCCTTATAAGCCACGACAAGTTGGAGTATTTTTTAAGAGATGTGGGCAGGTTTGAAGTAAACAACTATTGCTATGTAAGAGATAACCAACTATTAGATAAACTAAAGGAACAGTATAATGGATAAACGTCCAACCAGCAACCCCGCAACAGATAATATATCACGATGGGGCGAAAGTCTTGCTAAATACTATGTAGATGGCGAGCTGGATTATGACAAGTTTTACAATGAGATTAACTATGTGTCACCCGGTATTCATTTCAAGTCTTACTATGGGGACTGCCTACGCTTAGTAGACGAAGGTGACTCGTGGCTAGACGCTGGATGCGGCACCGGTAGCTACATCAGGGACGCAATTACCGACAAGGGTATTAATCTTTTTGGGATGGATGTCGTCGATAGGAGTGTTGAGGCTGCGATTGAGAATGGAATCTCCTGCATAAAACACTCCGTTTCAGACCCGTTCCCATACGAAGATGATACCTTTGATTTGGTTACGTCCACAGATGTATTGGAGCACCTATGTACACACCACGTACACGATGCTCTATCGGAGATATACAGAGTTATTAAACCCAGCAAGCACGCAATGCTAGCCCCCCATACAACGCCAGATAGATCGGGGCTTATACACCTCACTGTCAAGCCTGTTGAATGGTGGATAGAACAGTGTGAAAAAGTTGGCTTCTCTTTTATCCGAAAGTGTGGAACAGGACAGTGGTTCGGAAAAGGTCTAGTTCTAAAAAAGGAGGCTAGATAGATGTATAGCATACCAAGTCAGTTACAAAACAAGAGAGGCGATTAAATGAATATCGCCGCACTTAAAAACACCCATCACGGTGAGGATATTTATGTACTAGGGTCTGGCCCCAGCATGAACTATTTCAACAACGCCTTTTTCAATAATAAGATTGTTGTAGGTATAAATAGGGTGTGCGGATATATAAAATGCGATTATACAATCTTGAAAGACATTGAAGGACTCAAAGAAGTCCGTGATTCCAGTCATTCTGGCAAAATAGTTGCTTCGGAATATGCGCATGGGAACAGCCTCGGTGAATTAAACACTAAACATAGCGTTGATTTTTTCTTTTGTCATGAGCATAACAAGCCTCCATACCACTCTCCAGATTTAAGTGTCATTAGTAAAGATTCCGATAAAATTGTTGTTAGTTACTCAACAATCACATCAGCTATGCATTTAGCTGCATACATGGGTGCTAAAAATATTTTTCTCTGTGGTCATGACTGCTGTGAAATACAAGGCAAGGCTTGGATAGACGGTTATTATGATAACATTAAACCAGTGCAACAAGATCAACAAGGCTATGTCGAGTGGCTCAAACAGATTAAGCTCCACTCCATAAATGTCAAGCATGCTATAGAGAGTAACTTTGACTGCCGTGTGTTTGAATTAACACCCGTCTTGTTTAGAGAGTCAATTACTTATAAGGAGTCATGAGTTTATGATCTTGGACAAATTTTCAACACACATACATCTCAGCTACAGGGAACCCGCACTAGAACTCCTAACACTTTTAAGCAAGGTTTGGCGTGGTAGATTAATACACCTATCCTTAAATAATGGTGGTGAACATAACGAGGAAATACTAAAGTCTGCCGAAAAACTATTCGAGGTTAAAACCACGTTTGTTGAGGATATGGGAAATGACCAGTGGGGGTTTATTAACAGCTTCAGAGATAGCGAAGAAGAAACTGATAATATTTTATACCTACACGACAAAAAAAGCATAACTTGGATGGTGGCAGCTTGTGGACCTCTACTCGAAAAGGGTTGTGAGGCTTTTGGCTTAATGGGGGAACGGGAAATAGGCTTGGTCGGCGCTCATTCTGTCAGACAAAAAATTCTCTCGTATGAAGAGGCGTTGGAGCATCACCAACCCCACAGAGTCGCTGACAAGAATAGGGGAGTTTGGGATCTATATGAGTCAACAGCTAAACAAACTATTCAAAGTCTGAAAACCCTTTGCTGGTATCAGATTCTAGTGCGGGAACTTGCTTCTGCATTCCAGATAGGCGCTCATAGAAATATTTTTGACAGCTTTTTCCCGGCAGGAACAATATTCATGGCTAAGAGACAATTGGTACAGGTAGCCCACACATGCGTATTGGATGATTTTTTTGAATCTGGTTACGTGGCTGATGGTCAAGTGGAACACGCTTTGGAGAGGTTTTATGGTTACGTATGCAACTCGCTTAATTTAAGGGATGTTTATATATAGGTGTTTATATGTGTGGAATATTCGGATCAATTAACAATAACGCTATCAGAGACACATACGAAGGTCTATCTCGATTAGAATATCGTGGTTACGACAGCTTTGGGTATGCTGCATATCGTGATGACGCAGCGTTTCGTGATGAGAATTGCAGGGTTTTCAGGGGCATAGGAACACTACGGCCTTGGCATACGGATACGCAAACTAGCGCTGTCATAGGTCACGTCAGGTGGGCAACCAACGGTAAGGTGACTACCAATAACGCTCACCCACAATCACACGGAGGGATACATGTTGTTCACAACGGCGTTATTGAAAATGCGCCACCCGACATGCTGGACACTAAGTGGTTAGCTGAATTAATTTCACAAAGAGGCTTGACAGAAACATTGTCAGCTATAGATGGCGATAATTCATTTGTTTTCATTGACTCTAGTGATGGCAAGATATGGTGTGCAGCTAAGGGTAGCAAGAGGTTATTTGTAACACCTAACGGTTATGTTAGTAGTGATATAAATGCTCTCAGCGGATTTTCTACGGAAGCTTGGGTTATTTCCAATAACATATGCGACCTGTCGTGTGGGCTTTCTGCTGGCGTTGAAAGAGTGCCGGTTCCGCCACTAACTCAAAGCGAATCATCTCACGACGGACACAAGATGCTCAAGGAGATAGGTGAGCAGAGCCAGCTCGAAAGCACAATCTGGCCCACGGTTGAGCGTGATCTGGATATTATAGCAACGGGCAGTAGTCTACACGCGGCCATGTTTGGTGCGTATGCTCTAGAGGGTCAAGGTTTAGGCGGGATTAGATGCCTTCACGCAAGCCAAGCAAAGTATAGATCACTTAGAGATAATATACTAGCAATAAGTCAAAGTGGAGAAACTAAGGATGTTATTAATGCATTGGGGGGTAAAGACTTTTCTTGCATCACCAACAACCCGCACTCAACATTGGCAGACATGTCTTCAGGCTGTGTGGAGATGGGTACAGGTCCAGAGATCGCAGTGGCAGCAACTAAGACCTTCACGTCTTCATGTATGAAGCTATGCCAATCCGCTGGCATTAAGCTTCCAGATGGTTGGCAGTCCCATGCTTTATCAATACTATTAAGAAGTGACGAGATTAAGGAAATAGCTAGGAGCATCATGGGCTATGAGCACTTTCTGTTTTTAGGTGATAGGCATAATTACCCAATAGCTCTAGAGGGCGCTCTTAAATTCAAGGAAGTGGCCTATGTCCATGCTGAAGGAATGCCCGCTTCAGAGATGAAGCACGGACCCATAGCCTTGGTAGACCATAGGGTTCCTAGTTTGTTCATAGTTTCTGAAGGATTTTCTAAAGAGACAATGACAAATATACAGGAAATAAAGTCGAGGAGGGGGTTTGTTGTTGTGATAACTCACAATTCGATAGAGGAGGAATTCATAGGGGAGGGGGTAGATATAGTATTCTCTTGTGGAGATACTGGTGAAAAGTATTCCCAATCCTTAGTGTTAAATTTTGTACTCCAATTGCTTTCATACTACGTGGCTGTGAACCGGGGTATAAATCCAGATAGACCACGCAACCTAGCAAAATGTGTGACAGTATGATAAGAGAAATAACAAAAGAAGATTTGGATGACAACTATTTCGAGATTCTAACACAGCTTAGTGGGGAAGCAAAACCCTATAATGTGTATAATATGTGGGAGGCTTACCTAGATGGTTCTAGTAAGACTTTTGTTTACACGCAGGATAGAGTCATGGGAACGGCAAGTATATTTATTGAAAGTAAATTCCTGCACTGTGGAAGCAAGGTTGGACATATAGAAGACGTTGTTGTAGATAAGAACTGTCGAACAAGAGGCGTAGGTAAATCGCTTATTATGGAGTGTCTAGATTACGCAAAGGAGCAACAGTGTTACAAGGTTATACTGGACTGCTCTCTAACCAATGTGCCTTTTTATGTAAAGTGCGGATTCATGCCTGATGGATACTGCATGAGGAACAACTTATACAGGGGATAGAAATGAACTTAGGGATATATGTGGACACGATACAAAAGAGTCCAGAAACATTTTGCATTATAGACCAGCTAAACAAAGGTATGGAGTCCGGTAAGCTAGATGACGCTAGTTTGTTCTTTGACGCTGTTGGCTTCAACGACCTGCCAATGAAATTTGGTATGTTTAATGCAACTGCAATGTGGGCGTTTACGGGAACGCTACTAACCACATCCATTGATACAACATCTAAAGCTTTAGAGATAGTAAATAAACTTAAGGTTTACTATTATCATGGATGGGAAGAAAATCCCAACATATTTGGTTTAATATCGTTAGCTAAAAACCCTAACATTAAGACTATTTGCAGGAACGGGGAAGATGCTATAGAGTTCAGGAGGGTTACTGGTGAGTCACCTGTAGCCCTTGTGGATAACTTTAGTTTGGAGGAGATACTGCAACAGGTGTAATCATGAATGAACAGAAAATAATAGCTCTTTATGAAGAAGATGGTAAAAGCACATACGAGATAGCTGAGGAAATTGGTACGTATCCAAATAAGATACGGAGAATTCTACAGAAGAACGGTGTGCAGTTGAAGTCTAGGAGTCAGGCTCAGAAGAACGCCTTAGATGGCGGTAGAGCCAAGCACCCCACAGACGGAAAAACCAGATCCAAGGAAGAGAGAATCAAAATAAGCAACTCCGTACACAAGTACTGGAAGAGTATGACTAAGAAAGAATACCAAGCTAGGGTTGACGGAGCCAAAGAGAGATGGTATAATATGTCTGAGCAAGAGCGTAAGAACATCTCAAGTATGGCTATACAGGCCATACAAAGAGCTGGAAAAGAAGGCTCAAAGCTGGAGAAGTTTGTACTTTCGGAGCTAACTGGTGCTGGATACTCCGTAGAGTTTCACAGAAAAAACCTGATTCCCAACGAAAATTTAGAAATTGATTTGTACATTCCGGCACTCAAGACTATAATAGAAATAGATGGGCCTTCCCACTTCCTCCCTATATGGGGAGAGGAGAAACTGCAAAAGCAGATCAAGTCCGACGCTCAAAAGACAGGCTTGATTCTAAGTAAGGGCTATCTCATAATAAGGGTAAAGAGTGTTACCGACTTTGTTTCCCTCAGTAGTAAAGACAAGTTAGTAAAGAATCTACTGGAGAGGCTAGAGTCGATTAGTAATAAATTTCCTTCAAAACCAAACCGATATGTTGAGATTGAATTATGAATGAAGAGAGAGAGGATGATATGTTTGAAACTATGGAATTGCAGATGCCTGAAGATGTAGAGGTAAACTCCACTCAGCCTAGGGATGTAATTGTGGAAGAAGCTCCTTCCATGCTTTCCTCCGAGTGGCACGATTATGTCATAGGGCTATTTGATGATAGTGAATTGATAGAAGGAAGACCTTTAGTGTCCGGTCTGAGAAGGGTTGCCGAGCTTGTTCTTGGGAGCATTGTTCAAAGTGGCCCAACGCAGGTTTTCCCAGTCCAAGAGGCTGACCATCACGGCAGGGCTACTGTTGTTTTCAGTGTAACCTTTTCTAATGGGGTTACATACTCTGAAGTAGCTGACTGCTGGGAAGGTAACACAGACGATATGTTCTGTGCTTATGCTGTAGCAACAGCTAGTACTAGGGCAGAAGCGAGAGCTTTGCGAAAAGCCCTGAAGATTAGAGGTGTTGCAGCAGAGGAAATCACACAAAAGAATACTGCTGAAATCGTTAGAGCTGCTTCTCATAAGTCCACATCCAAATCAAGTGACGGAGACTTCAACGAAGAAGCCAGAATGAGCGATGCGCAATACAACTTCATTGATGTGAAATGCAGACAGCTTAACATTGACGGAGAGCTGCTGTTTAAGGAAGTATTTAATGTAGATAACAATCGTAAGGTATCTAAAAAGGTTGCTAGTGATATCATTGATAGACTAAATGAATATCAGAGAGATAAATCTGGCATACCTGAATCAGTATTAGGTTATAAAGAGGAGTGGCGTAGCTAATGAAGTTATCATACACGACGAAGAATGGTAGAATCCGGTTTGAGCTTGAGGGTGACTCGCAGAGAGATCTGTTTGCTGAGATCGGTAAGATTCAAGAAGTTTTTGAAGAAACTGTATGCGGAAAATGTCGCGGAGAGAATATAAAGTTCGTTGTCAGAAATGTTGACGATAATCTATATTACGAACTTCGCTGTACAGACTGCGGTGCTAGGTTGTCTTTTGGTGCCCACAAGAAAGGTGGAGGTTTGTTTCCAAAGCGTAAAGACGCTGATGGAAACTGGCTACCTGATGGTGGTTGGGTCAAATGGAACCCGAAGACTAGTCAAAACGAATAGTCACATAAGTACTGTGGAAAAAAGAAAGCCCCCTGAGAAGGGGGCTTTTGCTTTATAGACTTCAAAAGGTTTTACAGAGTGCAGGCTGGGCAACCGCAGTTGTTATCATCGCAGTCGCAGACTTCACCGGCATGATCACATGTGTCAACGCATTCTACACAAACACAAGAAGAAGCATCGCCTTCTCCTGTAATTCTGTGTAGCCAGCTACATTTTGCAGCCATGACGATGAGACATACTCCAATGCCAATCACTGATAGTTTTACTAGCTTTTTCATATTATAGGTACTCCAATGAGAAATATAAACCGTAGTTAGTCTTACTTCCAATCTCTGTTGGTTGGGCACTAATAGCGGCATACCAATCGTGCTGCTTGCTTGAATGAAGCGTGCCGGTAAATGTCGGCGCTGGAGAAGTTACCCCCGCATTGGGGAACTTGCTGGTAAGTGCTTGATCCGCAGTTGTTGAGTTCAAACCGCTTACTCCGGGTGACGACGTAAATATAGTGTCTTTGGAGGTCGGGTCTAAGAGAGGATCATACTTAGTCCAAAAGTGGCCTGCTGTCCCCCTGTGAGTTAACCCTGCTACTGATGTTTCTACAGCGGGGTGTCTTGCCTCAAATACATAGGTTACTACACCGCTTGCGGCTTTGTTGATATTATTTCTATCAAAGATCCTAAGTTTGCAGTTTTGAACCTTAACAGCATCTGTATGTGTAAATCTTATATTCAGGGGACACTGGTAGTTTGGTAGATTTTTAAGGTTAGTCTTGCTTGTACCACCATCTACCTGAACCTGTCCCTCGTTTCCATCAGTAGATGTGCCAATGTCAGTGCTGGGATCTCCCACTCTGGTATTATGTACTTCGTACTGATTTGTATTGTCTGTGCCGTTAGCGTTTGTTACCCATGTGCTACTCTGTGTTTGGCCTACAGGTACGGAAACTCCGTAACCATCTCCGTAGAATCCTAGTCCAGATCCTGCACTATGTGTAATAACTGCCGCTCCAGCAACGCCTACTTGGGAGCGAAAAGTAATATCAGCCATTGTAAATCTCCTTTATTGAAGTCTATATAATAATACACGTAAATCGCATCTTTACGTAATATATTATAGGGTTTCTGATCTTAAATAGTTGTTATGTCTAAAGTGATGTAATTTTGTTGGTTGTTGTAAATTGAGATACTAGAATCGTGGCTAAGATACGTGGGATCACTGTGAAAATAGAAGAAAACGTCGAATGATCCTACGGGGGTAGCCTCGCCTCTCATGTTCATTTGGTCAAATACCGCTATTTGGTCAGTTTCATTTGCTATGCTATATCCAGTGGATCTCGTACCTTTAACTCTACCGTTTGGCTCCCCTCTCATTGTAGACTGGTTTCCTTCCCCGTTTGAGCTTCCTAGGGACAGTTGACTCATACCCCCCCTTTCTGAGGGGCCACGATCTTCACCGGTAGTATAGACGACTTCGCCAGCAGAAAGTCTAGGCTCAAATCCTGAATAAAACTTGCCTCCCGCTTGTACATTAGTAGGCCTTAAGCTCACCTTATATGTTGGATTATTGCTTATGGCGTTACCGTTTGCGTCTGTTTCAGGGAAGTCTTCGTCTGTGTAACCAGAACCTCTCTTCTGTATTCCGGCAGAGGATACATATTCAAGCCCAATGAGGCGACCTGCTGAGTCAGTTTTTATGGCTCCAAATTCCCCCGTTCTCTTATTGGTTTCAACAGCGGTAACTTTTAACTCTGCACCTTCACCTGTTCCTCCAGCAAAGGATAGGAAGTCCCCTACTTGGAAGCCTACCCCAGCATCCATACCAGTGCTCGCACCCGTCGTTCCGGGTGCTACCTGTCCACTAGCGACTAGTACATGAGATAGATCTGCCGCGCCTATTGTTCTGTATCTATATTTGAATGGGCCGTCTGTCAGCAGTTTTCCTCTCCGTATAGTATTTACAGCCCACTTTTTTCTAGGTCTCAGTTTCCTAATCCCGTTTGTAGTATGGCCCAACCCTGTTATAATGGTTCCGACTAGAACTTTAGTTCCGTCTTGACCTATACTAAACCCTCCGTTTGGACCTGTCTGTGTTGGACCCCAAGTAGGCTCTCTCATATCTATTCCATAGGTAAGTGCATCGACATAGTGTGGATAGGGTTGACCAACCTTCCACTTACCTACTAGTTCAGACCTATGTCCACCTATACGGGTACCGTCTGCATATGCTCCAGCATCACTGGAGGTGAGTATGGTTGGCGATCCCTCACCCGGTGCGGTTGCCACCCGAGAACCCACCAAGATACTGGTATCGCTAGGCTTATAGGTAGGATTGTCAGCCGTCCAGTCGTCGGCTTTCTGTGAAAAAGCTAGAGCGTCGTAGAACGTTGGTTCTAGCCTAATAGGTTCACCTAATTCTCCGGGATTAAAGTGTAGTACAGAAAAGTATCTTGGATCAAACACTGTCTGATCATTTGGCCACTGGTCAAATACTCTAGCATGTAAAGCTGTCGTACCAAAGTCGAAAACATTGTCAGTTCCATACCCCCATTGCGGGACACTGCTGCTTCCCCCGCCACCAGACGACGTTCCAAACATAAACATCGTCAGTACCAGACCTAAAGTAACCTGCTCAGCACCACCAACAGTAGCCCTCTTCGCCGTCCCTAAAAATTGTTCCGTCTTAAATAGCAGTTCGCTGGCTCTAGCTCTCAGCTTACATTTTGCTGTAACAATATTGACTACATCAGACCCCGGATTATCCAGACCAAAAAGCCTAGCGCCTCCTATCCCATTTCTGTTTGGCGCTTTGCTCGGAACGTGATAATCAAATGGTAAGCCAGTCTTAAAATCGCTAATAGCCGGTGCGTAGCCATACCTGCCCTGACTATCAAATGGAAACATGTATGCGTCAATGGTGGGCCAAGCTTTAGTGCCCCATCTAAATGTGTCATACGCATCTGGAGAATCTGGACTGTTATTAGGTGTAAGATCACCCCAAGCACTACCTATCTTGCGCGGAAATCTTCTTATTCTCTCGAAGAATTTGTTGGAAACAATGTCCCCAGCAGAATGGTTGCTGAAAGCACCAATAGTTGCTTCGTAATCTCCAAGGTTCCAAAATCTTCCCTCATAATACCTAGCCCTGTTACCTTGGCTTTCGTGTATACCTACCTTATCGAACCATCCTGCCGGAACTTCAGCTATTCCTCTAAACCCATAGTTATTATGCCAGTTGGAAGATCCGTGCCACTGCATCGTAGCAGGATAAAAGCTTACTTTGTGGGGCATGGCAGGCTCTAAGTCAAATGCGCTACTCATATTCCACCCTTCATGAGGTGTGACACTTCCGCTTGCCGAAGCTAACCACTGCCACCTTTTCTGAACACCGCTAGTCCACACTCGCTCATCTATAAAAGTACCCTGACCAGCAGATCTCTCAAAGAATTTTGAACAACCATAATACATATTCCCGGCACCATTGGAGTACCTAGAGTCTGGACTAAGATAGGATATTATTCTAGCCAAGTCGTCTTGCGGAAGACCGTTTGTGCCACTTGGTGAAGCGAGTGTTCCGATGTCTGCTGGCAGGTTGGGCAAGCTAAGGTCTGGCGTAATTTTTCTTCCAATCGGCCACCCGTCATTGTCGTATTCCCGACTGCTTAGCGGGCCACCCCTATAATTAGCATCGTTGTCAACTGAAAATACACCATCTGTATTCATTACATCCCCATCCATAAAAAAGAACTCGCTACTTGCTCCTTGCCTTGTTAGGCCGGGGTCTGATTTTTGTAATGTGGTTGGTTTATTTGCGTCGAAACCTCCGGGAAATATCGCTCCCCAAAAAGGGTACAGGTGTCGAAGAGGTATCGTGCCATCGTCGTCGATGTCGGACATGCTCCCATCTGCATTAAAATCGTGCCGACATTGCCCGAGTAGGGTTTTTTTATTGTTTCCACCTAGGTTTTTGGCCACCATATCAAATGAAGAAGTTTGCCAGTAACCACCCTTTACAGCAATAAAGTCGGCCCTCTTAAAGGCGTTTGCCGGAATCTTATACTTATTACCAGTGGCTGGGTCTATCTTGTCTGTCAAGTCACCGCTAGCCTTTGCGTCCAGATAAGCGCTTGCATTTTGATAACCCAAACCGTTTGCAGCAGACCACCACCTATCTGAGCTAGTGTATCCTACAGAACCATTAGCTTCTGCGGCGAGCTGGGTATTCATCATTCCAAAATAGAACTCTTCTCGTGCATAGGCTTCGTAGGCGGCAGGCCTCACTATCATCTTATTGGCTACATCTACAACCCTGCCTTGGTCATGAGCCGTATCCTCATTAAAAAATATGAACTTGCTGGCTAACTCATGTGCGTGGTCATGCTTCTTAAAATAGTGGGTGGACGTTGATACAACGTTCATAAACTGCCACTGCTGGACTCCGAACATTCCGGCTTTTATTATTTCAGGTTCACCAAATGGAAGTATAATCCATTCCCCGTCAATCTTATTAAGCATAACCATCTCACCAGCGGCGAAAGGTCTCTGAGATCTATTGACGGCTATCAGTATCTCCTTCTCTTCCTTCTTGCATTTCTGCCCCTTCCAAGTGGGGCCAAAGTGATAAGGGTTCCCGTGGTTTACACTCAGTGGAACTGCCCTACCTGTAGCGAAGAAACCCATGTAGGTATCTGAAGCGGGGTCAAATACATCTTCAGTTAGGTTGGTGGGATCATTATCTGGTATCGGGTTAATTGGGGCAGGGTCGATATCATCAAGCAATCGGGCTATCAACTGTATAGTGCCAGCCTCGAATTTTCCAGTATTTTTATTGTAGACAACATCAAGTTGACCACCCACCATGTTATCTACATTTTCTTCTCCACCCTCTTTCATGTCTGCGTATTGACCCGGAGGTAGGCCGTCTTGATCTGTCCCCCTCCAGTTATACGGTTTACCAAAAGAAGTCTTGGGAGTGGCTATAAACTTAGGAGCGCCCACTGGAACAACTGGACGCTCAGTCTTCTTAACAAAATCTGAATCGAATAATCTTATCTGGAACTTAGGTACTATAGGCTTTACGCACTTATTATGACCGTATGGTGGAACTCCACTTACGCCACTTGGTTTTGGTTCCACGTTTGATGTGAAGTCTACGAAAAGACCGTTTCCACTGTCATCTACAGGTGTATACCCTCCAGACCACTGTACAAAACCACCCCTACAAGTCTTAACCCATTGTAGCAACTCGTACTTTTCTTTATTGCTGTCCTTGTTAAAGACGCCGCTACAATATTCATTGTTTACATTAATTAGATCTCTTATGAATTGGTCGTCAGTAGGCGGGTTGCTTACGAAATACTGGTGTTGCGATAATTTGATCCTAAGAGCTTTTTTGGTAGAAGGGTCTGTGTGCATATGGTTTGCATCTACAGAACTCATTATCTGATTGTATACAGATAGCCTCACTGCTCCGCTAGGCTCGCCAGACGCTGACGTAGTAAGCATTTTGTTATCTTTTAAAGCGTCCCACAGTTGACCGCTTGTAAAATTAACTAAACCCATCTCAGCAAATACTGGATGCTGTGTTGTTATCGTATGTAAGGCCTTGTCTTTCTGGCCAAGAACACCTTTAAATTCCATGTTTATCTCCTATTATTCCTTAACCACCACCAAATCCATCGCCACCACCGGAGTCAAACCCTCCGCCAGCGCCATCGCCAGCACCAGTGTCAGCCCCTCCGCCTCCACCTAAATCTGGAGTGAATGCATCACCACCGCCAGTTGATCCTCCGGCTGTTCCTCCGGTTCCTGCCCCGGCTGTTCCTCCACCCGTCGTTCCCCCTCCGGTTCCAGCTTCAGGCATTAGATTTTGAGTAAGTTCTCCATCTTGAAAATAGTATCTCTCTTGGTTAGCAGCGTAGTTTATAGACTGGAAATATGGGGCGTCTGGATGATAAACATCTTGAGATACACCACCCATCATGTTGCTCCAACTGCCACCAAATGTATTCATGTCTAGCTTTCTAGCTGTTTCCTTGTCGGGTGCCATTGATATCGACTGGTTTAATATTTTTCTTGGTTGAGAGCTTACCTCATATCCAACCCTCTTGGTGCTGTTGCTTTCACCGTTGTCGTTATGACCCACATGGCTGTCAGAAACAACGCTGGCAACTATCATATCACTGTGGGTGTGTTTCCTGTCTAGATCTGTCATTAGATTTTCAGTGGCTTTTGCTGCTAACAATACATGATCGAATTGTCTATTTATAGCTCCCAGATTGGTAGACGACTGGGCTTTCCCTATACCTTTTCTAATCAATTCATTCCTCTGATCTCTCAATCGCTGTCGCTCCCTAGCCACTTTACCTATTAGGATTTCTTTCTGCTTGACCAGCTTTCCAAAGTTTGCTGTGTATAGATCCATCTTGTATGTAGTTTTTACTCCACCCTCACTAACATCAACTGAGATACTGGTAACAAGCGGCCCTCCGTCTATTAAGGATTGGGCTAGTGTGTTTCCTCTAGGGGCGTCTGGGTAAACAAATCCACCTCTTTCAGAAAAGAGCAGTAAGCTGTTAGAAAATATAGCTTGGAGCTTGCCCGCTTCGTTCATAAGTTGATAACCGGCGTAACTCCAAGGAGCAAGATTTTCATCCTTGATGAACTCTATTTTACCCCCTATACCCCTATGTCGGAATGCCTGAATATCTAATGATGATGATATCCAAGGGCCGTAACATCTATCCTTAGACATTAATGGGAGTGCCACTAAGTCTGGATAAACAGGAGAGGGAACCGCAACACTAAGCATGGCTTCGGGAGTAGCTAGTGTTAGCTTCTCCAAGGCCTTCTTTTGGGCGTTCTTAGCATTTATTATATTTTCAACCGTAAAGTTATCACACTCTGCTACGAGATGGTTTGTGGGCGCTCCTCTAAATGTAGGCTTCTCAAATCCGTAAGCACCCTTAACTGTGTCCATTGTTAGTAGGTGTTTAATAAGGGCTGGCTGATACTTAAAGTAGGGGCCATCCTTCATTCTTGAGTCTTTGGTTGGAACAACTTTTCCCGGAAGCGTAATTAGGGCGTATACATGGTCTGAATCCAGACCCGCTATATCAGTTCTTATTATATCTCCATCCAGTACTGCGTTATATTCCCTGTAAAAATCTTCCTGCCTCACCTTGGTGCCATCATATCCCCCATTTTCAGGGTTTGGAACAAAGTTCGCTTCATAGTACTGATAGCTATTTTCCCAATAACACCCAGACTCATTCCATATTTGCCTAGGTTCTGATAGCTGTCCAATATCTACGACATCTCTTCCAAACACCTTATCTTTATAAATCTGACTTTTGGTCAATGCAAAGGTGGCGTTGGGATCAACACCAACAGATTTTGGAGGCATATAAAGTTTTGAATCTACTTCACATTTAACAAAAGCAAGAGATCTTGGCAGCTTCGCAAGATCATCTTTTGTGTTAAAGCTGTGAAATTTATCTGGCTTCATATTATCCATTGCTTCAACTAGGTCTGGAACTAATTCTCCGTTTCTAGTGATTACTTCTTGGGTGATTGAGTCCTTGCTTATTCCGTGGAAACTTAGATATTGACTATCGTCATACCTGACATAGCAAGAGATTCTACCATTTTCACTAATAAAGTTTGTTAGATCTTTAGGGCATAATAGTTGTCTTGTTCCTAGAGGTATCTTACTCTGGTTTGGTATTTGAGCCATATCTGAAGGAGTGAGAGTGTTCTCAAACAAATCAAACGGAAAAAAACCACCTTGGCTATCTGGCGTGTAATTAAACTCATATCCATCAGACATTGGGTTGTAGTTACACTTTAACGCTCCCGTTGTATAGGCGTAAGGAGGAAGAATGTCCGACATTGGAAGCTTGTTAGTAGACAAGTGGCTAGCCTGTATGTCTGTTATGCCATTACTGATTCTAGCGGGTTGCTCTAAATTTCTAAGGGCCATAATTTCTTGCTGAAAAGCAGAACCATATCTATTCCCAAAAAATGTAGCGATGTCGGAATTGACAGATCTAGGCATGAACCCGAATGGGCCGTATGAATATTCAGTAACTAAATGACCCTGAGCCTGAGCTTGGTTTACGCCTTCTTGAACCATATCGGGATCTGGTACAACCTCTAGACCCTGTGGGTTAACAGCATTTCCAGCGGCGTTGAAATTATTTGGATGGTTCCATACGCCTTGGGTTATTGACTTAACTTTTATGTCTTTAGAGTAAGACAGGTTGCATCTCTTTGGGATTTTTACTAGGAAAGTTTTACCAAGATGTTTATCTGCTACACCTTTTACAAAGTTATATACTTTTAGTGCATTTTCCATACCTTCCTCTTGAAGCCTTTGAACTTGCTTCAACATCCCCTCGTTTTTATCTAGGAAGGTTTTAATTGCCCCTACTGTTAGGGCGTAATCTTTCTGTGCTCTAGCTTTTACAGCCGCCTCAAACGCGGTGGCAGCTAAGTCTTTCGCAACACTAACGACCTCGTTGAGTTTATCGTTTTTCGTAACAAAGCTAGCCATAGCTTTAGGGAATATTGCCTCTGGCACGAGTGTACTAACTCTGTCAAAAATTCCGGCAGCTACAGATTTTGCAGCATTCAGATTTACCATGATCTGGTCTTTAGCTTCTTCCATATCCTTCATGCGGATTTCTTGGAATTTCTCAGAGTTCTTGGGTAGTTTTAGCTTAGCGTAGTTCGTAGCTATCTGGGTTTTTGCGGCAGTTATTTTTGCTAGACCAGCCTCTGGTATACCTATCTTTTCCGCCCTCTTAAAATAGAGAGGATAGCCGTAGGGAGGGCTGCACGGACTTGCGGGTAGGCCATCTGGCCCAACATAATTTCTATCAGATCTCCAGACACATCGTGGGGATGAAACCCCGTAGTTGTTTGAAATGTTAGGATTAAAAATCTGACCGTCAGGAACAAACGGTGTTTGTACTAGAAGAGCCTTTTCAAAGCCGTCATTTTCTTCCATTGACTCCATGTATACATCGTTGTAGGTAAGTAGGAAGTTTTTCCACTGCTCAAACGAAACGGATGCAGCTCTCAGTTCCATCTCCGTAGCAACATAATAGTTCCCAACACCGTTAGCGTTTAACGATGTTGAGTCTAGAAGTATCTGCTGGTAGGAACCATATCCTCTGGGGATAGTAACAGCATCCTTGCCTAAAAATCCATAGAAAGGAATAATTTGCTGATTGAAAGACGTGCTTAAGTACCACTGTTCCTTAAGGTGTTTGTCTGCTCCACGGCCACCAAAGGCTTGATACCTTCTTGTTTCGAGAAAATCTCTATCCTTATTCCCAGAGAAATAATACATCTCCGTCTCTTGAGCACCCACAATGAACTTATCGGTCACTACGTTTGATAGCTCAAAGCCTATATCTCTATTCTCCACTTCAATACCCAACGAAGCCAAACTGTTTAAGAATTTTTGGATGCTACCATAGACCGGTTTATCGGATCTATTTATAGCATCAACACGTATTATGCCCGCCACTAAGTCTGTTTGGTTTCCGTTGTTTATGCAGTTTTTGTTCCAGTTGTAAAGCCATTCGCAAGCGGGGTGATCAATAACTGGTAGGAGGCTAACGAATAAATCGTGACTTATTACATCACAAAGCTCCTGAGCCAGAGACAGCATGTCAATCTGATCAAAGTCTAGGTAATAGAACTTAGGTATTCTATCAAGGGGAATGCCGCTAAAGTCTACAACATAGTTGAAGCCTCTGAAATTAATCGTGCCACCAAAGCCTCTCGAAACATATTCCGCTGGCAATGCTCCATCGTAATTAAATAACGCTGACAGCGCTTGATAAACTCTGTAATAAGGTATCCCTTTATCACTTCTTCGGGAATAGCCGACTCCTGTGATTGGAAATGTTGGTGGCAGCATGCCGGGAAGAAAAGAGAAGGGTAACGGCGGAACGTTCCTATACATGTCGTCGCCATAGTATAATATGCCACCGTCTGGCTGAACATACTTTCTCAGCATCGGGACTTGCCCGTCTATAGGGTTGACTCCTGTAAAGTCAGGATTGTCATTAACTTTGTAGTGACTTCTTAAAGCTTGCCTTAAGGTGTCGCTTGGCTCGTATTCAAGAAATCCGTATACATTAAATAGGTTTTTATTGTTAAACGTAGTGCCGGAATAGTTGTTGAGAATAAGAACAGCGTTTGATAATATTTCCCTAGGGTCAACCACTTGAACGTCATAAAGTGGGTTCCCGCCACCACCACGGTTTTCTGTGTAACTTTGCAGTATACCCCCAAAAGCAAAGTGGTATCTACCCCTACCTTTGTTTGTGGGGTCAAATCTAGATGACTGGTCTTCCCACCGGTTACTGTCGTCGCTTATATTTAGGGAGCCTGTTCCAGCTTTTAAATCTACTGGGTTTGAGGAACCCTTGAAGTAGTGCCCATGTCCGGGAATCTCAGAGATTACCCCACTAACTGTTGTCACAATGGGATAATCTCTTTCCTCGGGCATTGTTTGCCTTGAGCTTCCTGTGTACTTTTGGGGCTTGTTCCAATTAGGATTCGGGAAGTCAGGTGCCCAAGTGTAAGTGTCATCAAATACTTTTCTCCAAGCGTCTTCTACGGTGGCTGGATTTTTGCCGAACTTAAAAAACACAGGCGAACCAACGGGTGGCGGTATGAAGTTATCTCTTACCCCGTTGTGATAAACATCGTCACCCTTACCTAAACCACTCTTGTCGGAAACGTTGTATTCATCATTCACTAGAGCAACGCTAAGTGTTGACGTAGAGTCTCCAAAACCGCCATTGACACTAAATGATCTTATGGAAGCCCCCAGAAATGTCTGCTGGACGAAGCCTTCATTTCCAACAGTCCACCCACCAGCAGAGAGAGATTCGGGAATGGCTCCCTTGTCTGGCCACGAAAGCCCAGTTGCTCCTGAACCCGGAGTTATACTGTATTCATTGAAGCCGTTAACTTCATCTTCTCTTGGCCAACCCATTATGAATCCCTCGTCTCTACAATGTGGAACATCTGGCTGTTCAAGTCACTATAAACTGTATATTTATCAAATTTATATCCGTACCAAACATGAAGATAATAATTATAAAACTTCCAGCGCCATCTCGGTTTGAGCGTATCTTCATCTACATCAAGAAGCCATTCACCAGCGGGCCACTTGACATCTTCCGGCATCTTCCCCCCAAGAAGATCTCTCTTTTCATATATTTTTGTTTTGGGGTGCTTATGACTTTTATTTGGTCCAATGTTTCCTACCCGTAAAGCAAAGTTCCCGTATGGTAGATTCCAAGCACTATTACCACCCGGCGACAATAAGTTTGCTGCCTCAGAATTACGCATCCTTCGCTTAGCTTTATCAGTAGCATTACCCCATCGCATGTTAGGTTTTTCCAAAGCAGCCGCACTAAAAAACGGTACCTCTGCACTAATGGCCCAATATAGATTAAAATCGTCTAGATATTTAAAGGACTGAATTGACTCAAATAGCACAGGTGTGCCAAGCTTCACATCTTCCCAATCTACAAAATCAGTGCCATAATTTATCCAGCTAAAGTCAAATGGTGAATCGTTTGTTATTTTGATTGTTTCGCTAAAATCAACTTTACTGAGGTCCGGTGTGTCAAAAATATTTTCGGGGGTATTTCTACCAGCACCGGCGTGTCTCCGCTGCTTCGATTCTCTGGTCGATGTATGCTCACTGTAAACATTAAATTTGCCGACGCTTACAAATTTCGGGGGCGGTATGATATATTGGCTTGGATGTGAAATTGTAGGTGCAACGCTGTAATCGTGGATATGCCACGTTTTTCTGCCGTTATCCCTGATCCCAGAAAGGCTATGCACACCGGGACGATGAGGGTGCCTTGTTGCGTAGCACATGTCAGTCATCTTCCACCCGTTGGTAAGTTCGGATTCAACTCTCCAAGGACCGCTACCCATCCCGTCAAGGCTCCCAGCGGTAGGCCTTTTTGGTATATAAGAGAAACTTCCGCCGCCATTCCACTTTAACCCTCCAGTCCAAGTGTGGTTGTGGTATAATATCTTTTCTGGAGGATCGGCATCCGGGTTATTAACTTCGTCCTCGCCATACAGATAAGACAGAGTTTTTAGGAATGGATCGCCTTCGCGTGGGTATAACGTATCGACAACGCTACCCCAAGCAGGACTTAATGTAACGGTGGTGGTAATATCGGGTGAATACGCTTTAGGAACCTTCACTTCCACAACCACCATTCCAGAGGGTATCACTTTGCCCGCTCTGTTGTTCTGTGGATGCCAAGGGTTTTCTGGATGTAACCCTGAAATTGGATAAACTCCAGAGTCTCCATTAATCCCTTGGAAGCTAAGATCAAAAGTGTCGTATTCATAAACACCTACCTCGCCAACAGTCCAGATCAGTGGTTTGGGTTGAGGCTCCTCACCAAAAACGAGGGGTGGACCCATTACTTGTTGTGCTTTAGGTCCAGACAGCGTTAACCCTAAAGCTTTAAAGTCACTTGGTATACATGCATCTGAGATGGACGGAACTCTGAACGGGGCAGTTTCCCTGTCGGTCTTGCATGAAGTGCAGGAGTTGCCGAGATAACCAAAAGAACCCTCAGCATCCCAGCCGCCGCTGCCCGGAACCGGAGTCTCGTGAGTTTGTGGGTTCTCCTTATTTATTAAATAAAATCCTTCAGGACAGACCCAAGGCTTTGTAGGTGTCCCGCTGCACCAATACCGAATTCCCACTATGCCTATTTGGTGTTGAAGCTCTTCAAAGGTAAGGCCAAGCTCCTGACCTATTTGCTGTTTTTTGGTTAGCTTTCTATTTAAAACGGAATCGTTGAGGGGTGTTAGGTACTGACCGCTCAGGTTCTCTAAGGTGTCAGCGCTTGAGTGTGGGTATACGTAACCTGAAACCAAGATAGAGCCTTCAGCGCAATAAATTTGACAGGCATCGCTAGTGCTGGTTCTATCGTACTTATCTACGTTTCTACCTACAGGGAAACTCGTTGGGTACTCTTTGTAGAAGGCTCCCTCTTCAGGCCTTTGTTTAGTTATATCTGGGCCGTCTTCTGGGGCGTCGGTTTTGTTGAAGTCGTATTTATAGTGTATATACTGATTAAATTTTGAGAAATCAGTTATACCTTTATCCTGTTTTCCAGCCATTCCTATCTCCTACGCCTGTCCCATGCTATTTGAGAATTTTGTACTTAGCCCATCCGGTGCAAGAATTGAAGACGTTATTCCTCTCTCTAGCTTCGCTTCTTCCGATATTGTTGATAGACTTGTGTGGTAAGTTACGTACACTCCAGAGTTATTAAAATATTCCTCTAAGTTTACTCCAGACATATATGCTGAAGGAAACGTTTGAGCTAAGGCAATGTTTCTGCCGTACTGTCCTGTGGGCGCTCCCGGTGGAACCGAGGTGGGATCTGGTGAAGTATGATCAAAAAAGTTAGATTCTCCAGATGGAAGTATACCGCTAGCGTAAGCGCCGGTCATAATCTGACTGCTGCTGGGTAGTTGAACACCTTGTATTCTAATTGTACTCATTATTTGTCCAGCTCGTAAGTCCAAGATATGTTGACGCTATACCTGCCCTCTTTTGGTGTCCAGCTTTCACTGGGCGGTGCTATAAACCATTTTCTAACACCCGGCTCATGTTGTGGGCTTAGTTGTTCTATTAAATCTTTCAGTTGGGTTTTAAGAGGGTCAGTGAGACTTGGCTTTTGTAGTAACAATTTGCGGTCTCTCTCATAGGAAACGTCGGTATAATCTAAAACCAATTCTAAACTAAGGTCTCTTTTGTACTCAGTTCTGCCCCCTATATACTGAAGAACTGGACCCTGCTTTCTACCAATGACTGGTATGATAGCAAAAACATCTCCCGGATAAGTATCGTTTACGCTAATGCTTTCTGACATAACACCCGACAATATATTAGTTGGTCTATTGTCAAAGCTTAAGTTATATGTTATCGTTCCATCGTATTCGTTCTGTGCTAGTGATATGGAGTTTGGTTGTGAATTGAGTTCTACAGCAACAGCGTTATTTGCTCTCTTGTATATTTGAGAGCCTATTCCAAATTTTCCGTCATTAGAAACAGATCTGTATTTTTCAAGAGCGTTACCGTAAGCACTCTTCATTGTTGGGCTTTGTGGTAGTCTTCCCCCGACAGCTACTCCGCTAGGCCCTGATTCGGATAGACCTTTAATAGAACCATCAATAGAAACAGATATGAATGGACTGCCAACCTCGCTACTAATATTCATATTGAAGTTTTCGTAGGCGGTACCACTGGCTAGTAGCCAAGTTTCAGTAACATTGTAACTACCGTTAGAGATACTGACTTCTTCTGTTCTAGAGTGGTCATACCCTCGGTACTGCTCTATTAAACTCATCGTGCCACTGCCAACATGATTTCTCACGTTGGGGTATAGCAAGTGAACATTCTTTTCCCCGTGTCCGGTTGACTGTAATTTCTTATTAACAAACAGTTGGGCGTTTTTCCAAGCCGGGACTTTTATAACGTCGTCAACATCGTTTTTGTTTGGAAAGTAGTGGGGCTTGCCTGTAGCACTCATGGTGTGTGTTAGTCTATAGCTCTTTGCTATGACTTGCCCGCCGTTTGCATCATTGGTGATAGTTTCCCCCAAGCTTTCATCAGCCTCAATAGACCAAGATTCATCAAAGGATTCTATAAAGAAGCCTCCGCCTTCGAGGATGTCCTGCGTGTTTTTAGGTTTAGAGGATAACAGTGAAGGGCTTCCTGAACCCATTGGGTTATATTCAGCATGATGCGGATCATGTTTTAGATACAAAGGGTTTCCGTCATGATCAACGTCGTGATTGTAATCTAAAATCGTGTCAGCCTCAAGTGTGATGGTGTAATCACTTTGATTTACATAGATGCCTTCACTGAAGTTTATGGATACCACTCTTGGGTAGCATACAAATTCAGGCTCATTACCATGTACCGCTGTCACTTCTAACCGCTGACCATCTATAGCAAACAGTGCCCTCAAAGCCTTTTGCTTAGATAATATAGCGTCCAGCTTGTAGTAATTAGGCACAGCTTGTGTGGCTGGCCTGTTGTCGTCGTAGTGACTAACTGTAGTATCGAATGTCTCGTAAGGCCCCTTTAATGTTCCACCCCAAGCTACATTTCCGGCAGCAGTAACCTTCTCAAATAAAGTGCCGTCAGACCTTCTAGCTAAAGGAAATCCTCTATCTTCTAGAATCTTCCCAGTTAGCGTGATTTGGTAAGTTCCGCCGAAAGAATCCCCGCCTCCAGTTTTGTTTACACTGTGAGAAATAGATACTAACGGGGCGGGTCTAATGACACACTCCTGATTAGGGTCGTTTAAATATCTTACTTGAATTGGCATTACTTACCTCTTATCCTCAATGGAATTATGCTTGTTGGGAATCCAGTTCCACTACTATAAAGGAACATTCCTGACGGTCCTCCAGAGGCAGCTATAGGCTCTGGAGAATGGCTGTACAAGAACAATCCTGACGGTACGCCTGAAGCATATCCCAGAACGGCTGAACTATATAGTCCCATATTATTATACACCTGCCTGCGGTCTGGACCCGTGATATATAGCGGCAAATCACCACTATCTACAGGCCCTTGACCTGAAGCGAGCAGGTTTAAGGATGCTTTTACAGGGGTTCCATGTAGGTAATATCCCTCAACAAGCTCTATGAAACACCTGTGTTCAATGAAGCTTCTAGTTTTAGGGTCTTGCCCTGACGCTTCTAAGAATAGTTCTCCTTCTTCATTAGTCCAAACCGTTCCACTAGCAAGGTACGATACTGGATCTCCAGACTGATTTTGTTGAATATTTAAGTGTATTTTATTGTTTTCTTTGCTAATATATGATGTTTCCCCAAACAGGTCAGCCATGATCCAGTTACCTGAGCTAACGGTGGATGGGTCGAGAGGTCTAACCATAGCATCGTATGAGTAAGCGGCCCCAGCTTCAGGCAATGGTTGGTCTGTGGTGTGATTACCGCTGCTTGCAAACATGTGATGAGGCGATCCAACAGCCATAGTGTAATCACTGTCAGTTCTGAATGCTCTAGACAGAGCCACTGATTCACCGAAGTGATCATTCTCAGCTCCAGAAGAAGGCGTCAAACCGGCTCCAATATAACTCTTTTGCTTTCTTGAGTTGTATCCTTGACCAACAACCTTTTCTGCAAGTACCCACTTCTTAGTTCTGTTGGGCCAGTCTATAATTTCATGGTTAAACGTGAAGACAGCACCATTGTTAAGAACGGCTGTACCGCTTCCGTCCATGTCATTTCTAAGGCCAGACTCTCCGAGATTATAAACATTATGCAGAGGTATATCGAAGTCGGAGCAGAATTCTTTTCTTAAGAAAGACCCGCTATCATAGATGTGTTCATGGTAATTTTCAAAGTCATGTCCCGGCGTTCCAACAGCGATGAAGTCAGACTTAATGCTAACGTCATAGCCAAATCTGTCTGTCATTCTGGTATTGTGAGATAGATCGTCTACTGAGTATGAGTTGCTTCCTAACGCCCAAGCGTTATCAACCATCGTTATGTCTGAGGTATCCATGCCAACATTTATACTGCTAGGTTTGATCTTCTGCATAAACTCCCAAGGTTCATATTCACCGTAAACACCGCTACCCTTGCCAGTTCTCTCAAAGTAATATGCTGCTCCAGCCCCACCGTTTTGGCTAAGCTTGAGACCAGACTCTGGATTGGAAGCCTGTATCTCCGACCATCTAGGTACAAAATCTCCAGAAATACTAACAAATGCGTTGAATGGAGTTCCCACGACTAGCTTGCCGCTATATATGCTGACAGAATAACCAAATAGATCTCCGGGATATCCAGAAGGCAGTCTGTGGAAATCTAGGAAGTCATACCCAAGATCTTGAACGATATTTGGAGTTCCACCACCCGGCCCCGGATCTTGATATGGCACGCCCTCAACCACGCCACTAAACTTAGGCCAAGCGCCTTTAGGTGGTATTACATCGTCTCTAAATCTCTCGATTTCTTTCTTTATCTGCTCGCCGGTCTTAGGGTTAGGCGGTCTCGATACGTCATTCGGGTTTATATGTTCCTCATCTGTAAACTCAGACAGTGCGGCTCTGGTTCCGTGAGGTGAATCAGCCAAGAAGTTATCTATGCTTCCCTGCAATCCGCTAGCGGCCCAGTATTTGTGCGGGCTTCCTCTATCTGGAGCGGTAAGTTTTTTAACGTGTCTAAAGTCTCTACCAGACTGTGCGTTATTATTATCTGTAGGGGCAACTCTAACAGCCTTGGCCGCGCTAGAGCCACCCTGCTTAAATATTGTTGGGTACAGACTGTATATGAAGTTTCTGTTGGGTTGTTGGTTGAATGCATCACTGGGAGTTTCTCTGTACCAACCACAATCACCCTGAACCAGACTGCTGTCCGAAATTAGAACAATGTTTGATCTGTTATGACCGGCTGGGAATACGCTGAAGTGTTCAGGTTCTTCCGCCGCAACAACGGGGCCGTCAGCAATTAGTTTTCCTGATTTGTCAGCACAGCTTCCTTCAGTATTGCCACCTTTTGCTTCTGAGGGACTACTTGACATCGCTTCCATAAACCTTTCGTAGGCAGTGCTTTGTCTCTCCTCTTCAACAGTATCCTTCTGCACACAATACTTGGTATTGTCTGTCATGATAGGTCTCATGTAAGCAGGAATAACCTCACGTTTTTCTGGGTGAATCTTACACTTCTTAACCTCTCCACACTCATACGCTACCCATCTGCCTCTCGGAGTGATCTTTTTCTCTATAGGTATAAATACCCCAGACACGCCAATGAGCCTTACAGTCTTTGGTTTAGTTTTGATTTTACTTGTTTTCCCTGCCCTTAGATTGCTGGCGTCAAAATAGAACTTGATAGAATCGGAACCGTCTGACCTCAAGTCTATATGCGCAGTCCTCAAATCTCCAAGACCTGTCTGGAGTAGATCGTATGACTTTTGACCTGTACCAGCAACAATCTTTTTATCATCGTTGTCGTAGTTATAAAGAACTACACCTTCAGGAGGTGAGGCTTTTGGGTTGGGAGAAGTTTTAATTCCGTATGCCCAAGCTCTGATAGCCTTATCTTCATCTGGGAACTCTGAAACCCAACTATAATAAATTCTATAGCCAGAGTCTTTAATCACCGGAACTTCTAGTGTAGCTAAATTAGGTTTGATCTGCCAGTAAGGTGATGCTGGTATCCACCGCAAATCTCTAATTTTTGAAGCATACCAAACAACCTTGTCTGATTTGCAGTCCACCCAAGTGTCGCCGCTCTTAGTGCAGGCTCTATTGATCGGAATAAAGTTGGGGCCTATGTCATCATCTTTGTCATTACCGCCGAAGTTTAATCTTCCAACCAAGTGGGAGTCTTTGCAGCCTTTTATGGAAGAGTCGCTATTGTCTCTATGTTGCTTGCCACCACCAGACGAGGCATCCAACTGGTACACCGCATATCTACCTTCACCCGGAAGATAAGCTGGCCTCATATCTATTCCAAGCTTATCACAAATTCTTTCTGCTACCCTAGCGTATTTTTGGCTAGGCGGAACATAATCCAAATCTACGGCTGTTTCTGGGTCTGGGCAAGCTTCATCAGACACACCACAAGGTATAGAATTTGCATAAGTAATGACCAGTGTTTTATTACCTTTATCCATCCACTCCTTGATATCTTTAATATCTTCTGCGGTTGGAATATCTTTTGCATTAGCTATCCAACATACATTGTGAACATCATCAATGCCCTTTCCTTCTCTTTCTGTCTCCTCAACCACAAAGTTTTCAATGAGCACATTTCCGTATTGTCTGAATATACCATTACTTTCTTTCCCGTCACTGGTTGTGTATGATCCCAAGCAGGAGGCCTTGTAAGCGTCCCTGAAGCTAGACCTCTTAGTCCAACCTCCTAGTTGAACAATACTTCCCTTTTTAAGATGTACTGAATTGCAGCCTTTCCCTACCAAATTTAGATAGAAGGATATGTTGTAGTCGTAGGAACCCTGTATTAAGTTTCCTTCTGACTCAGATGTTACTCCTGCAATCATTACAACTTTAGATGTATTGTTTCCAGCCCAGTCTTCTTTTGCCACTATAGTTGAATCTGGATATACATCTTCTTGCGACCTAATAGGCGGATCGTCGTCTTTAGATGAGGCTTCTGCCATTATGAGTCCGTCTCTATCTTCGTACTCAGGCGGATCTATGTACTTAGCTCTGTCAGATGATGTATAGTTAGTATCTTTCTCGCTCCAAGCAAATTGGATATCGCCTACCGGGTCTCCAAATTTCCAAGTGACTAGGGGTGCGTCGTTAACCCACTTTCTACAGTATATGGTTTCCGTCCAGCATTCTTCCCAAGCTGGATATATAGTAACCTTCTCTGGAATCTCTTCCGCAGCAACGAGGAGAGGTTTAGGCTCTTCGTTTGGACCTATCATTGCTCTTGGGTCAGGGGTGCATCGAGTATCGCAAGGCCAAGGAACTGTACCAAAATGCAGAGGCCAGTTTGTTTTATACTTGACGCCCCTGTTACATTTTGGGCCGTTGGTTGTGCATTCGCTTTGCCATTCAGCTCTGAGGTCTCCATACCTGTCAAGAGGAAGCTCGCACTTGTCATTGAGATCATCACAGGGGGAATTTAATTTTGACCATGTTGGGATGTGCATGCGTATATCACCCACGCCCTTACCAAACATTTTAGGAGTCTGAACACTTGTCAGTCTACCTCCGGTAGGTCTGAACGAAGGAAGTATATTAGGCTTGCCTGAAGGAGCGCATCCGGGCAACGACTCGAATTCATTTCTTGCCGGATGTATTCTCATTCTAGAAGATAGCTTGGACAGGATTTTGTTAACTATTTCATTAGACTGTTTGTAAGCCCCATTGCCTTCCCATTCCGGGTCATTACCTACCAGAACAAGCGTCCTGTCCCCCAGAGCGAGCCAATCTTTAATGTTCTCTATGACTTCATCGCTAGCAGCATCTATCTCCGGCGTTATAATAAATGCCAACCCAGCACTCTTTGGTATCTCTACTTCTGAGAAGCCGGTTCTCCTGAACGGAATACCTTGGGTCTCAAAGGTGTGCTTGATGTCGCTGTAATCTTCACCTCTATCTGCAATAGCTCTTCGGCTCTCATCAAGATTTCCAAACTTGTAAAACTCTACGACACCGGAGTGTGGATGGTATTTTCTAGACTCAAACACTCTCACCGCTCCAGCGTTCACATAGGAAGCCCAAGTGTTGTTTGGTTTATAGTAAACGTTTGTGTCGTCAAACTCATTAAAGCTGTCTGTAGGAGCGCCAAATATTACAGTGTCTCCATCTTCGCTTACGGCGGTACTCCAACCCAGTCTTGATGTTGGGGCGTAGATACTAGGAATAAACTGCCAAGTACCTCGGTGCCCTATGTTTGAGTAATTATACTGATATACCTTTTTATACTCTCTAATTGGGTCACTTTTGATACTATCCCAGTACAGAGGGTCGCTTCTAAGTGTGAATTTGTCACTTGGTGTTAATTCGAGATAGATTTTCTTTGATGCTTCTGTATCACCAAGGCTTCTTTGGTATACTTCCCACCTACTATATATGGTCTCATAGTGGGTATCAGTGGATTTTTTAAATCTCAACCATAGAGGCAAGTGCCTGTAAAGTCTATCTTTCTCACTTGGGTCGTGTTCAAATACAACACAAGCCTCATTGCTATATGGCGAACCTATTGATATGACTTCAGTATTCTCACTGATAGCAACCGCATGTCCAAAGGAATCATATTCGTAGTGCGCTGCATCATCGTAGAAAGGATCTCCTTCGCCAGTGGTACCACCGCCGATATCAAACTCTTTAACCAGTTGCTTCCTAGATATCTCTTGGATAAGATTCCATACGCCGCTTTCTTTTTCAAAGATATACGCTCTACCACCACTGGCGGGAGGTCTGTTGAATTCTGTGAGGTTTGGATTTTGGAACTCTGGTCCTACGCCACTTGTAATAAACCTTAACCCGTTGTCTTCGATCAGTCTTCCGGTATCAAGAAGGTTGTCCACCAATGTGTTTGACATCCACAGCCAATCTTCAGCAGCTCCTCTGCTTGGTTTATATTCGTATATATGACCAGAATCTACCGTTCCGTAAACATCTTGCACACCACTAGCATGGCTATACCATTTATAGTAATTAACGAAGTTGTCTATTGCGGGTTCCACTTCCTCCCGGCCTAAAGATCTGCTATCATCAACATAGAAGCCAACAATAGGTGGCAGACCATTAAGTGGTAGTGATGCATCATATGGGAAAGCTCTGTGGAACAGCTCTGTAATTCCGCTTTGTACGGAAAGTGTGTTGTTCACCACCCCGTGAGAATACGTGTTTCTTGGAATTTGGTCGTGGTGTATCCAAGGTGCAGTTTTGGTGGTTATATCTGAATTTGGAGACGCAACCCCTGTCGGCTCGTATATAAGAACATTTATTTCTAGGCTTCTTGGATCGGCGGAGTAGTACTTAAAGATTTCGTTAAGCTTGTTCTGCTTTGCTAGGATAGTAGCGGCTTTCTTCTCGTTGTATACAAACTCGTCTGAGAAAACCATTACCGCAATCTTAATTGGCGTAGTAACAACGTTGTCAAACTTTCTGTCCCAATGACCTCTAGGAGCACCTGCTACAACAATCTCCCTTTTATCTTCCCCTAGGGATGGGTTGTTGGATGTTGATCCAACTCCAATAGAGTGACCCAACCTTCTGCCTTCTTGCCCTATGTGCCACTGCCTTACAGGTAGAGCGGGCATCCCACCAACCGAGAAAACATCCGGGTGTGTATGGAACCAATCGCCTCTGTATGCTGACGGAAGCACGATCTTGGATTCCAGTGTCCATGGAGCTTTGTGTCCGCTTGGGTGCATGTTGGGAGATTGTGGCTGTTCACCTCTTCTGTACAGGAACATTGCTCCAGCTTCGTACAGACCGCTTGCGCCTATCCATTCTAGCCTGTTGTTGCCAGAGTCGAAGTAGGTGGTTCCGCCCATCTCGTCAAATTCGTGTAGCGGTGCTCCAACTACCATTATGTCTGATGTTAGTGCAACTGACTTGCCGTACCAATCGCCAGAAGTTCTGCCTGACGGGGCGGTTAAGGATTTTTGCCCACTCATGTATGGGTAGTCTGCGATAAACTTATTGCCTGAGAATTGAACATCATCTACCGATCCATATTCCCACTCTTCAAAATCTCTTCCTACAGGGATAGTCTTTGTGCTTCCCGTAGTACCCTTCATGGTAAGGTAATATGGAGAGTTTGGAGCTAGGTTTGTGTATTTTCTGATTCCGTAGAAGTGGCCGCTATATCCAACGTCTGTATTAAACCCTTGTGTGCTCAGGTTTGTGTAAGTTGCTCTTGGTCTAAAGATACCTCCGTCTACACAGTTACTATCCCTCCAGACAACGTTGTGTGTGAAGATCTCTTTCTCGTTACACTTGTTTGGTGTTCCGCTTGCGTCACAGGCTGCTGAACAAATTAAGTCAACGCCTCTAATTTCATCATCAGCATCCAGTGTGGCAAAGCTATTGTCATCTATGGTTATTTCATGACCATAGTTGTACTGACTCCATCTCATTAGCTCGGCTGTATTGCCAGCCCCATGAGTTGTGGTATGTAGGTTAAAGTTACCACTACTTACATTTGGAATCAGATTGACTTGGTTGTATAGGGTTAGATTAAGCGCTGTTCCAGATACTGTCTGGGGGGCTGCTGTTATTAGGCCTATAAAACCTTGAGAGAATCCTTGTGATGTGATACCAATAGCGGAGGTGAACAAGTTAAGATTAGTTCCGCTGGAAGTCTCTTTGATGTCTTCGTGCTGTTTGAGGTATAGAGGAACGTAACCAAAAGATCCTCTTCGTGATTCTTGAGACGCATGTGTGTTTAGGTTTAGGGTTGGGTAGGGGTAAGTTATTGTTGTCTGGTCATTCAGGAGAGATAGCGGTAGCTGCTCATTAGTTTTTAACATTCCGCTAACGTAAAGATTAAGGCCTACAAAATCATCATCAATGCCGCCATCCGATCCGGCTCCGCCTACTGACCCTAAAGATTTTCCAGAAGCCAATAGAGCCAAGGATGAGTTTCCGCTACTCCAAATATTTCCAGAGGTATACATAACCATACCACTAGATGTGGTTAGATTATCTACATAAAACGGCCCTTCTGTGTACAGACACAAACCGCTTGGTATTGATCCTCTAAGTATATCTTCACAAACGCTAACTCCTGACTCCCTGTTGCTTATCTGGCATATGGAGATAGAGTGCATCGGAAGAACTTCTCTAGGCCTTAGTTCTCCACTTACAGTTAACGGAACCTCTCCTGACATTTGAGTCGGACTAACAAAAGCATCTTCCAGTCTTACGTGAGCGCTGTGGATGTTAATCCTAGAATCAAACGCGCTTCCTGAAGGATACACCAAGTCGTACTGCAAGAACATATCATTGACATCTTGCGAGTAGTACTTCTTATTGAACTCTGTTAACCTTCTTTCATATGGGAATAGCGCCCAAGCCTCAGATTCATCAAAGAAGTTATCGTAAGTAAACGTGCTATCAATCCTCCTCCAGCAACCAGAAGGTTTGAGATAATGTATATCCCTATTGATAAGACCCCAGTTTTCTGTCGGGTAGGAAACTGGCTCTTGGTTCTTTGTGTACAGGCTAACTATCAGCTTCGGACCTAAGTTACCATCCGGCCAAGAAATTAAGTCTTGAGTCTCGTGTTCCAGAATTGTCTCGACAACGAATGCTCTGTCCGCAAACTTATAGCCACGAGGTAAGTCTTTGGTAATTCTTGGGTGATTGGCGGTATAGAAGTTGTCGGATGCGTCTGAAAGATTAAATCTTAAGAAGTCATTTTCTATCTGAGTGTGGTATGCCAGACCTGAATGATTGACAGAAGCAGGAACAGTGAGGTTAACCCTCTGTGTATACCCCGATCCGTCGTGAATGAGCCTTGTTGAGATAAGGTCTCTTCCGACCCTCTTAGTAAAGAAGTCAAAGTCTGGACTGAACTCACAGACCTTAAACGCTCCAAGATCCCAGTCTAGGGTATCTTCATTTACGTAGTCCCACAGACCGTATCTATCATTGGAGGCTGGTTCTCCTGAAGCCCAGAATTTAACCCTGTTGCCTCTGAGGAAATTATCCGCTGTGACTTCTTTGACAGTGAGGTCTGGGGAGGATTCGACTATATGACAACCAGAACCGGCTTCAGAATCATGCCACGTTCCGATTCCAAATTCTGTCACAAACATATTCATGCCGACACCGGAACCAAACGAGTTACCTAGAATCAGCTTGCTGTCGCCTGATTTTTTATAGAATGCGCTAGATTCAGCTCTTTTGGTATTAAATACTCCTGAGTGTATTTCGTTGTCAGTATATAATTTAAGACCGCTTGACTGGTGGTCATTGTATGTTAGAATGACTGACAGCGGGTACTGGTAAGCACTATATTTTATAGTATCCTTAACCTTAATTATATTGTCATCTATATCCTTAGCGTATCCACATAGATATCCGCCTTCATAACCAAGAGCGAAGTCTAAGTCTTTAGACGCATCCCACTTGGAGAATATAACTCCAGACTCAAAGAGGTTGTACCCTACTCCGCTAACGTTTGCGTCTGGTGTGAATCTTGTGTATATTGAAAAACCGCTAGTTGTATCTATGTGACCAAAGTCTACATACGAGTTGCTTCCTGAGACTCTGATGGCTCTATCAAAGGCGTCTGCAATATTCCCGTAAAGAGGATCTGCCGTAAAGTCAAACGAACCATTACTTAGAGATGTCCAGTCTGTGGTTCTGTAGGAGCTACTAAGTCCGGGTAACTGCTGAGAGAATATTCCGCTATCATTGAATCTCCAGCCTATATTTTGGAATAAATATTCGTCATAGGTTGTATTCATAATACCGCTGGTGTTGCCGAAACCAGAACCTAGCGGTACAGAGTTTATAGCTATGCCTAGATCATAGCTATTGTTTGAGAAGTTGTAGAATCCCGATAAGAACGGGTAGTCAAGAAGCGGGTTATTAAATCCAAAGTTGAATTCATCTGGGTCAAACGGACCCTGAACTATTCCCTCAATACCCCTCCATCTCCTAGAGTAGTTAGACTTTATGTCGTCAGGAGTTTTGTAGGCATGGGGTATGTTAGATATGGCTGACAGGCTGGATAAGCCGGAGCCAGCGTTTAATATATCATCCGTAGAAGATCTGACAGATGGGCGTATTTTAGATTCGGCCCTTATATTATTTATTCTATGCATCTTCTCATACCCGAGGGTATGCAGATTGATACTGTTCTGAGGCTTATACTTAACGCAAAGCTTGGCGGCGGCAATAGTAGCACCGCTAGGAAATGGAAATATGTCTAGAAACAATTTTTCAAAAAATGAGCTTTGGTTGTAGGCTGGGGACTTTCCAACCTCTACCGTGTCTTCGTATATTTTTAACGGTATTTCGTACCATTGGAAGGCGGTACTTGTCACGAGAGGCGTGTTTGTTAAGATGTAGTGGTCTCCGCCGTCATTGTTGGTTCCACTAGTCTTGTAGTATTGATGCTTGTCGGACAAGGCTTCGCCACCAAGGGCTAACTCATCCGTGACATTAAAGCCTGAAGAGGTGGGATCAAAGTTGTTACCACCAGACCTGTTCTGCAAGAATCCTCCAGCGCTAGATGTAACGTTTAAGAGCTTGTCGTCACTCCATCCGACAACATCCAAAGCATAATCTCGACTGCCAACTTTCTTTTTAGCTAGGATGTCTAGTCGTATTTCATCGACCTCAAACGTGTGGTCTTCCGGCGTAAAGGTGGTCTGTCTTGCCACATTAAAGTCATTGGTTAGATAACCTATATCAAAGTCTCCACCCCTCCAGTCAGTAGTTTGTTTGGGAGGCGTAGATCTAAATTCAAGGAACAACTTCCCTGAATCTGCTACTGGGCTAGTAGAGTCCATTGTTATAGCGTGAATTCTACTTTCATTCGCTACGAGAGATGTGAGGTAGCCCGCGCCTACACCGCTTTGATTTGTTAGAGTTCCGTTAGCATCTCTCCATACGCTACTGGCTGCTGGATAGATACTATCTACTCCGTATCCATATGTTGGCATTAGCTTTGGAAGTATACATTGTTCAATTCTTCTTCCGCTAGCTTGAACGCCAAAGTGTATTGGTAGGTAATTTTCCCTGAGAGTCTCAAACCCTCCACTATTACAGATTTCTATGGCTGAGATTCTTATAGTGTTCGTGGGGTTTAGATACGATAGCCGCTGAGTTTGGGTTGCTAGAGGAGAACCATCAAGGGCTAGATAATCATTATCGGAATGAGGAACTTCAGCGTCAAGAAGTTCACAGCTCTCCTGAAAACCTATACCAAAACCGGGGTCAAATGGATCGTCCAGACACTCAACATCTATCTCAAAACTGACGGTATAACCAGAACCCTCTTCCATATAAGGATAGCCAGACTGCCAAGTGTGGAGGAGGAGGTTATTCTTCTGAGGTTTTGATCCGTATGTAGCAAAGTTCACATACTTATAGCTACTATAGTCCGAGTCACCCCTAAGAATGATATCCTCATATTTGATTATTAGGTTTCCTGACGGGTCTTCAAACTTGATGTCCTGTATCTTATACTTAGGCGGAGTATCTGAAGAGTAGTTGTGTCTTGGGGCTGAGGCTCTTAGGTACAGCCTGCTATCCTTGGCTGTGTGTGAAGGGTTGGTAACTTCAAACTTATATCTAAAGGTGCCATCAGTGTATACCGCTGAAGGTTGGATGAATGTGTTGCGGTCATCTGATAGCCTTAAGCTTTGCCCGAAGTTTGTATGGTAGCTACCGGTAAATAAACCTTCATTGACGCTTTGATAGAGGTTTCCACTATCGTTGGTTTCATCAACAATATAGCCACCAGTCCAGCTATTATCTATATCTTTTATGGGATACAGCTTATGGGCACAGCCAAAGTCGCTGAAGTCTCCAGCAAACTTATCTGTGTAGGGGGAACGTAGAGTTGTTCCAGCGCTAATATTTCTTCTAAGCCCATATATAACGCTAAGGCCCGGAGTTAAGACTCCCTCTCCGACATGGTTAAGCTTTTTACCTAGGTGTACAAAATCTCCACCGTCGAAAGTTTGCTTAAACTGAGGAGGTGTCCACTGGTCTGAGTTGATATCTGGAGGAGTCCACCTTCCACCAAGCCAAGCCTGTAGTCCAATTCTAGGCTTCTCTGTTCTTGGTATCTTGTAGGATTCTACACCCTGACCACCAGTAATTGTGGATTCGGCTGTAATCTTAGCAGAGCCATTTCTTTCTCTGCGATTGCCAGCCTTGATAGAGGCGGAACCTTTCATCTTGCCGGTGACACATGCAGGGGCACAGGATATCTTAGCCTTAATAACCCCACCGTGTGAGCTTATAGAAGCCTTACCGCGCTTTACGCAAAGACACTCTATCGACATTATCCTACCCCTATCCTAGTACACTGCTGCTGGTTTGAGGTTCTCCAGCGTTGTTGAACTTGAGATCTTTTATCCTGTTTCCAACTTCTGCCAGCAATTCCTGCTTTAAGCTGTCTTTGAGTTGGGCGAGGAAGCTTGTTCCGTTTAGGTTTACGTTCAGGTTTGTAGTATCAAGTTTGATCTGGAACTTCATGTTTTGCAGGGAAGCTATATTGGACGAAAGTTCAGAATTGAATCTATCCAGACTTGCCGCTAATTGACTGACAAGTGCTGGGTCTATTCCGACACCTGCTCCTGCGGCAGCAGCAACGCCGCCTTCCTGAAGATACTGTACCCTACCTCCGCGTGCCAGCCTTTGAACGCCTTGAACAGCCCCGCTGAACCCTGCTGTATAAGAACCTTGATTAATGGCTTTCAGCATTTGCAGGTTATTACCCCTGTTGACGCTTTCCTTTCTTACAACGAATTCTCCCGGTGTAAGCATTGCCGGAACAGTATCTGTTCCCCTAGGAATAAACATTCCTCTGTTGGCATATATTGGACCTCCCCATCTTCTGAACTGGGCATCTCCGTGCTCTAAGGTTTTCTGGAAGGTGAGGTTTGCTTGAGCGATGTTCATGTTTGCAGTCTGAACCTGCATCTCGGCAAGCTCTGTTGCGGCTTGGGCTGTATCGGACATACCCATAGCCAGCTCTCCGATTTCACCCTTCAACCTTTCCTGCTCAGGCATCTGACCAGCAAGAAGGTCTGTCATTCTAGGATCATCGCCAAGGCCTCTCATTGCCAGACCTGTTGCCGCCAAGGTAGCCTTGACTTGATCTATATTCATGCCCTCTACGTCTTGCACGCCTTCCTGCTGCATTCTCTGGACATTGCTAAACGCTTCGCCAACAGCGTCTGCGCCGAACATTCTCATTAGCCTTTGGTCGCCAGTTGCTGCTGCTGCGGTAGCTCCGGCAGCGGCCTGCTTCTTAAGGAATGTTTCCATGTCACCCTTGAGGGCGGCTTCTAGAGATTCTTTTTCGAGGGCATTCTTTTTCTCAAGAATCTTGAGTTCTTCCATCTTGTTCTTGATGAGATCTCTGTGGAGAGCAATCTGATCTTGCATTGCTTTTTGTAGTTCGGCACGCTTGTCTGCGTCAAGCCCCTCTGCTCCCGAAAATTCTCCCGGAGTTCTGCCTTTAATTTCTTGCTTGCCAAACTCCTGCATAATCTCATTAGTTCTTTGGCGAAGCTCTTCGGCGCTTCCGGTTTTAAGGTCTGATAAACCTAAGCCCCTTCCAGCTATGTTTGCTTTTTCAAGGGTTGCCTGTGTTCGCATTTCTGGAGTAACGGCTTCTCCACCAACCTGAGCAAGTATGTCGGCTGCTTCCATGAAGACATCTACAGCCTGCATCTGTGCGCTGATAAGATTTTTCTCGGCTGCTATTCTCTTCTGCGTAAGACCTATCATTGCCTGCTCATGAGCTTGCATGGCTTTAGCTGCTGCCAATGCTCCTGCACCAAGCTTGCTAATGTCTTTACCCATGCCTTGCAGCAATTCAGAGATATCCATCTCGCCGCTTGCAACGGCTTGTAGCTGCTTGTCGGTAAGCTTAGCTAGCTGGCCTTCAACGATATCTTTCATTGGGCCAGACATGTCGGCTGTGATAAGCTCTGATCTCAGCTTATCTCTTACTGTAGCGGCATCGTCTCCCTGAGTAAAGTTCATTGAGTCTAGTTTGCGAGGCATATTAGCCATGAACTCTGCGGCTTTTTCTTGCTGGTCAAACGATCTGGCAACAGACTTGCCAAGCTCTGATGTTTCATCAAGACCTGCTCTTTTAAGACCTTCCATTGTTGCGCTTCTAGCTTTATCGACAGCCTGAACACCACCCTTACCAAGAGCGATATTCTTCTGGGATTCTTCTAGGTCTGTAACTATGCTATCAAATCTATTAGTTCCAGTTTCCAAACCTTTGACAAAATTACTCACAGCGTTGGTTGCGGCATTGAATGCAGAGGTAATCTTAAGTAGGTCAGCGTTTGCCTTTGCTAGCGCCCTGTTTGCTTGAGCTACAGCAAATGCAGATCGTGCCGCATCCATCTCAGCCTTGGCGTTACCTGTGGTGTTATTAAGGAGTCCTTCCATAGCGTCTTCGAGTTCTTTCTCAGAAGTTGCTCTGGAACCTATAGCACTTGCTAGCTGTAACTCTTGGGCGGCAATTTCTTCACCCATCTTCTTACGTTCTTCATCTGAGTGCAACATCTTTCCGTCCAGCTTCGACTTCTTGTTCATTGCAGCGCCCTGAGCATCAATGGCGGCTGTAGCATCCTTCACAGAACTAGACGATAGCCCCTTCTCAGATATATCTGTCATCGCTTTACCGGTAGCCTCTTTCGCCTTCTTCATCTCTACGGCGGCTACCTTCTTTTCTCTCTCTTTAAATTTAGCCTCGAAGCCTAATAAAGCCATAGCAAGACCTCCTAAGAGACCTACTAGTCCACCAATAGCTGCTCCGAGTGGGCCGAACATAGCTCCCATGGCTGCGCCAGCCATAGCACCGCTCATGGCTCCCCCAACCGCATCCATCTTACCCATATCGCCAATCATGCCCTCAGCGGTAGCTGTGTCGCCTTGTTCCAGCGCTTTGTCAAACTGTTTTTGCTGTAAGTCTTGTACAAACGCAACAGCCTGCTGACCCATAGCCATTACAGCGCCAACCGACTTACCCATACCGGCCAACTTAGAGTTTACTTTAGCAAAACCACTAGCGACTTTGTTTGCACCCCCTCTAATCTTACTTCCTGCTGTAGCCATCATAGAGCCAAGCTTGCTAGTCTTCTTGGCACTACCGCTTGCGCTCACACCAGCCTGCTTCATAGCTCTGTTGTAAGCTTTGCTAGCTGGGACTCCTCTCGAAAGCTCAGTTGAATAGGCTTTGAGGAATTTCTCTTGAGAACCGAATTGATCCGTAAGACCATCAGAAGCTTGCACGATGCGCTCCATACCAGCGGCCACCTTGCCAGCCGCTTCATCACCTGCCTCACCACCCCCTGCCGCTTGACTGGCGGCGTTGGCAACCATTGTTGCCCGATGCTGTATCGCCTGACCTTCAGGCCCTCCTTCCATTTGGTCTTGGACAGCTTTTCTCTGTTTTTCAATCTCTAGAATTTCTTTGTTGATTTCTTTAACTTCGTTTGCAGCAAAGGCTTCATTGTTTTTGTGCTTTTCGATTTGTTTGTATAGTTTCGTATTTTTGTTAATTAATGCTTCTTCTTCTGATATCCCGGCATTTATCTCATCTTGAATATCTCGAATTTGCTCGTTATTTATTTTTTCGGCATCAAGTGCTGCTGCCAATTCGCTTCTAGCATCCTTAATGGCAATACCTTGTTTCAAAGATTCTGCTAGAGCGTCTTTATTAGCCTCGGAAACTTCTAAACCTTCTAGGCTCAACTGTCGTATCTCTTCTTGAGTCTGAGCTTGCTGTTCTATAATACTATTAAGTTGTTGGCGGCTTTTTGCTAGAGCGTCAACGGCAGCTTGTTCGTCAGCAACTTTGCCAGATACAGCCGCTTCTTCTTCCGGGGTAGAGGGTAGTAGTGGACCGCCTGACGCAATATTCTGCTTGAGCGTCTTAACCTTTTCATGCTGCACACCCAGCGCTTCTATTTCTCCCTTGTTTAGATCCCTCGTTTTAGTTGTGCTGACAGCACCGGCTTCGTGTCTTCTTGGGCCGCTAAGGGATGCGACCTCAGCTTCAGCAGCGGCAATCGCCTTTTCGTCTTTCACTACAGGAACATTGACATCACCCTCTGTCATCGTAACAGACTGGGCCTGTATGATTACCTGCTGAGCCTGAACCTGCATCTGAGCAACAGTGCCACCGCCACCGACAGCGCCTCCATCTGCCGGTAGACCTTGTTGTAGTCTTTCCAGCCTTCCCTTTGCATCATCTAGCTCTGACTGCTCTTCTGGAGTTCTGGATCGGAATTGTCCTCCAACGTTAGCCATCGGCGGGGCTGACATTTTTATGTGTTTACTTTGTTCTCTGTCTAGTTGGAACTCTTCCCTAGCAGTCTGTGTAGCTTCAACAGCCCGAGCCGCACCCTGTCTGTTTCTATCTACTTCTTTTTCTTTTTTGACTCTTGATTTTTCTAAGCCCTTTGTTTTCTTGTCGCGATCTTCCAGCTCAGTAGCAATCTCCTGACCTCTCTGGAATGTTTCCGCCACGGTTTGATCAGCCTTTTCCTTGGCTTGAGTCCTGCCTTTGATTTCGTTCTGCCTACCTCTAATTTCCTTGTCTAGTTGTGTTGCCGTAGCTTCTCTTTCTTGTAGCTGTGGTTTCAGTTCTCTACGCCGGTCTGCGATTTTATCTATTCGCCCTGTATTTTCATTCGACTTTGTTCTCTTCTCATGAATCGCAATCTGAAGTCTTTCAATCTGTTCCTCTCGTTCTTGTACCTGTGCTTTTTTTTTGTCTTCTTGTTTACCAAGCTTTTCGTCCTGTCTGCCGAGCTTGTCAAATTTCTTTTGCCCTCTCTTGGCTATTTGCTCATCAGCCTTTTTTCCACCTAAATGGGCTAATTGCGCTCTGGCGTCCCGTTCCCTGTCAGTCGCCCCGCCCCGCTTAGCCATCGAACCTATTTCCGTTATGCTCTTTCCTGCCTTTTGTGCAGCCTTTGCCCACTCCTGCCCGGATTCTATAGCAGCATCTCCGGCATCATCCAGCTTGTTTTTCCAACCGTCCATCGCAATGCTCAAAGCACTAAACATGGAGATTCCCGCTGTTATGCGACTGCCAAACTCCCTTATGAGTGCAGCATCTTCTTCGGTAGCTGCGCCGTGTTTTGCGAAGGCTTCTGCCACAAGAGTCGATGCCGTCGCTGCCGCCCCCATCGACATCATGAACTTCTGCAATTGCTCACTTCTAAGGACTGCATTTTCCCTAGCAACACTACCACCATTAGCAAATGTTCTTGGGCCTCCAACTATTCCACCGGAAGCAAACCCTTGAACTCCCTTAGTGTTCATTCTATGGAGATTACCGTAGCCAATCCTCCGAGCAGAACTTCTGTTAACAACAAACTCTCCGGGTGTGAGGAGAGCGGGAACTGTATCTGAAACAGCTCCACCGGTAGCCATTCTTTTTACACCAGCCAGAAGCACATTGGCTGTTGTAAACCGGTTATCGGCATTGCTTGTAATTGAGTCCGCTAGTTTCTTTGCGTTTGCTCTAAATTCGTCAAGCGCAGCCGTTGGTTTTGCGTCACCACTCTCCATGTTTGAGAAGTCGCCGCCGTAGAGAGACGATAATTGGGATTGCTGAGCTGACACATTCGGGAAGTCAAAAGATGTCCCCCCGCCACCAAGCGTTGCCCCGGTTACGCCAGCTATCAATCCCTCCTGCACGAAACCGGCTATACCCTTAACAGCCTGTGAGTAAGCACCTTGTTCGTTTTTTACGAGCTTGCTTATATGGCCATCAAAAGCCCCTTGGTTAAATGCCACAGTTGGCTCTATGCCAGCTTTTAATTTCGCAATAGGACCAGAATTTGAATCGACTAACTCTGTAACTGCTTCCTTTAGCTTTTCTGAAGATTTTGCATATACCTGCTGTCTAACAGCTTCAACCAAGCCGGAACTGTCACTTGGGTCATTGGGAGCCTGCCCAATCAGCATTTGCTTCTGCGTTCCTGATATTCTTAATGTGGCTGTGGCAGGTATATCAGAACCGGGAACTTGTATACCCTGAAGGATGTTTGACAGTTGGGTTTCAGAAACCGTCCCTGCCGCCAAAGCGTTTTTCAGGGGTTTGCCTGTAACCTTGCTACCAGTAACCCGCGTGTTTGGTTTGTGGGGAAGTTCCAGACTTTCGAGAAATGCCGCCCCGTCTTCACCAGCATCCCTTAATAGCTGCTGTTGTTGGTCCCCGTTAAGATTTTTAAAAGCAGAAAGTTTATCGCCAGTGTTTGACAGGCCAAGGCTAAAGTTGGAGTTAAGCGCTGTTATGCCGCCCTTCTTATTGGTAATAGGGTACGAACCCCAAGGTGTTTCGGTAACGGAAAGATCTCCTTCCGTATCTTTTCTGTTTCTTGTAAGGGCAAATATACCCATAGATTCATCTGCTAACTTAGCGTCAAGAACCACTCCACCATCATTCATTCTCTGTAGATTGCCTGCGCCGATTTTCTTTACGCTAGACTTTCTGATAACAAATTCACCGGGGGTTAACATGGCGGGAACGGTATCTCTATTACCACTACCCGGAACCACGCCGCCAGTTGCAAACTTTTGTGGAGTAGCAGCGCCTCTGCCCATTATACCACCGGCAAAACTCTTTAGCCCACTAAATATCTTTATGCCCGCCATGAGCGTAAGCATAGGAAGTAGAGGCTTGAGTGCGTCGGCAATCTTAATCAGGGCAGACGCTAGAGATAGGGCTGTATTGGCCATTAGCTGGAAGGTTGCACTCTCACTCACCGCCCTTACTAATGCTAAGAATTCCTCCTTAACTTTAGTTATCCTGACTGCCAACGCTTGCTGGGCGTCTATGGCATCCTGAGCTAGGGAGTCCTGCCCATCCATGGCAACCTTCAACGCTTCCTGAGCTACAGCAAACTGCTGTATCATAGGAATCACTTTACCGATTTGACGGAAACCACCAAGCTGTTCAGCTATCTGCACAAACCTGATATCTCCGGGCTGAATATCGCTAAGAGCCTCGCTTAATCTTTTAACCGCTTCAAACGGGCCAACGAATTTACCTTCTGCGTTTAAAAGTTCAACACCAAGCTCTCTTAGGAACTTAATGGTAGAAGGCCTCTGTATTCTGGTGAAGATAGTACGGAGACCGGTAGCAATACTTTCAGCAGCCTCTCGCGTGGTGGCTCTTACAGATGTGAATAGAGCAATCAGCTCATTGAGATTACCACCTGCGGCTTTAAAGACACCACCGGTACGCCTGATGGTAGATATTAAGTCACCGGCTTCAACAGCGAATCTTCCGGCAACAGCATTGATAGCGCCGAGCTGCTTCTCTAAAGCTTCAGCTCCCTGTCCGAACTGATTGAAGATAGCGACAGCGCCCTCTGCTGTCTCTGTGATATCTTCAAACGTTGGGGCGAGGGATGTCTTAGCTAGGGCTTCTAGGGCGACCTTGGTTTGTTGAGCATCAAGACCGGCTTGAGATAGTGTCCTAGAAACTTCAATCAAAGACCTAGAACTCACACCTAGAGAAGTGGAGAGTCTTGTGATCTCCCTAGTAAGATCCTTTAACTGGGATAGAGATTTTCCAGTAACTTGAGATACTTTAACTAATTGTCTTTCAAAATTTATAGCTTCTTCTACAGCACCACCTATAACGTTAGTAAATAAACTAACTGTTCTAGTGGCAATTGAAAATGCTGCAAACCTCTTAACGGAAACGGCGAAAGCCTTACCCATTCTGCTGGCAGAATCGGTGACTTTCTTAACATCTTTGTTGATCTTATTTAGATCTGATGATGTGCGTGAAGCTCCATCCAAGCTCACCTTAACTTTAATATCGCTAAGCTGAGATTGCATTTGCCTCACAACAGAACCGACGTTCCGTGGGGCTTGAAGTTGTAGTTGTGCTGTAAGTACAAACCTTGACATAGGTAGCCTTTTCTAATAAGATGTGACTACACTATCCAATTAGCTTTCCGTATCTTCTGTTTCTTCTACTTTTTCCGCTTTTTCTGCGGCCTCTTCTTCAACGCCTAAATCGTCGTCGAATTGAATCGCAAACTCATAGTTACCGTCTTCGTCGAGAGGGTTTCCGTTTAAATCAATTCTATTACCTTCGGCGTCTAGATAGTGGCCTAGATCGTTAATTATATTGCCTTTGGTATCAACCGTTTGGCCTTCCTTATTTACCAAGCTAAGATCTTCATTAACAAGTTTAAATCTTGATAAGAACTTGTTTTCAGGAAGCTTGGCTTCAAAATCCTTATTTACTGAATACATCATTTCCGCTAGTGTTGCGGCGGCATTGAACGCGATTGGGTCTTCAGCTCTTTTTTCGTAGTCCTCTATACTGGCATAGATTTTTCTAGTCCCATCTTCCGTGAATGTGCAGTTTGCTACAATGTAATCAAACTTAGCATTCTCTGACAGGCTTTCGGCTGTATTGGTTTCCAGCGTGATTTTTTCAGCGAGCAGGTCTCTAAGTTCAGCTCTCTTGGTTCTCATCTCTAAGGCAATAGTTTTAGCTTCAGAAAGTTTCATTCTCTTCTTTCTTCCGCCCCTCTTGACGTTTCCATCTTTATCACCAAGGTAGAGCCTCTTTTCAAGGGCGCTAAGCTCCTGAGCAATCTGCTCTTTTCTCTTCTCTTTATCGTCCCCCCAGATACCTTTTTCTTTCATAAAGGCATCTAGCTCCTGCTTGGTCATAACGCCGTCCTTGATACATTTTGTCCAAACTAATGCACCAATTCTAGCAGCTTCTGACTGAACCCTATTGCTAGGTTTTTTAACAAGAACCTTTGTCTTCTGATCTGGGTTGCTGTCATCCAGTACAATCTCTATAACTTTTTGAGTTTCTTTTTTAGCCATCTTGTCCCTCCTCGCGTTCTTTTGCGATAACTGGTAATTCCATAGAATACTTTAACCACTCAACTTCATACTGAGCTAACTCAGCATCAGTATTCCTTGCTTGGTTATTTCCCTTATCTAAAATTTCAGACCTAACCTTTTGGTATAAGTCCTTCATTATAGTTTGTTCTTCTGTTAAAGGAGAACCGTCCTCGTTTGTCCATAAGAATCCGAAGTTTTCTTCTATAGTAGATAGAGCACCAATCATGGTAGTCTCTATCTTCTTCTTCATTATCTTGGAAAGCCTGTCTTTAGAGTCGGCTTTAAACTTATCAGTTCTCTTTTGTTTGTAATCGGACCTGCTTCTTATCAGGTCTGCATAGTTCTTGTCCATCTCTTATCCTCCAAATTTCCCTTTATATTGTCTGTTTGCGGCCCTTTGAAGCTTAAGCTTTTCATCTAAGAACTCGTTTTGGGTAGTGACACCGCTTTCATTCTGACGCATTGCAGCCTCTCTCTGCTTAATGGTCATCCTTCCGCCAATATCATTCATGTTCTCGACACGGGATTTATCTTCCTTTGTAGTCATGACAAAGATCTCGGGAGAGTTCTTTATCTTTTCGTTTTTGGTGCCACTCTCGAATTCTGCTTCAGCCTTCTCTTTTTCTCTCTTCTTACGTTGAATAATAAACCATCCATCAAGCATGTCGTTATCGTCAATCACGTCGTCGTTAGGACACTCTAAAGATTCTTGAATATTATCATACATCTTAGACCATATGATTAGGTTCTTCTGGTCTAAAGTGAGTTCTCTGTCGTTGTTGTAAAATAGAGAACTCCTAGCCTTATCTGAGACAACCCACAAGCTCTTCCAAGGTTCACTCCTAGCCAGTTCTCGTATTTCACCTTCGCTAAGTATTGATGATCTAAAGCAGGAAAGCACATAGTCAAGAGAGGCGTCTTGAAAATTGTAAAGCTCCCCGTTGAGAGTTGTACAGTTCTTGATTATGTATTCCCACTTAGCTTGTTCCGCCATACCTTCACAGGTGTTGGCACGATACTGATTCTTCTTCAGCATCATCTCTAACTCTTGCTCTTCCCCTGCACGAATATACTTTCTTATATGTTCTCTTTGGGCACTATTGTTTCTGGCTCTGTAGATTTCAATCTTACATTTTTCAATGTCTTTTTCTAAACCTTCTACACGGCTTTCGTCTTCTTCAGTCCATAAACCTTTGTACTCCATCCACTCGAACATTTCTCCTTCGTCCATGACTTCATCTAAATAGGCTTCATCATAGGCGTCGTTGTATACTCGGCAGGCCTCTATATCCTGTTCTATTGTAGGACTATGTACTTTTAAGGTCAGACCCCTGTACCTCAAAAAGAATATCCCAGACCTAACACAAGATATAAAGTACTCCCGTTCATGTTGTTTCATCGGAAAACCTCATGACGGGAGCACAATGTATCATTACAATAAATCCTTCCTAGCTATGTAGTACACTCGCTGTATACTATCCTTAATAGTTGCTATCGCAAACTACATAGCTTATCCTTGGCGAGAAGTTGTCGCCTAAATATCTTAAGCCCACGTTTTGGTGTCAGCTTTTTGCTGGGCGGTATACTTGGTATCACGAACAGGATCGTATGTGTGACCAACGAATAGCTCGTTAAAGTTAGTATAGCTGTAAGAAATACTTACATTACCACCAGTTGCGTCACCACCACCGTAACTTACGGATGACAGTCTGTTTCCAGAACCTAGGTTAAAGCAGGTACCATCCTGAAGGATAATCTTGATTCCTTCTTCACCGGTGTTGTCGCCAGAAGCTTTGTTTCCAGCGGCAAAGAATGCGGGATCACCACCTTCGTAAGCTCCGATAAAGTCACCAGAAATCGCAATTGCTTCGATATCACAAGTAACTTCAATTGGGAAACCGGGAGCACGGTAGTAAGGAGTCTTACGACCAAGTTCCAAGATGTCTTCACGAGAGAAGTCAGTTGAAATCGAAATATTCTGAATGTGAACTCTTGGTGTCTGAGTTGTGGAGTTCCAAGCGTTACCGGGTAGCGCTCCGTTCATGCCGTAAATCTTACTTGGGAAGATACATCTGGAAAGCAGAACGTTTTCACGTCTTTGAATACCACCGCTAGCCTGTGTAAGTGCTCTTGGTTCGGAAGCGTCTGTAGTTGCCGAGAAGCCCTCCTGCGTACCAAATTTTTCTCCACTTGATGTGATATGCATCTTACTTTGGTCAACGATCCATTCTTTGTTGTTACCAACAAGTGTGATGGATTCAGTGGCGTTTCCATCAACTGGAATCGTGTAACTGATAGATCCAAGATACATACCAGAGCAGAAGACCTCTACTGGGGGTTTTCCGTACTGATCACTCGCAAAAGTTCCAGTGGATTGCCCACTATCTGTAACAGAGTCATAAGCATCGCTAAAGATACCAAGACTAAGGTCACATCTTTCTTTTGACCGACCTACCAAACCTACTGATTCTGGAGCTGGTGAAGCTAGGTGGTATAAAAGTTCATATCCATCAAGAACCTTTTCCATGGTTACTTCCACATCTGGAAGACCTTCGATGTTCTCGTAGATCTGAATCTGACCAAGCTCGAAAGCCTGCTCTAGATTAAAGTTTGTTGTTATGCCTACACTCTGGACACCGTGAGCGACTCGCATCTTTTCAGTTCCAGCAGCGCCAGCTACATTTACGACGCTGGAGTCAAGAACGCCCATTTCGGCCATCCCAACCATTTGGCAGGCATAGAAAATTCTATTATTAGCAGCCATTATTATCTCTCCTGTAGAAAGTTAGAAAATCTCTATTTTATTATACACAAAACCTAAATATCCGTATGAATGACTTGTGTTGTCAATTTCACGATACCGGCGTATAAGTTACTATTTATCATATCCATCCCTTGTACGGATGAATTTGTAAGTCTTATGGCACCTCCGTAGTGGGAATTCACTAAATCTGGATACCTCATGGCTCCAGATACTGGTGTCCCCCTGTAATTTAGTGGCATATGACCACTAGCAGCCATGTTGTCACTCTCAAACATATATATAGTTTTATCGTTTTGGAGTGAGACTATATCTACTAGTTTATTCCTAGTTCTATCATCCTCAGCTATGCAGTGGAATAAAATGTCTGTGTTGACCCATTGTCCACCACCAAGTTGGTACCCCCTCATTGTTCTTCTTGGCACAACCTCAACAGCTATCGCTGGGAGTTGTAACCGTGAGTCTGGAGGTTGATCTTGCTCTCCTTTTCCTGAATTGAAGAATTCTCCATTCATGTCGTAAGTTCTATATTGAAGATCTCTTATCCAAGGTACCTCGTTGGCATACACAACATTTATCCACTTATAACTATACTCAGCCTGTACTTTACTTCCCGTTGGTATAGGGGAATCAAATACAATTTTGCCGTCGTAATAGTCTACGTAGTGAGAATAAGCACCAGTACCGGTGGATGGATGAAATGTGTCATTTACATACACCCCAGATATTCCGGGTAAAGTGTTATTGTCGCCAACAATTGGGGATGGGCTAAAACTGACCCCGCTTTGCCATACCCAGTTTCCTCTAAATCCTTCCCAAGCCGTTCCCGCTGTACGACGGTCATCGGATGAAAGCCGTAACTTGCTGTAATCATAACCTCTGGGAGAAGTTTCGCCCAAAGATACATTGAAGTAGTTTCCCTTTTGTAATAACGCCCAGTCGAACCACTCGACCAGATTGTCTTGTAATTCATTGCTAAGCTGGGTTGCAAATAGGTTGTCAAACCCTTTTAGGTTGAAGTTGTCAGCCATGTTATAACCTAGCCAGTAAGAATATTGTTCATTAGTTTTTCTATATCTTTTTCCCTGCCGGAGAAAGCTCTTGTAACAAAGTTGTCTTCTAGCGTCCCGGCATACTGTGGGGGAACTCTCCAAGCTCCACCAGAACCCATGACTCCACCACGGGATCTACCCTTGGTTCCCGGCACAAAGTGATAGTTCACTACAATAGTTCTATTTCCACTTTCAAGCAGCCATCTCAACCAGTGGAGGTCTCCACTTTCAGGTAGCTTTACATGCCCCTGAGCCAACGAAAATAGATTTGCAAAATTGCTTGGTTGAAACTTCAGTGTAACACCCCCCTTCAGTCGCTTATCAAACTTTTTAATCTCGAAGTCAACTGAATTTCGTATCGCTAATACTATGGAGTCTACGGCGCTGTCGGCAGAACCAAATGGTAGTCCTAATTGCGCAGCTAACTCATTGTTTTTGAGCGCTATAATTTCAGGTTGTTCCAATATCCAAATCTCAGCAAGCTTTCTAATAGCTTTCCTTATGGAGCTTTTCTTCTTCTGAACGCTGCCGTTCATATGGCTAGCTATAGCCACATTAGCCCGTTCTTCTATAACCCTTATTGGGTCTGATAGTCTTACTGATAGGGACATTACACCCTCTTCCAAAAACAACCAAAGTACCTGTCTTGCTTGAGTCCCATAGGAAAGTGTTCCCCTTCCCGCTCAAACCTCATTGTCTTATAATCTTTAATCCCCTTATGAACTATGAGATACTTAGCTCTTAGTATCTGGGGTAAATCTTTCATCATCCCAATTGTTTGTATTGAATTATCAGGAATCGCTATATTTCCTACTTTAATAAACGACTTGTTATCCCAATAAACTTTTAGTTTAATATCTACAGTTGTCTCCACCTCTATATAGGTTTTGTTCTCCCTGTCAAATTGATCATCATGCCTGCGGTGTATATTCACAGAGTTGTGGTCTGGAATATTATTATCAGGATCTTGATTAATCTCCTTTAGGTCTATGTAAACAAGCTGGCATGTAACTCCAAAAATATCGAATGTCGAATCTATCACTTCATAGTATTTATTAAAAACGCTTTGCGGGACATTAATGGCCATTGTGTTGCCTTATACTGTTATTTCTAGTTTTGGTGTGTTTGTGTCTGAATCGTCATAAAACTCAAATCTTGGCATAGCCCAAGAATACGTCGGAGCAGTTTTCTGGAAAAACGTTAACACTATGCTATTCCCTGTAGACCATCCGGGCCTATCTACAATCTCCTGAATTACAGTTTTGATATCAGGGGATTTTACAAATGAGTCATTACTTGCTGTTCTAATAGCTCCGTCGTCATTCCAAACAACTTCTGCTGTAGTATAGTTACTGTGATTAAGGTGACTTGCAACTGTTGGGGCAGCTTGGTTGTCAGCATCTAAGGCGGCAACATAAAAAGAGTGGTTTCCTGTATATCCTATATAGCCTGTTTTGTATAGCGATAAGTACGCACTTTTAATTGTTGCTCCCTGTGCAGCAGCAATGTTAGTGAATCTAAAATATCCCGCATAGTACTTGTATTCAATCTCTTCGTCGTCATAGTTTACCCCAAGATAGGAGGTTGTATCACTATTGGTAAAACCAGTAGTATAACTAGTATTAGTGGTGGAGGTTCTATAAGAGGTCTGTGCCTTTCCGTCATCTGCACCAGTAGCTATCGTGTAAGTAGTAGTTGTTTCTGGGGGAGTAGGAGGAGTAAGCCCATTCTCATCACCGCTATAAAATCTGTATAGCTTCATGCGACCATCAATAACACCCGACATTGAAATATCGTCATAGCTCAAGGAGGAATCAATAGAGTTTGAATTTCCACTCTTGTCTGTGTGGGATATTAAGGTGCCGTGCTTAAAGATATTTGCAGGTATGATTTTTTGAGTAGACATTGTATATATTACCTCGTGGCTAGCTGGCGCTGTCACCGGTGTAGTATCTAACGTCGTCAAAGCGGTTAGTGTACTTACTGTGCAGAGTTCCTGACGGTAAGTAAGCATTTATTTGCGGCGCTAGGGCTTTATAGTTACCAGTCTTTTGAACTGATACTATAACATACCCGTTGTGCTGCACCGCAGAAGTGCCTGAAGCACTATAGGCTACGTCGATAGGCATTGTTTCTATCTCCAAAAAAAGTTAAATTACTACTATTCTTAAATACTATCCAGATTGATTATTAAATGTTGTCGAAGTATGTGCGTGTTGGGAATCCATACATATTTCTGGCACTTAGGGTCACTCCATGAGCACCCCGACCTTCGATAATATGGTCGTCCCACATAGGTATAAATCTCCATTTTTTCTCGGGGCTGGTGCCGCTGTCTATACCTAGGATTAATAGGTAAGGCCATATAGTGTTATCTGGTCCATGTGAGAACTGAGCAAATATCATCGTTCCTATTTCATAGTCATAAGGGTTGTATTTTTTCTCAAACCAAAGCATGGCTTCTTGTCTCCGCTCTGCGTAACCATAGCTCGCACTATGAGTCTCGATCCAAGGGTCATGAAGTGTTTTCTTGAAGGATGGGATTATTGGGAATCCGTTGCGACCAATTACGGCCATTGTTCCATCAGAAGAGGTGTTGTAGAATTTTCCGCCCCATTGGTCGTCTGTTGTAG
>CEUI01052921.1_pt1 | contig 61680 bp, 77 predicted proteins | sample 531411 | NCBI WGS metagenome assembly CEUI01 (sample SAMEA2622841, study PRJEB7988) | marine metagenome | isolation source: saline water (ENVO:00002010), including
GGGTCAGCTATTCCTCTATATTTATGCTGGCCCTCTAAGTATTCTTGCGGGTCATTAATATTTATAACATATAATGTATTCTTTTTAAACTGGAGAAGTTTTCCGCCAAATTCTTCTAATTTAACAATATCCTCGCCATCATCTACAGATGCGTCTATAAAATCATCAGTAGGAAATACATCAAATGAATTTGGTATAGATTTTACAATTCTGTCTGGGTATATTTTTTCCTCTCCATCAATACCTAACATCCTAACATTTCCACCATATGTTCTTCTATTAACCACTACTGCAGTTTTAAATCTTGCATGCAGTCCTTTTGTGTCTGCAAAAACCCCTGTCCTTGACATATAATTTTGAGATAGACGGCCTGCGGATCCTATATATTCACTAACACAATATGCTGTATCAAGTGCTACTCCATTAGGCGAATAATCTTGCCAGTCAAGATAATTTGACGTTCCTTCTATTTGCCAGCCATTAACGAGATCAAAACTTCCCATGTAAGCATAATCTGTTGTTTCAGCTGTTGCAAATCCACTATTTGCTTTAAATTTATTTGTATAGAAATTAACATGGGTTATCCTATTTCCACCGCAGTTCGCATTTAATACATGAGCATTATTAGCTGTTGTATCCTTTGGAGAGCAATACAATCGTAATTGTACAGCAAGATTCTTATCTCTTTCTGGAGGAGGGCCAGGGACTTCAAATTGAACTGTTGTGCCAGCGGCTATAGTAGAATAAGTCCAAGTACCACCATCTTCTGTACAAAGCGCAGGAGTTATAGCTGTAGAAACATTAACACTACAATAGCCTGTATCTGTCCATCCGACAACCCCTGTTAAAGTATTTCCAGAAGTAGCTGCATATTGTAAAGTTTGTATTTCGCTATTACTATCTACTACAGTAATGGTTCCAGCCTCATCATTAAACCCTAAAGATGCTGGAGACGCATTTAATTCTATATTCCCAGAATTCCAGGCAGTAGTCCCTACTGTTAAGCCTACTGGATCAGCTGGAGGTTCTGGTAAATCTCCCCATTGAAATCCACTATTAGCAAGAGTGCCTAATAAGACAGGTAAAGATTCTTGCATATTATCATAAGTATATGAAACATAAAATACTCTACCATCCATAAATATAGATCCATCACCTTTATCTGGATCAACATCTATAGCCAGATTAAACATCCCTTCACTATTCCCCATTGCTGGAAAAGGATCTGAATTAACTTCTTTACCCATAATCCAGTTATTTGAAGACGAAAAAGACCTTTCATCTGGCGGCTGTATTTCTGCTGGAAGTGTCCACCATTGATTAGCGACAGCTAATGATGACATAAAATTTCTATTAATATAACCGACCCATAATGCATTTGATTCAGTGCCAGAAGAATGTGCATTAGCATTTAAATTTGACCCATAAACCCTCAATCCTCCGTCTGCTACAAAAAATGCTGGTTGATCTGCTCCTGCAGAACAATTTGACAATTTTGAAAGCCCTAATGTAAAAGCATCAGAATTTGACCATCCGCTTGCTGTAGTATGCATATGGATAATCCCATCGTCCATATTGCAAAGAGACAGCCACTTTTCTCCAGTTTTTGCCGCCGCACCAGCGGCCGTCCCTACATAATCCGTATCATGTGTAAAGAATATATGTCCAGAATCAATGTTTATCCCAGTAGTTTGTACATTTATCTGAGAAGAACTAACATTCGTAAAGCCTCCAGCATTTATTAATGTCCCTACATGAGAATTATCCCAATTAGTTAAAACAACACTTTCTGCGGACTCAATATCTTTCTCGTCCATCTGAGTGTTTATACCACCATGCCAATGGCCTACTCTTTGAGGAGTCTTAGGCATTATAACTGCTTTAACATTTTAGCTTTAACCACATCCTCTACACTTTCATAAATCGCATTTAATATCTTACCCTCGGTTTTTTCTGTGATTATAGGAATATCGATGTTTTTATTTAAAGCATCTACAATAGACTTTTGAAGATCATCACTGAAAATCTTCTCTATAATCTCGTCTTTGTACTCTGACACTATTGTTTCTATCTTGTCTTTTAAAAAACTCATCTAACTTCTCCTTATCTTTATTCAGCTTATAAAATGAACGCACACATTCCTTGTACGTATCTTTTGTAATATGCTTATGATCTACTGCACAATAATTAGGACACGAATAATCTCTGTATCCACAACATTCTTGAGTCACTCCTAAGTAATGAAATAATGTTATGACCGATAATAGTTCAACTATCCCACTTTTTGGTTTCTTCGTTCCAACTCTTTTCGCCAGCTTGACGAGTAGAGTATTTACGACCTTGCCAAGTAAACTCTTTTGCTCCACCTTTTCTTTGAGATGCAAAAGTGTCTCTAAAACTCATAGCAGATTTACTTTCCTTTTTATACGTTGGAAAGTTTCCACCACCTGTTTCTTCAACTTTGGGGATATTCTTCATTTTAGTCTTGCCTGTATCTCCAGTAGTAACAACAGTCTTTTCTTTATACTGATCTTTTTTACGAATTACTGGCTTATCAGAAGTGGCTTTAGCCTTCCTATGTGCTCTTTTTAATTTACGAGCTGCTCTTGCCTCTTTACTGAAAAACCCTGGCTTTTTATCTTTTGCCATTCTATTTCTCCTTTTTAGTTTCTAACTTCTTTATTCTCTTTTCCAATGACTCAACCTTAAAATCTAAGTCATTTTTATCAAATACATAAGAAATTATTGCATTTAATACTTTTGGCGTTAATAATTTAAGTATAGCTGGTATTTGTATCATTGCTTATCCTTATTATTCCACAGTTCAAATAAAACTTTAATCTTTTCTTTTAGCACATCAATATCAACTTTCATTACTGTCAATACATTAATTAACATAAATAAAGCTACTAATTGTGGCCAATAATCTCTAACAAAATCCATTATTTATTCCCATTTAATATCTGCCCCCATAAAGAACATTTTCCATCGATTATTTGCACTACATTCACTGTAAACATCCCCTTTTCGTAAAATTCTACCAAGGCAAAGGCATGAGCCCAGTTTATCTTGCGGTTGGCCAGCCATTTATTCTTTTCGCCAGCCATATCTTTGAGACACCCAATACTCCATGCGGCTTTCGGCCCATCCATATGTGTAGCCGTCATATGCTGCAAGTCATGCCAATGACCATACATTATATTGCACCCCAGTTTTCGTAGGTGGTTAGCGGTGTGATACTGACCTCCATACTGGTGGCCATGATAAAGGTATAATTTACCTAACTTTAGGTGTTCCCCGAAAGGAATATGTGTGTACCCCCTGCTATTTAATTTTACTGCTTGATGAAAGCGATACTGGCTACAGTAAGGATGTTCTTCAACGAATGTATTAAGCCAATTATCATGATTGCCTACAGTAATATATTTCTCCTTACAACCTATTTTGTCTAACGATTCGTCCACTATATCCATCCCTTTATTAACTTCAACTATATCAGTTTCAAGATCTGGGATCTGAAATTCTAATGGCGGTCTTTTTTTTCCTCGCCATTTATGTTTAGAGAAGTTCTCCCATTCACCTATATCTCCTAAATCAACATAGATTTCTGGTTGAACCATTTCTATTGCCTTACACAAAACCGCTATTGCGGGTTTATCATGATAAGGGAAATGTTTATCTGGAGTAATTATTGCTCTTTTTACTGCATTACTCTTTCCTTTTCCTTGTCTTGCCATCAGTAAGCTCCTTTTTCACCTTGATTACCATATAGATTAGAGTTACTATTCCTATTAGCAACCTAATTAATTCTGGTAGAAATTCCCACATTGTAGCCCATATTCCTCCTACTCCAACCCCAGCAGTTCTCACCGTATCTTCCATTATACTGACATACTCCTTTTAAACCAACCAAAGTAGAACTTTTCTTGCTCTGGCCTTTCCTTTATTAGATCTACATAGTATTTAACCCGATAAGCCCGCACTCTATCAAGTTCTATACCTGTCATTGCAGCTCTTGTTTTTGGCCCATATCCTCCATCAACATCAATATTTCGGCCTTTACTATTGGCAGCTCGCTGCAAAATCTTTACTGCCGTCTTTTTTCCCATATTGACACACATATCAAAATATATATAACGCAATTCCTCTGGTAGTGTTGTTACTTTATGCTTAACCCAATAATCCCTGTAATAAATTTCTTTTGCATCTTCTTTCGTTAAATTCTTTATATCTACATCTGGATAGAACCTTTTCGTGATTCCATACTTAGTTTCTCCGCCAAGATCTGTTTTATCATTAACATATCCACCTTCATGTTTAAATAATTTTTCCATTACTTCATTAAACATCTTTATATTCTCCTTATAAACAATTCATATGTGATGTGACTACATGCCCTACTGGCAACATTTCAAATCTCATAAATCCTAAACTTGCAAATGTGCTATAATCTCCAGATTTTTGTGACGGAGCCTCCATTCCAAATTCTATAGCAGCTCCATTTGCCAAATCATGAACCTGTACATCTATACCTATTCTTGTCGCTATTGATAAAACTGTATTATGCAATGTAGAGGCTGCTGATAGATTGGCTTTTATTTGAGCATAAGAATCATATGTTTCACAATTAGCCCCATGGTTAGAACTACAATCCATTTTTCTATAAAACATAGGATTTACATAGTTTACAAAAAAGTTATTACCTGCACCTACACCAGACGTATTATATGCACCAGGATGAGTCATATCTATTTTCCATTCCCATTTATAACAAAAAGTATCTCCGTCTGTTACAGTCCAATCAGATGATGATCCCGAAACAGGTTTTAAATTTCCCCAGACATTTGCAGTATTGGTGTCAGACATATGTTTCCAATGACCACCAAATGTTTCACATTTAAACATATCCTCATCATGATGAAGGTGATATGATGGATAAACATGATTATCATAATATGAGCCATTAGGATCTGACAACCCCCAATACATGCTCGCATTACTTCCCTCTACATTAGGCGTTGTGTATGGATAATTTTGACATAATTCTATATCCTTAACAATAGCAGGAGCACTACCAGTATGATCCCAAAACCTCTTATTCCACCTTTGCATAAAAATATGATTATTATTTCTTATTGCTATATTAGAACCAAGCCCAGTCTCTGCTGATTGCATAACAAGATTTGCTCCTATATTGGCCTCAAGTACAATTTGTGTCGGTAAATATGTTGATTGTGAATATATAGTCCCTAATGCATTTTGATAAACTGTTGTATTGCCTGTTGGTACTGGACTTGTATTTCCTAAAAGATAATACTCTCTTGCAGCACATGGTATCTGGACATCAACAAAATATCTCATGTTTATAAAATCTGTAACAAATCTTGAAGAATTATTATGCGCATAACCTCCAATTGTTGCGCTTGGAAATAAATGAGCATCTCCATTAGATATATGATAAGGATGGTGCGTAAACACTATAGCATTGTTATTAGTAGGAGCCCCTGTCGCTGTAGCATTCCCCTGGTCTCCAGCCGCCCCTTGATCACCTTCACCCCAATAAGCTCTATAGTCTTCATCTTCTCTTATACCAGCCCCATGACAGCTAATTAAGTTGGCCCCATTAGTTATACTTGCGTCATTATAATTGCCTGTATTTATCCTATTAAGCCAATAAACGTGAACACCTCCTCCAAACCTTGAGGTTTCTGTTTGATAATCTGATTCTGTACCTAAGTTTGGCATATTATAATCTCACTATAGGTATATGGTATTCATCATATAAATAATATCTACTATCTTTATCTGGAGAACACATAGTTTTTATATAACTAACATTTTTAAACTGACCAGACAGAGGATCTTTATTAGGATTTGAATTCCAATAAGATAATACACAACCTTCTTTTGCAAGTGTATCCACATATTTATGTAAATCCCAAAAATTTCTATCAGCGTAAGTATCCCAGAACATAAGGTCATAAGTTCCTAAATCTGGCAATGCCTCATACCAGTCTTGGGATATTATTGTTATATCTTTCTTTCTTCTTTTTGGCTGAACTGCCCATTTTTGCACTTTAGATATTATCTGAGGATGGTTCTCTATTATAGTATGAGATCTTGGATTGTATGACTGAATAGCATCAGATGACATCCCCATGCCAAATCCAACTTCTAATATATCTCTTCCTTCAATAGGATTAGCTCTGTCCATTTCTCTAACAATAGCCTCCATTAAAGGTCTTTCCCATTCCATAATCACATATGCTCCAGTTCCTTTTATCATAATACCTTTTTTCTGGAAGTCTAATTCATACTCAGTATAAGATTGCTGCGAAAATTCTACATAATCAATAGAATTATTCACCAGCCTTATAACGCTCTTTATTATTACGTGTTCTAAACTTCATGCCACCACTAAATCCTACACCAGATTTATTTCCATTTCTACTTTCATTTTCATTAAGCATCCCATGAGATCTGTGTACTTGAGCGCCATCTAATTTTTCATTATTAGGATTAACACGATTAGGATTAACATGACTATCTAATGTATCATGATTCCCTGGTGTTACTGGCTTTATATATCCATCACTTTCTTTTGACATTATATCTCCCTTTATGTTAATTTTCTATAATTTGGAACACATGCTAAGAACCACGATCTTGTCTTTTCGTCATATGTTCCTGTTATTATATCTATTGCTCCATTTACTTTTGTAAGTTCATTATATACATAATAATCCCCTCCTGGCCAGTATACTGAATCAATCTGCGTTGCAGCATTCCCTTGATCATAAATCCAGTTTACCGCAACACTTGTATTGCTCCCAAGATTATTTTTTATCATAAATTGATAAGTAGATGTAAAAAGAGGAGCATGTAGTTTTATCCAATGATCTTGATTATTTTTTATTTCAATATAATGATAATTTGATCGATCAACAGATCCACTTGTCATCTCTAATAAAAACGTCTTACTATTAGCGGTCACCGCCCCTGTTTCATGCACAATTGGTGCCCAGCCTATTTGGGCTCCTTGATACTTTACTGTTTGAGCGCAGTTAACTTGAAAAACTGCTGATTTATTATTCCCCAGAGGCCCATACTCTGGGTAAGGAGAACCTCGCCATGAAAAGAAATCATATCCAGGATTAAGATTTGGGCCATCCTGCCAATTGTCAACATCTTGAGGTAAATAAGCGTTCTGACCATAAGTTTGTACTTTTTTCCAAGTTGCCATTACACACCTACCTCTACATCTAAAAATCTTTTATGTATAGTACGTATTTTATCACATGTTAACTTTGCTTGATCTATCTCCGCTCCTTTAATAGCGGCGCCTTGAAATAGTCTTAATAAGAACTCTGTATCATGTATTGTCAATTTACTATCAGATTTACTTACTATATTGTTTTTAGACTCTCCCATTTAATATCTCCCTGTTTATTAATCACTTGTCTTAATATACATGTCTCCAGTATCTGGATTGATCCATGCATTTCCTACTGCAAAAGCACTATTTTGTTGCGCAGTTGGAGCAGTATTACTTGAAAATGTAGTCCCTAAATTTAGACTCATTACAGACCCACCGCTATCAATAGCATCTACTAACCAAACATCGTTTGATTCATCCCATCTTAATTTTGTATTTGTTGAAGATCCTCTTTCAACCTCTATACCAGCATCTTCAGTAGGAGATCCACCTTCATCGCTATTCAATACGATCATAGAGTCCCCTATAGCTACCTCATTAGAATTAACAGAAGTAACTGTACCAGAAACTGTAAGATCACCAGTTATAACAACTTGCGTACTTGCTTGTCCTATAGTAAGCTGATTAGATCCTATATCTGTAGCAATAGACATGTTTTGATTACCTGCAGTTACATTTGCACAAACCTCCAGAGCAGTAATATCTTGATTTGCTCCAGATCCCGCAATAGCTGCCTCTGTCTTAGAATTTGCAAACCATTTTGATGTTCCACTATCCCACATTAAAAATTTGTCTGAGGCTGATACCATAGAAACATCAACATCGCTTAAACCACCTATTTGAACAGCGCCTACATTTTGAATAAGAGTTCTTTTTAGACCACCATCATTATCAAAAACAAGCATTTTATCATTAGCCCTGTCTATAGATGCAAGTGGTAAATCTGTTTTCGCAGTTATAGCTGCAGACTGTAATGTTGCTGCTCCAGTATTATCTATATCAAGATCACCAGAGATATCTACAGAACTTATAGTAGTTCCGTCTCCTATAAGAACCTTTCCATTGCCAGACGCATCTAATGCAACTACTTTATTTGTTGCATTTCCCAGCAATATATAGCCTTGAGTAAGATTTTCCATTTTGGTTTTTGTAACAGAACCTGGCACAATCTGAACAGCCCCTGTATTAACCATTGCTATATCACCGCTAAATGCTCTATTTTTCCATTGACCATCAGTATCATATACAATAACATCACCTGCGGTACAAGAACCCATAGTAGTATCATCTAAATTATATAAATATGATGACGCACCTGCAACAGAATCTACATACAGTTTCATAGAATGAGCTCCAGCTACTACTGTATTTGAAGTCCACGAGCCTGTCGCTGCTATTATTTCATCTGTTGTTAATATTTTTTTCCATGTTGCCATTATTTTTCTCCTTAATCGCTATATAAATATAAACCCTCTGCACCTGTGGGCGAGGCATATGTTATTGTTCCTTTTGGATACATCGGGGATGTCGGTATTGAAGATCCAGAGTTTGGAATTGCCGCAAATCCTAATTGATATAATCCAAATAATGATCTTAAAGGGGTACTTATCTCAAATACAGTAGATGCAGTTGTTGATGGCACAACATCAGCTGTAATCAAAAGCCTTCCGCCGTTAGATGTTTGATATCCTATCTTCCAATCTTTATCATCCCCAAAGTAAAAAAAGTTATCATCAAATAACTGAAATCCAGTGGCTGTTGTAAAACCGCCTTGATTAGATACTGGGTTTTCAGCATAACCAATGGCATCTTGAGGCGCATCGCCTTCAGCTCTTTTTTCCCATGTTGATATAGGTTCTACATCATCTTTTACACCCCATTGTGTACTCATAATTACCTCATAAATCCTGTTCCTTGAACACGTCTTAATCCGCCAACTTTAGCACGTGCATATTTACTTACTCTTTCTTTAAATTTTGCCAAATAATATTCTCTTAACTGAGCATCTTTTGGGTCATCTAATAACATTGCCTTGCAGTAATTTACTACAGCCTCATTTAAACCGTCTGGTAGCGGGATTTCATCTTTTTCAGAAACCATCCCAGATAAATCTGGAATTGCTGTATATTCCAATAAGAAAGCATCTTGCCTTCCTGTTAATCCCGCATTAGATCCTATTAAAGAATCTGAACCTCCACTTGGAGGCTGATAACTTGGAGATTGATCAAGGCCTACAGGAAGAGATTCAACAGTCTTATGTTCAACGATAATAATTTGCCGTCCTCTTATAAAATATGAATATCTTTGTGCAGATGATCTTTGATCAGCCATTATTTCTCCTTATAATTATATGGAACAACACGCTCAACTGGTTCATACAATTCTGTTTTATCATTATATATTTTAACATCACCTACCTGGAGTAAGTTTTTAGGTAGATCATAAGAAGATTGACCATTAACAAGGTCTGTTGTATATTGAGCAATATTCTCATTTGTTATTAGTTGTATTTCAGTTAAACAGTCACGTAAAAAGATCTTTACAAGATTAAAACGTGTCTCGCCTGTTATTTCCATTAGTTCTTTAACAGTCATTATGATAACACCATTGCTTTGACAGCTGCAGAAGTTTCATTCTCTACTGTACAATTCACAGATAATGGTATGGCTGGCCTTGGGAATACCATTGCCTCGCCAGGATGCAACTCTGCTACTTTCACAGTAGCTGCACGAACTTCAACTGGCACTAATGTTCCGTCAGCTCCACGATTAATATTCTTTCCAGTGGTAATACTTGAATCAAATACTTTGCCAGTATGTTCAATGTAGACCAGATCATCACCAGAACCAGCTACTGCGACATTTGCTCCAGCGTTAACGTGAGTACAAACTCCATTAGCCCAATTTGCTATATCTGCACCTGCCCATACGCCTTTAGAGTTGCCTCCGCCAACACCACCTTTAACATCTAAAGTGACAGTTTCAACTTGAAGGCCACCACCGCCTTCAGAGCTCGCACCTGTTTGTGCAATCGGTGTTGCACTTACTTTCCAATCTACTCTCGCCATTTTACTTACTCCTTTTAATCAACAATTGTTAATATTACTGCTACAGCCTCTGTTACATCAACCCCAGGAGACTCTATATTTAAAGCACACTGTAAATTAGGAAGAACTACCCCTTCACCAGGAAGGAGTGTAAAAATTGTAGTCATCCCATATTTAATATGTACAGGGTCTGATTTTTTAACAGTCATATCCATTCTCTGAAAATCATTATTATACCCAGGATGTCCCTGCGATATAGTAGCATCCCATCTGTACCCTGTATGTTTTACATAAAAAAACTTTCTTACCCCAGTTGATATAGTGGTCGAGGCAGTATATGATGGTGCGCATGTAGCTTTTCCATTTGTCCAAAGATTTATATCTTCGCCATTCCAAGCGGAAGAGGTATTTCCTGTCATAGGCATTGACCCATCTCCTTGAATATCCACTGGGGAAAATGTTCCATTTATATGAGCAGCATTATCTTGATCATCTGTAGTAGAATCTATCAAAAACTGACAATGGACACCCCAATTTATTCTACCTGCATTAGCCATTATGCATCCTTTTTATTTTGATCTGGATTTGCAACGGCAAACCCTTCTAAATACTCTTGTTTTAATTGTGCGTATTTTTTAACAAGCCATTCATATTCCGAAGATAATTGTGAAGTCTTCCCTTGAAATACTTGTACTCGTGCACCTATATCTGCATTAAATCCTTGTAGCTTTGCAGTATATTTTTCAAAATTCTGTCTATTCTCTTGAGCGACCCTTGCAAGGTCTTGCTGAAAACGCTGCATGCCATTTGCAAACGAATTCATTTTTAAACTCATTTCTTGTGTAAATCTTGTATTCTCACTATTAACTTCAGCTTGCCATATTTGAACATCTACACCTTTTTCTGTGCTATATTTAGTAATAGCTTTCTGTATTTCTTGTGTCCATATTTCTTTTTGAGATGTAAAGTCTTGAAACTCTTTATTTACTGTAGCACTATATTCTCCAAGAATATTACCATTAGTTTGTTGCCATTCTTGTAGCTTTTGCTGTCTATCAGTCTGAAACTGCGTCATTGCTTGTTGCACAATAGATCCATTATAATTTGTTGTCTCTTTTGATATCTCAGCTGTATATGCCTGCACTTGAGCATTATAATTTGCCAACTTAGATGAATATTCTGTATTCTCTGCATTTAATGAATTAGTTGCATCCGCTGTTGCTTTTTGTATCTCAGCTTGATATATAGCACTTTCTTGTTGAAATTTATTAGTAGAGTCTGATAATGACTGCTGATAGTTCTGCAGTGCAAAATTACACTCCTTCTCCCATTTAGCCATTTTAACATTTATTTCATTGTTTTGCCAAGACTGTAACTTAGAAGAAACATCTGCTTGGTATTTCTGGAGCTTGTTCCCATATATAGCAAGCATATTAGTATATTCTTGATTTTCTTTTTGATGCTGTTGTTTTATATTCTCTCTTACTTCTTGTATCTTTGCTTGATATACAGAAAGCTCTGATGTAAATTCATTTGATGATCGTGTTAACTCTGAGTTAAAAGTCTGTATTTGACTTTGTATCTGTTGAAGTTTAGCTCCAGATAATTCTACATCTTCTTCTTCATCTAATTGTGTTTCCACATATTGCCAGTCTGGAGCCTTTAACACTGGAATCTTTGCCAGTGGTATTTCTTTAAATGCTTGATCACTATCCCCAGAACTAAAAGACGGTGGAGGTGGAGCAGGCCCTGGATCATCCACGCCTGCACTTCCTGGGCTCAAATCTATTGTGCTTATATCCGAAGGAAATGCTGGCAAACTAAATACTGGAGCTGTATAAGTAGGAGCTGAAGACCTAACTATATCATACATTGTTATTCCATTAGAAAAAGAAGGCTCATCTGGAGCAGTAGGAAGTGTTGCAACCGCACCAAAAGATGGTATATTTAATGTATCTGATGCATCTAATGTTTCAAAAACTGGAGCAACAGGAACTTTAAATACTGGTTGGGCCCCGATTGAACTAAAATCTATTTCTTCTTTAACTACACCAGCAGGCAACATAAATGGAACTGGCTCTTCAAACACTGGAAGGTTCTCTGTTAAATTTACAAGCTCTGGAGATATAGGAATCGAAGGAGCATTTATTGAAGGTAATGCCTCATGTATTAATTGAGTTCTATGATTTAAAACCTGCATTGATGCCCATAAAACTACTTGGGGATAAAAAATACTTGGACAAGAGGTTATAGAAGTGCTATTCACATTCATATTGGCTGCTGGAAAGTCGTCTACTATAGTAGCAGTTGCAGAAGGTTTTGTTATCACGTAATCCGCATGTTCTACCTTAGTTAAGCCAACCCATTCTTTCTCAATTTGTATTGTTGTTGATGTCAAACCTTCAAGAACATTTTTAGCATAATGAAATCCAGAATAATAAGTATTTCCTTGAGAATCAAGTTGTTTTACAAGTAATTGATCTCCTCTTTGAAAACCAGTAGGGGTTCCAACCGAACTTCCAGAATTACATTCAATAAGAGTATCTGTTGGCCCACCTACTACCAATTCATACTCTCTTTTAAATCCTTCCGTAGTTGTCTCTCCATTAGCAGTATCAACATCGTCATTTATAATATGTTCAATAGGATTTGCATCTGGAACTGGTAATACATATACTTTAGAATTAAGATTATAAAATGCTGGAAATTCACCAGTAGCATAATCAATACTATCCGATTGAGCAGCCCTATGCCTTTTGTTCGGTGGAATGGGCCTGCAGGGATTTCCGCCTCTTTCAACATCCATAATTCGTCCACTATCTACTGCCAGGCCTGCAGAGCCCACTGTTTTTTGCACTGTGAACATCCACATGTCTTCTCTACGGTTCGTTTCCACCTTTTTTATAATATCCATCATTCCATCTGACATAGATTGCTCCAACATATCAGTTGTATATGTCGCTGGTATTTCACCTACCATTCCTTTTATTTGATCTAAATATGACACGTATTATACCTTTTTACTTTTATCTTTTTTCTGACCATTAGCTGGAGTTGCTGTCTCACCAGGATCTGAGGTTTCTTTACTGTGATCAACTGGAGGTTTTTTCTTATCTTCAGTCTTTTCCTCTTTAACAGGAGACTTTGCATCAGAGTCTTTTTCCTCTGTAGCTTTCTCATCCTTTTTAACTGGATCCTCTTTTTTAACTGGATCATCCTTTTTAACTGGATCGTCTTTTTTCTCATCTTTTACTTTTTTAGCGCTCTTACTATAAAGACTTTTACCACGTGTTCCGCCACTACTATCAGCAGCACCACCCCAGCCAGCGCCCCAGCCACCTGGATCATCCCAGCCTTCTGTTTGACCATAAACAGGAATATCTCCAAGAATTCCCATTTTCTTTTTCTTATCGTCACTTTTTTTAGACTCTTTTTTCTTTTTAATACTCATTATAATTATCCCCTATACATTATTAAATTTACATCCGCAGATGTTGATTGCATTTTAATACTTTTAAAAGCTCCATAAAGCACATCGCCTGGCTGCATATATAACTCTACTTGCCCAGCCTCGCCTCTTGCCAAGCCTCCTTTCCATCCATCTACTGGCTCAACAACACATCTTAAAAGAGCTGTACCAGTCGTGCTATTTGCAAGTCCAAGACATTTTATTGCAGCCCAATATCCAACATCTTCATAAAACTTAGATGTTGCACTTTCTGTTCCTATTCCAGCGGTATGCGTTACATTGTCAGTCTTAACAAGATACCATCCGTTTTGACCAACTCCTAAATTACCAATTTCCGATCCTTGATATTGTCTTATTCCTTTATGTGCCATAAATTATCCCTTATATACAATTGCACCGCCAGATGTTCCGCCGACAGTAACTGAACTATACGCCCCTACTATTGTGGCCCCTTTTGGTAGCGCAACAGCAGTTAAATCGCTAAACTTAGCATCAACGCCTGTAGCAGTTATAGTTGTGTTATCATGTGTTGATTGAATTTTTACAATGTAAGAGCCAGCAGAAGAAGAGCCTCCTGTGGCTATATATTCGGTACCGCCTTGGCCCAACTCAATATTCAAGGCCTCTTGAACGGTGTATGTATGTATACCTCTTTGCGCCATTTTAACCTCCTATCCTAAGCCCTGGCAGGGCGTGAATGGATACGTTTAATTGTTATGCAAGCAGGGGCCCACAGAGAGAAGGGCCCCTACCCACTATCATCACTTAACCTACTACTTCCAGAGTGCGTGACATTCGGGCATTGACCACTCGAATCCACCCTCTGTCAGAATCATATCTACTCTCTTATCTGTACCAGTGTTTTCAAGTGTTTGAACACCAACATATACTGAAGTGTCCCTATTTATGCCATTTCCTACAAGAGGACGCCACTTAACATATCTCATATTAACACCCATGATCTTAATATTAGATCCATCAAGGTGAATATTACGAACAACTCTAATGTCGCCGTATATAGTTGAGATTGTAGTGAAGTCCACTCCAAACATCTTCCCACCACCCTTAGCAGCAAAATCATATCTAAATGAATTTTGATTGATTCCAAGGTTGTTAGAGAAGTATCCTCCCAGCTTATGCATCCAATTATATGTTGCAGTATCGCAGAAGAATACCATGTCTTTGGAGTTATTGTAACGTGGATCTACTAACATGCTTAGATCTTCTAAGAAATCATCAGTATGCTTTGTCGCAGTATCCAGTACGAAGATATTACCATTATTTGCTACGTAATCAGCAGCACCTTGTGTAACTTGATAAGTTCCACCATCAGCACCAGTGTATGTCCCTTGAGACCCAAACAATGCAGTTTGCTCAATTTCCCACTTATGCTCAATTAACTTATCACGCCATACACGCATCCACTCATTTGGCTCATATTTAAGAGCAGTGGCACGCATAGTATTAGTCATACCAAATTCATTTCTGAAAATCTGAGTATAACCATACCCTGTGCTGTAAGGCTGATCCATCCAATTTTGCTGAATCAATGTTGATCCTTCTTCATAAGAAGTACCAGTTACATATGAACGTCTTGGTTCTAAAGTACCAGCAATAGTTGTTGAATTGCCATGACCAGAGTCAGTTGGAACTAATGATGCGCCAACAAGGGCCGCATTAGTATCAAACGATGCAAGCTCTTTATAATCATCTGATGAAGGTGCTTTTACACACTTACATGTTAATTTAACAACGTCAGCATCTGATGCACCACCTTGTGCAGATAAATCAACAGTTTCTGGTGAAGTATTTACTGCAGATACTTGAAATAAAGCATAATCATCAATATCAGCTCCACCACCACCACCAGCAGTGTCAGAAAGATTAACTTTAATAATTTGCTTTTTCAAAAAGAATTGAGGTTTTGTTCCAGATGCCCCAACTTTTTTGCCAGTTTGACCTATAACATTAAACATATTACCATTATTGGCATAGTCAGTTCCCATGTAAAGGTCAAATGTTCCGCCTACAGACGTTGTAGCAATGTCTGCTCCAGAAGTATCCTGTAATGTTGCATCATCAACAACAACATTAGAACCTTCCTTATAGCCTACTACATACGCATAGCGTCTGAACCATGACTGTCTTTTTTCACTATATTTGAATTGAGGATCATCAGTAGGTGATTTACCTATCTGTGATACCAATCTGAAAAAAGGGGTTTGGTCTATAGATAGTTCGGTGAAACTATCCGAAAAATTATATCGTCTACGCAGATCACCTGTGCTTAATGTGGACGATGCTGGATTCCAATTGGAACCCTGGCCCTCAGTCAATCCGCTTACATCGGATAAATTCTGTTGGCCGTTATAGTCTTGAATTGCCATTTTTTATTGCTCCTTGTTTATGTTCTACAACTTTATATTAACTACCCCGCATTTGAGCAACAATAAAATACTACCTATTGATCAAACAGGGAATTCTCATCAAGTCCAGCCGAATCAAACCGTTTTAAAGTTTCCAGCACTTTGCGCTCTGGAGTAACATCTTCAACATCTGCAGCACTATTACTTGCAATTGGAGATTCTGGCATTGCATTGGCCTTCTCCATTTGCTGCCTAACTCGCTGACGCTGATCGTTAGCAATCTTCTCAGTCGCCTTATCACGATTAACTATATCGTTTATAATATCGTAATCAATCTTTATATCATCAGCTTTTGCCATCATATTGTTAAAGTCTTCTTCAGACATGTTATTCTGTTCACGCCATTTTGCTGCCTCTTGAGCCATTTGCTGATCATGAGCCTCTTGCTCTCTTTGTTCAGCTGCTTTCGCCATCATATCTGCTGTTTCTTTTCTTACATTGCCAGTCTCTTCTTTAACAATAGACCGTACAACATCATTAAATACTTGTGCAGAAGTTGATTTAGCGTCTCTTAATGCCTCATCTGGGTCGAAAACAAAATCCTCACTTAGTGCAGGCCTTGCCTCTGAAGGCTTTCCACCTGTCTCCAAGTATTCCTTCATGTGCGCAACCGCACCAGGATCTTTTTTCAACACTTCTAAAACGGAAGAATAGTTTTGGTCTTCCTTCACTTTTTTTGCAAGACGTTGAGCCTCACGTGAAGAATCGCCGTATCGCTTTTCTGCAATTTCTAACTTTTTTTGCAGATCTTCGATCTCATTCGGAGTGCTATCAGCAGTTACCTGTTTGTCCTCAACAACGGCTGGTTGCTGAGGTTCTGGAGCTTTTTGTGCGTCATCAAAAATTGCACTTTCAACTCCTCTTTCCATTTTCTCAAAGAAATCATCGCCAGTCTTGGAGTCCAACACCTGCTCTTCGACAGTCTTTGGAGTTACCTTTTTCTTTGCCATATTTTCCTCATTATTTTAATGATATATTAATAATACATAGATGTATTAACAAAGTATTATTTTTGTTTCACACCATTTTTGCTTTGATTCATTTTTTGAACTTTGTCTTCAGCTGCTTTTACAGCCCGATCTCTGTCCAAATCTTTTTTATAGCCAGATACATTAACTTGAGCTTCTTTAGCAGCGCCATCGAGTTTTGCTTTATGGACTGCAAGATCACCTTTAAGTTGCGCAGAAGAATCCAACAACTTTTTCCGCATATCATGCTCAATTTGTCTAACTTTATCTTTGACACCAGCTTGAACAAGCTGTCTTTGTAATGTTTCAATAGTACCCTCCAGATCTTTTTGTTTTTCCTCCAATTCTCCTATATGGTTCTGCATACGTATTTTTTCTAATTTTCTTTCTGCGATCTTAGACTTATTACGGACATCTGTCTCTGCAAGAACCGCCTCGTCATCTACTACTCCTAATTGAAATAATTCTTTTATTTCATTTAAATAGGCCCATCTATTAACTGGTAGTGTATTGCCAGCTACCACTCTTACATCAAACTTAGCAGATGAGTAATCATTCCATAGGTGAATTACATCTCCAAACTCATTATATTGAGGGACATTGATTTCTCTTTCTCTAACCTCTCCATGATCCATATCTGGCTCTACAATTCTTAATACTTTTTGTGCTGTATAAAGATACTGTGCGTAATCTTTAACAACTACCCCTAATTGTTTTAATGCTGGCAAGATAGAATTGTCCATCCATGCTTTTACACGCCTGGTTCCATATTCATCTTGAGCTAATAAACCTTTATATGTTTCATGCTGCTTTCCAGTATCTCCTTGCATAGAAGAGTATATACCTGCAAGATATTCTAAATCAACCTTTCCTTCGGCAACAATACCTGCAAACGCATTTGACAATTGTGCTGGCAATACTTCTTTAGGTGGTTCATATCCACTGTTTACTGGTAATAAGGCTCCTGGTGCTGATGCAAATTTCTCCCAATGATCCGTATCAATAGAGCCGTCTGTATACATCCATCTCAAACTTGATCCCAAGGATGCATTATGCACCATTAACTGATGAGCCTTATTTAATTCTTTTTGCTTTCCAATAAGAGGAGCTACCGCACTCATAGGATAAGGTGTTCCTGTATAATTGTAATGAAATGGAACAATTGGATACTCTTCAGATGGAAGTGTTTTTTCATATAAGAATTGATCCCCAACACAGCATGATAGCTTTATTTGCTGTTTATAGAATTTAATAGCATTAGTAATATTTTCCTTTAAAGAACCTTTCATTGCTATCCTATATTCTTTATCAGATAGCTGCACATTTTCTTCACGTGTAGCCTCTGCAACCATTTCTTGATATCGCTGATCTCTAATACCAGCCATTTGCTGTTCTACACCATCAGCAAGTTTTGCAGCCTCTATATCGTATCTTTCTTGAATTATTTCGCCTGCATCTAATTGCGCTGTCAATTGAGCAATTCCTTCTTTAGCCCTAACTGTTAATTCATCTTTAACACCACGCATTTCTTCCTGCATAGTCATTCTAATTTGATCTAATTCTTCTTCTGTAGGTTCTATGCGATAAAAAACATTCCACCATTGACTTCTGCTTTTCTCGTACAACTCCATATATTCTACAAACATTTCTTCATCACCTTCAGTATTCCATAATTCATGAATATCTCCAGATTGAAAATCACGTGCATCTACTGTTTTATTAGCATTGAAGTATTTATAAGCCTCTAATTGAGATGCTTTATCTATTTTTGAAGAATGTTGTGGTAACAGTATCTTGGCTTGAGCCTTAGTTATTGTTTTATGGATCATAATATAGGCTGCATCACGAAAACATACGTCTCTTGACTGTGGGTCTGGGTAAACATCAAAAGGCTCTATATTGTCAATTGAGACGTCTCCCATCCCATTGTCTGAATTTGGATCAATTCCTACTTTTAAATATCCAAGACTTTTTGTGCAAGCATCTTGAATGGTTTGGGCATATTTTGCCTTACCGTTATTAATATACCAGATATAATCCGACATATCTGCATGTATAGCAGCTATATCTCCATCTGAACCTTCTGTACCTACAGCCTGCCAGCGAGGATCTTTAGTTGTAGCGTAAAACGTCAACATTTCAACAATAGGTATAATTCTATTTATAGTAAAATGAGGCATTCCTTGATCTTTTAATGCGCTTGTCTCATCTTCAGTTAATTGATTGTCAAGATAAAAATTATGACCTTCCTGGTTAACGTCTTGCCATTTAAATCTATTTTGACCATTTAACTTCTGGTACAATTCTCTCATTTTTGCTGCTTTATCTTTTTTGCGTGCCATTTTACTTACCCTTCTTTTTTTTGCCCCAACTAAATGGGTTTAGGTTCAATTCTTGTTCATACCAGCTCATACGTTCTTCCATCTCTTCTATATGTGCAGCCTCTGCTGCTTTTCTTTCTTCTTCATGTAATTGTATTTCTTCCATAGCAATCAGCATCTGTCTTTCAAGTTCAACAATACGACTTTCCATTCTCCAGAAAAAATACACAACAACAGCAGTTCCTGCTATTATTTGTAGTAGCCATTTGAAATTAATCGTAATGGCCATAGAGTCACCGATTACCTCCCCTTTATATGATCTTGCACCTTTTGTCATGCAATAACCCAATTCTTTGGTTTATATTTTCTTTTAACATAAGTACCTTCATTTTCAGTTAAGCCATGAGGTGGATGAGCATACTTAACAGCATAAGCTAAAGCATCGATAGTATCATCATGGCCCATTCTTGGCCCGAATTGCAATATCTCATGCTGAAGGTCATACATTGATTCTTTTATCTTAACAGATCCTATTGCCATTCTTTGTGCCAATACTTCCTGTATACGATCTTTTTTACTCATTCTATTTCCAGGCTTTTCTGGTCTAAATTTTACTGTAAAATCATTTTTTCTACGCATCTCTGTCATTAATGATTGAAATACTGGTCTGGACATTGTAGTCTCTTCAATTACAAATAATTTAGGATGATATCTACCATTTAATTCAAATATATAATCTACTATTCCTTTTTGATTCTCTCCAGGTATAGCAACAACAGTTAAATTCCTTTTTCTTACATATTCTAATACATATACGTTATTATCTGGACAACAAGCCACTACCAGTAGAACACTAAAATCACTGTCTCTTCTATCTGAATCTGTTGCTGGATCTACTCCTGCCCAGATAGATACTGGAACTTCTTTTCCATCTTGATTTAAATATGAGATCCCTTGATCTTTATCATATCTATATTGAAAATTGTGATAGTTTATATGACGCATATTAAATATAGAATCTTCCTCACTTTGGACTTCCATCATATATTCCTGGTAAAACTTATAAGGTTGTCCAGAATCTTGATAGAACTTCTTTTTTTCCTCTAACTTAGCTGGAGGAAACCAAGATGGCCATAATGTTGTTCCGTTATCTTGTAATGCTTTATATGTTATCACTTGCCAACTAAAATCCTTTTTTTCACTTTTTGCTCTATTATAATTAATAATGAGATTGTTAATGAAGGAATCGTAATGCACAGGAGTCCCATTAATGCGAAGACGCCCATCAAGAGGTTCCAAAGCAGGATGAACCACAGCAGTAACCATGTTAGAGTTCTTTGCACGACTTTCGGGAGTGAGGGTATTATTCTCATCTTCAAAGTCATCCAGGATGATGAGATCATATCTTTTGTGAAGTTTAGCACCACCCCTAATCCCCGATATATTCGATTTCGATATAAGTTTACATCCATTATTTAGCTCTATATCCGATTCTGTCCATTTCCGTCCCTTTAAATCACCAAAATAAAACCTTATCTTTTCATTGAACTCCAGATGTGTCTTAATGTAGTCCATATTCCCTGTAGATAACTTTTGTGTAGCACTTACCCAACCGTAGAATAAGGGTTCCTTTGCGAAACAAAAGGAGTGCAATATATCGCACTTTGTAAGAACCGTCTTCCCATGACCCCTTGGAAGGATTATGGCAAGGTTTCTATTTTTGTATATCCCCGATTCCTCACGTTCAAACATGGTATCGGCAATTTCATAATGGAAGAATGGTGTCTCTGATCGCATAAAATCATCTGGGAGAAACGCTTTCCCAAATGCAATCATATCATTTTTGCATAATTCTAATAGTTCTTCGTCCCCCTTGTGGGACTTTAAGTTGATATTCGACATTTACATCTTCCCCTAAATACTTCGCCGTAGGCGAAAAAAATTTCGGTTGTGGGGTACAACTGCTATTATTCTTCAACCCCACTCGCAATTTCCTTTGGTCTTTCAAAAGCGTCAAGCTCCTCTGGTTTATAGCCTTGAAATACTCCCTTGATCTCAGTGATTTTCTGCTTTTCTACCAGATTACCTGCTTCCCAGATCATACTTGCTGCCTTCAGCCTATCAGAGTCATTCTTTCCATTCATAGCAACATCCCAGACAACTTCCACCATTGTCTCAGTGGAAATGCCTAATTTGCTAAAAACATCTTTTAAATCCTTTTTCATGAGCTTTTGTACCCTTTCAGTCTTAACAAGGATCTTGGCCATCTTTTTTGCCCTATCCTGGTTCTTTGTATCATATATTGCCAGGTAGGCCTCAGTTGGCCCCTCTCCTTTAGCTACTCTTGCAGCAAACAGTATTTCATTATTTGTTGGCTTTTCTCTGTTTACAACTCTATCATACCATGAATTCCCACCTAATGTATGGATATCCTTTCTTTTATTGGTATCCATCGTTCCATCAATGCTGTACAACCCAGTGCATGTCTGTATACACAGTGTTTTACCCATCTTCTTTACATCAAGTACCTGGATCACACTGTCATCATCGCTTAATACCCAGTCGCCCTTTTTGGCTGTCTTCCAGTCATCCTTCCAAAGAATGTCCGAAGGAGTCTCATCTATGCCATAAACGCTGTGTATCTTTCCAAATGCTCTGTGTTCTTCCATAATTCATGTATCATTTATGTTCCAAATATAATACTTCTTTAGCGAAAGACCCAAACTTTAAAAATTGTAGGATTTTGATGCGTAGTCCCCATTATAGAAAGGGGCAGGGCTTTATGGCTTTTTCGGTTTTGGAATTGCGTTAACTATGATTTTTTTCAAATGGATTGAGGGCACAATGCTGGCGCTGGGCACAGGGCACTGGGGCTGTGTATCATCAGTGATACAGGGCTGTGCTACATGCCATCACCACAGGCTGTGCACACTCACCCAGCCAGCCATATCTTGATTACTTTTTATAATGGGCTGAGAGTTGTCTCATATGATGTCACATGCCATACCACCACACCACCCCATACCCCACCACCCATACATATACTATACTATACATCATTAGTAGTATACGTGTTTGATATCGTGTCAGATATTATGTATCATAGCTGTACCATGTGTGTATCACAACAATCCACATACAGCGCCATATTGCTACCTATAAGCGCATATCATTACAGCTGGTATGATTGTACCATGTAATACGTGATCGTGTCGCCATCGCATTCTCATAAGGAGCTGTTATGTAACACTTGGCTAACCCTTACCACATACACCATACATACATACTACCATATACATAGATATGTAATCGTGTCAGCTATCATGGTACACATTTAGCACTTGCATGTATCATTCATTTAACCTTATATTAATAGCATATATGACAACGACAGAGAGAACTATAGAGAGGACAAACATGATTAAACCAAGTAATAACAAGCACTTAGATATGCATTTGGTCATCAATTTCAGTGGTGGTAAGGACTCTTGCGCCATGCTTGATTACCTATGCAAACTATACCCAGATACACCTAAGTCAGTAGTGATGGCTGATACTGGCTGGGAGCATGAAGACGCAATAACATGGTCTACTGAACGTGTAGCAGAATATGGTCTCAAGCTCCATGTGGTGAAGTCTACTACTAAGAACTATCTATCAATGGTACGTGATCGTGGCATGTTCCCATCAGCCCAATATAGACAATGTACCAGTGACCTAAAACGATCTCCTATCCAGAAGTGGATACGTAACAATATTGACTCTAAACTGATTATTAATTGTACTGGTATCAGATCAGCTGAGTCACCTCAAAGAACTAAGCAAAAGCCCCTTAAACGTGATAAGGGCATGACTAACAGCAAGCGTACAGTGTGGAATTGGATGCCTATTAAGGACTGGTCTGACCAGCGTGTGATGACTCATTTGAGTGATAACAATATACCACTACATCCTGTATATGACTACCTACCACGCTTTAGCTGTAGGCTATGTATATTCAATACAGATAGACAAATTTTAGCTATTAAAGAGAATGACCCTCAAGCATTTGAGACCATCGCTAAGTTAGAAGAAGAGATTGGTTTCACCATGAAGGATGGCAAGTCTCTAAGACAGATAGCTGAAGAACAAACAAACAAACGTCAGATAGTAGCTGATACACTATCAGCATCTGGCATAATTATCTAAGAAAGGATAACCGATGAAAACATCAACAAAGCAGTTAAATAACGTAGTACCAGCATTGGCTGGATTAAGTGTAATATCTAAACCATCTGATATGACTCATAGTGAGCGTGTTAGTACAGGCATGAAGAAGTATCACGCCAAGAAACGTAGAGCTTATAATGATAAGATCAGATTTCAAGAAAAAGTGGCTAAGATGTGTCTTAGTAAAGGCTGGGACGTGTCACTTAGCAACGTATCATATCATGCTGAAGGAGGGAAGTAATCATGGCTAAATTATATTCTAATACTATCAAGTGGTCAGATGATTGTAGTGGTCAATATGTATACTTTATTGATCAATATAATGATGCTGGTCGTAAAGCTACTGCTCCTCATTATATGTATGAAGTGACTGAGTGCTGGGTTAATATAGAGCCAGAAGACTTTGAAGATATAAGTAGAGAAGAGCTTGTTAATCTACCAGACCATGAGTTTGGTATTGAACGTACATGGGTGACACATTCACTATCAACAGCTAATATGATAGTACGTGACCCAGATAACCATTTTGAATTGGAGGTGTAATCATGGCTAAGAAAGATCATTTAAAATGTATATCATGTGAGGAGTTTTATCACATGGATGAAATGTTAACATCATACTATGGATCACCACTATGTGAAGGCTGTGAGTCTGATGATATGACCAGTGGCTGTATATCTGTAATACTGCCAGACCCAGATGATTCTGGTGAGAATACATGCTACATGGGTACTCATACCAGATACACTGATCCAGCATGGAATACGCTTGTGGGTGAAGACGTGATCAATGACTGGATGGATACTGTTAAGTGGAAGAATACTGATGGCTGGCGTGGTCATTATGTGACTGGAGTGCCAGAAGGATATGAACGTATCATAGATGGCTGGTCATCTGGTGGCTGGGGCTCTGGTACAACAGCTGTTAATGACTTTGAGGATATGTGGAAAAATGAGCATGAGCAGTTTGCTGGCATTGATATGTTTGTAGCTGTAATGCCTACCAGCAACGTATTTTCTATGACTGTTGAGGTATATGTTCATAAAAGACACTTAGATGCCTTTAAACGCATAATATTGGGCGATCCAGAGGTATTCGAGTGTGAGCTTAAAGATGTAGCCACAGATAAAACAAGCTGGTATACTTTATCCTATGAGAGATGGGAAAAGGTGTGCGAGGAACTCGATATGGACGATGAAATATATTTCTATGTTGAGGATAAAATTGACCTCTGGAACGTCAAGGCTGGTGACAGATTAGACCTTGACAAGTCATTTGAAGTTGTGAGTATAAATGACTAATTTTGAGGCAATAACTAATATAGAGGATGGCTGTTCACAGGAAGAGTATGTGGACAGCTTTCAGCATTTAATAAACAATGGTACTGTATGGTCATTACAAGGCTGGTATGGTCGGACTGCTAAAACGCTCATTAGTGAGGGTTATTGTAAGGCTGTCCCACGCTATTTCAACAGAGGAGACAATCATGGCGCTAATTCATAGTATGGCAGAACAAAACGCTAAACATATATCATCACATGACGATGATGGTAATTTAATCAATAAGACTGACGTGAAGTCTATGCTCAAACGTGTTAGAGATGGACTGCTGGACTCATGTTTAAAAGCTCGTAAAATGGGCGTAACCAAAGGTGGCTTTAAAAAGGATGGTACACCAGATAAACTCATGAAAGACGTAGAATGGGCGTATTATCGTGGCGCATATGAGTGTTTAACACGTATGATGGCTGAGATAGAAGGCACTGACCATGATACAGCCATGAAGTATGTACCAGTGACTGTTTATATAGCTGGTCTACGTAGCGAGTCTATCGTTGAGTCATTACTGGAGGACAAATAATGTATAAACATAAATTCTTGTCATGGTGGATGAATACTATAATGCTACCAACAATAACAATAACTATTAGTCTATGGTTTTTCATGTGTCTAATACAAATACTAAATGACCTATTTTCATTGGTCGTAGGGAGGATATAATGCGTAAAGTTGTTACTGATCTAACTGCACTGAGTAAGCCTACTGAAATGGTTAAAGGCACTCACCTATCTCACCCATATCTTAAAGTGATTAATGATATACGTATGTATCTCATGCGTCATCAAAAAACAGCTGTAGGTATCTCAGCTAACCAGCTTGGCTTTACATATGCTATAGCTGGTTTCTGGGAAACCCAGACCAAGATCACTATTATGGTTAATCCTAAAATAATAACCCAAACAGATGAAACAAGCACTTCTAAAGAGATGTGTCTTTCTCTACCTAATGAGGAGATGGAAGTAGCCAGATATAATGAGGTACTTGTTGACTGTAAGAACTGGAAAGAGGCACGCACATTTAGAGGCTTTACTTCTAAGGTCGTACAGCATGAGATTGATCATCTACAGGGTATCACTATAAAGGACAGACACAATGAACTTTAAAACTGATATAGAGCCTAAATATATCTATTTATACAGCGCTCCTATGGAGCTGGCTACAACAATGCCAGATGATGATCCAGAGCTTGTATATGATAAAGCTATTGTTAGCTGGTGCGCTGATCTGGATGCACGTAGCTGGGGTATCAAGTCATTTATCAAATGGGTGAGTCATATTGATATTACTATTGGTGATACCGATCTCAGATTTGAAGATGGTGTAGATGGATGGAAAATTGCTATTGAGGATGACTGCAAATATGACCAGATAGTACCAGCATCTATCGATATTGACTGGGAGCGTAAAGAAATAGAGGTGCGTTTTGTCTAATATAAAAGAGTGGATGGAGCTTATCTCAGAGAGTGGTGATCCTAACTGTGCGCATAAGAATGTTTATTATCAGCCAGAGGAGTGGGATATTAATGTGCCAGAGGCATTAACGTGTGAAGACTGTGGTGCAGACCTTCCATTACCAGAGCCAGACGATAATGAGTGATACAGGAATATATACAATAGGACGCACTACTGTTGATGATAGGCGTCACTGTGATGGCTGTAAAGAGCGCTATCCTAAGCATAAGATATCTACCACATGTTATGGTGATAAGCTCTGTACAGACTGTATGATTGATTTTGTCAATGAACAGGAATATAAATTCAAAACATCTGGAGGTGCACATGGATGCCATGAGGGATAAAGAATTCGTCTTCGCCAATGAAGAGGCTAAGAAGGATAAAGTAGAAGTAAGCACAAGCTGGTGCGTGGCTGACGTTAGAGCTCATTTAGGAGATAGCGTAAGTCATATGACAAATAAAGAGATAATGACTGAACTTAATAACTTAGCAAAGAGTTTTCATGAAGAATGTGTTGGCTCTGGATGGAATGTTATTATGTATGGTTTCACAATAAAAGAAAAGGACAATGATGAATAACAAAATGACTGAAGATAAATACTATTTAAGAGGTTATGCTCAAGGCGTAGCAGACCTTAAACAAAAACTGCTTACAGAGTACACTGAGACTCTTGCAGAAGAAGAACAAAGCTGGTCTAATATAAATCATGAGGCTGGCAATAATCAAGGCTGGGTGGAGGCTGTACGCTACGCTATCTCCCAGCTACATTTCCACACCAAAGAACAGGACGATAATAATAGCTGGAAAGAGTTGCCAGAAGTGGCTACACAAAAGCTGGATCGTCTTGCTATGATAATATACAGGGAAGATGGTTATAAGATGCACTCTGGTGGCTATGCTACTTGGGAGGTCGTTGATGTTGAAGAGGGTGATAGTGCTGGCTGGCGTGTATTTGAAGTAGAGGTGCGTGGTGGTATCCAGAGTGATGCGCAGAACAATTCTAATAGCTGGAAATACTATCTCCATGAGAAGTATGAAGTCAATGAAGACAATGCAGAATTCAAGCGCTGGGTAATTGTTGGTGCTGGTAACCAAATACTTGATTGGAGCACTCTTAATGGCTAAAACATATTGCAAAGATGACGTGTTATTAAAAACCAAAACATATACACTCACATTTGAAGAGATGTCATCCATAGCTGAGCGTGAGCTACCAGCTGAACAATTCTGGGCTGATGGTGAGCATACCACAGCACAGGCGTTGAAGAGTCTGGTATATCAAGCTGAACGTGGATATATATCTCGCATAACCTTTGATTATTATATGGAGGAGTTTGGCAATGTTGATTAAACAATTGAGAAACTTGTTAGACCAAATGATTAAAGAGCATCCAGAATGTGCCTTATTACCTGTAAAATTAGAACTAACTGATGATGAGGCAAATTATGACCAAACATCTAACTATTGGCTTACTGACTTTGAACTACACAGCACTGGCATGAGTGGTTATGAAGAAGAGGGTGAGCTTAAACTAATAGGAGAGCAGTAGTGAAAACTAAAAGACTATACGTAGTTAACATTGAGACAATGCTGGACTGGTATTTCACTGACCCAGATGACTATCAGCGCTTAGGTCGTGAAGTTGTAGAGCAAATGAGCACTGGTGAAGAGTATAAGGCTACATGGCGCATAGTCTGGGACAGCTTAGGGTATACTCCCACCAGACTAATTGAGAACTGGCATCAAACTAAGTGGAAAGATCAAGATGGTGAGTTGGAAGAAATCTGGTCTAAGGAAGATTGGAATAATGCTGAATTCAAATTCATGCTCAATTCAGACTCTAAGGAGCTAATAGAATACTAATGGCTAAGAAAAATAAAATCTATAGAGTGCCCTGTACAATGACCACATACCTTCATATTAATGTTGAGGCTGTTGATGAAGATGAGGCATATGATATTGCATATAATACTGATGGTGGTGTCTTTATTGAAGAAGATTCATGGTCTGATGGCTGGGAACTGAATGCAGACTGCATTGAAGAAATAACTGAAGAAGAGGCTATAAAGGTCTCTGGAAAAAACTCAATAGTTTGGAAGGAAAATAAATAATGGCTGATCAATTAAAAGAACATATCTGGAAACTTGAGATGCAGATAGACTGGTTTCAAGATTTCTGTGATTACGTACAAACAAGCGATTACAAGCTATATGATTATGCTTGTGAATTTGCTGATAATCAAGAACAAGGACGCAACGATGAGTAGAGGAAAATCTATTCAATATATTCTCGTTGATGGTAAATGGGTTGATCCAGAAGAGCTGGTGCGCTATCCTGTTGAAATACAATGGGACAGGGAAGGAGAGCATATCCAGACGCTTGAATTCCATAGCGCTAAGGAGCGTGACGCATTTCTATCTGGAGTAGAACAGGGAAATGGCTGGGACGCTCCAGATTGGAAATTCCTTGATCCCATAAGACCAGCTGAAAACACCTGTGGTAAAGGCTGTTGTGTTGTAGAGGAATACCATGAGCTTAAAGATAAGATTAAGAAGTTAGAGAGCAAGATCTTGGCTGTAGCAATGGGTAAACTTGCAGTAGATGAAAACTTTAAAATAGAGGATGCCTATGAAGACTAAAACATATACTGTCTGGCTTGAATGCTGGGGTGGTGATGAATGTATGCGTATATATCCAGATGGTGATGGTTTTGGATATGACAACACTATGAGTAATGACTTCGCTGTATTTGAGTCTCTGGCACATGCTAAAGAACATTGTGAGATGACTGACGAATATGTTATGGACTCTGATGGTCAAATTGTATATGAGGGTGAATATATAATAGACCGAGATAATGGTGGTGTCGTTAAATACACTGACGTTCCTAAAGAAACATTAGATAGATGGGAGAATGAATGAAGGTAACAAAAAAGATGGTCAAATACTGGTATGGAGACGATGTTAAGCTGGATGAAATATTTGCTGATATTGTCGAAATTGCCAATGGAGACTATGACGTAAAAATGTTACGTGATGATATCATTAAGACTAATTCATGATTGAAAAATTTCAAGGATTAATTGAGATGTTATCTTTAATACTGGTATTGGTATGCCCCTTATTCATTGTCGGACTTATAATGCACTTTTTTGGTTATAAGGATGAATAAGAGGTTTAAGAGTGAGATGATCACAAGGATGGTAGTGTGGGGAGCTTTGGGTCTCCTCTCACTGCTGTTCTGGGGGATAGTTATATGGGTGATATGATAGACGTTTATTGTAAAGGTGATGGCTGTGAGAAAAAATGTGATCATGGCTTTCACTCTGGAGAACTTGAGTATCATGAATGGGCAAGGCATGACGCCTATGGATTATACACTGGACTCTTTTGTGACCATTGTTTTAAAAACAATTACCCATACAGAACAGATAGATATTTTGATCCAGCGTATGCTGGGGAAAGGATGGATGATGATTATTAAAATGGCATATAAGGTTAAATCTAAAACGTGGGGAGAGTGGTATAAAAAAGGTCTTGACAGCCCAGACCCTAATATTCCTCATATAATGTCACCAGTTAATGTTCTTAATTGGGAGATGGCTATTGAAAACATAAAAGACACCAGCTTAAAAAATAAGGCAATCGAGCTACAGCAATTTTCTGGTGATGAATTCCCAGCTAATACTCCTATCATATTTGAGGATAAAGGTGGGCAAGGCGCTGACGAACTGGATATCAATGAAATGACTAATGTATTAAACGAAATAGGCCTCCAGACGTTTATTATTGATAGCCCAGAGGCTGTCCAGCAATTAGATCAAGTATTTATAAAAAAGGGAGATGGTGATGAACGAGACTAAGAACATTAATTTACGTGATATTCCAGAAAAATTACATAGCGATTTTAAGCAAGCCTGTGAGAAAGATGGCAGAGCTATGCGCTGGGTTATTATGAAAATGATGGAGCGCTACATCGAAAAAGCTATGCAAGGCCAATAATATAAGGGGAGTGTTTTATGTACTCGTAAAGCTCTTTCATATCTTCTGGTAACATACTAAATAAGGGGAGTGTGTCGTCATCTATGTCGATATACTCCCTTTCTACTATAGTCTCATCATCAAGAGTTTCTAAAAGGTATTCTACTTCGTCTGTTTCTGGATTAAACGCAATCTCAAGTCTATATATTCTCATACTGTCTCCTTATTTTGAGTCACGCACTAATTAAATATAATATGTTTAGTGGTTAACTTTCAATATACCAGACAAATTAGTGACGCATATCACACCATAATGATACATTTATTTTACTAACCCTTAAATAAGTCTTTGTTAATTTATATTAACCTTTGTAAAATATAGCGATGAAAATCAGCGATATTAAGGAAATATTAAGGGCTCGTGGCATAAAACATAGTTGGGTGGCAAGAAAAATTAATGTTTCTCCAGCATGGTTTTCAATGGTTATAAATGAAAAAAAGAAAGCTCCAGATGGGTTTATTGACAATATCATTGGAGCAATTAAGTTAAAATAAAAGAAAGGACAGAAAATGGCAGCAAAAACAAATACGTTTAAAGAGATATGGAGCACTCTATCTAAGGTTAATGTTAATGAACATACAGATGATAAGGGAGGATTAACTTATTTATCATGGGCATGGGCATGGGGAACATTAATGGAACACTACCCACAAGCAACCTACACTTTCAGAGAATGGGATAGAGGAGATGGAGTGTTATGTGACTTTTTTAGTTATCCAGACGGATCGGTTAAAGTTGAAGTAACTATAAGTATAGATGGCCATGAGAGAAGTATGTGGCTACCTGTAATGGATTACCGAAACAGAGCAATCGAAAAACCTAACAGCAGACAAATAAGTGATACTAAGATGAGATGCCTTGCTAAGTGTATGGCTATGTTCGGATTAGGTCATTATATATTTGCTGGAGAAGACTTGCCTTCCGAAGAAAAGGATAGTGCTGGTAATAAGGGATATAAAAGTCATAAGGAAAAACTAAACAAGGCTGAAGAAGAATGTAAACAGCTTTGGGAGAACATAAAAGCTAACTGGGCTCACCCATCTGTTTCTGTAAAACAAAAGAACTTTTTGTTTGAAGAAGAAGTTAAGACTGGGAACTTTGTTGGATGTTCTCAAGATCAATTAAAGCGTGTAAAAGAAATACATGACAAACTAATTGATAGTATCAACAAAAGCAAAACTGACAATACACCTTCTAATGTGGAAGATGTTGTTGATGGTTTATTTGAAAAAGAAGGAGTATAGTTAAATGATACATAAATTCCAAAAAGGAACAGAAACTAAAGTCACGCTCTCTTTTGATCAGCCTAAAGAGGAAACAAAAGAATTTAAGGGAGCTATGAAAACTCAATACATGTATGGGGTTGGTGATGAAGATTGCTTTTTTGCAACAGAGCCATTACATAGATTAATACAACATCTGGGGTTAAAAAAGGGGGACGAACTTACTATCACTAAGGTTGATAAAACCAATGGCGGTGAAGTAGTTACGTATCCAGATGGAAAGCCTGTAGAAATCTTTATGGTTAATGGCGTTGATACTGATGGTGGGGGCTTGGACTCTGTTGACCAAACTCCTACCATCAGAACAGATTCAATGGGCTCCTCCAAAACCGATGACACACTCACTACTCTCATGGCACAAATGACAGAAATGGGTAAGCGTTTAAAGGCTCTTGAATATAAAGTAAATGAAATCAAAGAAGAGGAACTTCCTTTTTAATGGCTAAACGCTTTATAGATACAGAAATATGGAAGAAAAAGTGGTTTAGAGAACTTCCGCCAAAGTTAAAGAATACTTGGTTCTTCCTATTTACTAACTGCGACCATGCTGGAATATATGAGGTTGATTTAGATCTTATGAACTTTCAGCATGGCCAGAAAGTCACTGAAGAAGAAATTAGATCGCATTTAGGAGATCAAATAGCTGTAATAAGTGAAGATAAATGGTATCTCACCAAGTTTGTTAAATACCAATATGGTGATTTAAATCCTAATGTAAAAGCTCATCAATCTGTTCTTAAATTATTAGAAAAATATAATATTGATTCTAAAGGGTTACTTAACTCTTATGAACCAGTACAAGATAAAGATACAGATATAGATAAGTTAAAGAAAAAGCATAAGTTAAAAAAGGATGTTGGTCTGAAATCTATAACAAAACAGATGTTGGTAGACCTCCAGTTAATACATAAGAGGGTGAATGTTGCATCTGAGTTTGAAAAGTTTAAAGACTATTTAGCGTCAAAAGGTAAACATTATAAGGATTACCATGCTGGTTTTAGAAACTGGTTAAAATCCGAATTCGTAGCTGTTGACACGTCTGCATATGAAACACTGGCCAGGAAAATTAAAATGAACGAACAGAGTGTAGAGAGAGCAAAAATTGAAAAGCAGATTAAAGACGAAGAGATTGGTGGGCCTCCTCCAGAATTTATAAAGGAGATCCAGAAGTTAACACGTAAAACAAACGTAACAGTGAAAGAATAATGGGAAAAACAATAGACTCAAATACGTTAATTGAATTCATGAATTATGCTGGATATCAATTTTATTTTGAAAGAGATCCATTGAAAGTGGCTGGGGCTAATGTCGCTATCAATTGTATAAGTGTCTCTGAATTGATAACAGCTATTAATGATTTTAATCAACAATTAGACGATAATAGTCCACAGGTTTAGGTAGAGATTGATGTCTAATAGCAATATTATGAGGGTAACACCATTGATTGATATTGTTATTAATCTGCAGAGGCAGAGTGGATTGTCTGTACCAGCTTTACCTTGGGTTAGGTTATCTGGTGCATCGGCTAATCTACCCCTAAAATTCTGGTGGTGCTCGTTGTCCTTTCTTATCTGGCTTGTCACCAGATTCTTCAATAGCACTGCTGTTTCGCACAGGGAGAGGGAATCGAGGCCCAATCCCTGTGTTGTAATTACTGGAAGGGTGCGCATCTTAATACAACGTATTGGCCTTGATGAACACTCAATAAACGCCACTCTTCCAGTATGAATTGTTGGCACTGTAATACAGAATTAATCTGGGGCGGAGACTTTGATTTTGAGGACTATGGTATAGATGATAGGATAGGTATAGTTAGCAACCTTTCCTGTCCTAATTGTAACACTTATGTTGAGGTATATCACACTATAAAAGAATGAAAAAGAAATGTACACAATGCGGTCAAGATAAATCTGAGGCCGATTTTATAAAAATAGCTACAGGTAGACACAGTATGTGTGATCCTTGTAGAAAAGAATATCAAAGGAGATATAATGAAAAGAGGAAAAATTTAAAGAATCAACCATTATGGTAAAAGAATTATCACGAAAAGCAAAGAGGAATATGCATCTGGTATTAAAAGATATATATGATGCCACTATGGATAATCCTATTAAATCAAAAGTGATGGAAAAGCGCTGGAATATATCTGGCACAACAGTAAGAGAAATAGTGCATCATTTAAGAACAGTTGATCGCAAACCTATATGTTCTGATGCAAATGGTTATTTCTATGCAAAAAACAGGGCTCAAGCTGAACACACTATTGCCCAATTAAGATCAAGAGTGAAACAGATAAATGAGGCCGCATCTGCTTTAGAAGAGTGCTTTAAAGATGAAATACAAGGAACATTATGGGGGTAGCACTAATAAGAGAGGCATATAATAAGATAATTAACTGGTGTAGCTGGTGTGAAACTATATGTTTTAAACCTTATAAAAACCAATTTAATGAACTTTTATGTAGGCACTGTTTAGATGAGGCTCTTTATTGTGATTGTTGTGAAGAACCTATACATGAAGATGGAGATTATAAAGATATGAACTCTGGCTTTTACTGTATAGAATGCTATGATGATATCTATGGTTAGTAGTATATTATATATTACAATTCGGGGTTCATCAAGGCTCTTAAAAATAGGTTCACAACTCCTCCTTGAGCCTATCCTCGGCATAGCATATGAGCAATCCTCGGTGAGCCCCCGACCCTTTAAGGAGATCCCAAATGAGCGATAAAAAATGGACTGATGAAGAAATATTCTTTAGAGAAATACTTGAGGTTATGGATTATTGGTTTTTAGATAGAGACTTTACAAAACTAAGAGACTTGTTAATAAAGTATGTACCTCCATCAGCGCTTGCAGAACTTGTGGATACCGATGTTCAAGTATCTGCTGTTAAGAAGTTTGCAAAGATGAAGTCTTTTCCCAAAGGATATGAGGATAAATTTACTCCAGATTATGTAGAAGAACATTACCCCAGAGATATAAAAATTATGAGAAGAGATAGTTCTGGCAATTATCAAGATAGAACCCATAGGTCAAAAAAGGAATATGAAGATTAATGAACCTTCCTAAGAAACTTACATATGACACATCTGTTTATAGACTTGCTAATATTTTATATAGGGGCATGGGATATATGGAGGGTTGGGATAAGATAGAGCTTGATAGGGTTCATGAACTACCAACTGTTAAAGAACAAAACTTATTATCAATACCTATAACAGAAGATAATGACAATTCAACACAATTTCATAAATGGTATTATGAGGCTTGTATGACCAGAGACCTTTTAGAATTTGCTTATAAACAAATAATAAAGGATGTTGTTAGAGGTTATATAGGGGATAATCCAGAAGAAGATATTGTTTTTCAAAAATATCCAAGTATTAGAATACAATTTCCTGGACAAAGGGCTACTGGAGCTTTCCAAAACGATAAACATTATGGTCATGGAGAATTTGAAATATGTGGGTATATCCCACTAACTGACTCATATGGAAATGCTACTATATGGGTAGAGACCGAGGAAGGCAAAGAGGACTATCAGCCACTTGAGTGTAAGTTTGGTGATATCTGGCTTTACGATGGGGCGAATTTAAAATGGGGAGAAAACATAAATGATACGGATAAAACCAGAATCAGCTTAGAGTTTCGAGTGGCTGATTTGTCTACCTATATAGATAACCCTAACGTCAAAACAAAAAATACAGATATGAATTTTATGCTTTGCGACTACTGGTGGAGAACAACAAAAAACCTTTCTAATGATAAAATAAGGCCAAAAGATTGGCCAAATTTACAGGGAGTTGATATGGATAAAAACATAACAGCATTCAAGACAAAGAGATTACAGAGACTGAAAGCGGAGACATCTGATTTTTGAGTAAAGATATAAATGATAAAATGACCTTTAGGAGCAAGAACATTGAGTATTGTGTTGCATGCGGAAGACAGGAAAAGATAAATCATTTTGACTGGACATCACTGATTACAAATTCTTATTTAGGAATTATTTGTGAGAAGTGTGCTGTAAAAGAAGTCTGGGGAAATAAATTTAGAACAAATAAAAGGTACCAAGAATGGCAAGAAAAAAGAAAATAGATAATAAAAAACCAAAAAGAATATTACAGTTTTATCATAATACATTAGGATTGGAGCATGATGTTCACCTATTAACAGCGGCATTTAGTGAAAAGCCTGCTGATTTGTTTAATTTTAAATGGGATCTCCATTTAAGGTTTCATGATATGCCCCCTCAAGATGATTTTAAAGATGCAGATATTATTATCTATTATGAACATATGATGATGGCTAATCCTAATATAGATTGCAAAGACCAGTGGCTTGTTGTAAATCCAGACTTTTTTGACCGAGCAGACGAGGATAATATAGGTAGGTTAAAAGGGATGATACATAAATCAGAGGCAAGTTTTAACATGTTTAAGGAGAAATTTATAAACCTAAAACACTACTACATGGGATGGACTTCTCAAGATCCTTATAGAGATTATGCTAAAAAAGATTATAATAAATGCTTGATGGTTGTTGGACAGGCATATAGGAGGCAGTTAGACTTAATTATAAGCTGTCTTTTGACAAACAAGGAGTTTCCAGAAACAACCATAACAATGTATGATCCAAGAAATGTTATAAAACTACCAGATACAAAGCTATTTCATCATAATATTATTGTTAGAAACCTGTCTTCAGATGAGATGCGTAAACTTCAAAACGAATGTGGAATACATATTTGCTTAGGGACATCTGAAAGTTTTGGACATTATATACATGAGGCACAAGCCTGTAAGGCTGTCCCTATAATTATGGATGGAGCTCCAATGAATGAGTTTGTTGGTGGTGATAATGGTTTTCTTGTTAAGCCTGTAGATAAAAAAACTCATGGATTTTATAGTGATTACATTGCATCAAGGGATACCTTTTATGATGCTTTTGAGTTGCTACAAGAAATGTCAATTGAAGATCGTAAAAAAGTAGGTGAAAAGTCAAGAAAGGTATATTTAGAGAGAAGAAAGAAATATGAAGAAACTTCTCAAAAATGGGTAATGGATATATTAAATGGATAGGCTGATATTAACAGAAGAAAAATATGGAAATATTGCCCTTGCTCCATCTTTAAATAAGCTATTAAGAATGCATTGGGGTGCCAAGCTAAAGCTAAAAAATACACTATGCCTTCTTATTAGAAACTTAATGTCATTACAATCTATTAAAAAGGCTGATACAGGTCAGAAATTTAGGCTTGGTATTATATCTTATAGAAAAAGATTGTTAGATAAGGATAATTTGTATGGAGCTCATAAGGTTTTGATTGACGCTTTGTGTGATGAGGGTTTTATTTGGGATGACGATCCAGGAAGGCTGGTTCTCACTGTAACACAAAGAGTTGCTAATAAAAGCTCTGGAGAAAAAGTAAGAACCCAGATAATACGTAACCCTGTAGATAGGATAATATAAGGAGAGAACATGGCAAAAGTAAAAAAGACCGATAAAAAGAAAGAAGAAATGTTTGGCAATTCGCCATTCACAGTAGAACAAGTTAAAGCAATGCAGAAAAAGAAAGTATATTTTGCTACACCCTGTTATGGTGGTAATATGAGCTATTTAACAGCACTGGGTTATATGACAGCACAACAAAAATTCTATCAGTTAGGTATTCCTTGGGAGATACAATTATTATCTAATGAGTCGCTGGTAACAAGAGCACGAAACCAGTTAGCTATGCATTTTATTCAATCTGACTGTACTCACTTAATGTTTGTTGATGCTGATATTGGATTTGATGGAGAACCTATATTACACATGCTTAATTCTGGTAAAGATGTTATAGGATGTGTTTATCCTAAAAAAGAAATTAACTGGGACTTTATATACCAAAATAGAAACAATGTTAAAAATCCAAAAGGATTACAGGATTATTCTGCCGCATATGCCTCTAATTTTGAGTTAGATCACAGAGGTAGGCCTATAGTTGAAGGGCCTTTTTTAAGAACAAAAGACTTAGCTACAGGGTTTATGCTTATATCAAGAAAGGTTTTCTTAAAGATGATGGAGAAGTGGCCAGAAAAATACTATAAACCAGATTATAATATTACCCACTATAAAGACCCTGCCGCAGACCATTATGCTTTCTTTGACTGCATAATAGACCCAGAATCAAAAAGGTATCTTTCAGAAGATTATTATTTTACAAGAAAATGGAAAGAGCTGGGCGGAGAATTATGGGTATTCCCACATTACGACCTTACACATGTAGGAACATGGCAGTTTAAAGGGTCTTTAGTAAGAAAAGGAGAGAGAAATGATGTTCACAGTAATATGGAAGAACATGGCCAAAGGCAAGAAGAACCTGCCGTTGAGGCCGTTTGATACATCTATAGAGGCAGAGGCATATATATCTGGTATTGTTGATCTTCTTATTATGAACACAAAAGATGAGTTAGATTGGAATACTGTTAGAGAGGACTTCGTTGTCGAGCAAGGCGGATCCAGCTAAATATATGGACTATGTACGGAGCCAGAACTGTCTGGTTCCTGGATGCAAGGTTAAGCCTCCAGTTGACCCAGATCACTTGGAGGCAAGAGGTATGGGTGGAAATAATAAAGATCATTATAAAGATTGGACTTGTGTCCCCCTGTGTAGAGTACACCACACCGAAAGACACTCATTAGGTAATTTCCAATTTGAACATAAGCATGCTGTAAATCTCTGGAAAGAAAATGCTCAACTATTAAGGAGATGGTTTGTCCCAAGAAAAAGTCGCCTCTTTTAGGGGGAAAATAGATAAAGAAACGAAAGTATTAAAAATCAATGATCGTGATAGTATGGACAGGTTTCTTGAAACATTGGAAGGACTTGTTGAAATAACGATCAGAGAGGTGTCTTCAAGGACAAATCATCAGAACAGGTACTACTGGGGCCCAGTAATGGATACATTGATTAATAGCGGCCATTTTGAAGGTTATTTTAAAAACGATATGCATGATGCCTTAAAAGGGCATTTCAACATAGAGTCTACTAAGACTTTAACAACACAAAGTTTTCAAGAATATTTAAATGAAATAACTATCTGGGCCGCAACAGAATATGGAATAGATATACCACCTCCAAGCGAAGACTTCTTTATTTAATTACCAGAATAATATGGGCCAGGATAGTCTTTAAATAGCTCTGGCATTTTAGTGGTTGCAAAAACAGTAGGCTGATGTAAACCAAACGGAATTTCTACATGCGGGATTATAATCCTCTCTTCAAGGCCATGCTGTTCTTTCATATCATTTATATTTCTAACTCTTTCAGTTGGCCACCCATTATCAAAACTAAAAGCAAGAACATCTTTTGGTTTTGGTCTATCTTTTATCATATTAGAAAACACTACATCCTCTGGTTCGGGAGGGAGGTCAAGTCCTTGATGTCTAAAGTTTAAAACCCAGTTCTCTTTAAGTCTATCAACGTCTAAATCTTTTACTATCTTCAGCATTTTAGACTTCTTCCTAAATGAGAGCCCGCCATTCATGTGGGTATATCCAAAAGGGTACAAATGTGCCATATGCATAAAAGACACAGCCGATGGCCATCCACCAATATAATCAAAACCCATAAAGTCTTCTATCTTATAGTTAGATTTATCACACAATAGAGTATCGCTTTGAAATATTAAAATGTCATCTCCTATACATCTTTCCCAGAACTCTTCAGATTTCATTAAAGCGTTATATCCTGCTTGGTCTGTAAAGTTTTCTATCTGGCTGAATACAATCTCTCTATCAAAAGGAATGAGAGTTTGTTTTAAATAATCAATATTGTTTGAACTGTGAAAGAATTGGAAGATCCAATCTTCTGGTAGGTTTCTGTGGAAATTGTTAAACACCCATTTAAGGCGCATGTCCTCACGACACTCAACTATAGTGGCAACTTTCATATGAGCCATATAAGTAGTGCCATAATAACCTTATCTAACACCCATAGCACAATAAGTATGGTTAATTTGCTATTTACAGACATTCCTGGATATGGAGTCTTCACTACCAAGGTCTTCCCTTGGATGCTTTTTTGGTTTGTTTATCCTCCTGCCCAAGCAATATTTTTGTTATCTTATTATGATAATCTCTTTTTAAGCTCTTTTGTTTGGCTGGCTTATATTTATCCCATGCTGGGAATATTTTACGCCATTTTTTATTTAACGCCTGTCTAATTTGTCTTAGTGCAACCTTATCTAATGCATCTGTATCTGTAACACCCTCTATAGCATGCAAACTTGACTCATAGAAAGGAATAAACATGTCTCCTAAAGCTGAAATAGTCACAACTAAACGACTCACAGCTTGACTTCTTGCTTGAGGATCTTCACCAGTTAATGCCATTTGCATATCTTGCATCCCTTTACTAATACGTTGCTGTGTCCCCATAGGAAGACCTCCAAATGTTGGATCACCCATAACCCCTAATGGATTATATGGATTCCTTCTGGAGTTTGTTAAGCGCATAAACGCATGCCCTATAGCCGTACCTACAACAAAAAGACCAAACAGTGAAGATGCGCTGTTCCAGAACTGTCCCCATCCTAATGAATATCTATCTTTAGGCCAAGCAAATTTATTACCAGCCTTTCCTAAATCAAAACCAGTTCTTTGCCAGTAGCCTTTTTTAAATGTTAATAGATTAGACATCATTCTTGCCGATAAAGAACCTTGTTCTCCTGGCCCCCTTCTTGATCTCTCATAATTAAAATGAACTTTATCTGTATAATGGTGACCTACATATCTACAAAACGCATCTTTACCATCTACAAGCAGTGTGTTTAATGCGTGTTTCTGCTGAGTAATAGTAAGGTCTCTTAAATAAGTTCTTTTCATCATCTTAGCAATATCAGCCCTTGTCCAATCAAGATGGTTCTCTGGCATCTTTTCTAAAACATTCTTAACTTTAACAGTAGCAGATTTGTATGCCATCATCTGGTTTAACCTATGAGTTCTTCCCATCATATTTATAAAATCAGATAATGAATTACCTGCACGCACTACCGCCCTTATTGGAGCAGTAGTTATCCTTCCCGCTTTAAGCAATCCTCTCATCCATGGATTCATAGGGTCTTGAAAAATAGGGCCTTTTGAATAATTAGCAAACATTACATCATCCCACCAAGATCCGCTTATATCTACTTGTGATTCAAAGTAATCCCAATCCTTTTTAGATAACTTACTTGAGAATAATCTTGACCATCCTGCTGGGTTTGTCAAACCAAGCTGTTTATTAACTGCTGGGTTTTGCATTAAGTTTCTTGTGCCTTTATATAAGTCCATGAATATAGTTCTTGCTGCTTGAGAGTAAGCACGTATAACATATTGCTCTATAGGGCCAGCCTTTTCTGATATCCCTACCATCTCTCTTGCATTTCTTTCCAGCATATCTTTAATTACATTACCATCTTTAAATTGGTGCACATTGTCTGTAAATAATCTTCCATATGCATCCCATAAAGGTTTAAGTTTTACCCTCTTGCTCATCTGCTTAACATAGCTTGCAAACCTTTCAAGATATGTTGTTTCCCATTCCTTAAATTCATACTGTTCTCTTGCATGTAGCCTTGAGTCTCCTAAAGATGCTTTAACTTCTCCACCCATATTTAAAATGACACCTTTTCTTTCCCCAATTTCATATATTTCTCTTACACCAAAGTTAAAACCACGCAGATAAGATCTTAATGCATCTGGCCCTTCTGTCTCTAAGATTTCTTTGCCCTTTTCAAGATCTTCTATCTTTGCATCTGGAATTTTTTCACCAGTCTTCCACCACATCATAAATCTCTCATATCTGATATCTTCTTCAAATTCCTTTAACCAGTTCTGAGTATAATCAACAATTGCAATTTGGCTTTCTGTTAAATCAAAAGTAGGAAGGCCTCTTATATGGTTTATAATTTCACTATCTATTGCTGGATCTCCATGCATTTCCATAAAGCCATCCATCTTGCCTAATTCTTCAAGCCTTTGATTTGTCTCGTAAGTTATAGCATGCAACTGCTTATCTAATTCTATCCACAGCCTTCCAAAGGGGAGACCAGTTAATTGTTCTAACTTATTGGTATAATGATACATATCAAGCAACCTGTTAGGCATTGGAAGGCCCTGTGGAGTTTTTAATCTTTCAGCACGTTTGCTATCTTGTATTTCTATTTTTTTAACTTCCAGACCAAGCATATTGCCGTCTTTCTGCTGGGCTAATTTTTCAGCTATACGCATTTCTATTATAGGTAATTGCTCAATCATTCTTTGTAGTATATTTTGACCAACACCTTCTGATATAAAAGTGTTCTCATTTAAAAAACCTGGGAAATCAACCTTGAAGTCATCTAATATCTTAACAAACTCAGCCTCATTCATTCTGCCTTGTTGTGTTAAATTGTCTTTTAGTAGGTTAATTCTACGCTCAGTCTCTGGGGTTATAACAATTTGCTTTGCAACAGCCTCTGGTCTGTCTGGAGACTGTAATAATTGATTTAATCCATTCTCGTAAGCCTTTAACATCTCATATTTAACATCGCTTAAATGATATGTATCACTTCCCATGGTTTTTTTACGCAAGTTTTTAATCTGAAGTTTGCTTAACCCTTCGGCTCCTTTTGTCTTCTTATGCAATTCTATTAATTGATTTTCTCTAATATGTATCTTTGCATTGCTTTTTGCCTTTAAGACATCAACCTCAAGAGGATCTGGAGAAACATTCTTTATAGATGCTCCCATTTTTGGGTTCTTCCAATAATCCTTTACATAGTCGACTACAGGTTTTATAGCCCAGTGATCTTTATATTTACCCCAAAACTTCTTAGCGTGGGCCCACACCTTGCGCCAAAACCCTTTCTCAAAATCATTTTTCTTAGGATCCTTATTATAACTATTTGATCTATTTTTAAAGTTGTTTTTATTGATACCAATATGCTCACCAAGTTTTTGTATATATTGAGGAAGATGATTAAAATGATATATTCCAGGCTTTATAAGAGCATCATGAACCATTTTTAATTGTTCTGGAGTCACAACCCCGCCAAAACCTCCATGTAAATTTATAATTTCTGAGGGGCGCTCAAACATTTGCAACTTATTCCCAGATCCAAACTCTGCCTCTAATGGAGCTGTATTACCTTTTACAGCCTCTATAAGCATTGGCAATACTGGAGACTTGTCTCTATTCAGCCAAAAATTTAAACCATTAGTTTTAATATATGCTCCACCAATTTCAAGTTTATTTCCAGCTTGAGTATATACTCCTTGAAGTCCCTCTACAAAATCTCTAAAATTAATAGGTTCTGGCAGTCTCACATATCTATCAAACATAACCTCTGCCTCATATACAGGATGGACTACAGTTCTATCATCACCCTTTTTAATTCCAGCATATTTTCCAACACCTACAATAGTACCAGCTACTTCTGGAAATTCCGCCTCACCCATTTCCAAAGCCGTTTCGGTGAGATTGACTCTCGCAGCTTTAGCGGCCTCTTGGATGGGGGACGTTTTAGCTTTATTCCTCTTTGGCTTTGCATTATATACTTTTGTGCCGTCTTTAAGAAGTTTGTTGAATTCTCTTTTTCCGACTTTTTCAATTATCTTTTCCTTTAATCTATTTTGAAAGAGCTTGTTAACTTTCATTGCCTCTAATAATTTAGGGTATACAACAACCGCAACTGTGTCATATCCTTTTTTGGCAAGATTGTCTAATTTTGTAGCCCCTCCTTTGCTTAATTGCCATCCAGATCCAGTCTCTATAACATGTTTTTCTGGATATCTATATCCTTGATAATCCCCTACTGCATCTCCACCAATATAAACTACACCAACTCCTTTCAGTGCTGTCTCCCCTGGTAGCAATGTAGCTGGCTGAGATTCTCCTATCAGTTTAGGCTTAACCCCTTTAAATAAATCCATTCGGTAGCCATCACCCCACTTTAGAGCCATTCCTATATATCCATCCTTTTTAGCAAGCTCAGATATATGTCTTAATTGGTCTCCAACAGTTGGCTTTGCGCCTTCAGATACTCCAGGAATCTTATTATAATATCCATTTGGATCTGTATTAAAAGGATATATTTTATTTGCGGGAACTTCTACCTCATATTCAAACTCAGACTGCTTAACAACAGTCCCCATCTCTTTTTGTTCTGGCTGAGTATAATAAAAAGCCCTTGGAGTTCCCCATGTTTCAAATTCTCTTCTGCTATAACTTTGCGCTGGCATTCCTGGTTTTATCATTCCGCCTTCTAAATTTTCTGGAGCTGGCCCAAAATGAGTCAAGGTTATCATTTGCTCTCCCTTTTCATTTGGAGGAGATACTCTTAGTTTCTTAATAACCTCTTTAGGCAAATTATGAGATACATCTTTTATACTTAAACCCATTGTTGGATCTTTAATATAATTAACTATAGCATTTAAATAGTCAATCTTAGTATTTCCATTTCTATTTTCTTTTGGAATACCTAATTCATTATATGTAGACACTATATCCTTATGAACTAATTGGTCTTTAACCATGCCCTCTATTTGAGTTCCTGGTGTAGCATTTGCAATCAATTTAGCTTTTTTAAGAACATTATCTTGCTGTTTGTTTAGCTTAGGATATTTAGCCGACCTGCTTTGTTTTGAATATATTTCTGCTAAGTCTTTGCTTTCAGACCAAAAAGTTCCATCTTTTAAATCATGGTATTCAGTCCCTTTTTGTTTTATATCTTGATTTTTGTATTGAATTAATTCTTTTCCCTCAAACCCAGGAAGGTCTTTAATAGAGGCTGCGATAACTCTGTCCGCTTTTTGCCAACTTTTAATCGCTCCAGTCTTAGGATTATAAACACCCTCTATTAGATTTAAGACCTTTTTATTGCCCAGCTCGGTAGCGGCGTTGTGTAACGACTCCAGGAGCATTCCTTGATCTCCTGGTACTGTAACAATCTTTTTTGGATCTAAGTCTAACTCTCTGGATGTAGTTTTACCTTTTGAACCTCTGTATACTGTAACCTTATCAACATTATCAACAATAGGGGTGATAGGTGTTTTAACTGGTGGCGTTTTTGGTGTAGGCGTTGATTTCAATTGTATTTCTAACTGAACCCCGCCAGACTTCATTCCGCTAATATCACCAGAGCCCATTTTCTTTATACGCTCTATTTCATCTACTATAACTTTCCTTGCTTGCTCTGGAGTTTTAACTTTCTTTTTTGGTGACTTATATTCACCAGTAGCTGGATCATATACTAACTTAGTATTTATAATATTGTCAGCTAATTTCATTTCTGCATGTAAAAACTCAGCTTTTTGCTGTCCGCTCATATTCTTCCACTGACCTTCAATATCTGACCATCTTGGTCTACCATCGCCACTTCCACTATGTTTTACAACCCCTGGAGTTCCTTTAGTTTTTCCTGGAGCAAATCTTGAGTAAAGCCCTATAGAATGAAAGCCTGCCATCATAGCAAAAGAATGCAATAATGCACCTCCATCTACATGTTCTTCTCCTACAGCTAAAAATGCATCTAAATATGATTTATCTGGATTGTCTTGAACATACCTGTTCATTCCTTTTATAATTTCCGATGAAGACATCCCTCCAGTTAATGCTCCAGTTTGCATTAAATACTTACCAAATGCTTTTAATTTATTTGGCTCTGCAGCCATAGGGCCGCCAACTCTTCCAAGCCATGGAAAGGCTGCTCCAAGCATTGTATCAAGTCCTGTATCAACAACCCAATCTCTTGCAGTTAAATTTTCTCGTAACTCTGGATCTAATAGTCTATTTAAACCTCCAGTTCCCCCGAAACCAATAGCGCTTGATGCTGTTGCCCCAAATCCAATCGCACCTGCAAGTCTTGTTGCTCCATATAACTGAGCAAGTCCACCAGCAGTTTCTCCAGCGCCTTCAAAAAATCTGGCCCACTTCATATCTGAATCATCATCTGACCAATTTACATTTGCAGCATTAATTTCAAGAAGTTCTAATAATGCTGGTTTTTCCATAAAGTTCTTAGATGCGCCAAGAGTAAGTTTGTCTGCAGTTTGGTATGCAACCTTGTCAAACGTAGATCTTAATAAGCCAGTTTCTTGAAACTCAGCCAATAACTCTGGGTGTTCATATAAATGTTTATGATCAGTATAATCTTTATAGTTCTCTTGCAATTCATCTATTTGCTCAAAAGACTTAATACGCATCCTATTATCACCAGACTTAATAAAATCTCCTGGCCTTATTTCTGCCCAATTAATCTTATCAAGATCAGCTGATGGATCATAGATAGTCTGATCTAACGTATAACTAATACCTCCAACATCATAAGTGTTTTCCTTGCCTCTTCTATCTCTTCTATATTTCTTTAAAGCCTCTTCATTCCCTCTTACATCTACTCCATCTGCACCTAAATACCTGCTATCCATCTCAGATATTGCCTCTTCATCTATAGTCTCTATTGGTTCAAATTTGGGAATTTCAATTTCAGCACCAAAAAGGTTGAAAGTGTACACATCATCAATACTTAGGTTTCCTGTATCTATTCCTTTTTTAACAGTCTCCTCAACCTTTGCCTTTTCTACATCTTCATTTATACTTGGAACTAATGGATCTGGAGTAACAACACTTGTACTTTCAGCTGCTGCAAACTCATTTTCTTCATCTAAACCAAGTAATTTATAATATTTTGCTACTTCTTCATTCATTTGCTAAATATCTGAAAAGAGTGTCCATTATATGAGTCTTCTCCGTCAATCTTATTAACATGTAATTGTAGTCCAATAAGATCTTTACGTATGCGATTATATTTATTTAACTCATCGGCTGTAAATACATTGATTCTTTTTGCATTTTTCATCAACCACTCAAAATCCTTTTTCAGCTCCATTTGTTTTGTAAAGTTAATTTTGTCAGCCAAAGGTTTTAATAAGTTCTTTTTATCCCCTTCACTCATTTCTGACCAGTTCTCAATACCTTCCCCATCATGAACGCTCAATAAATCATCTGTAGTTATGTATCTTCTATTTTGTATTCTATTATACATTTTCTCATCAAAAACAAGCTGTGCCTCTTTTGAACTACTATCTCCTGGCCCTTTATGCACTGTGTCTTCACTCATTTTATGCCCATCTACATTACGGCCCCATGTAAGATTAAGATAAGCGTCTTTAGACTCGCCAAGATCTGCACCATTCCAGTCTGTACCTAAACTTTCCATATTGTTAAAATACCCAGTACCAGATGCATCCCATAAGCCTGTCATCATTTCTTCTATCTTTCCAGCAGGGATACTTTGTATATAATGAAGTCTTCCTTGCTGCCTTAACAGATTCATTCCTGCATGATATTTTTCTTGAGCTAATGAAAATTGAGACTTCCCAGAAGGATCTCTCTGCCCTTCATTATCATATCTTACCATATCATATGGCGGAGGGCTTTCACCCTCTGGATCATATCCTTGGAAATCTTTATGCAATTGTAACATCTCATCTAAAAACTGAGTATTATCAGTCAAGTCTAACTTTGTCATATCATCTGTTATAAAATCAAAATACTCTCCATATGAATCTTTAAGACTACTATTAAGAGCTTTTTGCATTATAGTATCTGGATTGTTTGGATCAGTCTGGTTGGTTTTACTTGCAATCTTAGATGCAAGATTTGTTTGTGATATTTTATAATCTAATTGTTTTTTATTAATATCTTCTAACATGCCAACCTCATTCCAAAAACCTTCTGCGACACCTTGTATTGCTGAGTCCCCACTATCTTCAGCACCATTCCTAACAGCCTCATCTCTTATTCCTGTTAATATCTGATTAATAGCTATTTCATATTCTTCTCTTTCCACAACACCGCTTTTATTCAAATCCCATCCACCATGCTGATCTAACTCTGATCTTAATAGTTTTACTTTTTCCCAGTCAGCGTCATCTTTAGCTACTTCTATAGCATCTAAATATTGATTTTGTAATGCCCTATATTCATCAGTTCCTATATCCTTAGTCTTTCCAGAGCCAAGATAGAATTTGCTATGCTGTAATTGTGCAGCTTTAGCACCTATATCAGTATTCCTATGATAATTAGTTAATCCACTATAATATTTTAATTTCTTTTGATATTCTGAGTTTACAGAGTCTTTTGCTGCTATTAAATTTTCATAAGTACCATAGTCATTATCTTCAAGTATTTTAGCAAGATTTCCAGAATCATCTACATCGTTTAACACCTCTGCATCAGAATTGATTTCTTGAATTTCTTCCTCTTTTGCAAGTATCTGAGCATCTAATGTTTTCTCTAAGCTATGTATTTGCTTTAATTCTACAAGAGCACTATTATACATTCTGTCAGCATCACTTCTTCTTTGATCTGCCCTGTCCTTATATTGATATAAGTCCATTGTAGAAGGCTCTACCGACTTTCTTAATTCTCCTGCTATTTTTACTGCATCACCCCATTCCATATTATACCCCTTCTATTAAGTCTCCAAATTGACTCCAGTCTGGCTCTGGATTACTTGCTGCGTCCATAGTAACTTCTGGATCCCAAACTGTTGTACCTTTATTATCTCCATGATTTACAACCTGTTGCCATAATTTACCATCCTTATTCCAGCCTTGTTTATCTCCTGTATATTTAGCAGTATTCATCTCGTCATCCCTTGCCCATCCACCACCTTTAAAATGCGGATTTCTAAATGAGCTTGCTGTTTCATCTGCAACAGATTTCATATTAATTTTCTGTGATTGTTGTTCGTTTAACAAGGCATCCTTAACACTTACAAATTGATTTTTAAATGCAGTACGACTTGACTTTAATGTTGTTACCATAGATGCATCAGCCGCATCTATAGCTTGTTGAGTAGCTGTTGCTCCGCTAACCTGTTTATTTAATTGAGATATTTCAGCCTCTTTTATAGCATCGTCTGCTGCATTTATCTGTCCTGTAAAAGCTAATGCTGCATCTTTTGCACCTTCACTTGCAGCCATAGCAACTGCTCTTTCTGCTCTTCCGCCTCTGCCAGAAAAACCAACTCTTCCAGCCTTTAATTTTCTATCATATGCCTCTACAGCATTTGCACTTCTATTTTTTTCTAAATTTCTTTGACCTTGAGCTTTAATAACTTCCATTTTTTCATCAAATTGCTCTTTTTGATTAGCCATATTAATATTGCCTTGAGCAGTATCAACGGCTTGGTTTTGTTCTGCATTCTGCTTTACTGTTCTTACATTTTCTTTTTCCGAAATAACTGTATCATCAAGCTCTCTTTTGGCATTTTCTAATTGATGCACAAACGAACTATCTTGTCCAGAGACCCTCCAAAACTCACTTGCCATTGTTTCCAAGCTCCCTATTGTGGCATCTGCTATATTTTTATCTTCTTTCCATGCACCATCATTTCCTTTGTGACTATTAGCCATAACTATACCCCCAATTTTTCATACCGATATCTCCATTTCTGTCCATCTTTTATGACTTTTAGCAAGCTCAACTAACTTAAAGCCCCATCGCTTTGTCCATCCTTCTGGATTGCGTTGTGTAAAAATTCTTATTTTATTAAAACCATTTTCTCTAACAAATATACGAAAAATAGCCCATGCTCTTTTCATTGTAAGTTTAGACCCTGGAAATAAACAAAAAGCTGATACAATTATATCTGAGCCATCTTCTTTAAATAATACAAAGCCTTTATTAAAAGATATATAAGTATGATTTCCATCTTCCAATATCCTTTTTAAATTATTTGTAACATCTTTTGACTTCTTATGATACCATATCATATCATCTTGACTAAACATAGGTGGCTCTAAAACCATCTTTATACCTGGAGTTAATATATATTTCCCCCACTTATCCATATAAGAAACTTTGCTTTAAATTACTTTTTCCAGTGTCTTTTAATATACTATCTCTATTTTTCAGTCCTTGTGCAAAGTTAGCGCCAGATTGCGCAATACTATTACGCCTACCTTGCCATGTCTCAGCTCCAACTCCAAACGCCTTTGCGATACTAAGCCCAGCCGATACTGCTCCAGCAGCCCATCCGATAGGATTCCAAAAATTAGTTGCAAGCAAGGCAGCTGATGTAGCCGATGCTGCAGCAGAAACACCAGACATAGTCCTTTGTTCTGCGGTAACACTTGAATCTTCCTTAAACATATCGTAAACATCTCCACTAACACTAACTACAGTTCCTACAGGGCCTAATTTATCAGCGATCTTTTTAAAAGTCTCACTTGCAGCCTTAGATCCAACTTCAGATGCTATCTTTGCACCTACTTCTGCACCTGTCTTGGCTAACCCTACCGCAGCACCTGTTTTGTCTGTAACTTTATGAAAGTCATCTTTTTCCTCACTTTCATCCCCAAACAATGCTTTAACATCATCATACGTGTTTTTAGCACTCATTACTGCATTTGCTGCCTTCATGCTTTTACCAAGTATATTAAGGTCTTTGCCTTTAGCTACTGGGGTTTCAATCTTAGCTGTGTCTTTGTCATTTAAGATTGCCCCAGCTGGAGTTCTTTCAAAATAATCATTTGTCCCAGTAATAATATCCTCTCCAGGCAATTCATCTTCAGTTAAGGTCTCTTGATACATAGTATATAAGTCTGGAATTTCCTCGTTTTCTGGCAAAACATTTTTTACTTCAGAAGGCACACTTACAGCTCCACTGCCAGATAAAGAGGCTATATTTGTATCAGCAACATCAACTTCTTTAACATTTGAAACCGCAGTATCAACAGATTCGTCTCCAGATAATGAAGATATATCTTTTGAAACATTTTCTTTTTTATAAGAGTCAACTCTTTCCTTTACAGCTTGATGTGCCTTGCTATTCTTATCTACCTTAAACCATTTATCCTTACCTTTTCTTTTAGTGAACAACTCTCCACCAGACTCTTTATAGGAATATTTTTGATCTCCTCCATGCCCAAAAGGAACAATAGTGTCTTCAGAAACTATTTCTGGGACTATTTCTTTTGTTTTTGGAACTACTTCCTTTGTTAAGGTCTCTGCTTTATTTCTATATTTTTCCTTCCATGCCTTTTGTTGATCTGGAGTCATACTTTTCCATTTATCTTTAGTCATATGTCTACCTTGGTCTGGTACATTCTCCAGAGAACTCTTAGTGCCAGCAGGCTGTTCATATCTATCTATTCTTTCTGTAACCACTTTATGGGTTTTAGAATTCTTTGATATAGTTATCCAATTATCTTCACCTTTTTTCTGAGCAAATAATCTCCCCGCAGAATCTCTTTTATAAGACCAATTTTTATCGCCCATGAACCCAAATGGAACTACTACAGATCCCTCTTCAGTTGGAAGATCTGTAATTTCTGTATTTATTAAATTCCTTTGATTTTTTAAGTCACCTACTTTTGCTGTCCTTTCTTTATCTATTTTTGGGGAGTATTTACTCCAATCTGTCTTAGTAATAAGGTCATCTATCTCTCCATCCTTTATAATCACCCTACCTGCAGCCTTCCCTGTCTTTGGGTCTACAACAGAATCTTCCATTTTAAAACCATACTCATCTCTCATCACTTCTATAGTTTTAGCCTGTAACTCATTTCCTTTATATCCAGCGGATTTTAACTGCTTAATAACTTTTTTCCTTAAATTGCCAGCTTTATCAAATTCATCAGAATCTTTCATGTCATCGAAAGCATTCTTATAATCTTCAATATAACCTTTATACTCTTCTCTTACTTTTGGCAATTCTTTAAGACCAGTAACTCCTCTAAAAACCTGCTCTCCAAGCGACTGTCCATATGGACTATAATTTTCTTCATTATATATTGTAGGGAGAATTCCGTCTTTACTGATAAGAGAACTATATAAATCGGGATCTTTTGTTTTAAGGTATTCTGAGAATTGTTTACTTGGAGAAACTTCAAGACGTTTTGTTGCAACAGTATCTAAAGCAGATGCAACAGTTTCACGTGTCTTGAAAGCAAACAGTATTTTGTTTAATGTATCCTGCTCTCGCTCTCTTTTGTAGCGATTCTTCTTCTCCAAGCCACGCATTTTTGCACGATGAGCGTTCATCAATGCATTGCTTATTTGGCTCATGACTTACTCCTTTTTCTTTTTATCTTCTTCTTGTACTAACTCAATCAACTCGTGCATTAATTCCCTCTTTCCTGTTAGCTGCTGAATAAGGGCTTCCATTTCCATTCTCTGCTTAATGGCCTGTTGTAATTGCACCTGGATTTTGTCTAATATAGGCTGTAAGTCAAGCATTTATTTAAAATTCTTCTCTTAAATATAAACACATACCTATGACTTACGCAACCCCTTCCTCTATTATTGGAAAGGATTTTGGAACATCTAATACCCATACAAGATAAGTCCAGGACATTTCCTGGTGTTCTGAGTCATTAACATTGCCATCTACTCCAAGATAATTATAATACTTATCTGAACCAGACCCTATTCTTTTAAACCTTGTATTTATACTGGAATACTTAACGGCGACACCATGATTATAAGTTTTACCACCAGACAATATACCAGATCTTAATGAATGAGGATGTGTGCCATCTGATGATGGTGCAAATATTCCTGTCTTTAGCCCAGAACATGTAGTCCAATCGTATGTACTATTTCCCGCTCCAGATGTATGTCCAGGCCCCCCAAAATAAGGGCCATAATATCCAAATATAGGAGCGTCATCATTTATATAAACCCTGTAATACACTTGTGAATGAGAAGGCATAGATCTAAGATTAACACCTTGAAAAAAACTTGGTGATGGAGCGTGAGAAGAACCCCAGTAAATAATTTTAGGATTGTCAACACATTCAACAGGTATTATATTCACGTGCCAATCCCTATCTGAAGGGACTGTAAAACTCTTATCTGTCAACCATACATAGCAAGTATTATTACTTGTAGGCTGGTTTGAACTATTTAAAGTACAAGTATATACACCCATATTTGAAGTAGAATTATTCAACCAAGAACCGCCTGCGTAACTATTATTTTGACCTCTATAATTATCTACCAGTTTCCAATATCTGCATAAAGCTGAACTTTCTCCCACATATCCAGATGCGTTTGATCCAGATTGTGTTGCATTATATGTTACTGTAACTGCTGGATCACTATATCCAGTTGATCCTCCTGGTAGAAAAGCTACATTTCCACCAAGCAAGCCAGTTGGTTCGGATGATCCATATTGCGCTGCAGCCAATGGCATACCGCTCCAATACTTCGCTGCTGTCCAACCTACTTCTCCTTGTGTAGGTATTGAATTTGCTGTACTATTACTTTCTGGGACTTCCCACATCTGATATGTAAAGTCTACAGTTAAATCATCATAATCTGGTGTTCGTGTAACTCTATATACTCCAAAAGAGCGTGTTACTATACACTCTACAGCAAGTTTTTTAATTGTTGTTCCTCCAGGAAACCCATTTGCTGGATGGACAGTTAATGTTGTGTTATTAGAAAAAGTTGCTATTAGTCTTGATGCTACCCCTTGAGCTCCTGTTGCTGGAGGCTGTCCTTTATATTGCTCATCTCTACCATACGCAAAATTGTGAGACAATACATTTCCAGCAAAATAATTCTCTGTAGAATGAATATTATATGTATATACTTTCTTAGGATACCTTAGTTTAAATGGCTCTTTACTTATAACCTTTTCTTTTTTTATACTTTTATCTTTTTGGAGTACATACACTTCATGTCCAATCTCAATATCATCTGCAGTAATAGCATTATCATCACCATTTTCATCCCAAAACCTATGTGTTTTTGTGCATTTTAAAAATGAGTTTTTAGTCTGTACTTTATAACCTTCTTGGTTCATCATACCATCAACTAATGCGCTTGGCCTTTCAGACTTTAATTGCTTAGTTTTTGGATCCATACAATAAATATCGTGCATAAGAGTAATATCTTTAGCTGGGCCCATTTCTTTTCCATAAGCTGTAAACTCTGGATCTGGAGTATTGACGCCCTCCCAGGGATATATACACGCAGAGCAATTGTTGTAGTCAGTCATAGATTGAGACGATTGCTGTTCTGAATCATTAATACTTGTAGATTCTCCAGCCCAATTAGTCCAAAATGTTGGTGCTTCAAAATGAGAATTACATGTTGCACCATTAGGAAAGTCAAGTCTTTCTGGATAACTCTCCCCAGTATTAAGACTTGTTATATTTGTAAGAACGACCCATCTTTTTCCAGTAGGAACGGTTATATTACTTCCGTCATATATTATTTTACCATGCTCTCCATTAGTCCCATCATACTTATCTTTATGACCCGCATGTATAAGTCTTCCTATTTTATTATCATATCTATTAGTTGAATAAGCAACAGATCCGCCTGCTAAAGATCTATAACAAAATATTCCATTATCTGCAGCTTTATGACTCCATGATCCAGAAACATGCGTTGAAGATCCTACAACCATTTTTAAAGGAGTTGACCCAGTATTATCGGCACCATTTAATACTCCTATGCCAGACTGATTATGATCAGACATCGGGACTTCAAAGATTGCAACTCCAAATGGCCCTCCAGATATTTGCTGTCCATAACCTGTGACTGCACCTGCTGCTGTGTCGTAATACCAATATGCCTGCATTGCTCCTGCGGAATTTCCTCTATACCATTGGGGGGTATGATCGGGATAATGAGACATAGGAGGATGATATTGAGGAGGCACCAGTCCTAATCCCCAGTATGATCCTGGCCATAAAGGATACCCTCCACCTCTACATATTGCATATTTGTCTTTACTTGTAGATCCCTCGTCTGTACCATTACCTGCTTGAGACGCTTGCAAACGAGAACCTAACCACCAATTACGATGGAGTCCACTATATTCATGTCGAGCTATCCATCCAGTAGCACTTACCATATAATATTCATCTGTATCATTTCCAGCATCATCTCCATATCCTTGAACATCATGTAGCCAATTAGTACCCTCTCCTTCTGTAAAAAATTCTAACTGTCCATTGTATGGCTGACAGAAAAAACGAGGCTGGTCATTAAATGTAGCAGCGGTAGTCCCTGCAATATCACCTCCAACAATAGGAAAAGAGCTAATAATAACAGGGATCCATACCTTTCCTTCTGGAATTTTAAATTTATGTTTAATAATCTCCCATGAATCAAAGTGATAATTTAAGTTGTTTGGATGATCTGCTCTATAGTCAAAATATTCTACTCCATTAGATCGTGTTGAACGAGGAAGATCTCCTGCCATTGGATAGTTAAATCCTTCCATTAATTCCCAACCATCCAGAGGTATTCCCCCAGATGATCCACATCTGGCATAATGAATCAATCTTACACTATTATGTGTAAACCATGCTTTCGCACCATCATCATTTTCACAATAGACACCTATATCTGGCTCTTTCATCCATGATGTTGTTGCATCACTATCACTATACATTCCATTTGATTGAGATGCTGATAAACCTACTTTAGCTTTTCCCATACCTTTCTCCCTGTTATACTGTCACTTCTATATACGCCCCGCCAGACGTTGAAACTAATTTTAATTTACCATCTGCTGACTGTAAGGTTGTACTATTTAAATGAAATCCTCCTACAGTACCTTGAGTTGCAGCTATATATGATCCATATATATTTGATGCTGCAATTTCATTTGCTATAAGTGTATTAATTGCTGCGGCTTGTGCTGATATAAATGTTGCATCAACTGCATCTGCTGATATAGTTCCTGTTGTTATATTACCACCATTAATTGTTGTTACCCCAGATGAGAATATATAAGCATTAGCTGCTGTACTCATTGCTCCTGCAATAGTTGCATGTGCACACGCATATGTATTAGCCGCCGTTGCTGCTGCAGCTGCAGATGAATCTGAATAATTATTTGCACCTGCTCCCACTCCAGATGAATATGAGCAAGCTACTGAATTGGCACCAGTCCCTACCCCAGATGAATAAGAGCAAGCTACTGAATTAGCACCAGCGGCTTGAGTATCAGCATAGGCATTTGCGCCTATAGCAGAACTATTTGCAAAACTCCATGCGCTTACAACATTATCAAAAGCATTTGTAGCAGTGGTACTTATCCCAGCCGATATAGCTTGACTATAAGCATTGATTGTATCTGCATAAGCGTTAGCATAATCTGCATAAGCGGCTGCTACTACAGTATTCGTATTAGCTCCATCTGCTTGCCATCCAGCATATGTTTGTGTATATGTGTTAGCCGCATTTGTATAATCTTGAGTAGCATTCCAGTTTGTAGTGTTAGTAGTATCAGTATAGTCTGAATTATAAGTGTTAGACGTATTCGTGTAATCTTGAGTAGAATTCCAGTTTTCAGTATTAGACGTATCTGTATAAGTCTCATTATAAGTGTTAGACGTATCTGTATAATTTGAATTATACGTGTTAGAAGTATTAGTATAGTCCTGGGTCAAGTCCCAATTTGTAGTATTAGACGTGTCAGTATAGTCTGTATTATATGTATTTGCTGTATCTGTATATGCATTACTAAACGCCGCTTGAGCCTGTGCCTCTGCATTGGCTGCTGCCTCCGCTGCATTCGCTGCATCACTTGCATAGCCTTGAGCATAAGTATTCGCCGTATTAGCAACAGCTTGAGCTGCTTGTACAATATTAGATTGTAATTTAGTCCTTTCGTTATAATAGCTGTCCCATGCAGAATCCCATGTAGCTCTTACAATATTAGTAGTAGTTGCCATATTAGAATATGTGGAAGTGGTAGTATTTACATAAGTATACAATGTATTATAACTGGAATAATAATCTGAAGACGGTAAATCATAATCATCTGCGTCTAATAAAATTTCTTCTCTTTCTATTAATACAGTTTGATATATAGGCCATCCAGTTAGTTTCTCTACTGGAGTGATTTGTGAATCTGATGACATTGCATCTAACAACACATCATTAGCCGCCGCATTAGCCGCCGCTTGAGCCGCATCGCTTGCTGCATCAGCTGCCGCTGTGCTTGCATTTGCTGCATCACTATTTGCTTGATCTGCTGTAGCTTGGGCATTGGAGGCATCTGACGCTGCTTGCTCTGCTGTAGCTTGGGCATTGGAGGCCTCTGAGGACGCATTGGAGGCATCTGAGGAGGCATTCGCCGCATCTGAGGAGGCATTCGCCGCATCTGAGGAGGCATTCGCTGCATCGCTTGCGGCTGTATTAACCTCATCTTGAACATTTTCTCCACTTCCAAAAGTAAATGTCCCTGTAAGATCTGCATTATCACACTTAATAGAAATTGAGCCACTTCCTGGATCAAACCTTAAATGATTAGATGTGGCACATGAAAACCCTCCCATCGCCATTGCGCCTGTTTTTAAATCTATTCTCGACCCATTATCTACTGAAAAATTCTGAGATAAAAGTTGCCCAGTTACTATACTGTCACCATCTACCTTGGTTACAGAAGGGCCATTAGGCATCGCCCATATCTGTGCAACATCAGTATTTGACAAATGTCTATTATTCCAATGTCTAATTTCTGAAACATCTATTTTCAATCCACCTTGTGGATTAAACCATATATTTTTTCCATCTGTTTCAGAAAAAGGAAATCCATCCCAACTAAAACTTTCATTTATCCTATAGTCTATTAATCCATTTGCAGTTGAATAATTCCATAATTCTATTTTATCAGCACCCCCAGCAGTATCGTCTACAGTAACAGACCATACTAAAAGACACCACGTGTCCATTTCACACGCAATATCCTCAAATTCATCTCCAGCATTTATCCAATATCTTATTTTAGGAGTTCCCCCAGTGTGCCAGTTTTTAGCTTGTAATCTTGGCCAATAACTGTCATTATTCTGATTCCATCTTGATATAATATCCCAATAATTTGAACCTAAATTCGCACCTCTGGGCCTATAATACATTGACCAGGAATGTTTAAAAACAGGCTGGGAAGTCCCCATCTGCCCAGATGCATTCGTTGAATTAGCTGACTGTATCATCCATGATGCTGACCTTTTAGACCCGCCGTCATTATCAAACTTTAAATAATACCCACCAAAACTATCTTCAGTTGACCATTCTACCCCTGGATCTCCACTTCCTGTAGAATCAATATATATCGATCCTTCAAAGCCTGTCCCTTGATCTGTAGAACTCATATGTAAGTCTTGAACAGATAAGTTAGAGCGAGAGGAAAAAGAATTGGGATGTAGATTTGAAGTATCTTCGTAACATGTCCATCCAAGCTCTGTTCCTCTTTCTATAAAATCTCCCATATGCATAGGCCAGTGATTTGACATCCCTTCTAATGGATATTGCCCTTGCTCTAATCCTATAACAGCCTCTCCTACAACTGCCAAAGTATTAGATGCCGCATTCCATGTTAATTTATCGCCTAAACTAAAATTACCATCACCGCCAACATAGAATCCAGTATTCGCACTTGCATGATATCCATCACCTATAGTTATTCTTGACTCAGCATTAGAATTTGCGTTTCTAATACCATAAGCGTCTATTCGCCACCCAGAGTCTTCATTCCCAATATAACCACCTTTAGCTGTAATATTTCCTGTTAAAAATACATCGCTACTAAAGAGACCGTAAGTATTCCCTATATCATAACTATCATAAGTGATACCAGACAGTTTGCCAAGCCTTGCCTTAGTCTTAGCTATATCTCTCCAGTCATTCCAGCTGGTTACCTGGTCATATATATCTATAAAAGGAGCTCCATCGTCTTCAGAGGTTAAATATATACCTCCCTGTCTATTAATATCGGTTTCATTTCCAACTCTTACAAAGTCCAATGGAAGGTTTTGTAGCATTGTATTAGCCTGTTCTTGAGTGCTAAAAACATTTGCTCTAAATTGATTTGGTGCAAGGTTTGCGTCTGAATTTGCAATATGACTTACAATTATTTTACTCTGGATTATAGGTTGAAATGGAGGATCTTGCTCTCCTATTCCTGTCCATTTTTGAGCCAAAAGCAGATCACCTTCCCTTACATGATGACCTACCGTTGCAGCCTTGCCTCCAAATTTAAAGGTATGAGTTGCACCTCCAGAATAATTAGGGCCTGTTCCAAGAAAAGCTCCATCTACCTGTCTTGCATTTAACTGACTATTATTAGCAAGCGTACCATGTATAGTGGGAGCAGTATAACACTTAAACCATCCGTAATTATTTGCATTTTCATAAATTTGGAACATATCACCTTCAACCATGGTACTGTAAATCTCATTCCATAAATTATTACCATCATTATCGATATTGTGTGCAATTACATTTATTACATTAGCTTGCCAGCTATCTACCCCTCCACCTCCTCCAAATATAAAAAATCGTCCATCATCCCATGCAAAAGAAGGGCCAGCATTGGCCATATTATATGAATTAGAAGTGGGTTCTGAATCATCCTCTACTGTAAAAGTGTAATTTAAACCCCAATAATTTTCTGGATCATTTCTTGTTGCCTCTTTAACTCTATCTCCAGATCCTATTATCAAAGATCCATTTGTAGCTTTTATTTGCTGTATTAATAATTCATAAACACTTAATGTCCCTCTTACTGTCAACTCGTCAAATGTTGCCTCATATTCATTTGAAAGAGGGTCTCTTTCAACCTGCCATCCAGCTCCTGTAAATCCAGATGCAAAATTCGCACTTCCAAAGCCAGTATTATCTTCTACAGTAACCTTTTTAAAGTTTGGAGTTTCAAAATTAAGATCTCCATCATTACCTGTATTAATTTTAACCAAACTCTCATTATTGGCTTTATCTTCAAGAAGTATTTTTGTATATCCTGCAGTATTAACATGCAATGGAGGTTCTGAGGACGAATGAGCGTCATTTAAATATAAATTTGAATGTATAACATTAGATGTTGTTGTTAAGTGTTGACCAGTATTATATGCGAGTTTATAATCATCTATAGAATCATTAACCAACTTTAAATTCATATCATATGGCATTTGAACACGCACATTACCTGCAGTGTCTGTTGCATTTGCCCATGTTAAATAAGCAGATTCGTTAAACCCAGCTGTAGTTATATATAGATTGTTTAATGGATAAACTTCGTTTGCGCCATGCCCTGTATCAATATCCCAAGCCGTAATATGACTGCAAGTAAGACTTCCAGCGTTTGTATCTACATTTCCCGAATCTCCCTCAACAAAAACTTGACCAATTTGAACCGATCCGTTATGATGAACAATAAAGTCATTTCCAGATGTCCCTATATGGAGAGTTCCAGTCATAACAGAGGTGGTATTAACACCTACCTGCATATTTGCACCACCTTGCGGATTCTTTACATATACAGCATTATAGTTAGTTTGAGAGTCGAATAGTCTTAAAAGAAAATCTTGATTGTACTGAGCGCCATCATGGCCTGTGATCTCAAGAGATCCACTCATTTTATCGTAACCTATATTTCTTATATAGTCTTCATGAGCTTGAGTGTCGTCTACTACGTGATTTATGACATTAAAGGATGGTCTTGAAGTTCCTGTGGCATCTATAAAGTTTTCATCTACTTTTAAATTTTTAACTGTTAGATTATCAATTGTCCCTGTTAAAGATGCTACTGCTCCTCCTCCTATCCCTCCAGCAGCTTGAGCTAAAGCCAGTCCTCCAGCTACAAGCTCAATAGACTTCCATATTCCATTAACTTTAGCAAATAAAAAGTATCGTCCACTAATAACTCGTAATTGGATTTCTCCATTTGCCCCTTGCGACTGTGCTGGCTGACCTTGCTTTACTTCAATAAAAGTGCTCATTACTTAACGCTCTTATTTCTATGTATAATATCTAAATCATTAATTTCAAGTGTTTGATCCTCCACTGTTGCGTTAACCCCCTGTATTATAAATTTACAAGATAATCCTTTTAATCTTGATACTGGTCTTAATTCTACCCTCTTCCATTCATTGTTTGTTCCTGGAAGATTAGTCTGACTTGTTGCCCTGTCTTGCAAATCAACTGTAGCAGAAGAAGTAAGGTTTGATATAACTGCCTTTGCCTCAAAATTAGAATCAGATGATGAATTAGTTTTATAATTTAGATATATTTTATATACCTTAGTCTCTGCAGAAGGAAGACCAAAATCAAAATTCTTACTGGCCCATTTAATTTGACCATTAGCTGAAGATGTATGTATAGTAGGAGATATCGTACTTACAAGCTCTTTATGACTATCTTCCCATTGTAAAAAATGGATATTTCCACTGGCAGCTAAATTTCTCCCAACAAGCATTTCTCCATTATACATAACTGCAGCAGATTTTTCATATACAGCAGAGGTTGTCGTATTACTTCCAAATCTAAGATCTCCTTCAATAATAGAAAATGACTGTGTCGCAATATCATATAAAAGAGCTTTATGAGCTGTTTGATCAAACATAAATATTGTCTTTTTTAATGGATGATATGACAAAGTCATTCCTTCTGTATAATAGTCTTTCCAGCTATTACCTAATCTTTTAAGAGATATATCCTGTATTGTAGCTCCATCATATATAAATGCTCCATACTGATTAACAAAGGCAGTTCCAATTTCTGTTTTAACAGCAGCTCCAGGGTCAGCTATTCCTCTATATTTATGCTGGCCCTCTAAGTATTCTTGAGGATCATTAATATTTATAACATATAATGTGTTCTTTTTAAACTGGAGAAGTTTTCCGCCAAACTCTTCTAATTTAACAATATCTTCGCCGTCATCTACAGATGCATCTATAAAATCATCAGTAGGGAATACATCAAATGAATTTGGTATAGATTTTACAATTCTATCTGGGTATATTTTTTCTTCTCCATCAATACTTAACATCCTAACATTTCCACCATATGTTCTTCTATTGACGACCACTGCAGTTTTAAATCTTGCATGCAGTCCTTTTGTGTCTGCAAAAAC
>CEUI01000749.1_pt1 | contig 61558 bp, 47 predicted proteins | sample 531411 | NCBI WGS metagenome assembly CEUI01 (sample SAMEA2622841, study PRJEB7988) | marine metagenome | isolation source: saline water (ENVO:00002010), including
GCGGCCGCGATAATCACAAATCCAACACTTAAATACATTTTTAGACAAGTTAACAGAAAGCTTAGATTTGTGGTGATTACATTTCGGGCATTTAAAAAGAATTTCCGAACCATGATCTCGACCCCTCCCTAAAGCTTCATTGAGAATCTTCTTCGCTGCTTGCTTGTTCAATCGCCCACCCTGCTTTTGCTATAACAATTGCGTCCGCACGGTCATACGATTCAGGTTTCGGATTTCCATGCTTTGTATATTCTATCGTAAAAGCAGGTTCGTTGTCAAGTAAATATTGTAAAACGACCTGTTTTGCTTTTTGTCCTCTCGGAACTTTAATGCCGGCGTGTTTACGTGCTGACGTAGCGCCGATGAATTTAGGCTCCATGCTAAACATTTCGTAAACAAGCCACGACACAATGCCATTAAATCGTGTGAGCGTTGAAAGAGTCTTAGCAGATGATTTGCCGCCCATGAACATGTGAAGCGATTGCTCAATATAAATGTGCGAAATTGGATGATCTGATTCTGCTTCCATCCAATGATCATCTTCTCGACAAAACTGATAATTATCAAAAATAGTAAAGATAGCTTCTTTTATTCTTTCTGCTTTCTCAAATAAATTTTTATATTTACGCAAGTCAACAGAATCATAGAAGACAATTTCGCCTTCTGCGACAACTGCAAACCCAGTGATGCTGGTGGATATGTCGATGCCAAGTATCATTATTCTATTATACTAGATATCTACTTTTATTTTAAATGCTAGATCTCGGCCCGATTCTTTCAAAACAGGATTTGCTAGAGTAGCCATGCCTATCAAATTTTTATTCTCATCATAAATACCAACGCGCGAGATATACACTTGTCTTTTAAAAGGCACCTCATAATCATTAAACGAAGAACTCACACAATTTTTAATTTCCACGTCTGTAGGTTCTTCAAATATCTGTGACGAAGAGGCGTAAGTTCTTGTTTGTCCGTATTTTAGAAATGTGGGATTATTTGAATAATTTACTTCTCCGCGCTTTGCTTTAGCCAGCATGGTAACCACTTGTGTTTCTGTGGTACCCTTAAAGGAAAGAGAAAATGAAGCACTAGCATACGTGGCGCCGGCGGTACTGGTAGAAATTCCGTCATTTGCGCCGGCGCCGTAATGTAACCATTGCGGTGCGATGGAAAACGAAGCCGTGGTGAGTCGAATTGTTTCAGTATTGAGCGCCCAAGAGCCAGTTAAGAGAACAAACCCTTCGTTATAAAGAACAACGCCCGCTACAGAACCGCTCCCTAGGCTTGATCGAGGGCCTACCTGAATCAATTCACCATTCTGGCGTGTATCTCTAAGTTCGCCAATAAGGGAGCCTGTAAAATACCACTTAAGGGAAACGCTCCCAGGCTTGATCTGAGACCCATAAAAAATGCTAGGGATTGAAACTAGGTTAATCTTTGAACGATCTTTGTTTCCAAAAGCAGATGTAACATTATAGTGCTGACTCTTAAGTCCGTAAAAATTTAATCTATTTCTAAGCGACATATAGTGCTTATTATAAGATGCCGTAGAATAATACGGGCGCGTTATGTATTCTCGCGTTATAGAAGCAGACAGGGGGTAGGAGCCAGTCAGCACATCGCCCCACTGAAATTCGTTTTGATAGGTCTCAGTAGAGACAGTCTTAAAGCTTCCGCCGGCGGTATCCTTAGAAATCCATGGATAAATCCGCCCAGTGTCTAAAATACTTCCAGTTTCAATAGAGCGGCCGGTCGATAACTTAGGGCGATCAATATTGTATTCATAGAGACTCACATATCCGGACGGAACATTTCGCACCTGATTGTTTCGGGCGCCGGATTGAGCCGGAACACTATTCCAATATATCTTTGAATTAAAGACGACAAACTCATTATGAGGATATGCCTTCATGGTATTAATGAAAACATCGTTTTCATCAAACTTCTTCAAAGACATTTTTAGTAATCCAAACGAACTCTAATTGTAAGATCGTTAGTGGGATCCTTCCTAATAGGTTCGGAAAGCTTAGCGACAGCCATGAGTTCCTGTTGATCGTTGTAGAGTCCAACTGTTGTAATATAAGCGACTGGCGAGTCGGATGCTACATTCTTCACCTTAATCTTGCTTCCCGACAAATAAGTAGGATTAGCGCTATAGTTAAATTTATTGTGCGGAACACGACAGAAATAAATCTTAGAGTTAATCTCAGTCGTATTATTAAAGGCAATATTTCCTATTCTATGCCGCACAGCATCACAAGCAGCGCTAATAGCAGAACTCGAAAGAGTTTGTTGGACATTTCTATTTCTTTGTCCATATGGCGCCCGGTAGAAGGCACCACTCGGCCCTGCTGTCGGGCCGGCCTTACCTCTACCAACGGACCCCGAAAATATAGAAGCAGTAAGAATCGCAATACCCGCTTGATAAAACACCACGCCGGCCGCTAAAGTAGAATAATCTGTTCCATTTCGAAGAAATCCATTGCTGGACGTGGCAAATAGGACTGCCATATCGCCGCCCAAAGTAGTGGCAATGCCAGATCCATCGGCGGATGCGGACGCGTCTGTAACTGTGATATTGAGGCGATTATCTTTGAAGGGATTTTTCCAGGAGCCAGTTCCAATAGTCATACTAAAGCTCCCCTTCTTGACTTGATCCTTGGTCAATAGGCGAGAAAAATTAACTATAAAAACTTCACGCATTTTATTGCTACCATCGAGCGTAAGATCATTCTCGAAGTATCTAACATCTCGACGGGGATCTGTTAAAGAGCCGCTATAGCCAAGCAACAGCTGAGCAAACTCAGTGTACATATTAATCTTCTTGGCGTTTTGAACTGATGTTGAAGATGAGCAATTTGAAGTAGCCGCATAACATGCCGTTAAGTCAAAAATATGGTTAGCCGAAGAACTCAAATACGGATAATCATAAACAGACTGAAACATGCCATGAATATAATTTTTAATATTGTTATCGCCGTACGAACTCGTTTGGTACTTATAGATAGTTCCTGTCAGCGGGATGGCCTCATGCAACAACGTTCTAGTTGTTGTAATATCGTCATCGCTGTTTAGGTTTACAAAATTTTGTGCTGCCATTAAATAATCTCCAGTTTATGAATTCTTTCTTATGAGTCTAAGGGGAATTTGTAGCGTGGCACCACTAAACATTCCCTGTACGTAGAGGATTGTATCTAAAAAGTCATAGGTAGTCGCAGTTCCGGACGGCACTCCCGCAGCCGTAGGGGTCACATTCACAGAGCCGTGCTCTTGAAAAAGTCTGTCGGTTTGGCTGGTGCTCGTCAGGCTACTTTTAATACTAACATTTAAAGCACAAATACTACCGCGCGGCCCCTTAAGGCTTGAATAGATATCTCCATCTCCCGAAGTAGGATCGAAAACCCTGTTCGCAAGGCCTTTAGAGCGAAACCTCTCGAAACCCTCCAATTCGGTTGAATCGCCAATAGAGGTATTTATCTCAATCGCTATACTAAAGTTCGGAGAGTTATCACTAACAACATTCGCAAATGTGCCGCCACCGGGGCCGCTTTTAATAGTGCCTACTCCCACAATAAATCGACTATCTGCGTTCACTGTGAACATGGTATCTATAAGATCATTAACTTCTAAGAAGCCGCGGCGTGTTACAGCAGTTGCGGGCTCATCATAAGTATCAAGGCCCGACTCCACAATAATATACTGAGTCAAAGATGTCGAATTAGCCAAAAGAAGATTGTCGCTATAAGTTCCATTTAATGTTGCCCAAGTATCCGAATTGGTGGCCACATAAAAAAGATTATTACGCCTACTGAGTGACACTGAGCAATCTGCTTTCTCGTTACATACCAATACCGGCAAATATTCTAATTCTAAGTTAGTGTTTGTCAGCAATCCATAATTAATATTCTGATTAGTAGCAGTCCAGGCCTCTAATACCGGCGTCTGCATAATCTCTAAATCATAATATGCCGATCCAGAGGGGTGATTGAGATCGTAAGTTCCGTAATTAATTTCATCATCACCTAAGCCAAACTTAGTAATCTCAAACTTGCCATCTGAAAGCTTTTGGCGCCCTACATCGGTAAGCACCGCATCAAGAATGATATCTCCTGAGTTATCTAAAAAAGCCATTTATTATTCCTCTCTTAACATAAATAGTAATTATTTTAATAAAGTTAGTTTTAAGTGCCTGCATATCTTAAAATTCTAATAGGTACCTGAAGGGTGGCGCCGCTAGCGGTTCCTTCAATGCGCAGAACTGTGTCAATATAATCAAACTTATCGCTACCGCCAAACAATGTCTTGTTGATTTCTCCAAACTTTAAGTATCTAAAGTCTCTGGTTGTGGTTGATTCGCCAGTTAGCTCATCGATCACTTTTAAATTGAAAACCCCAACAGTACTGCGAGGCCCATTAATCGCTGAATATTTGTTATCATCAATGCCGGAATAGGGAAATATCTCATTGTCGATCCCGGGCACAATATATGAATCAAAATATTTAGTTATTTTTTTAAGCGACACCGGCGGAATTGGTCGCAATGTCTGAAAGTTGTAAAACATATTGTTTGATGCGTCATTCTCAAATTTCGTATCTTTAGGGTCGACAACTAATAACTTGTCGATAAACCTGTTATCACAATTGATTATAAAGTATTTATCATATAAATTGTAGTTTAAAAGATAACGCTCGCGAGCTTTTTGTGTATGAGGAAGATCTATTGTTGATGTATCGCTGTGAATTCCTGCTTCAAATACTAATTTATTGAGCAATGATGACTCATTTTCCAGATAAAATCTTTTACCTATTAGCGTCTTTAATTTCTTAGTAGTCTCCACATTGACACCTAAATAATAAAATGTAGAATTAGAAGATGTGTCCTTCTTTACTGATTCGCTTATTTTTTCGTTAATCTTAATCTGCGGGATATACAATATATCATCACTTCTAAAATCTCTAAGCTGATAGGTGATGACTGCGTTCTTTTCGGCAAATGCCTCAAACATAGAAAACGTCTTTAGAGAAGCGAACGAACTTTCTTCAGTAAGATCCGAAGTATCTACAAACGAATAATCCAATTCATCATCGCCTAGTGCAAACTTAGTTATCATAAACTGGCCCTGCGCCATTCTTTTTCTTCCGACATCTGTCAGAACCGCATCTATTTTAATTGTTCCAGTGTTATCTAAAAAAGCCATAATATATCCCTAATTACCCTTAATTTAATTTATATGTAACGTTTAGATCGATTTTCTTTCCTGTTTTTTTAGAAGTTAATCTAAGTTTAAAAGTTTTTCCAAAAATACTATCATCTGACGTACCTACCACTATGCCATTTATTTCATCACCAGCATTGTTATCAAAATCTACCTCTGTTGTATCGAATTCTAGCTGATTAATATTGGGCACCAATTGAAATATCTTTTTGAATTGTGTGGTCACCTCGTTCAACAGATCTTCTTCAAAATCAGCCGGAATCTTTTCATCAAATGTGGCGTATTTATAGCCTCCATCGCTAACTAACTCTACCTCAACCAAAGTGCTAAGAACTCCAGGGGTTCCATTTTGACTAACCGCTCTTAAAAGATAATAGATCTTAGTGTTGGTTCTTACCTTTTCTTCATAAACGCACGAAGAATAAGTATAAGTAGAGCCTGGAATCTTCAAGTCTTTAGTCGCGATAAGATCGTTTTCTGTGAAATCAGTGAACGAAAGTGGTCTTTCACTTTTGCGGAATATCTGAATTTTATCTACATATGATTTACAATAATTAGAATTTTTTTCAGTTGCCAATAAATCATTAGACGCAAGGTAAAGGCCCTTATAAAGTTCGTCGGACGGCAACACTGTTAGGGGGAAAGTCGAAGCCATAGGAACATCAACAGAGGCCATTAAGCCGATTATTTGAGAATCATCCATCCTTTGAAACTTTGACAGCTGGATTGGGGGTGCCGGATGATCCAGAACCGTAACTCTCTTACTATATAGTGGAACTTCTATAATACGTATTATTGGCTCCGTCGTTAGCGTCATGTGTGCCTGATATCTCTCTAAAGAGTTAATCTGTGCCGAAGTATATAATTCGTTTGTAATCTCTACACTCGAAACATCTGCGGCTGTCCATGCGGCCGGGGTGGGTTGTCCTGTGGTGGGATTTATCATTTCCAAACAGTATACTTCTCCGCTTGATATTTCTTTGGGAGAGCCAATTTGTCGCGACACTCCCCAATCTTCATATCTCAAGCCCCATCCATAAACTAAAACATATGCGTATACTGTATAATCATATGATTCACCATATCTAACCTGAGAATCATATAGAGTACACTGGTCCGAACCATCTGTGGCTTTTGAAATGTGATTGCTATTGGTTACAATAAAGTTTTGTACAGTTTGCTGGGCCGTGTTTAGCTTTCGGACTCGATATGCCAAAGTTTCAGTATACTTAGAATTGCCGGCTTCATTTAGAATATCCGGCACTGTCATGTAGGTATCCTGCGTCAACGGATAGTTAAGATCTAAATATTCATTAACGCGCATTAAAAGATCAAGAGCTGGCACAGAGTGCGAAAATCTAAATGTCCGATAGGCATTGTCAAGTTGATTCATGGCAGCGGATTGACCGCCGGGAATATGATAATCGCGATTAAGCGTAGTAAATCCGGCATGTTGCTTTGATAGAGTGTCAAAGATCATAGTATAGAAATTGGTCTCATTAAAAGATGACTCTGTTGTTAATGAGTATTCTTTTACTACTCCCAATGATGAGGATATCACATTATGAACCGCTTCATAAGGATAAGGGACAATGTTGGGTGTCAGATGGGGAAAACTAAAAGAATCTTTAATAAACGATAGCATCAAATTTTCAAAACCAGAATCGTAAATCATATCTCCCCATGTATATGAGGAATTATCAACAGGAAAATTTAACTTTACCATATAGGGCATTCTATCTTCCCACTCAAGAGCAGTAGGAAATAAACTAAGTTGTGATTCTCTATTAAACATTATTTTCGGGAATCTTGATATCGCCGTAGAAAGGCTAGACGCTGACAATGCTGGGGCATTGTAGGAGCTACTTAAATATTTTTTTATATTATGTAATTTATCTTTATATCCTAAGCGACCCGATCTTAAATCAGCAGATGTAATATCGTAAGTGGGAGGATATTCAGTGTTGCGAGAGGAAAAGAGACTTTCAGGATCTACCGTTCCCTCTACTGTGACTAAGTTGTACATATCTTCATCGGTATCTGCTGTGGTCTTACCGACACCCACGCTAATGAGAGTATAATAATTCGGCTTTAACAATACTGATTCGCCATATCGGACATTTTGATATTCTGGCAAATAATAGTTATAGTTATAGGTAAAATTAGCAACCTGATAATTTGCTACATTCTCATAATCAACGCTTTTAATATAAAGCGGAGCATACGGATATTCATACTGAAAACTAATATCGATAGTATCTGTGCTCGATAAAAATTTGTTACTAAGTGAAAGCCAGTGGGTATCATCTTCAACAATATCTGGATTTCCTACAATTCTAATTTGGTTTTTCCAAGTTGGGATAATAGAAGCAGCACTAGCAGTATAAAATGATGCATCATAATAGTTATTTCTAATCATCACTTCTTGGATGGGGAAATCTTCCTCTGTAAAAGTGGTTATCCACGTTGCGGTCTCATTATCGCGCATCGGAACAAATTCAACTGTAGTCTGTACGCCGTCATCCTCTTCTACAAATTGCCAATATCCCCCCATCATGGTTCTGAAAGAATCTGACCCTGACATAAGTGAGCCGTTTAAATAATGACCGGTGCGTGTAATCATTTTAATATCCAGTTGTGGAGGTTCCGCCTAAAACAAAAGGCGTTATAGAATTAAATGCGGACAAATTAACGACAGGTAGGTAATCGAAGGTAGAGAAACTACCCTGAAGAGGTACTATCGTTGTGCGGTGATAAATTTTTCTTTCGCTTATATACGAAGAAGCCGCCTCTAGGGCAATAGTTGCGGCGCCGTCGCTGATAATATCGCTAATCGAAGAGCCCGCCTCATAGCCAAAGCGACTTCGAAGGCCAGAGATTTCTTGGTAATCATAGGTTACGCTAAAATTAATTACTGTATCATCCTCGACGTCGAGGTTGATGTCTTCTAAAATATCGGCGGCTCCTTCCAGAAGTACAGGATCTGTCAGTCCGTTATAGCCGATACTTAAAAGCTCTAAGGTGGGATTTGATTCATCATATCCATCAAAAGTGTAAGGCACAACTTGACAAAGCAATGCTAATTGCTCAGAAGAAAGCTTTTCAAGAAATACATTAGCAAAAGATTCATTCGGAATTATATTAAAAATAGGCGTAATATCATAATAAAATCCATTCTCATCAAGGCTGTTGCCCTGATCATATTCAGAGAATATAGTAAGGTATCCATTCTCCGAAGAGAAATCGCCGGCAACAAAGACGCCGTAATAATCAGCATAATGTGTCGGATCAATAACCTGGGTATAGTCTATTGTTATCTCAATTGTCATTATTTAAGTCCTCTCAAGCGTCTTATTGGGCGTGTGTACGCTTCTTGTAAGGCGCTCTTTTTAAGAGAACGATCGCTATTTGTAGGCCGCCTCTTGCTATGTTGTATTTTTCGCAAGCTCGTAATCACAGCGCTCTGTGCCGTCATATCTCGGGCGCTAATATCGCGCGCGCTAATATTGTTACCAGCAGGGTCATTTGAATCATAGCGACCGGTGCGAATATCGCGGGCGCTAATGTTGCGAGCGCTGATATTGCGAAGGAGAATATCGGGTTCCGTTGGTTGAATTATGCTCGTGGTACCACCGGTCGTCCAGATCTGGTCGTGGCGAGGTGCTTTAATTTGCGCAGAAGATCTTCTTTTATCAGCAGATATTTGATTATCCATAAGTTTTACATTTCGTTCAGCGCTATTTTTATCAACCAATGTCGTCGGTTTTGTGCTATAAGAGAATCCTATATTGACGTCAAAAATAGACTCTACAAGGGCAGCTGGATTTATTAAATTGCTTAACTCCTTAGTCTTTCTTGCGCGGCTGGCCATGGCTCTAGAGGGCGCAGAGCCGGCTAAATTATAAAAAGGATCTGCTGGATTGGGGAAACTTTTTGACGGTGTAAACGTCTTGTTCTTTAGATTTTTATACCTCTCTTTATCAAATACATTAGGATTAGAAGGAACAAAAATCTCTTGTTGTGGCATAAAATCAATCTTCTTTTTCCCGCCAGAAACTGGAGAGGCTCCGAGCGCCTGCATAACAGCGTGAGAGGTAGAAATTTCAGCACCATATTGTTTATAGGGCATATTAAGAGGTGTAGAGCCATTCTTCTCTAAAATCTTGAACGCATTTTGAACTTTAAAATCTCGACTGTTAACTTCTTTGACCAACACGCCATTAATATATCTGGGTACGGCTGCTTTTTGAATGCCTTTAAAATGAGATTCTTTATTTAGAGTCGTTCTTTGATAACTTTTCATTTTAACTCTCCTTTATATAAATAGGTGCCTAAAAACCAGCGGCTTCGTCGCGACTAGTGCCAACATATTGGGTGATCTTGAGCCTCTGGTAGACGCCTTTGCCATCGACGGCATTGGGGTATGCGTATAGTTGAACTTTGTAATAAGTATTGTCTACCATAGATCCATCCTCGGCATATGCCTGGATTGTGGATATATCCGTAGATGATGCCACAGTTCCATCTATAGTAACAGTATAATACATTGTCACAGCATCACCAATTTCGTATCCATACAGGAAAACCCAACTGTCTTGGGTGTCGGCAAATGTATTAATTTCACTTAACAATTCCGAATAAACAGCATCCATTGGTAGCGCAAATTCAGTCATTATTGAGCCGGCATTGTCATATAGCGTCTGATAATCGGCAGCCTCCCAGGCCTCCTCGCCGGCTGCCGAGAAATCAACATACATATCTTTGGTATATTCCCAATCCCATGCCGTGTAGGTTTCGCTATCGGCCATGGCAGCGAAATCAGGATATCCATAATCCATTACATCAATTTCGTTAGTAAATCCAAATTCAAGTCTAATTTCATCACTAACAGAACTTAAATCAATACCATCTGTAACTGCTTCTACTAAATTTTGAAAATCAACGTAGAAAGATTGCAAATCTTCTAAGTTTCCGGTAGAAGGCGAGATCTTTTGACTTATAATTATGGTCTCATCAGTTATCTTGGAAGTGTCTCCTCCAAATGTATCATACATTAAATCTCTATATATGTTAAACATCGCGGGAGCGCGGAACCATGGCGCGGATGAAGGATTAGCAACATAAGTCGCATTCATCTCATCTACAAAAAATTGGTTAAAAACTCCATCTAAATCGTTATAACTACAAAACTGCTCAGCATATTGAACATAGTCTTTCAAACTGCCGGTGTGACGGCTATAGGCCGTAGTGTCTGTTTCTGTCAAAAACGCAGCCAACGAACTTGTGATGGCCATTACCAGGGCCCGGGTGTGATCATATACAACTGTTTGAAATTCTATCGTATCGTTGTTTCGTGGAGAATCATAATAACTACCTTCGCTATCAAAAATACTTTGAAATTGGAAAGACATCATTCGATAATCATTAAGACTATCGGCGCCGGGAACTACTAAATTTCTAAGCATTATCTCTGGATATAAAGTCTTACTACTACCTGATGGATCGAACGAGGTTCGGTATTTGATATAGCCGGCGCCGCCGTCTTCGTCCGATTCAGTCCACCCCCAAGTGGTAAAATATTCTAAATAAGGATAAGATGTGGTAGGAGGACCTACTCCTCCATCATTAGCACGAAAGTAAGCTCTGGAAGCATATATAGGGAGAATGAGTCCATCTGTTTCTCCTCGTCGTAGGTATCCCGCCTCTTTTAAATTAAAATATTGATTTGTGGCGGACTTACCAAAATATGCTTCAATTCTATTAACATCCATCAGCTTAGATATCGCACTTTGTGTCTTGAGTGCTTTTTCATAATCAAAGAAGAAAAACCCACCTTCCACCAATACAAAATCATTATCATATTTATCTTCCGGGGGTTCGCCTTCAAAATACGCATTACGAGTCATGATCACGCTATTGCTGGATCCGTATACATAATCAGTATCTAAATCATATTCTCCGGAAAGATCCGCAGGAGGACTATAAGTATCAGAAATCTTGGTTCTCGAATCTACCACTACAGGCGTAGTAACCAATTCGCGACGGACGGATGGGTTTTCAAACGCCATACGGTTAACCGTCATTAGCGAACGTTCGAATAAGTTATACCATTGTCCAGTGGTGGTGCCAGGAGATTTATCAATAAAGGACTTTTTAAACAAGTTTAATCTAGGCAATAGCTCTTCAGTCTGGCCATATGTGTTTATAATGTATTTAAAGCCGCTAACCATTTCTGCTAAGCCCGGGGTTTGAGTGTCCGTCGACGGATTGGTATATAGTGTTTCAAACTGCTCCACCATGGTTCCGCGATTTATTTTAGGGGTTGATACGTGAAAAGATCCGTCTATAGTTTGTATTGGGTTTCCATTATAAACCTTTCCTGTGTTAAGATAATATACCGCAGTAGGATCGAGCACAATATATCCATTTCTAAAAACTTTCTCGTGAGATACTTGAGAACATAGAGCACTATATAAAGTAGCATAGCGAGGATCTTCAATAGCTTTTTCGAGGGCCTCTGGTGTTTCTCCGGAGCCATCGCCCACTGTGGAAAAGTCCAATAAAGACGAAAAGGCTATCAGAGACAAATCATAATCCACATTCACCGAACCAGAGTAAACTCCATTAGCAAAATATGCGGCTGAACCAACAGCACTTAATGTGATATCCGCAGTATAATGAGCTATCATGGTCGGCATGTTGGATTCATCCTCGTCTTCCGCGTCATCTACTAAAGTAAAATCTTCGAAATTTAACGCTGAGAGTTGTTTGTGTCCATCTATCCGATAAATTACCAAATCTCCCGAAGAGTATCCAGTGGCGCCGAGTGACGACGAAAGGGAATCTGAATGGATAAACAGGTCCGTGTAGTGATGAGGCTTTGTCACGTCAATAAGATAATCTAAGGCGCCTTTATCTGAAACTATGGCATCAAAACGCCGAGTTCTGCCTCCAAAGATGTTTGCCTCAGTATAATCATAGTCAAGACTACCGTCGCTATCGGTATCCAACGAACCACTAGCGTCACCATCAAAAACCTGCCCTACATAATATTTAAGCTTCTTTAAGGAGCCGGTTACATCGCCCAAAACCTGACCCTCCGAATAAGGAACATACAAAGCTAACTTGATATCTATCACATCATCGCGAACGACGGCGCGCTCTACGTATGGAATGGGCAACATTCTCCCAGCTACATTGATTACATTGTTACCAATATTTACTGACATATTTCAGGCTCCGTTACTACGCCGTAAATGTCATAATATTGAGAATCCGTTGGGCTCTCGATATCGCAGTCGAAGTCTAAGTCGATATACAGAGATTGCCTATTAAATACCTCTGATCCTTTACAGGCATCTTCTGGTGATATCTGGCCGTCTTTAAAAATATCAAAATAGTAAGCAACACTTGAAGACACTAAAGCACTTTCTAAATAAAGTTGCTTGGGATTGAGAGAAACTTTTCTTAAGTACTCCTCAGTAATCGCCTCTCCATCTAATTTAAATAAATTCTCAAGAAAGTACTTTCTTTTAAATTTATCTTGACGAGGGCACGTGGCACATAATTTACCATAAGCGCCGGTAACTATTTCAAACACCTCAATATCAAAATTCTCATGTAGCAATTCAGTATTTACTTCTTCCGCATATAACAACAGGTCATCTACCACTAATTGTATTGCTTTTCCATCGGCAAAAGGCGGCGTAGTCATGCCGGCATTTCGCACTGAGTCCGTGGGTAGTGTCGTCATATAATCTGGATCAATAAGCCTTTTATAGTAGTTAAGAGTGATATTAAGCTGTGGGATATCAAAATTGTTTACCTTATCCTGAAGCGTGTTGTCTTTTATATGCCCTTGAAGTGTTACTATCTTCCAGGCTGGGGCTATGTTGTTGCTTCCCTCTAAAAATGCGTCACCTATCATGGCTTCAAATCTAAAGGTATCTTTTCGAGGCTCTCTCATGATGGGGCTTATGTCTGTTAAATAATAAGACATTGATCCTTCATCAATAATTTCGGCCGGGGTATCTACTTCTTGGAAAAGAACTTGTGTTTCTAAATATTGTGTTTCGTGCTTAATGCGATCATGAATTTGATTCGCGGACTCGCTTATGTTCGCATAAGCGCCATCATATAGCACATTATCATCATAAAAAGCATAATAAGCTGGCTTAAATCTGCCCATAGAAAGCAAATAGTGACCATAAGACGTTAACTTAAAGTCCATTACTTGTTCTTTTTTGTTTAAAAATTTCATCTTTTATTCTCTAACAATAACTATCCATATAAGGGAAATATTCACCATCAACCATACTCATCTCTAAGAGCATCCCACATAGACTGATTTAAAGTAGGCGAATTCACAGCCTGTGAAAAATCTACGTCAGTAAAAACAGACATGCCGTTCTCCGACTCGTCATCCTCAGTAAATGTCTGTATATGAGTTACCGAAAACGCAAGAGCAGAGTTGGCCTCAAAGTGAGAAAGCATCGATGGGGCATCGGATGGCCTGCTCAATTCTGAGCCGGCAGCGGGACCGGCGCTACTCAATCCGCTCTCATCGTCAGCGCCCATCATTGGCGACTCTCCATCAACAAAAGGAGATTCCATAGCCAATTTCACATCTATCTTGATCTTCTCTACAAATGATAAATAATCATACGGCCAATTATATCCAAACTTTCTAGCATCGCGAATACATTGCTCAGTATAGGCACTATAGGTGCCTATTTCCTTATAGTGGTCATAATAATTTACTTGAGATCTCTGCTTCACCTTAAATACCATCCATCTAAGGCTCTCGTTATCTGCCAAGTTAGTTTCAGATAGAAGTTCGGAATCTATTAACTCATGAGCAACAGCGGTATTTTGAAGAGTTATCTTTTTATACTCAGGTGGTGCGAGATTTTGCCACATATAAGACAAATCATCTTCACTAAAATCATATGAAAATTCAAATATATAGGCGACAAAAGGCTCAGCTGCGGCTTCATCAGTAACACTATCTGGACAATCCGATTCCAGCCAATCGGGCCTTAATGATTGATACCATGAAGGAATACCTCCAGTTTCTGATTCAGCTGGGAAGTTAACCCAATCTAGGTTGGGGGGGAAGATATACTTTCTCATTAGCTCGATTTGGCGCCTGATGGATTCACCAGCGGCATCCAGCGAGTCGGATGCGGTCGTACCCTCAAGAACAGCTGCTTCTATTCTGCTTTCAGGAATACTTATAAATTTCTTTCTCTCCATATTTTCTGGAGAGGTCATGGTGGCGGCCGTGGCGGCCTCAAATCCATCAGAAGATTCGGCGCCCTCTACAATATACGGAATCGCCACCACAGCTTCATTAATCGTTAGGGACGTTTTAAGCTTTCCAAGCTTGGCGCTCCTGTTATCCGAATCGAAGCCAACCAAATCTATTAGCGATTTTGTGGAAAGTATAACGTTAGAGCCGCTTTGTTTAGCGTTGTAGTCGTTATAGACAGAATTATTAATATACACATCATAGTGATTATTTAACCAATCTAGAGGCATATCCTCAACTTCTAGGAAAATTCCTTTGGTAGGATCTCGCTCTAAAACGCCAAACTGATGCCACATGCCTCGGGGTACTGATGCGGCTCCATAGCCTTGCGGTATTGCCAATTCAGAACTAGTAAGAGGTCTTTGTAACTGTTTATCATTAAAGTTCATCATTGGGGTTTCCATGCGCGGACGAATTACCCAACTATCAGTCTCTACTATGGTGACAGTGCCAGTTGTGCCAGTATCAATTTCAACTTTTGGCGCCGTTACCACATCATTGATACGTATGCTGGCGCTTATTTGCATACAGTGTTCATTGATTCGGTTTCCACTGTAAGGGGCAGGAGTAAGTCCTAATAAACTTAGGCTAATGGAATCATCATACACCAAGGTTGTACCAGCAGAGCGATCTATATACCGGCCGGTCATTACGTCTAAAACACGGTAACTAGCTGTAGCATAACCAGGATCAATACGCCAATACTTATATTTACAATTATTTATAATATCTGTCATGGTATATTTATGATCGCTCATAGACTCAGGCACTCTAAATACGACATCACACCACGACTCGCCATCATAATAAGGGGGCGTATAAGCAGGGTTATGGCCAGAAAAGCTATCTACAATAGTATTATTCATATATCTCGACACAGATGTTTTGCTTTGCTCGCCCATGCCGGCCAAAGGAGGACCGAAAGCAGTAGGCCGACTATACATCGTAAACGTTTCTCTATAGGAGCTTGCCGAGGAAAAAGGATCTTGCGGGATAGGATATCCTATAGAGCTAGTAGAAAAGCCCATTTTTCCTTTAGCGTTTGCTGGGCGCCCACTGCCCTGGGTGCCACTAAAGATTCTGCGACCTCCGTTTTGTACGTATGGAGAAAGAGACGAGAAATTAAAGGGAGTTCCACCGGGCCCGCGGCCACGACCACGACCACCATAGGTGCCAACTGGATTTAAATATACTTTTGAGCCACGTTCGTTAGAATAGCTTTTTATTCCTTCCATACTGCGGCGTAATTTAATTCTCATCATATACGTACCTACTTCGATAGTCTGGCCTGCGCGCGGCCAACCATCTGACTTGAGCTGTGTAGGCTGACCATCTGCCAAATATGTATTCATAACCTCGCCAAAGAAATTATCAGCCATCCAGCCATAACTAGTCTCGGCACACTCTGCGTCAATAAGGCGCCCAGTGAGAGGATCTCCAGTACCAGAACTAGTTAAGTCAATCGAACAAGAAGGGTGAGAATCCAGATCAACATAAAGCGCTGTCGATCCCATAAAACCAAGATCGGGGTTAATCATCGCTTCGAAAGGAATTCTTCTATCAAACAGCGCATTTCTACGCATACCTAGAAGCCTCATGGTAGTAGGATCAATAGTAATGGCGTAATTGTTCTCTTTTAAGGCGGCAGAATCTCCAAATGGAGTACGCTGTACAAAGCGCGGATCTTCAACTACCGGAAAATCTACGGCGAGGCCAGACTTAATGGTGTTGAACATAATTCCAGGCGCAAACATAGGCTGAAATAACGGCTTTGTAAGTGAGCCAGAAAAATTATTATCAAGACCATCAATGTACCAAGGCGGATCATTATAATATGGGGCCCCTGCCGCATCCCAGCTTGTCTGAAGGCCTAATTCTTCTCTTAGCTTATGCGCAAGCTGAATTGTTCTCTGTACTGGATAAAATCCTTTGTACGGATTAAACCTAATTGAAGCGCTACATTCAATCTTAATTTGTTTAGCCTCAAGGCCGCTTGCCCATTTAAGATCTCCATAATTTTGTAGAAACTCAGAATTCGAATAATCTACGTAAAAATAAGTCTCCTGGCTATTCTGACAAGCTGGAGCAAAAGATCCATCTTCGCTAGCCTGTTGAGTTTCTGCGCAGCCTCTTGTTTCGGGAAATTCCAACATATCATATTTTTTATTCTGGATATCTGTCATAGACCAGCCGGCACGGGAATAATCTTCTATGTGGACGCTCATGCGATATTCTGGAACAATCGCAAATTCTTTGGCTTTACTAACTTTGTTTAATAAATAATTGAATTCTTCATAATTGTTAAACCATGGTTTTGACGGCTTGGGAATAAATTGTAAGTAATTTCTATGCGGCGCATCTAGATCATACCACATATACCCAGCTTGAGAGCCAGCTTGCCATTGAGCCTCGCCGGCGAAGATTTGAATCTGCTTAGTACTAGCAAATGGAAGCATCTTGCCCGATCCAGACTGGGGAATATCTATTCCAGCAGGGCACACAACCGAGGTGGGTGTAGAAATGGTATGCTTGCGCGCATATAAAAGACCAGGAGTTAAAACATTGGCTTTTTGATAGTTGCTAACTCGTAAGCGTCCTATATTGCTGCTAGTGAAATAAGTAGAATATGTGTTCTGCAGCTCACCAGCTGTGGCTTGATCTATGAGACTCTTTCGATTCCGCAAAATGGTGCCTTCGCGTCCTCTGAGTTGGCCCGAGGCGAGCGAATAAGAGACAAGGGGCACCATCCGACGAGTTAAGAAATCGAGCGGCGCGTCCAAAACAAAACAACTTTGAGTGAGAAGCGGCACAATATCTTGACTACTTGATATGGTGGTACCTAGTGTTACTCGCGCATTTTGACTGTCGCGCCAGAATCTATTATCGAACATCTTTTTATTACGAGAATGATTTAAAAATTCATTTCTCTGAGAAGGGAAGATATTCTCAGTATACAAAATCCAATTAAGATCGATACTGTCAAAAGCTTCAGTGACTGCGTTATCAATAATCTGTTCACCCACTGTTGTGGAAGTGTAATCTCGCCCAAAATCTGGGAACTGATCGTCTGTCTCGTATCTATTAAAATAGACATAATTGTTACTATAATCAGCTTTCCAGACCTGTGTATTCTCGTCTACCTCTAAAGAAACATAAAGTGGTCGGCCGCGCATAGATACGGGAGGCATAATAAACTTGGTAGTCGATGCTACGGCGCCGGTAATCGATTCCATATAAACAGCATTATGTTTCTTATAGGTTCTCAGAAGTTTATGATCTGCCCAGCGCATTTGGCGCCATGTAGGCCATCCATAAACACTTTGGCGATTAAGAAGAATAGCATTTAAAGCACTAGCTGTGCCGGCCGTATTTATAGTAGCAATTTGGCCTGGGTGCCTATTAAGGCTCCTGAAGGCTAAATCCGGATGATTAAGAAATCCGCCCTCCCCTCCAGGAAGGGCAGACAAAATCATTTTTCCTAAAATACCCGAACCAGTATTACAAGTTTCCAGTGTATTTAAATTTAAGCCTACGAAATCAGTTCTCTGTACTTGACGGTTGGCGAAAACACCCGAGTAGTCCCAACCAAACGCTCTCGGCGCGGCGTTAATATATGATACGAACTCGCTAGCAGAAACGAAATCCAAAGAGTCGATCCACTTTCCAGTACTGTCTTTAGTTAAGAAATCAGAGCTAACCATACCGTAGGCACCGTCGCGACGATATTGGCACGAAGCCGTAATCCAAGCATATTGTAATGTGGAGCGAGGAATTTGGTGAGTTATATACCAATTATCATATACCGAACTAGGTGAGTATTGAGCCAAGCCGGCCGCGGCGTGCGATTGCTTAAGTACTGTTAAATTATTTCTATTGACTTTGTGGAAACTTGGAAGCTGGTTGTAAGTCTTACCGGGTCCGCCGTATGTGAGGAGGCCCTTTTTCTTATTCTGGCCACTAGTAAATGTTCCCACTGTTACAAGGCTAGTTCCCGCCACATTTGCCATAGTGATACTATTTCCGGCAGTACCCGCATACAACGCCCTTACCGCAACATTAGTAAATCCATATAAATCTCCTTTAGGAGAGGCGCTCACTCCCTTTACTCCTATTCCCTTAATACCTTCACCGCTCGTAGCATATGTTACAAGACTATTTTCGGCGCCGTTAATCGCATCTCTTAGTGCGCGCGCATATTCTGCATTCCTATATGTGGTAAATATAGCAGGGGTGCCTATGCCAATCTTATTGGCGCCAGCAGCTCCAGCACCAGTAGAGTCCGATGTCGTAAATTCAATCGTAACAGCCTTTCCGGCGCCGCCGGCGGATACAGGCACCGTAATGGTGATTTGAGTACCATTAGCAATAGTGCCAGGAGTTGTTAGACTGCCGCCCGTAGCGAGCGCTCCTGGAAAAGGCTCAACGCTGCCGGTATGAGAGCCCGTTATCCATACTGATGACCGTCCAAACTTAGCCGAATGTCTTGTCAGGTGAGCGTAAAGTCCATAGTCCTTACCATGAATGTCGAAGACAGAAATACCAGCTGGACCTGCGCCAGTAATTTCAGCTGATATAAAAGACTTATTCTGCGGGAAAGCCTGAAATGGTCTTTTTACCATCAGATTTCTATTATTGACACTGTTATATACCGAATAAGAATCAGATCTAAAATCATTATAGCCGGGAGTGGCAATTTCAATACCTCCGGGTGCAGCAAATCGGCCGCGTATAACTGATTTGTTCTTGGATCCGGTCAAATAGCCTACAGAATATTCGCCGGGATATCCTCTGCCGTTAATTCTTGCTGGAAGCTTAGAAGAAGATAAAAAGTTAAAATGACTATAGCGTACATTTTTAAAAGGCTCGCTTCGGCGAATATTCAAAAGATTACGAACGCTAGTAGGGCCGCGGTCGACCAGTGTGCGAGTTGAACCAAGTCGACCAAAATTAGATCCGGAGTTCTCAAAAATAATATTGGGCAGCTGAGGCTGTTTTTCCACAAACTGTCTAGGATTAGAATAGGCGCCCACCGTATTTAAGAAGTCATAATTATTGTTATAATTTCCTAAGATTGTCGAACCAGTGGTATGGTGAATGTTGCGTATATTAACCGGACGCTTCGACACAAAGTCTCGATAATAGACCGCCTTTTGGCTAGCCGTCTGGGGATATGGGCGAATATCACCTTCGGCGCCGCCGTTGGATCCGGGATACGGGTAGTCAGCTCCCACCAAACCAATAGCGCCAGAATCTTCAATACTGCGGGACAAATCTGTACAACATGCTAAAAGAAGCTTCCAAGCTTCGGGTCTGGTTTTCCAAGTGTCCGCACCTTTATTGATAGTTATGTGCCTTGATTGATGGCCTCCAACCGCATATTCTGTAAACGGGCCCTGCATGGGCCTTTCAAGAATATAAGGACCATACACATCATTATGAAGGTTGGTAATGGTGATGCCACCGCTTAATACTTTTCGAATCTGTGCCTGATAACCTGCTTTAACTACATCACTGCTATCATACAAATTAAAAGGAAACGCAATGGACGACTTTACATTTTTATAGCCCAGGCCTGATTCATAATCGCGACCATGTAAAACTTTAGAATATCTTTTAGTTTTGACCCAGGCTGGCTTAGGATCTTTAGATGGAGGTATCTTTGTCAATGAACTCATGAATGACATCAAAACATTTTCTGGAACAAAAACACCGCTATCAGTATTTACTGGGCCTGCAGGGGTCAAAGCATTATATGTAAAGTGGATATTCTTAGACGCCTCAAAGTTTACACCTCCATATAATACCGAAGCAGAGCCTGGAGTTTGTATTCCCAATCTATATGGCTTTTGGAAATTTCTACGAGGATACCTTGGCGCTTGATATGACATGCCTCCGCGGGTGCGGACTTTGGGAATAGAACTGCTAACGTGAGGATTCGTTACAACCGCTTTTCTTACTTTTTCGCGCTGTTCATTTACAATAGCATCTGGTGGACCATTAGTTGCTTTTTTCAGTTCAGTCTTCCATCTTTGCGCCCGGTTTTTCCAATAAAGAATATTCTCTTCAGTGTCGCGAGGGCTGGACGGAAGGGGGCTGTGGCCAAATTTCCAGCTATACGTTTTCTCCCAAATTCCCTTAAAGGGGGCAAATTCTATTTCTGGTTCTTTAAATTCTAATGTCGGGAACTTAGTTTGGTATTTCGACCTCTCTAGCACATGCGGCTCGATCATATTTAAAATATTTTCCACATATGGAGAAGATCCCGGAACAAGCTGTTGAATAATCATAGATATGGCATCATCAAACCATTTATAATAATTTAAAAACTTTTCTACATCGGTGACTTTCGTAACCCTACGAAAGAAAATTTCTCGTAATTTTTCTAAATCTTTATAACGCTCACGATAGCGATTGACCGGATCGCCAATCAAACTATTAAAATCAATAACGCCCGCAAAAAAGTTTAACATCTCTGCTGAAACAGCGCCATACATGCTTTTCTCTAACGTGAAAAGATAGTCGGGTACTGTGTGAGTAAGATCGAATACTTCTTCATCTCCGGAGACAATTCTAATCATCTCGTCAGAAACCACCTGTTCTGGGTCTATAAACTCATACACATTAAGAGATTTAATTGAAGCTATGTCAGTGGAAGAGGTCGCATAACTAAAGCCGCGGCCAGTATGCTGATAGCCGCTTACTTTTCCAAGCCAACCATAATTATTTCTCATGGTGGCAGACCCGGAGCTGTAATCTTCTACGAAGAATTTACCATGAGTGGTGCTCTTGGACAAAGCCGTAAAATTCCACTCAAGAGCTAATGTATTTAAATTTAATAAATCCTTATTCTTGTTGTTAGGGTCAAGAGGAGAAATATTACGATACGAGCCGGAAATACCACTATTGTGACTATTTCTGGAGTGTTGTCTTAAAGAATAATTATCTAAATATTTAGTCCAATATTTGACACTAGAGAAGGTCACATCGCACGATTGAGAAATAGTACCAGTTAAATTATCGCGGTGCGCACCAACATAAAGCCTTTTTGCTGATTGAAGAAAGCGAGTACCAGCTTCGTGACTAATGCTGCTTGAAACTTCAAAGCTTTCCAACTCGGTGTCTAGAATATAGTTAGTCCCACGAAACACCACATCATATCCATATCCAATAGATCCGCTAACAACTGCGGCCATTGGATACCCCTGGGGTCGTAGGCGTACCGACAAATTCCATAAATTATTATCATAAACATTAAAGAACACGCTGCTCGTCAACAAGGGGATCGGATACGGCGAGCGAGAAGAACTTAATATAAATTGTACATCTTTGCTGCGGGGTGTTGGGCGCTGGGCGTATACCTGAAAGTTACTATAATCTGAACTAGAAACGAACGCTGTGTTGGCGCCGGCGAGGGCTCGGGCACTTCCCGTATTGGCCGTGTACATGCCAAACAGAGACATTTTACTAAGATCGTGTTGGCGACGAAATGTATTAGAAAGCAAATTATATGTAGGAAACATAATATCTGCTTCTATTGTAGCCCCATAGGGGTTCTCTGCGCCAGCTATCGAACTTTCATAACTTCCGGAAATATAACCACGACTATCGCTATTAGAAGAGGCTGTACACTGATATACAACACCGGCCAGATTATTGCGATGATCATTGTTAAGAAATGTCTTTTGATACTGTTTTTGGCGTAAATTATTAGCTAAACTATAGGTCTCTCCAGTGGAATATTGACGGAATTGTAATAAGGAATCATCAAGATTAAAACATCTTAATACATTTCTAATAGCTCGGCCAGTGCCTTTAGATTTAAAGATCTCAGCCAAATTATTATATAAATTTACGTAAATTTCATTTTTTGCTTCTACTAAATCTCCTTCGAAGAATCTTGTTGCGTCTCGATTTAATAGTTTTTCAACAATATCCGCATCAATAAAAGTATTAGGAGTGTACAAGCCTAAAGATTGAGGCAGATGTCTGGCAAAGGGAACTGGAGCGACCGAAGAAGTGATGTAATCAGACTCTCTTATCTTAGGAACTTCTTTGATTAAGAAATATAGCTTGTCAAAATAAGAGCCTAAGATATGAGAAATAATCTTTATATTAGGATTACCCAAGGCTTCGTGTTCTTCAATAATCCAACTAGGCACGTAACTCATAAACGAGGAGTTGTTATTCAAATCATAATAAGAGCCTGTGGCCAGCAACGAAGAACTAAGCGCTATGAATTTAGGATGCTCTACTCTGATAATAGGATCGGCGGCTTCAGTGCGCGCAGCACTAGCTGATACAATGGCCGAACCTGTATTTCGACTAGTGGCAGAATAGCCCGTCCAAACACCATTACTTAATCGGCCAGAATAGTCCAAAACCATACTATCAATTGAACTGCTTCCTACAATTCCTTCATTAAATTTATAATAGACGCCCAAAGTAGTGTTAGAAATATCTGTATTTGTGCCGCCATTAACTGGCGCGAACCAATTACGACTAATTTGTTGAGAATTTCGGGCAACTTTCCAAAATCTAAACTCATCTAGCGAAGCGCTTAGTTTTCCGGCGCCGGCTCCGATAGCAGATCCGGAGGGAGGCCGCATCAATCCGCCTAGGCGCCCCATCATCCCTTTAGAATTTAATTCACTTATATTGCCATTATAAATGTTAATGTCATTGAGTACTCCATTCTCATAGAGTTTAACCACAAAACTACTACCTGAATTTTGGAAAGTAAACGCATAGTGCCCCCAATTCTTAAGAGAGGCCGGCGTTATATTGTTTCCAATTCGCATACGCTGAAGGGCTACCGAGGTGGTACCCGACTGAACCGTAAACATGAAAGGTGTATTGCCGGAAAAACCTCCTGTCAATTCTAAAGTTATCCGACCATATTTTCCTGTAGATAACGAATAATTGTTCCATATATCTGCGACAACTTCCTTACCAGTTTTTGTAAGATCGAAGCTCGTCTTTTTAAGCCAAAATTCCGCTGTCACTCCGTCATCGAAATTTGAGCGCAAATTAGAAAGTCGAGTGCCTTTTCCATAATCATCAGGCAACCCTGCGGTTTCATATATGTTTTCGTCATAGATATTAGAATAATTTACTTTATTGGTATCCGGATCGGGGCCGCGTGAAACCATTGAAGTGCCCGATGCTGTAAGAGGGCCGCCCTTGAAGGTGATATATTCAGGAGTAGCAGGCATACCGTAGCCGTTAACCTGCGCTCCAGAACGTGAGCCCCAACCATCCACAGACATAATAACATATCCTGTAGTGGTGGGGTACCTCTTATCAAAAACGTATTTTTCACCCTCGAAAAGACTATTGTAGAACTTTACTTTTTCGGCCGAGGATCCATCATAAGGATAGTAATCTGATATTTTCTTAAGGGCGCCCTGATAAAAATAATACGCAGAACCATAACGAATAAAATTTACTGGCTGAGAGTAATCTAGGTGTGGTACAAATGTTTCATTCTTAATGTTGATCTGGCGTGCATTGTCGCGAGACTCAACAAACTCAAACATCTCTTTTTCATTTTTATAATCTTCGAAAATAATGCTTGGATTAGCGGAATCGAATAATTTTTTAATACTCATAGTCTTCTACTCTAAACTTAAACACCTCGTGTTGTTCATTCCACGACAGATTTCTCTCATCATAAAAAGCAAACTTCAAGCCATAGGCATATCCCGGCTCTAACAACGTCATGTCTAAATCAAAATAATTTCCTGATACATCATAAGATAAGCCTGTGTGATTTTCACTCCCCGTTCCATACGGAACAGCAGGGTAGCCATCTAGTAGTCTATACACTCTATAAGAAGCACTAATGATTGTTTCTGTCTCAATCTTGGTGTTTGCCACTGTATAGATCGTAGGTTTCCAGCCTTTCTTTCTTACAAATAAATTAAGGCGCGCCGTATCATTTCGTAAATATTTTGGCTGAAGGTTGGTTAGTGAAAGATAGTACAGCGATGTAGCAGTAGACTCTCCACCATCTATAGACATCGGCCGGAAGGAGCCAGTAAAATATTGCTTAGCTTTATTGGGGTTACCAATATCGTCACTTCCTGAAAACCATACATCATAAACCGTTTTAACTGAAGAGGAGGGCAAACAAACGTTACAAGAATAAATTCCTGTCGATACATAACTTGCTGTAGCGAAGTATGTTGATGCGCACAAGGTTAGCGGGTTGCGCGCCACTCCCGATCCGGATGGGCCGGTGTTGTCTTTAGAGCCTGAAAACAAACTAACTACTAATTTACCTGAAGAGCCGATGCCTGGGAGGTTCGTTAATCTTCCTCGAACGACATTATAAAAATAAAGAGTATTTAAGTTTTCTGAAGCTGGCGCGCGCGAGCTGCTGAAGAAGAAATTGCCGCGATCATCTGTTTTGGCCGAATTCCAACGAGCTTCTATGATAGGCTTAAAGAAAAAATATTGGGAACCGCGACCAAAAAATCGTTTAGTATAATAAGATTTTACTGCGCCGGCGGGATTAAAAATTACATTGCTATCTTTTCGGACGGCGCGCGCGGAGGACGAAGCCTCATAAGAAGAAGAAAATCTGATTCCTAAGCCATAATTAACATATCCATCGCCAACAGAACTAGTGGCGCCTTTGATCCAATCCTCTACAAATTGTGTTACATTAACCTCTAAATTTTCAGTACCGGCGCTAAAATGTTGAGTTACGGGCCTGCGTTTAGTGACATAATCACCGCCAACTGAATACCAGCGGCCGGTACCTCCGGTAAAATATCCATCTACTCCAGAAGCGCCTCCTTGAGTTGTAACATTCGCCGGCACAACAATGGCCCTATTGCCGGCGGGGCCTGGGTATTTATAAGTTAAAGTAATAGACGTTTCACTAGTCCAAGTAGTGGGTGTCAGTGTCATCGAAAGATTGCCGGCAGCAATTGCCGCGGCAAAAGTCACATGTAAAGCCTGGGTTGCTTGTGCATTGGAACTAATTCCGTTAGTGCCTATTTTGGTGGCAGTCCCAGCAGTAGGAGCTAGACTGCTGTCCGTTGTAAGTGTAACTGTGTCGCCATTATAGTCAATAAGAGTAAGCTCGGTTCCATTATCAGAAACTAAAGCCGCTAGTCCCCCAAAAGTTGCGCTAGCATTGGCCAAAGTATCGTTTGCTACAATCCAGTTAGAGCCATATTTATCATAAGTTGTATCTTTATAGCCCTCTAAGTCTAACCCATCTCCTTCCTGCCATGAAGAAGAAAGCGCTTGAATTACAAGTTTATAATCTCGCGGTACAGTTTTTGAACTAGGCGCATTAAACATCCGCAAATAAAAACTCACAGAACCACTATCAGGAATCTTTCCAGCTGTACGATCTGTGTTTATCTTGGCTACCGGAAATTTAAGAAGAATACGAGACAATTCTTGCGAGCCGGTAGCCTGTCTTCCGTAGATAGAAAATGTCTCTAGGATGTCTGCTCGACCAGCATTAGCACCGGTACCGCGTGTTACCAAATTAGGCTGGTAAGCATTCACAATTGTATTATCGGCGCTAGCCGAATATCTTCTAAGCATTATCTAGCCTTACCTTTAATGTCGACTTGAGGATATTTAATCTCAAAAATAGCATTTTTTGGACAAATTATATAGCTTCCATCCGGAGAAGTATTTTGATTTACCGAAAAGGCTACATTAGAATATTGCGCGCCTGTTTTGGCAAAAATTCTCAAAGCCTTCACATCTAAAACAGACGGAACACTTTTTAATAGTGAATATATTTGACTAATTGAAAACTGTTCACCAATATAGTATCCTCTGGTTAAATAACTGCGTAAAGTTGCCAAGGCTTGAGCCATGGCCATTTCCTTGTTGCCAGCACTTAAGACCGAAATAGAAAAATCTAAACCAAGATTTATAACATAAGCATCCTGAATATCGACAGTATCATTAATCATTCTATAATTGTTTAGCCAAGTTTTTAAATTATTTTTAATAGTAGAATTAGTTTTTATTAATTTGCCGTACACGTCTTCAGAAATAACATACATATTAAGGTTTCGCTTAAGAGAAGCAGTATCTTTTTGAACAGAGCAGCGCTTAATAGAGCCAAACTGAGGGGCCATCCTATACGCAATATTTTCATAATCTGCTTGTGTTACGGCGCGATTCTGCGTGGGGAATGTGTCGTAAATGCGTTGTTTAATTTCAGTCGTACTAGCGTAAGTAATATCTCCCACGATAGGAGATTCGTTGGAGCATTCTAAAGAGTTACGTACGCTTGTGATTGTACTTGGCGCTAACGTTGATAGATTGGCAAATCTCATACTAGCATCCGACACTCGGGTAATACTTCCTACCGCAGCATTCGAATTAGCGGAATTTGTCACCCTATAAGTTACTGTCAGTTTAGTATTCGTAGGAACAAGCCCATAACTTCTATTCTTAGAAAGACGAGTGGGGTCAAATGAAGTACTAGAGACATAGTTTTTTCCGAAAATATCGAGCGCGACCTGCTGAGGCTCCGCAACTATGTCGATCTCTGCCGCATCACCGCTCCCAAACTGTAAAAAGGTAGCCATATTTTCTCTAACTAATACAAATTTACGATTAACGATCAGAGGCTTCAAGATAGAAGGGACATTATCATTTTGAAAGTTTTTGTTTGTTATTTCCCTATAGACAATATCTTGTGCGAGATTCTCTACTTCAAAATATTGCTGGCCACTAGAATCTGTAACCGAAATAATTTCAGCTACGTCCGGAATCGGTAAAAGTACTCTTCGGAATTTTTGAAAACTACCCACTGTAACTGTGGTAGTTCCCAGGCGTCCGGAAACAACTGTTCCATACGCTTTATAAGCATAGTGCGTGGGCGCGCCGGTGGAGTCTGTCACCTTAGAAACCACCACGGGATTAGCGGGATTGGCGAAGTCTACATTTGCTGTTAGAAGAAAGTTCTGTCCCGAAGTAGAGCTAAATCGGCTTCCTTTCTTTAGAACAGGAATATAACGCGAATCAGGGCCTAGGCCTGACGGAGAGGCTGGCACTTCTACATAAAAGGCTAGCTCGCCATACGTAGAGGCGCGGCCGGGATCTTTATATCCTAACGCTCGGCCATGGCGAATTATATTACCTAATCCGTAGGCCGTGTCCAGAAATGACTCATTGACATTATAATCAAGATAGAAAGATAACTGATCTCCAACATATGCTACTGCGTCAATCATCATTGAGCCAAAAGAGCCCTCACTCCAATCTTGAAAATTATCAGGATAGAATCTCTCTGCTAGTTCCATCAAATCTTCTCGAATAGTGATATAGTCTCTACTCGTATAGTTTATGGGGATAATTTTATCTTGGGGCATTATCAAATTTCCTTATTCTAAATAGCTAATTGTAATAAATCGTCTATTCCTAGACCCGGCACCACATACTTAAGCGTTATTAAAATAGTATTAGTTTCCATCTTATTTTCAAAAAAGATATTCTGAATTGCGACAACAGGCAAATACATTTCTACTTGTTCTTGGATGCGCGTACGAATTGTAGCTTCTATATTTTCACTATAATTAGAAAACAAAAACCTTGAAAGACCTACTCCGTATGTTGGCTCCATTACTCTCTCTCCTGGGTTTGTAAGAATGAGCATTTTTAAATTTTGCCTAATCATATGATGAAGATTTTTAATCATAGTGAAGCCATCATTAGAATTATAAGTGATAGGCAAACTAAGTCCAATAGACGGCATTTTCTTTCTCCTTAATAATTATCGCTTCATTGATCTTTTTTACATAACTTTCCGTTTGCATCGAAAGGATTCCTTCTAAGTTTGCGCCGGCGCCATCGCGGTACGAGCGCTTGGCCTGGGCGTGGGCGCATTAGATTCTTGAGTCGATTAATCCAAAATCCTGTTGGATTAAAGGAAAACATAAGATCTAAATTAAATTTCCAATCTCTAGAATTATAGGCGCGCTTAAACATTCTTTTCAGCTTTACATTTGATTTGCCGAGTATCTGAGCGTCCCAATTGTCCCATTCTCGAATAAACCAGCCGCTAAACATGCCCGGCTCTCGATCATCAGCAGAGGCCCATCCTACAATCGATTCTTCATAGCTAAGATTTCCATCATCGTCAAAAGTAACTTTGGAGCCCGGCTTGGAGGCAAAGGTGGAATCGATGCCTGCGGCGTCGCCATCGGCCACCGTTATTTCTCCGATTGATCTTAAAAAGCCCATATCATTATAAATAGCCAACGTAGATAATAATTTCTTACTTGGAAAAATATACCTTGTAATCAATCTAAACGTTTCATCTTGCTTGAGTAAATTAATTAAACATAGTAATTCTTTCGAATCGCCTTGAACTCCTACGAATGCTTGAGTTTCATAATCTAGAGCATCTATTTCTACAGACGTAATCGGGGTCTTTTCATAAGCTTCATAATAAGAAAATAACAACCCATGTCGTACTCCTAGTTCTCCTGTCAGGCCAGATGGTATAGGCTCGCCTGTGTTTGGATCTGCCTCATAAGTCAGTTCCAAGGTGCCTGGATATATATCTGAAATATTCAGAGTAGGGTCGCGCGATTTAATAATTTCTGTCCCTCTCTCGATGCTATATTTTGTCCCATCGATGCTAATATATTTTTCAATTACAAAAGGCGCAGAAGAATTGGTTGCCGGCGTATAATCATAAGATTCAACATCCCCAATCGGGACAATCAAGTTGGTGATACTGTGATCGTGGGGGCCCAACCCAGCGGGGCCTTCGAACACCTCCTTACATTTCGGATAACAATCGCTAGAGGCCGGCTGAACCACCCAGTTAATAATTTCGTGCTTGTGCCTAATTCGAGGCTCTGTCGGATTGGAGGCCTCATAAGCCCAGCCGTTTCCATCTTCATCCACATAATAAACATGAGTATGTCCTAAATTATTAGATGTTTGTCCATGAGAAGGTCCCGAAGGATAATCTTCTTCGATTTCTACAATTTCTTGATTTAAATTAAGATTAATGCCACCTTGCGTAAATGTTTCCAGAAAATAATAGTCTATATCCCTAACTTCAGGTTCGACTCCTAAATCTTTAAGATTTTCTATAAACCTAGCGCTAGTATTTTGAAGTTCTGTTTTTACCCATTCTTTAAGAACAATTTTTGCTTGTTCTTCTGAAGATTTAATCGCTTCAAAATTTAATTCCTCTTTGTATTGTTTATATGTTTTCCATTGTGAAATTGCTACCGCGGTTCCAGCAACAACGGCTGAGCCAGGGACAGGGATGGCGGCTGCGGCGGCGCCGGCGGCCAACGATTTTCCCACATCACCGGCCACATCTTGAGCCTTTAGCCAGTCATCTCGACTAGGAAAATCATAAGAAGACTGCACATTATTAAGCTCTTCTAATGCTCGTAAAACCGATTCAGGAGGATCCTCTATTTTACCTTCATCTAATAATCTTCCATAAGCTTGAACTGACTGCTCTAAAAAAGCATACCAAAATTCCTCATCTTTAAAAGTACTTAAACGCTCCCATCCATCCGGCTGGGCGTCTTTGAAGGATTCCTCCATAACCTCTACAATGTATTGTGGGTAAATAGAGCTAAAAACTTTGTCAAAATCCGGAGCAAAAGTTGTAAATGTTGCTAATGTTTTAATAAAATGTGCACTCGAATAAATTCGACAGGCAGCTTTTATAATACCCTGTATCTTTGCTACGCTCATTCTTTCCAAGACTCTATTGTACGGCAATTCTCTTACACAATCGGGATCATGTTGAAGTCTCTTATCTTCTGGTAAATTACGATAAGTTTCTTGAATTTCATCTTCTATGTCTTGGAAGTCTATCAAATCAGTACGCGTTGGCTTACAGGGGCTTATTTCAGGGAAAACTACATCTATAATCCCCATCCACCCCTCGCCAACCATAGGCTTGACGTGAATTGGCGGATTAATATATTTGCCACCATAATCAGCAGGATTCAAATAGAAGACCCTTGTATTTTCTGGGGTACCTAGCGAGTCATTGATGTATTGGTCATAGCTTACGCCTAAAATCATATTATCATTGGTGATTATTTCGCCATCGATAGTTGCTTCTCCATATGGTGTGCCGCCCGGTGAATCCGTTTGATCATCTTTAACCACATAAGCAGCATCTTCCCTAGTTAGCTCGTCAAATTTGGCGCCATAAAGAAAAGCCTCTTCATTATTTGCCACCTTAGATATAAAATCACTCATCATAACAGTTAAAAGATTATCATAAACCGATTTCAAACCTCCGATCGTAACGCTACGACCATTTTGAGTCAAAATTTCATGAAATAAAGTAAGCTGAGGAGTGTGCTCGGTCTGGGTTGTAAAGCATCTCTGGAAATTGGTATATTCAGATAGCGCTTGTAGATTGGAGAACTCATCGTCGACAGCTAAAAATTCATATGCGCGATCAACAATAATCGATGGGTCGCGGCCGCGCTTTTTCATTTCCTTCCTTTGGTCTCTAGTCATCCCTTCTTCAAGAGGCTCAGCGCCATCAGCATTCTGATTTAAGCGCACAACGACATTAATTCGAGAGGCGTCGGCCGGTATATTTCTAATCAAAGTTGCTTCTCCCACATTGGCCTCAACGAGATCTCCTAAAAATAAATCTACGTCAAATGCTTCAGAATACATAGAAGCATCTCCCTCTGCCCTACCTCTATTGTTGTCATAAAAAGATAGTGTCAAATCAGGAGTCTTCTTTCTACCCAAGCGAACAAAAGTAACCGCCTCTTGTTCGTTATCAATCCATGCCACAGTTCGATATCCAAATTCTGGTAACTCAATTGCACTCACTCCTCCGTATAACGAAAGACCGAGTTCCTCAAACGTTTTATTTATATACGTATCTTCAGTAAAATCGTTATGAGTCTCTATTATCGGCATCATGGTGCTGAGTTGCTCTTGGAGCCAGCCGGCCACTTTATAAGGAAATTGTCCCTCCTTTCTGAAGTTTGCTACGTCATCTTCATCGCCAGCGTCGGCGTCATCTACTAGAAAATTTACATATGCTTTATTAAAATAAGCCTTACGATTATGCGCCGTCAATGGATTTCCCATAGTATCGCTCATAATCATATTCATCATTCCCCAATTTCTTTCGCCTGGGCCATTTCCTATCATATCCATTGAGAATTTAAGATGAAGCTGTTTCATCATTCGTCCCAAGGCTTGATTTGCGGCGGTGGTGGCGCCTTCAGGCTGAAAAGGGATAATCCCGTTATCGCAGCCAGGATCCGATATCAATTGCGGCATTGCGTCGGCCATGGCCTTTTGGGGTCCTTTTTGTAGTAAGTCTGCTATATCCTCTAATTCATCTCCCAAGCCTTCACAATATTGCTCTGCCATGGCTCGGGCCTGACCGGGGGAGGCTCTACCTTGTAAAAGGCCTTCGCGAAGATTACAGAAGTTTTCAAAATCTTGTGGAGTTGCGCAAAGTGACGGATTAGCCGGAAAAGCATCATCCGGAGGCAACTGATCTACGAAATCATTCATGGCGGAACGATAATCGGCCGGCAGTAAATTTCCGATCCCATTAGTAAAATCTGCCAAGGCATCTTTATTGGGAAGCGCATCTCTATATTCCGGATATTCATTTTCTATTAAATTATCCATAACTGTTAACGCTTCGTTAGTGGGCTTGCCCAAGAAAGCCCCCATCATTTCTGCGCGCGTCAAACTATTAGACAAATCATTGCTGAAATTCATAAGCTTTTCGGTGTCAGCCATTGCTGCGGCCCCAAGGCCTAATTTAGAAAACATATCCATAAGGGTGTCTTTTACTGTCTCGTCTGATGCATCAGCATCGCATATCGTATCTCTTATTATGTCTTCAATTGCGCGAGGATCGTTGGGATTTGCCGCCGCAGCTACTAGCTGGCCAGTGGTCTTAAGAGCGGTACACAAAGTTGTTCCTAATAAATTACAAATCTTAGTTATTATACGCGTTATAACAGCAACTAAAACTTTCTGGAGAGCTAACTTAAAAGCAACCTTGATTGCTGACCAAATATCTTTACGAACAGGTACCCAGGCCATAGGATTTTGGAACTGGGGAAGCGTAATGTCTTTCATGCCTCCGCAAAAAGGTAGCTCACGGTCTTTTATAAAATCCAATACGGAGGGCTCAAATAAAGGGGGCTTTGGACAGTCAAGCAACATCAAGCTTCTTGCTAAAATCTGAGCACCGGGAAAACGATTAAGAAGCTGAACAATATTCAATAAATCATCCTGAAACACATCAATAATTGCTTCGGCATATAGTTCCATAAGAAGACCAAAAGTGCTGCTATCCACTACATTCGGAGGACCCAGATAGCTTTGAGCGAGCGTTCCAGTCGATGGATGAGGATTAGCGTGCTCTTCTATCGCGCCAATCTCGGAGCCGCGGGTGCCCCACTTGGAAACCTTGTCGCGGCTGGCGTCACCGGCTTCAATTCTTTCTTTCATGCCGCGGCGATTACTCCAAGGTCTAAAGTCAGTAATTTCTGACGTACCTTCTCCTGCTTCGATATAAGCGTTGATTCTTTGATTATTAGAACCATCTTTAAAAATACCAGTTCCGGATTCCATATTGTTTCGGGCGTGGGCCTCTAATCTCATCTGTTGCTCCGGAGACAACAATTCAAAAAACTCACCAAAGTTTTCTAATGACATGTTTCGTATGGTGGCCTTGAGAATTTTTCCAACGGCCTCTTCGAAACTCAAGCCCCCCATTAAACATTTTATCGCCTCAACTCCCATATCCGTAAGGCCGCACAACTTTATGCGATCTAGGAAACGACCGGTCTTTTGCTTGGCAGCTTCCGATCCGCCTCCGGAGTCGGCCTCTTCACCAAACAAAGACATACACGCAGTCAGGAAGGCGCCGCCTTCATTCTCAATCTGTTCAAATGCTTGGGCTTTAGCGGTAGCCCACATAGTTTTCGGATCGCGAAATTGTGGATCATATACTAAATTTAATTTCACTTCGTCATCATGTACCTCAGCCAAATTAGTTTTACAAGCTTCATTATTGAACAACATTAGTATGGCATCATGAAGGCCAAAATCTATATCTAAAATATCGCTGCCCACTTGCTTCATTTCACTAAGCAGCGCTTCGCCGATACAGCTCTTGGTTGTCTCTTCATTAACCGGGGAATCTATAGGCCAATTAAACGTTTCGACTAATTCGGGATATGTATGAGAAATTACAAACTCTAGCCATGGCATAGGCTCGCGCGCCATCAAGTCATTTGCCATTTCGTCTACTTTAGATAAATATGCCATGGCTGTTTTATCTTTAAAGTGGCCCTTCCTCAATAACGGATGAAGCTTCTTTTTAAAGACTATTCTCTTTTCACCACATTGAAAAGTGGTAATAACCATTTTCTTAAGTTCATAATCCTTTGAAAAGGTAAATTCAATATTATCAACTATTTGCTGTCCCATTCCTTGGAGTACATTAACAAACCCTCCTCGAATTTTATATCCCCTATCGTGGAGAAATCTATCAATATCTTTAATAATTCTTTCTAGAACTCCTGTCCCTTCAAAGCCATTATCCCCATAACGCTTAAGATTAAAGACACTGTTGTCGTTTACTTTAATTAAGTTTCCTTTTTGAGTCAATCTATAGATTTTTAAATAATTGGCATAAAGATGTAGGCCTTTTCGAACTTTCAAAAGATTTTCTGTCAACTCATCAACCTGATAAGCAACTGTAATATCAGCAGCATCAGAATCTTCTTCCTCTGCCTCGTCTTCTTCTTCCTCGTCTGAGGGTCTTTCGGGCGCATCAGGAATGAGCGCCACATCCTCAAAAGCAATAGAATAAAGCAACTGTACTCTCGAATGAATTCGAATATCTAAATCATATTTTTCAACAGTAGTTTTGTCTCTTAAGCTATCAATATTATCATCTGAATTCTCTTTTTCATAAAATGCTAAGATGCCATCAATAGCCTCAGTCATATAGGTCTGAAACATTCTTTCCATAAATTCGGAAATTTCAGCATCTGTGGCGGAAGCTGATGGTGTTACTGATTTCTCGTTAGTGTTAATGGTGATGAAATATTTACAGTTTCTCTCATTTAGCCATGGCTCATCAACATTTCGAGCTTTCCAGTCCGGCGGTGTATAGTTCGGATCTTTCTTACATCGAACACATACGTTCTCGGATGGGACGGCCGTTAACTCATCACATTTGTCTATTAAATTAGAATTATCAGTATCTTGAAGTTCTAAAAATTTTGAATTTGCCATATTCTTTCTCTATGATGTAAACACATTAGGACTCTCGATTGCTTTAGGGGCGCGGAATCCCGTGTAAGTCGCTTCCCACACTTGTTTTTCGACCCGCAATGACGTCAAAGTAGTCATAAATGATTCAAAGTTTTCCTGTATCATCATGTTGGCCGCGGCGGGTATATGTGGATTGATGGGAGGCGGAATTTGTATACTAGTGGTAGCGAAAAAAGCGCCTTGAAAAGTGCTCAATCTCATTAAAGCAGATAAAATCCCATCTATTATCTCCGATAGTTTAACTATACATTGCGTAGTGTTGTATCCCTTGGCCACCCCTTGTATAATGGGGACCATTTCTATTTTTAAATTCTGTGCGAGGGTACCATCGCCGGGTGAAATAGCATGTTCATAGAAGCCGTCTTGATTGCCGGCTGATAAAACAATAGGAGGAGCTTTCGGAACAGTGCCTCCTAAGCAATTAGTAATCCCGCCTAGGCCAAACCCCTTTGCGTTCTTGGGGTGGCCAGTAGAAATCTGTACTCCCCCTAGGCCAAAGATTCTTATCTGATCGGCAAAGCTTACCACCGCAGAATTAGCGTTAACGGTACCAAGTTGAGCGCCGCAAAATCCAAAGTTAGTATCAGCATTTGTCATATCGGCAATATAAATTTTGGCCGCGTCTCCAAATGGAGAAGGATCTGCGGTTGTTCCTGCGGGGGCTCCTTTTCCATTTCTGGCGCGCGCCATCTTGCCTACTGTTAATTCTATTCTATTGGTTCCCTTGGAATGGGGAGAGGCGCCAATAGCTCCCCATCCAGTTCCTTGGCCGGCTGGGCGATCTTCTCCTAAAATAATAAAAGAATTCTTTTGCTTGTTCTGTATAACTTTTTCGTTACGCGCACGGCGATGGAAAATTAACTTTGCTGGGGCGCCTGTTTGAATAGGTCCGTCCGTCGCAGTTGCCGCGGGACCAAGTTCGCCGTCTAATTGTTTCTCCTCAAGAGTCTTAGTTAGCTCTTGAGTAGTAGGCGGGAGTTCGGAAGGATCGTATACTTTTATTGACATCTATAATATTATTCCTAAAATCCGTGCGTGGTGCCGGATGTCTCCAAAACAGTTCCAGCCGCAAAACCGGCAGTTTTGGCCTTGTCAAGAATTATTTTCAGACCCTTCTGCTGATCAGAGTTGGGTTTCTTGAGCATTGCAAGGTGATCTCTCAAAGCCTCGACGACTGTCTCTGGTAAGATATTAGCAGCATTTCCAGCAATTCCTCCGTACGCACTTTGGCCTCGATGTTTGTTGGGCGGGATATGATCCGTACCATTAAATTGTACAGGAGCGAAAGCCCATTCATACGCCAAGGCTTGGCCGGCCCACAGGCAGGCGCCAGGGATCCCCAATTCAGCTGGAGTGGGATCTGAGGAGTCCGGTTTGGTCATCTCATCATCCGTGTATAGGCCCATAAGCCAAGTACCAAGGAAGCTAGGTTGTGTAAATCTCCTTCCTCTATTGTATTCATTTCCCGCCTTACAGAGAAGCAAATAGATAGCTAGCATATCTTGACCGATTTCGTTAAAAAGAGGAGAATTAGGAAGCTTATTAGCAGCGATCGATCGATCAAATTCAGTAACCACTTGATTCTTCAAATCTGTGATGCTCTCGATCAGGCTATACATCGTTTTTGGAATTATTTGATAAGCTCCAACGGCAAATAAATTATTAAATGTTCTATATTCGGGTCTCCATATCGCCTTGGTGTTTACGTAATTTTCGGTCGCGGTCGAGAACGCGAGGCCTTGGAGATCGCACACATTCCTAATCCACAAATCTTTCAATTCTATATCAAATTCAATTGCTGGGGTGGCTTCATTGTAATATTTATTAGATATTACTCCCGATGTTACTGTCGATGATTTTTTAAAAGTGATCGGTTTAGCTGTTGAAACGGTACGTGTGGTTGTCGGCATTGGGTCCCAGCCGCGGGGTACAAGTTGTTGATTCTTCAAGTTATGCCAGTAGTACAGCCCAGTAAACTCAACTGGCGCATGGCCGGCAGTACCCATATTATATACCCCATAAGGCTTACACCACTTGGTCTTACATACATCGGTAGACGAAGCGGCGCCAGCTTCGCCGGCTCGGAGAATTGCCAAAATAGGCTCAAAAATCTTACTCTGTCTTAGTTTAGACAATTCTTCCCACGTAAAATCAAGAAACCGGGCTTCGGGCTTCTTCGGAGGTAAAAATTCTCCATAGATTGCGCCGGCGCCGGCCATATCAAAACGCTCTACAAGACTATCGCATGCGGTAGATTTTTGATAATCATAAGCCAGAACATCAGCCGTACTAGCGATAGTTTCAAAATTAGAATATTTTAGGTCTGGGCCTTCAAAATCCGAAACTCTCATATTGACGACTACTACGTCATTGGCCTTGGGCATCTCACCAAAATTTCCATCATTGGAAATAAAAAGAGTGTGCTGTAATATTACACTGTTGATATAATCTAAAGATTCGGTGCCAGCGGAAGCCATTTTACACGGATCAGGAAGGAAAATATGCGGCCGCAGGCCATTCGAAGCTCTAAGCACTCTTCCTCTAAACATAATACGAGGTCGCACTAGGTCTCCGCTAGCATTCATAGGGTCTCGATCTGATCTAGTCTTGGGGGGCATCCAACTTTCTTTAAGAAGCATATCCGCATAGCGAGCATCCATTGCCATAGGATCGTTCAGCACCCGAACATAAAATACAATCGCATTATTAGTTTTGTTATATTCTCCTGCTCCAATCGCTTGAGACTGGCCAGCAGCCAAAGTAAGACCATCCGAATTACTAGTAAAGTCCATTACATCTTTTTCTCCTGAATTAGATCAAATAAATTAGTTTTATCATCTTCGGTCAGAACGCCGGTTTGAGTATTATCCTTCTGTCGAATATTGATAAGTTTTACAAGTTGCTCATTTGAGCGCTGAAGTGTTTCAACGTGTTTTGCGGCAACAGGACTTAAATATTTATTTTGTGCGGCATCCATAGCAATCTGATTGGCTATCTCGTTAAGAAATTCACGAGCTATTTTTCTATCGTTTCTGATATTGCTTAAAGCTTCATCAATAAGAGAATCTAAATCTTTACCGCTCATAATTTTCCGTCTTCCCATTCGTTTCTAAACATATAATATCGTTTTTTAAATTTCTTTAAGGAATTAACAATTTGCTTTGTATTTAAGCCTGTAATCTCTCTAAGGTATAAATAAATAGCTTTTTTGTTAAAAATCTCTATCTCATCTTTTGATTCAAAAAGTATAACGATGGCTTTATATACCTTCAAATCATTTTCTTTCATAGACGATACATCCCATGAACGCAATTCTGTATAGAATAATTGCCAAAATTCCTCTTCTTCTCGTTGGGTTAAATATGAATCGTTGGTTGCTAAAAACTCTTCCTCAAAGCGCTTAGAAACATTATCAAAATCTACCTCGCGAATATTACGTTTCTGCTGTCTTTTAACCTTGTGTATGAACCAATTCTTTGTTATAACTGAAAAATAAGAAAAGGCCTTCGAGCCCTTAGATGGATCATATTTATCTAATATGGTCATTAACCAAATCTTGCATTCATCTCGCAGTGAATCACAATTAGGAAGATTAGTAAATTTATAAGTAAAAACAATTTTATCAACCATTTCATTGAATGCTGGCTGTATCCACTTTACATATAATTCAGTACGCTCTCTTATACATGTAATTTGAGAATATCGTATTATTGCGTCTTCATGCACCTGAGTGAAATAATAATTTTTATTTCGCTTCTGGCGCCGTTTCTTCGTTTTCGGGGGGGTTTTCTGCGTCATCTATTTTATCTGTTTCTTCAATTAGGGAGTATATGAATTCAAACGTCTCCATCTGTTCGTTTAGTGAAATTGCGTGATTAAGAAGTGACTCCAAAGTCTGATCGCCATAAAAAGAGTCAAGCTCATAAACAGCCTTAAGGTGCCTAGCAAAGGCATCCATCATTCGCTGGAGATCTCCCAACTCTTCAGCAACCGCTAATAAACGTAAGACGGAGGCGCGAGCATACAGGAAAAATCCTATATTTAAAATAATAGAAAAAGTTAAGACTGCTGATAATATAATTTCTAGTCTACTCATAATTCTGTTTTTCTGCTTCCTTCTTTTGATTTTTTAGAATTTCTTTATTGGCTTTAATATATTCATGAGTGAGTTTGCCAACTTGAGAACTTTGATTGCGATCTTTATTTATAACTACCGGAACAGAGAGCATCTTTTCGATAGTCTCTGACTCACACTGGGGGCACTTTGTAACGATATCGTTAATGCGGTGAAAAATCACAATCTCTTTTTCGCACGCTTCACAATGGTAACGATACCGAGGCACTATTCTGCCATATTCTTTAAATCTTGTTCGCTAATCGTACTGTTGTCACTAAATCTTACAGTGGGCGGATTTTTGACGACAAGCCCATCATCCGTTTCAACGAGATCAAAGTTTTTAAGAATCGGTACGATGTCTAATTCATTTAATAGCGATTCTTGTAAAGCCATCATAACGGCTCCTAGTGCCTGTGTAGACAATTTGTGTGTTTTATATTGTTTCATTGTTCTTCCTCTTGTGATACGGCACGTCCTTTGAGCTGTTCCCAGTCTCTTTCAGGTCGTACTTCTAAATTTTTATTCCAGGCTGCGCTCAAAACCAATGGATCGACATTTAAACTGCTAGCAAATGTGATCATAGCATTGATATCTTTGGGAAAGCATGAGCCGCCAAATCCTCGGCGGCCGTCTGGACCCGGTGTAGAAAAATGAGACTTTCCAATGCGTTCGTCGTAAAGCGCATATTCTACAACCTTATCATAATCAATATCAGTATGCTCGCAAATTTGTTTAAGCTCGTTAGCAAAACTTACTTTAGTGGCAAGAAAACAATTAATAAAATACTTAACCATCTCTGCGGTGCTTGAACCGGTCTTAATTATAGGTGTAGTGTAAAAAGCTTTCTTAAAAAGATTCTTGACAATAGTTGAGGCCGGTCGAGGGCCCCCGATAATAATACGATTTTGATTTTTGAAGTCATCAATATAGTTGGCCTCCGTCAAAAATTCAGGATTAAATACAACCTGAATATTTTTACACTTATCGTTGAGAGCGCCGGTCGTCCCAGGGGGCACTGTCGACTTAATAACAGCCACATTGCCTTGGCCTTCAGCATCAATATTCATTACAGTCTGTTGGACAATTGAAAGATCGCACGATCCATCTTTGCGCATAGGTGTAGGCAAACATACAAAAATCACATTTGCTTTGCCGCATAGTTCAGTTAATGTATCACATGTAGATACATCCCTCTTAAACTTATCATAAGTCTCAATATTAAAATGGTTTCTAAAACCTTCTCTAACAGCAGTTCCTACAAATCCCTGCCCAATAATTCCAATAGTGTCCAATTTTCCTCCTTAAAACGAAAAACACCTTTTCATGCCATCTTCAATACATATTGAAGCATCCCAACCAAGCATTCGCAGTGGCTCTGTGAACGCCCGAGTAACTTTTACTTCGCCCAGACGATCTGGTTTATATACGAAATTTAAGTCTTTATGGTGTGCTTCTACTATTTCTTTTAATTCCATCAAAGAAATATTGTTACCTGTTCCAACATCGAAAATGGCGCCTTTAAAACTATCCTTATATTCCATAGCAAATATATTAGCCGATACAGCATCATCTAAATAAACCATATCTCTTCTTTGGCTACCATCTCCGGTTATAAAAGGGCTGATATTGTTCCTAATAGAATGCATCCAATGAGCAACCACAGTAGCATAGGGGCCCGTTGCCTTTTGATCTTCTGAATAAACATTAAAATAGCGCAAAGATACAGTGTCTAAGCCGTAAATTCTAGAATAAATGCCCATTTCCATTTCAGTTGTAAGCTTTTGTAAGGCATATGGATTTGTTGGACCGGCGCCATTACCAACAACCGACGAAGAACTAGAGTATATAACGCGCTTAACAGACCCTACCTTGCGCGCAAAATTTAAAAGAACGCTACCGGCCAATACATTATTTTTCATCGTATCCACGGGCTTTTCAATGCTATAGCCAACTCTAGGCCAACATGCTAAGTGAAAAATATATTCAGGCTGAAAATTATAATAATGCGGATGAAACTTGCCATCAGCACCTTCGTCGAGAACTTTAACCACATCATGAGGAATATCCGTATTCAAATCAATTCCCATAACTTCGTGACCATCTTCTTGTAATTTTTGATACAGGCGGCTACCAATGTAACCTTTGTGTCCTGTAACTAAGCATCTTGCCATTTTATTCCCTATTTCTTTACTATAACACAAATATTCTGTAGACGTCCACCATCATCGAAAACTTTCCAATCGCGGATATTATCTACTAAATATTGTTTTTCTTCGTGTTGTAGAACATTGGACAACCATTCTTCAGATTGATAGTGTGCGAGAGATTGTTCTAAAGTATAATCTGGAACATGTCGTTCTTTCATTAAATTTTTAGTATCTAATTTGAGAAGATTTTCATTAACATCATCTATATTCCCGCCGCGGCGGCGCGCTGTCGCGAGATCTTCTATGATAAAATAGCCGCCACTCTTGAGATAGGGAAATAAAAGACCTACCGAAAGCTGGATAGCATCAGGCATATGAGCCCCATCGTCAATGATAATATCGTAGCCACCTTTTGCTGCTTGGCCGGCGGCTAATAAATCCTCTCTATTTAGCTGATTTCCTCTAATAATATTAATACCCAAATCTTCAAGCTCTTTAATTGTTACTACCTGATCTGGCAAAAAGAAAGGATCCATACAGTAGACTTCCCCATTTATGAAATATTCTTTCCACATCTTATGAGAGCCGCCAACTTTACCGGCGCCAATTTCTAAAATATTAATAGGTTTTTCTTTTTTACTTTGAAAAAGAGGTCCATAAATTTTTTCAGTAAAAACGTGTACTGAGCCCTTATCGGATCCATATTTATTGGCTAACTCCGTTAATTCATGCATTGACAGCCTCCGAAGCTCTTTCTTCAATCCAAGCATAAGTCTTTCGCATTCCATCTACCAAAGGCTCAGAAACTGCCCAGCCAATCTTTTCTCGATAAAGGTTGTTATCTGAATTTCGGCCATTTACCCCTACAGGGCAACGATGGCCATATTTAGCTTCGAATTCTTCGCCATCAATATTATAAATGGATAAATCCTTACCAGATATACCAATAACCATTTGAGCAAAATCGTTCATCGAGATCATCTCTTCTGAGCCAATATTAACTGGGCCAGTGAAGTCCGATTGCATTAGGCGGTATGTTGCTTCAACACATTCATCTACATAAAGGAATGAGCGAGTTTGATTGCCGGGGCCCCAAATTTCTACAGAGCCGCCTTCGGGAGCAACCGCCACCTTTCGACAGAACGCAGCCGGTGCCTTCTCTCTGCCGCCTGTCCACGTTCCATAAGGTCCGAAGATGTTATGATAGCGCGCGATGCGCACTTCTAGGCCTTTATTTCTCATGAAAGATAAGAACATGCGCTCAGAAAAAAGCTTTTCCCATCCATATTCTGAATCGGGATTTGCTGGATATGCGGAATCTTCCACGCAATTAGGGTTGTCTGGATCGAGCTGATTGTGCTCTGGATACATACACGCAGACGAAGAGTAGAACACCCTTCCGACACTCTTTTTAGAGGCTTCGTGCGCAATATTTAAGTTAATTAACGCAGAGTTATGCATAATATCGGCATCATTCTCACCTGTAAATACAAACCCGGCGCCTCCCATATCAGCGGCTAGTTGATAGATTTCATCCATTTCATCGTCAACAACCGATGCGACTACCAAAGGATCGCGCAGATCTCCGACTACAAAGTCATCGGCTGCTTCATGAACAGCATGAAATTCATTATATTTCAAATCAACGCCGCGAACCCAATATCCGCGCTCTTTTAAAAACTTTACGAGGTGGCCGCCGATAAACCCTCCCGCTCCACAAACCAACGCTTTCTTCATTTTTGCTCCTTAAATGTACAAACTGGTATAGGTCTCATCTTATGAGAGTTTGTCCTATGAAATTCATTATAAATCTTTAATACTTCTTGTTGGCGCGTTGTGGGGGCTGGGGGCGTTTCAGTGTTGATATAGGAATCGATATAATTCATAGCCCATTCTAATTCTTCGTACGTAGCGCCGATTTGCTCTTCATCGGTCCTATGATCTTCCCACAGCCCATCAGTGGGGGGCGCCGTAATGATATGTTGTGAAACTCCTAGTAACGATGCCATCTCTCTCACTTCAGACTTCATTAAATCTGCTATAGGACTTAAGTCTACACCACCATCGCCATATTTTGTATAGAAGCCAACTCCAAAGTCTTCTACCTTGTTGCCGGTTCCTATCACTAAGCCGCCGATAGAAGACGCAACCTGATATAAAGTGAGCATTCTAAGGCGAGATCTAGTATTTGCCAGCCCTAATTCACTTTTAAACTCGCCAGGGAGCATATTCTTAAATGAATAAAAAGCAAATGTTAAATCGATTTCTGTATCTTCCACATTCTCATAGTTTTCTTTAAGCCATGCGATATGAGCATGGGCCCTGTCTAGTTGCGAGGATTGCTGATATATAGGCATCGATACAGCCATCGTACGAATGCCAGTTTCGGCGCACAAAGTCGATGTGAGAGCAGAATCAATACCTCCCGATACGCCAACAACAAAAATTCTATCGCTATCTTGCGAATAGGACTTTAGCCAATTAATAATTATGTTCTTTTTTTCGTCAATGTTCATCTTAAGCCTTTATGATCAATAGATCTTCATGTGGTAATAAAGTTGGCCGCTGTTCCGGATGATTTTCCCAGATGAATCCCCATTTGTGGGGATTAGGAGTATTTTTTAATGTTACGGTGCTGTGGGCCACTCTATGGTGTGTTTGACGACCAGCGTTAAAAAACTCAAACATCTCAATGTTATCAAAAGTATTTAAATAATCTATTATATCTTGCTTATTGTAATGGTGATAAATCAAAACAGGGTCCGTGTGTTTATAAACTATCTCGGAAGGATCTTTAAACTCTCTAAAAAACGATATATAAACAATTTTATTACTTATTCTTATAAGCTCGCTTAAGGACTTTTTAAAATCCATTTGATGATTCAATACATCCAACGCCATCGCCAAATCATAGGTATTATCACTCTCATCAATATTTTCAATATTTCCTATCGACACATCCATTTCAAGCTTTTGACAAATATTAACGAATTTAGGAGTGATATCGATTCCTTTATAATTAAATTTATGGTCTGAGTATTCTGATTTTAATAGTGTTCTTATAAGTCCTACTCCGCAGCCAGCATCAAATATATTAGTTAGGCGCCTTTTTGCTATCATATTACATATACGATAGTGCCATGGGGTCGGAGTACCGAACCATCGAATTGCTGCTGTCGCATTCATCTGGTGTGGTTTGGCATCTTCCCAAAATTTAAGATGTTCTTCAATATTCATATTATTCCCATTTAAACCAATTGTCAAGAGGTATTTGACTTAAATTCTTATTTTTATTTCCTTTAAAGGGGCGCCATGGACCATAAACGCCCACTTTGTCTGCGTCACTTAAAAACGCAGCCCACCACGAAAGCGTTCCGTGTTCAAATAAAATGTTTTTAAAACTTCTAATAAAATCAAAATCCTCTCCAACACTACGTCTTTCGACAATTGGGCTGTATTTCTTAAAGCCGTCCACAAACTCATTAAAAAACTTCACGGACTCTTGGATAGGCACCCTCTCGTTGTCAGGTACATTAAGATGAAATTTCATACCTTGTAATTCATCTGCCGTTACATAGTCCCACTTAGGCATATCTGTAACAATATATAAGTTTTTAAAATCAAATTGCTCAATCGCCTCTAAATAGTTCTTTGCGCGGGGCTTACTATAAAATTCATTCTTCATGAATAGTCTATCTCCTGTGCGCATGTGGACAACCAGATCATCTCTGCTTCTTTCCTGTACGTTAGGAAACCAGTTTTTAATCATCTCTCGTTGATTGAGATAATATCTATAATCTTCAAAATATCCCGTTAGTATAAAATTTCTATCGCTATATTTTTCATCGAAGGCGTGAAGATAGTTCTGATCACTTATATATAATACCTCATTATTTGCTTTTTGTTCACTGAACTTAATGCCTAATTTTTCCAGATCTGAGATTCCGTAGTAGTCTTCCCAAGGAGGATTGGCATATACTTCTTTCTTATGAAAAGTCGCCAAAAGTCGAGCGGCCGTGTATTGGAAAATATTGTTTCCAAAACCATTTGTCATATTTACTAATACATAATTATTCATTATTTCCACTCAAATTCGTAACCAAATGCTTCAATATCAGCCTGAGAGCGCTGTCTAACAATTTCTACTAATTCATCCGTATAATATGTTGAATAATGTGGCTTTTCTTTTTGCATAGGAAGACCTTCTTGATGGCCAAAATAGTTCAAATGAGGAAGCTCTATCTTTAAGTCAATCTCCTTACATATAGTAGAAAACTCTTCCTGTAAATTCTCAAAGCGTCCGACATAATCTATCATAATATTCCCTTCATAATCGACAAGATGATGAAGTTGATTGCGAATATGCCACTTGTCGTGTTGATAGTGGTGTAGTTTTGGAGAATCGATATAACATGCTTCCATTTGTTTTACAAAACTTGTAAAAGAAACATGACCATCAATACCTCGCCAGCCTCTCATAACCCAGCTATTGCGCTGGCCTAGTCTCAGGGCTAGCCACTGCCAATTAGATACGTACCGATCCCAAGGATTTCTCACAAAAGCAAATTTATAAAGATTGTTCCACGTCTTCTCTCCTATCGCTTCTTTTTTGCGCATTGAGTTGGATTTTCTAAAGTTTAGGACCAGAATATGCTCCATATTCATATTAGGATGTTCCTTGATTACGCTACTGTTTTCTGTGATTACTAAACTATCTTTATGAGATTCTAGCGCATCTTTGATGCTTGTGCCTCCTGTCTTTGGCACATGAGTATATAAAGCGCGATACATTATTCTCGTAACTCCTCTAAGCGCCCTTGGATATTAGCATAAAAATCATCCACCCATCTCATTTTGTATTTTTTCGTAGCTCTGGCAACGTAATCTGTAATAGAATCTGGTACATCTTTTAGCGCGTATTCCAAGACCGAATTGTGTAGATTATTTTCATCCAATAGTTTCTTAATATATGGAATTCTCGGAAGAGCTAACAAGCCATTAATATACTGATTCATCAAATTTTCATCTACATTAAATAAATGATAATACTCTTTTTTAATAAAGAATGCGTCCTGATAAGAACATAGCAACTTATATCCCTTATATTCAAAGCTCTGTACCATTACTTTAAGGCTCTGTTGAATATTATTTTTAGATATATCTGTTGATATTCTGTTGCCGCGAGGGTGAATTACTTGCCCTCCCTCTATACACACTAATTTTGGCAAAAATTCTTGGACCGCCTCAAATACGTCCAGGTCTAAACCATCAATATCGATACTACAAAAATCGATTTCTTCTACATTCTCTCTTCTGAGAATATCATCCAAAAGACTATTTGTATCATTTACAAAACTTTTTACACAGCGGACTCTCGAATTATAACTAAAATTTCTAACTAATTCAGTATATTTTTGTTCATCTGGCTCGATTAGAATCGCTTGCCATCCTTTGTCAATCAAGTTCTTAGTATTAGAATTATAAAGGCCGTCCCATGCTCCAAATTCCACACAAACACCTTCTTCGATATTCATTCTATCTAAAATTTCTTTAGTTAAGTGTTCATTCTGATTATACACATATGGAGTACGTTGAGACTGTCTGGTGCCGTGCCATTTGTCGTGATATCCAATATAATCTAAAAGATTTTCATAATTATTCATTTCTTTCTCGCTAAGTTATAAAATAAAAGATCTCCGGTGTCCGATGAATTTGGATAATCTTTTAACACTTTAAAACCTTTGGCTGATAAAAGAGCTATAGTTTGCATCCTGGACAAAGCACCTTCGTAAAAAGTTTCTCCGTATTCAATCCAAATGAAATCTACATTGGCTAATTCAGTTGAGGCGCCATCAATTACTTGTTCTTCAGCTCCCTGGACATCTATCCACAAAAGATCGACATGAACAAGATCGTTCTCAACCATCCAATTATCGAAACGCTTAGTTGTTACCGTAACTGTCTTTTCTAGAGCATGCTCATAGCCCTTTTTGAGAGAAGAAGCTCCGGAACTATTGATGTTATAGTCGCGGTAATCTTCTGGAGATATCCAATCATATTTGTCTGGTACCTGTTCGTTTTCAAAATCTTGGAAACTTTGATAAAATTCTGCGGTACCTTCTTCGTTAGACAACGCGCATTCGAAGAGATGAATATTAGAGCTATTGACATACTTCTTAAAGACTGCCACATTACGCGGATCCGGTTCGAAGCAATAAACAGTACAATCCTCAAAAGCTTCAGTAAATCTTACACTATCTTCTCCATAGTGTGCGCCTACTTCCACAATAACAGGATCCTTCTTATCTAAGATTACTTTAAATATATTAAACTTCTTTTGATATCTTTTCATCCAACTCATTTATATTTCCACATATTCAAATAACTCACCATGTAAGGCGCGTACGCTCTCTATTACCTCTCGACAATCATAAATCCTTACTTCATATCCACACTCTGCTAGCGCCACCGCAAAAGCTAATTGTTGAGACTCTTCAATCATGGTAGAGCCTTTTTTATATGTTACGTTCTCATATATTACTCGGTCTGGTTCCGGACAATCCCCAAAAGAGATCTTGGTATGTTTATCATTCTTTCTTATAAAGTCATTGATTTGAAACCTCAAATGTTTAATATTGATTTCGTCGGTGGCCGCACTAATATCGGCTGGGAGGCCTATATCTTGAGCATAGATGCCAATGGCTCGATTATCTCGGGGGAAACATGGCCCCCCATATCCAAAACCATAACGAGTGAGCTTAGAGCCAACGCGGCTGTCTGCGCCCACAGCATTAAGGACAACTTGAGGCCTTCCTCCCGAAGCCGATACAATATCTCCGATCATATTAGTATAAGAAATTTTCGTTGTTAAAAAACAATTAAGAGCAATTTTTGTAATTTCAGCCTCGGTGGGAGTCATTCTGTGAATTTTTGGAGTGTTTAGTGTCATCGTCTCATATATCTTCTGTAATCGATCTCCGACGTCCACATTGGATTCTCCAATTAATACCATATCTGGATTTTCTTGATTGGCTATAATTGTTCCTTGGGCTATAAACTCTGGATTATAAGAAACAGTCCAGTTATTTAACCCTACTCGCTCTTGAAGCTTTTCGCAATATTGAGGCATCGTAGTACAATTAATAATAAGATGCTTAGGTGCGGCTTGAGGGCCCATGGCCATGAGGTTGTCACAAAGATCTTCTATTTGCTTATGGTCATAACGCCCATTTGATAAAGAAGGAGTGGCTACAATCACAAAAATTATATCTGAGTGGAGTATTGCTTTTTTAAGGTTAGTGGTGGCCTCAAAGTGCTTGCTATTTTTTAGCATTTCTTCTACCATTGGCTCAGAGCTATTAAATGTTTTATTGTTGATGGCTTCTACATAAGACTCATTGATGTCTACCCCCACTACATGATAGCCGGCTGCTTCTAAGCTTAAACCAAAACATAATCCTAATTTTCCGATGCCTATAACACTTATTTTTTCCATTCTATTTTTCCAGTACCTCTTTAAAATAACTTAATAAAAATTCTACACGCTGTTCCCAAGTGTGGGCTGAGTGAAATTCTTTATAGGAATTCTCAATAATTTGCTGCGTAATTTCCCAGTTATCTCGATAATAATAAAATTTATCTAAGAAATCACTTAAATCATTAGAGAATATAACACAATTTTCACCATCACGCAACACATCTTTGTAAATTTCTGGCACTTCACTACAAAAAAGTAGCGTCTTAGCCATTCCAATTTCATAATATCTACCTGTAATTTCCTCGAAGGGCGCGGGGGTTGCTATCCACATCTTACATTGGCTTATCTTTTTGGCATACTCCTCATAACTTGGTATGCGGGCCGCTACATCGTCGCTACCATTTAAAAAAGCAGAGATGCCTTCTTGTTCGCGCAACAAATCTTGAGCGCGTGAGCGTATGTTGAAGGTCTTGAAAGCGCCGTCTACATAGATATGGTTGTCGTGTAATGCTCCGCTAAAGCCAATATCATAAATTTTGTCAATTTTACGATCATAAAAGGTCCTCGGATCGCCGGCTTGGGACAATAATTTACACTCAATTCCGGATTTTTCTTGGTATTCATCGCATTGAGGAACAGAGCTTATAATCAAATCAAAATTATTATTCTTTAAAAATTTTATTTTTTCTTCTAAAAAGTTCTGGGGCTTAAATAAAAATCCTACGGCTGGTATATCTACTTTGTCTAAATGTAGATTTTTTGAAAAGTGTGGAGGCTTTAGTGCGAACCATCCCATTCCAAAGAAAATAATATCGGGCTTAAAATTGTTTAGATGACACTCCATTAAAACATCTCCAATGTTATTAAAGGAAGTTTTATTATAAAGAAAAACTTCGTGATAATGCCTCATCTTTAATCGATCGTAAAGATAATTATAATGGTGGTATGTCGCTGACTTCGCGCTATGGACGGCTGGATCTATAAATAATATCTTCATTTTGTTGGCTCCTTAATCCAAAATGGAGGTAATTGTGATTGTATCGACAAAAGAGAGTCGAACAATTTATTTAATTTATCCGAATGTGTGTGTTCTTCGTGTTTTGATCTTCTTGGTTTCCACTCAGCATTAGCATACGCCTTTATTAAACTTCGCGATTCATAAATTTCAACAAAGTCTAGAAGCTGATCAAAAACTTCCAACAAATATTCATATTTTACAAATGCTATAGGAATTGGACAATCGGCATGAAGCCACGAATTGAAGTGATCTTCTAGGCCAGAAAAAGATTTAATTTGCTCGATGATAATAGCTACAGCCTCCAGATAGTCCGGACAACCGGTAGTGACCGTAACCCTAGGGGCTCCAAGGGATATGCGCTGAAATGTCATGGCTTCGCGCGATGATTGAATCGATCTTGTGGGAATGTGCGTTCGATGCATAGTATCTAAGTCCTTCAAAGATGTTGCCAGTTCGCTTCGATCGCCCAAATAGCCTAAATGTAGCAAATGACGATGCCTCCTATCAACGTGTTTATTACAAATGGATAAAAAAGTATTTCGAGGATCTCCATAAAGAAAAATTATTTTTCGTAAGGTGTTCAGATCTTTACTTTCTATCTTGTGGTAAGGAGAGTGTGTGGGGCCCGCGGAACGAAATTTAAATTTATTACAAATATCTTCTAGAATTTCTTCCTGAATTGTTGGGCTCTCTTGTCCATGGGTATACGAAAAAATACCAGTTAAAAATCTAGTTCCACAGGCGCCAGGACTAAAAATTTTAATCTTCTTTTGTTCCATGTTATCTCAATCCAAGCTCACAGATTTAAATTGCTTTAAAATTTCATAAATATCATTTCTAGCAAAAATCAAATTCCCCGTATAGACCAAAAGAGTATATCCTTTTGCCTCTCCAAGTTTTTTCATAGGGCCAAAAGATGTGCTCCCCTCCATATGTATTCTATGATCTGCGCCTTCTTTGTAGATTATATCTAAATCATTATTATTTGCTTCGATTATTACAATTTTAGGATGATAATTTTCTAAAGACTGCCATATTTGATAATCAGGCCCATCAACATCAATACTTAAAAGATCAAAATCGTGAGGCATGTTAATTTCGTCTAAAAATGATTCTAAGGTGATAGTTTGTTTGGCAACAGATTCACATGGATTTGTTTTATCATCTCCAATAAATCTTGATTTATAATCAATAAGATATTCATATGGAATAATATCTAATCCTGGTCTTGATGCGGTTTTTCGCAGTTCTTTTGCTTTTTGCGGATCGGCCTCGATCATGTGGCATTTCCAACCATAATTTTTTACAAGATTAAAAGTATTACTATATGCTATACCGTCCCAAGCACCGAATTCGCATGCTATTCCTTTTTGAATGTTCAAGCGATTTAAAAATATCTCTTCTAGTATACCATCCTCACCATGGGCAGCAAATCTTTCAACACTTCTAGGAGGTCTTCCAGGCCGGTCAGGTCTTTTAGGGCGGTTGCAGGACATCTGATATCGCATCAGTCTCAATGCGTAGTCGCGTGGTTTAATGTGTATCGTAGGAGATCCAAGCTCTCGCGATTCATCAAATTCTTTCCAAGTCTTAAATTTTCCCATTTAATACCACCAATTAAAACACTCTATTTCGTCAGAAAATCTATCCTTTACAATTTGTTTTAGATCTTCAGTGTAGTATTCTTGTTTTTTGCTGCGATCATAGTTGCCTATATTTGTGCGAATCTGGGTATTTTCAATTCCGAGATGTTTACAGACTGTATTTAAATCTTCATTATAATTCTCGAATCTTCCAACAAAATCATACATACACTCGCCATCAGCGTATGTCAAATAATATTGGTCAATCCAGTGTGTATAAATAGGATCTTGGACTCCAACATGGTTGGTGATAAACTCTTCAAAAGTTACATGATTAGGAAGACTATATTTTCCATTCAACTGTCTGTCATAATTGTAGAGCGAGATTAAAAGATCAAACTTGTTTCGCACAAATGTAAATTTATAATATTCCTCCCACTCCTCCAGGACTTCCTCAAAGTAAGCAACTTTTTCTTCATGAATGCCTCGTTTGTTTCCTAACACCATATCATCCATTTTGTTATTTCGGAGAAGCTGAGCGATAGAGGATCCTCCTGTTTTGGCGATATGAAAATAAAGCACTTTCTTTTCGCGAGAAATAACAATCGGCGTCATTAATGTATTCCCATTAGAGTCAGGGGTAATAAATTTTCTCAAAATACTATCTTTTAGTGATGATTTCATTATAGCTTCCTAAAGTGAATTATGGGATTTAATGGATCGGCGATTACTGCCACATCGCGATTTATCAATTCATAGTCATTATTCTCAATCAGTTCTACAAACCGATCGGTATTGTAAAAATACCACCGACCTGGAGATTGTTTCTTAATGCCATCATAATCGGCGACAAATTCATCTACACTATCGAATCCGGCGCCTTTAGCTAGCTTATTTAATCCATTTAAGTTAATAAATTTATTGGAATCTTCGGCGTCACCTATAAAAAGTGCTCGATCTTTGTAGATATATTTATCATAATCTGCAATCATAATAAAGCAATTTGCCCCTTTTTTAAGTTTTGGTGCTAAATTTTCTATATAAGCTTTGGCGCCGGAATATGAGATATGACAAAATACATCATATGAAAATACGTAATCTATACTATTGTCCTCCAAGAACGAACACTTAAAGTCTGATATTTGATGGAATTCTACCTTTTTTAATTCTTCTGGCGATAGATCTCTAGTCATGCGGCTCCAAAATCCAAGATGTGCCGCAGGGAGCGCATCTATTCCAATAAGTCTTTTAGCGTTTTTCATCCTGCCAAGCCAAAATCCTCCGTTAGTGCCGATATCTAAAACAGTGGACGCGGGAGTCATACATGGTAAAATACATCTTCGTTCGATATAATCTATGTCTATGGGATATGGACTCTTGTTGAAATTCTCCAAGGCTTTTTCCCATCCCCACAAAGACGGATTAGATCCATTAAGCCACAAATTCTGCATGTCTTCTAATTCGCGCTTTAGTTTTTTCTCAATATTATTTTGCGACATCTTTAACTCCAGGTGCGTAGTCTTGAATATTTCTAAACATTCCTTGATCATGGTAGCCTTCTGGGACTGTTTTTAAATCAAATATTTTATCTTGGCTCATATAAGCAAATAATGTTACAATCTCATTATCTCCCCATCGATATTTGTATATGCCACCATTATTATTAATCGCAGTGATCCACTTATTCCACAATTCCGATCTGAATATTTCAGTTTTAATAACATACGTATCGCACCATTTAATATAATGATATAGGTTCTCTGCTTTCGTTTCTTTTAGCAGCGCTTGTAGAACGGGAGATTCGGGAACTATTTCGTTTTCCTTAAGAAAATTACGAGTGAACTCCCACAGTCCAGTTCGAGTATCTAAGTGTCCCTGATGGGGGTGGCCATTTTTAAGGCGTTGATTAACCGCATATGCTCCGATCCAGTAAGGTTGTTTTTCCATAACTTCAAAAGGATTATAGGGCATTTTCTTAGTATATCCGGCCTCGTCATCATGCGTCATCACATAATCATATTCATGTAAATTAGTATTAGGATATCCATACATATTGCTTGTGTAATGACACATATGAAGATATCCTTTACGAGCAATTGAAAATCTTTCACGAGCATACCACAAATCTTTACGATTATAAAAAAGTTCTTCCTCTTTCAAAAAAGAGGGAGTTTGATAGGGGACTTGACAAAAGATAACATTTTGCTCATTGTGTCTTGTAATGTGAGAGCGTAAATCCAAATTATCATAAATATCATCAAAATAATTTACATATACCGGATAATTGTAATCACAATTGAAATTATCCCATAACGATTTAAGGCTATACTCAATACACCGTGTACGCGAAGAAATATAACTTATACAGGCTTTCATCTTAATCTCCTAAAACATATCCCAAAGCAATCATCGCATCTTCTAATTGCGCTAAATCTCCCGCATCATTCGTTTCAATAAAATTTATAAATGCGATAGTTTGGTCCTGTAGAGCATTTGTACGCTGAATATATAAATCCGTAATCCCATAGCTGTTCGATTCCATAATGGAATATTTTGCCACGCTTTGTGTCATCAAATCAATTTTATAATAATGTTCTTCTGTCATGACATCTATTTTTCTCTCCCGAAAAGGAGACATCCAGCTGTTTAAAATCGTAGCGGACGTATTTCCTAAATGAAAATAAAATAAAGCTGTGTCTTCTCGATCTGGATGTGTTACCTTGGAAGAAGTACAATGATAATTCTTAACCTCTTTGCCGGTTATATATCTCACCAAATCTACATCATGAATGCCTAAATCTAACTTTACCCCTATATCTTGAATACGAGCAGGATAGGGGCTGATACGCTTAATATTACAGGTCAAAACATTTTGCTCTTTTAAATCGTTACGTAAAGCAACAATTGCCGGATTAAATCTTTCAATATGACCCACTGCTACTTTAACATTGTGCTTGGTAGCTGCGTATCTAATCTCTTCTGCCTCTTGAAGAGTGGGGGCGATTGGTTTCTCAATCAATACATGAATGCCATTATGAATAAGAGATATGGCACTTTTGTGATGATAACTGGTTGGAGTTGCCACGATGGCAAAATCAACTGGAACTTCTGTTTCTAAAAATTGTTCTATGGAGCTGAAATTAATACCTTCTCTTTCAAAAGTAGGATCAATAACTCCCACTACTTCTAAATTATCAATAGAGTCCAGCACATTAAGATGCTTTTGTCCCATAGAACCACACCCAACCAGAACCACTCTCATTGGTTTATCACCTCGATAACACGATCTAATTCCGCTTGACTTAGCTCGGGAAATATTGGAAGGGCCAATACTTCAGAACAAGCTTTCTCCGTTACAGGAAAATCACCTGCTTTATAACCAAGCATCTCCACGCAAGGCTGTAGGTGTATAGGATAAGGATAATAAACGGAACATCCAATATTATTATCATGTAGTTTTTGCTTTAATTTATCGCGCATAGAACTACGAATTACATACTGATTATAAACATGATAAGCATATTCATAGGACGGAGGTGTAATCACCCCTTTCAGGCGTTCGTTATAATATAGCGCATTCTGATGGCGCTGTGCTTGCCATTGTTCAATATACTTAAGTTTTACGTTTAATACAGCTGCTTGTAAGGCATCAAGTCTGAAGTTTCCTCCAATGTGTTCATAATAATAAGGATTTTTCATATCAATGCCGTGTTGACGCGTACGCAACATTTTCTCATACAGCTCTTCATCATTAGTAGTAACAATGCCTCCATCTCCGAAGGCGCCTAAATTCTTAGAAGGAAAAAAACTAAAACACCCTAATGTGCCCATTGAGCCAGCCCGGTCGGACTTCCATGTCGCACCTACCGCTTGTGCTGAATCTTCTATGACTTTTAGATCATACTTGGCTGCTATATTTCTAATCTCCTCCATATTTGAACATTGTCCAAAAAGGTGAACAGGAATAATAGCTTTAGTATTAGGGGTAATAGCCGCCTCAATTTGTGAAGTATCAATATTAAAGGTCTCTTCTTCAATATCAACAAATACAGGAGAGGCGCCTCGTCTAATAATTGCTTCGACAGTGGCAAAAAAAGTAAATGGCACTGTGATTACTTCGTCCTCACAGCCAATGTCTAATGCTGTTAGTGCCATAATTAACGCGTCTGTGCCCGAAGAGCACCCAACCGCATGAGATGCTCCGCAGAAATTAGCAAAATTCTCTTCAAATTCTTTAACGCGCGGGCCGTTAACAAACCATTGAGATTCCATGATCTCATTCACAAGGGGAACAATCTCCTTTTTTATAGCTTGATATTGTCTTTTTAAATCTAGTAGTGGAATGTTCATTAAAAATTCCCGCAGTGTTTATAAATCATTTTAGACATCTCCATGGCCTGCTGATCTTTTATCTCTCTTGTTAGGCCATTGTCTCCCTCGAATTCGCGGTGGTGATAGATCATTGCTTCGGGATTAAATTTATATTGGTAGCCTTGATAGGCCAATCTCCATATAAACTCTTGACCACAGCCGCCGTATCCTTCAAATCTTTCAGAAAACATGCCGCAGCCAATCAAATCTGACCGCATCATACAGGCATTATTTTCTACTATTCTTTCAGTGATTGGGTTTAGTTTATTGATTCCATATTTTAAAAGCGTACGTTTCATCTTTGGATGTAGCGAGTCTTTAGGATCGTGAGAGTTTCTATATCCACCTGTAATAACTCCTCTTTGCGCAGAGCTTTTGTGCGCTGCTATAAACTCAGGAGTCGGAAAGCTATCATCATCCAAAATAACAACGGCTTGTCCTACAGTTTCAACAATAGCCATGTTGCGAACTTTTGCTAAACAGTATTTTTCAGTTTCACCGGTATTGATCCAGCGTAAACTAAATGGGCCCTGATAAGAATTCAACATTTGTATTGTATCGTCGGTCGAACCATCAATACCTACCACTATTTCGAATTCCATATCAGTCTGATTCTTAAAGTGATCTAAATTTTGTTTCAGTACATCTGATCTATTATACGTTGAGATTACTACTGACAATAACATTATAAGTACCTTTTTACAAATTCTTGCGCATGTTGAAGATTTAGTCGATCTTGTACTGTCAGCGCATAGTGATCAGACTTAAGATGTATTATGCGTGATTCTTGTGAAGGAAATACCGCCGATACTATTTGCTCTTTTAAGTCTTGAACTTTAAAATCATATTCCTCGATAGTTTTAGCCAAAGCAGGGCTTTCACAATGTTTAAGCGCCGTGGTGTCTTGTAATATTTGAATATTTTTTATCCACAAATCTATAAACTTAATTGATTGCTCAACATTAATGGCTCCAAAAAAAGAGCCAATATATTTAGAAAATCCTTCTCGTTGTCGCTCACATCCTATTATATCACACTTTTCATCTATCAAGTCTAAAAAATCTTGAATAAAAATACAATCGGCATCAATCATAAATGTAGGAAGTTGAGTATTTGTTAATATATCTTTCAAAAATTTAGTCTTAGAATAAGTATTGCGCTTCCATCCAGAATCATGTATAGCGTCTGATTGAGCTGTAAATCCAGCATTTCGAATTTCTATCTTAGGAAAACACAAAAGATAATCACGGGTTTCTTGACTAAGGCCTGTATCGAATACATATATCTTTTCAGTTTCGCTTAAATTGCCAAATTCAAAAAGAGAATTAACAAATAATATCAAAAAAGAACGATAATCTTCATTAGCCACAGTTAGAATGTTATGTCTCATCAAACCAGCCCATAAAACGATTTAATGCAACATCTCGCATTTTCTTTACTTCTTCTATCATATGAAGACCTTGTAAGTGAAAATAATCCTCATGAGCCACGCTAATCAAGTGTTTGGGCGCTATAAATTTACAATTTAGCATTTTGGCCTCAATAGCTACACGAGGAGTGGGTTCGGGGTGCCCAGTCATAAAAGCAAGACCTCTATAGTTTGACAATATGTCAATAAATTCTTCATAGTTTTGAGATGCTATCAGATCAAAAGGAATGTTCCGGGCCCTACAAAATTCAATTGCTTGAGGCATTCTTTTGGTGGGGTTGCCGGTTTTAATGACGGCAAATTTTCCATTCTTATGCGGCTTTTGAAGCCTCTTAAACAGATCGAGCTGACTATCCGACCACATACTACAATTAATATTGACAATATTAGGTAGGTGTAAGTTTTTATCAAAAATTTCTCGGTGCATCTTGCTTAAACATATTACTTTTTTTGCAGCAGCGTAGAAATTAAGATTCATAAGATCGCTTTTGGGGCACAAAAAATCTGGAAAGTTTATAGGATTTCGTACTTTAGAAAATTTATAGTCATGTTCGTAGATATAGTACTCACACTCTTTAGCCAATAACGCTTTACACACATTTTTTAGCGCAACAAAATTTGAGATAAACCATATTTTATCAGTATTTTTCTTAATATAATCTACAGTAATAAGAGAAGTGTTTTTAACATCATGTAAAATATTCTTCGTCTGAAAAAAATCAATCACAACAGCATCATGTAGTTCGGCGCCACCAGTGTGCTGATGAGCGAACGCGTCAGCAATAAAGATAACTTTTTTAGTCATGTTCTTACTATAATTGCCATTCCAAAGCCATAAGGATACTCTCTTAATGAAGTCTGTAAATATCCCAATCCCTGAGCCGGATTTAAAGAAGATTTGCTTTCCTCACATAATTGTTTATTTATCTTAAGCATATGCGAGTCAATTTGTTCTCGGGCTTCAGCAAAGTAGCCAGCAGGCTCATCTGTAAAAATTATATCATCAAAAATCCGCGCGCATTTTTCAGCTTCTGGAGTTCCATGGCAAAGATCGTGGATACATATAAACTTAATTCTATGATCTCCCTCATACAATTGGCGAGACATATCTATAGCCATCTCGCCTTTTGGCCCATCAATGAAAATTCCAATTTTGTTGCCAGTAAAAGTATTTAAAATCCCAGGAAGTTTATCAAAACTGTCGCCTTTTATTAACAACACATTCTTATATTTAGCTAATCGATTCTTGGCATATACATATGAATCATCATAACAAGTAAATGTATCAATCCCAACAATTGGTTTCTGTGTCGCGAGGGCCATCATTTCGGTTGATCCTCCATATGCCACCCCCGACTCAATCATCAGATCTATGTCAAAATGCTTCATCAAGCTAACTAACGCAAAACCCTCACTAAACATAATGCCGCGCGGTGTAAGCCATGTGCTGGTTATTGCTTTTTTAAATTCTTCTACGTAAGGCAAAAAATCTATCATAACTCTTCAATTGCTTCAAGTTTAGCTAACCACGCATCAATTTCAGGATCTTGCCGGTGTACTGCTTCGGTAAATAATGAAAACATTTTTTCTTCACTGAAGCGCTCTTTCAATTGTTCAGCATACGCACAACTTTTTGCGGCTAAGCCAGTATTTTCTATTACTTCCTCGTAACATCTTCTCATCTGTGTTTTAGCGGAAGACTCCTTGGCATATGCCCACATCGCTTCTTTCATGAGCACACCGTCCCAGACAGCTTTTTCTTGAATAGGTTGGATATCATAACTTACATTGTAAAATTGCTCTTTTTTATTTTCGTCTACCAGATAATCTAGCTGGCCAGACCACCCAGTGGCAACAATCGGCATGCCAGAATATGCTGCTTCAAATATAGGAAGCCCGAATCCTTCTCCATGAGGCAACGCAATCAGAGCCTTTAATTTAGGATGACAATAAAGTGAATGAATCTCTTCATCGGTCATATCTCCGTGTAATAAATAAAGTTTACATTTGGCGCCGTCACTTAGAGACGAGACAAGCTGCTTAAGCTTGTTTAAGGTAGCTTCTCGATCCATCAAACAGTTTTTCGCTAGATTAGTTTTTAATACTAAGCCAACCTCATCATCACGGAATTCTTGCATAAACCATTTTATAGTTTGCTCAATGTTTTTTCTTACAGCAAATTGAGCAATACTGAGAAAATTAAAATCATACTTTAGATCTAAATCCAACGGAGGTGTCGCAGAATGCGTCTTTACAGGATAGCCTACTACTGAAATTGGTGTGTTGGGGACTAGCTGTACTTGCTGGCCTGTTTCAGAGTGAGTGCCTTCGTAGGTGGATGATTCAAAGATATCTTTTGAAAAAGAAGAGATCGTAATCACCTTATCCATTGAATTAAGCTTTTCTATCCATACCGGAGGAACTCGCGTGGCCTCCAAACCAGCAGTATATCCTACATTGTAAGGAGCCAATTTTTCCCATTCATTAGGAATGGTAACCTGGAGAGAGATGTCAAATTGGCCCCCCTGCTGAATAAACCCGATAGTCTTTTCTATTGCTTGATCGATCCACTCGCGTTCTTCGTTATCTTCAAATAACCAAGATGTGGCGCCCCATCTTAATGGCTGTATATAGACATCAAATAAGTCTGGCTTACTTCTGAGCGCTCTAAGCGCAAAGCGCGCTTGTTCTCCATAACCCGAACGCGTCAGAAGGGGTCCTTTTAATAAAATTTTCTTTTTCACGCTACCTCCATTAAATGCCAGCGAGTATAATTTTTTCTTTCGCTCCAAGAGCCATGTTCTTCAATTAAATTATCCATAATTTCTATCCATCTCTTTTTATAAGTTTGAAAATTGTAATTCTCCTCCACATGTTTAAGTCCCTTTTTGGACAAATTCTTGTATGCCTTTGGACTTAAATTAAGAGCCTTTTTGAGAGTGGATATAAAATCTTCTTTAGAAATACGATCTTCATAAATATATGGAACCTGAAGGGAGCCTATAATTGATCTAGAGGCGGGCTGGATTCCATAGCCAAACCAGTCTTTGCCATCTGTTACTTGCTCTTGAAGACCTCCTGTCATGGTTACTATAACAGGCACACCACAACTTAATGACTCTAATGCGGAGAGACCAAAACCTTCCGCATCTGAAATATTAATTGTATAATCACATGCGTTGTACATAGCCGCCATATCTTCGGCAGGGACCTTGTTGGTAGATAAAAATATCTGACCTTCATTGACTCCCAAGTGCTCAATAAGATGGGGCAAGTCTTGCCCGTGAGGATCTCTAGCATCTGTATGCATTAACAAGCATGCTTTATCGTGCCCTACTTCATCTAGAAATTCCTTAAACCACCAAATCACCGTACCGCTTTGCTTTCTGCGAGCGTTTCTGCTGTTCCAGAAAAATATCTTCTTTTTGGGATTGGCAGTAATCGCACTATTTTTCTCTAGCAATGCTTTCTTTACAGCTTCGACTTTTCTTTCGGCTTCGCCACCTTTCGCAGGCTTAAAATATTGAGGATCAACTGCGTGTGGTAGATATTCACACGCCACATCAGGCGCGACAGTTTTAACAATTTCGTGTGTGACTTTTGAAATAGCTACAACTTTATCATTAGAATTATAAAATGGAGCATTATAATAAGGAGCCGGAAAATTATCCCACACATGATAATAGATCATGGGGACATTTACTCTTACTTCATTTTCAATTTCCCACAGCCATCCATAGAACCTGGGATCTGTCATAAACCAAAGCACGTCAGGCTTTTCTTTGCGAAGAATAGAGCGAATCATTTCGTCATTACCATATCCTTCGACTGGATATATTACCCAATCATCTTCAAATGGAGCGACTCTCTGCGGTCTATAATCCTGATGCTGTAATGCTCCTCCTAAACAAATAAATTTATATCTATCAGTGTTTAAGAGAGCTTCAATAAAGTACCTTGTCTGGGTACCAACGCCGGAAGGCGATAGTGGATGGTCTGCGATGACCATTATTTTCTTTTTTGTCATTTATTCCTCATGGACATTCTTTTGTGTGCCTAAACGTACATCGCTCACATGAGAGCCTGTTCTTAATGTATCGCTTATTTTTGATATTGTATAATGCTTTGTGCAATAATTTAAGAGCGTTTTCGGTTTTTCTTGGGCCGCTCGTCACCCTAAATAGTTCTACCCTATTTTTCTTTGCTGTTCTTTTAAGAAGAGCAAAGTGAGTTTCGATGCTCTTTGGATCGACCTCCATTTTTTGAGCAAAGAAATGCTTATAGAGTGTAAGTTGATAAGTTGTCATCTTCTCGCTGCGACGGCGAGAGTCCCAGCCCCAAGAACAAGTCTTCCAATCAAAAATATGAACCTTTCCATCTGGCGTAGAGACAATCGCATCGATATAGCCTTTGAACATATAGTCTTCTTCGCCTGATATTGGTTCATAAAGCTTTAATTCTACTGCTTCGACGTTGTATTCTCCGAAGTATTCTGCGACTGCTTCTTCGATTTCTGGTAGTAAAGCTTTCCCCTGTCCCACCATTTGATCAACCAATCCGCTATCCACAGGCACATCGTC